>Ga0335085_10001166_pt1 | contig 59944 bp, 53 predicted proteins | sample Lox_Sample_45_FD_206712 | JGI IMG/M metagenome (GOLD analysis project Ga0335085, IMG submission 206712) | Soil microbial communities from Loxahatchee National Wildlife Refuge, Florida, United States - Lox_Sample_4.5 | ecosystem: Environmental > Terrestrial > Soil > Wetlands | place: USA...
CTCCTGCTCGCACACCGCGCAGGACCCGGTATCCAGGGTGCGGATGTGCAGGCTGCGGCCGAACTGCCCGGCGATCCGCTGCCGCAGTTCGCGTGCGACGTCGCCGGTGCCGGCCGACGGTCTCCGGCCGTCCTCCGCACCGGAGGCCGACCCGGGCCCGTCGGCTGGCACCACGTTCCCGTTCGGCATCACCTAGCTGCCCTCCCGTCTCCCCGGCCCGCTCCGGCCAGCGGTATGCGCTTGATCAATGCCGAACGGGCCGTGGTGGCGAGCTCGAACTGCCGGCTCGGGACGACGGCGCCGGGCGCGGTATCGGCGCACCGCCCGCAGGCCGTGCACGCGCCCACGTCAAAGACCAGCACATCGTTCTCGCGGCGCAGCGCGCCGTTGGGGCAGGCCGCGCTCAGCTGGTCGGCGACCTGGCGGGTCAGTGCGGCCGGGCGGAACGCCGGCGGGGTGGGCAGGCTCGCCGACGCGTCGTCGGGCTGGGCCGGGTAGCGGGTGGTGACCACACCGCGGCGAATGCCCCTTACGAACCACAGCGGCATCGCGCTACCTCCTTCAGCGTGCCAGGCCGGCGACGGTCAGCCAGAAGCTGGCCTCGATGATCGGGATATCGGTGAAGACGTTCTGCGAGCGGCAGGCATCGTCGAAGCCGCGCCAGTTACGTGCCGACGCCGGGCGCAGCCGGGCCCGGGCGATCCGGCCCGAGCCGTCCAGCGCGACCCACGCAAGCGCCTCACCACGCGGTGACTCCGCCCAGCCCAGGCCGGACCGTACGGCGCCGCCGGTATCCAGGGCCGTCACGCCGGCACCGGTTCCCGCGTCAAGCAGGTCGCCGATGAGCCGGACGGACTCGGCCGCCTCCGCGAGCATGACACGGAACCGGGCCAGTACGTCACCGCCGTCAGCGGTTGCCACCCGGACCGGGCAGCCGGCATACGGGCTGTCCGGCGGCTGTCCGCTATGCGGCTGCGCTGCCAGCCGCGCGTCCACGGCCAGCCCGGCCGCCCGCGCGACCGGGCCGACCAGGCCGAGGCGCCGGGCCTGCTCGGCGGTCAGGATGCCGGTGGCCTCGAGGCGGTCGAGGAAGGAGTTCGTCGCCAGCAGCGCGTCGGTGGCGCGGCACAGCTCGCCGTAGGCTCCGGGCAGCTCACGGCGGAGCGCGTCGGCGTCGGGTGCCCCCCGGGCCCCGCCCGGTTCGACGACGCCGAACAGATAACGGTGACCGAACGCCGCCGCGTTGAGCCGCAGCAGCCGCTCGAGTGCGATCTCGGCGGCGGACTGGCCGACCGTCAGCCCGGTCGCCTGGCACAGCGCGGCGATAGCCGCCGCGTGGTTGTAGAGGCGCTCCAGCTCCAGCGCGACCGCCCGGGTCCTCGCCGCCGCCGGCGGCGGCGAGGACCCGGCCGCAGCCTCGGTGGCCGCCGCGAACGCCCAGCCGAGGGCGACCGCGCTCAGCCCCTCGGTCCGCTCCACGAAAAACGCGGCCTCGCGGGGTGTCCGGCCGTGCAGCCGCCACTCCACGCCCCGGTGCTTGTGCCAGGTGAACATGTAGAGGTCGACGACTTCCTCACCGCTGGTGACTATGCCGTAGTAGAGGCTCTCGACTCCGGCCTGGCGGACCGGGCCGAACGGGAACTCAAACGCCTGGCCGCCGACGGTGTGCGGCGCGTGCACATCCTCCGGCGGCCGCGCGGGCTGATGGCCCAGGCGCGGCAGCAGTTCCGCTCCGTCGTGCGGCGGCAGCATGAGGCGGTTCAGCACCTTGCCGGTCGCCGGCCGGATGCCGAACTGCTCGTAGATCTCGCATTCCTCGATGAACGCGGCCGGCGCGATGTCGGACAGCGCCGGGTACTGCTGCCCGTCGACAACGGATTCAATGACGAGGTACCGGGGCCCGGCCGCGGAGCCGCCGTCGATACCCCAGACCATCCGCAGCGTGACCGCGTCGCCGTCCGCGGCGAACATGTCAGCCAGCCGCGCGCCGCCGAGCCCGCCGAGCCGGTGAACGACGGCTTCCAGCTCGCCAGCCGGAACGCTGACGGTCACCCCTGCGCTGGCCGGGACACCGCGGACCTGGGTGCCATTAACGTCACCGAGGCGCCCCAGCAGATCCTCCATGGTGATGGCGGCCCGCGGCTCGACGGCGGTCACGTGATCACCGCGATCGAGTGGCGGATGACCTCGTCCAGGCCCTCGGGGATCCACAGGCCGAGGACCAAGAGCGCCGCCATGCCGATGATCAGCGGCGCCGCCGTCACAGCCGCCGATCCACGACCACCGTAGGGGCTCGGCGTAGCCACCGGGTTCCCGGTCACCATCCCGGCAGTCGTGCGCGCGAACGCGACGAACGCCAGCCCCAGCAGCGCGAGGAGCAGCAGCGGGAATACCGGGTTGCCGCGCGCGAAGCCGGCCCGGACGATGGTCAGCTCGGACAGGAACAGGCCGAACGGCGGTGACCCGAGCACCGCGAAGGAGCCGAGCAGCAGCGCGCCGCCGGTGACGGGCACCGTCGCCAGCAGGCCGCTGACCTTCTCCGCCTCCCGCGTCCGGTAGCGGAGCACCACGTCGCCGCTGGACAGGAACAGCACGGACTTGGCGAGTGCGTGGTTGAGCGTCTGCAGCAGCGCGCCGTAGAGGCCGAGGACGCCGCCGAACCCGAGAGCTACCGCGATGATGCCCATGTGCTCGACGGAGGAGTAGGCGAACAACCGCTTGAAGTTGCCGCGCCTGACCATGAACAGGGCACCGACGATGATCGACGCGAAGCCGAAGGATAGCAGGACTGCCCGCGGGTAGGTGTCGCCGAGCCGGGCCCGCGCGATGGCCAGAAAGCGGATGACCGCGTACATGCCCGTGTTGAGCAGGGCGGCGGACAGCATCGCGCTCGCCGGGCTCGGCGCCTCGGCGTGCGCGTCGGGCAGCCAGGTGTGCATCGGGACCAGGCCGACCTTCGTGCCGTAGCCGACCACGGCCAGCAGGAACGCCAGCCGCAGGCTCTGCGGGGCGAGCGCGTGCGCGTGCGCGAACAGGTACGGCCAGGTCAGCCCGAGGTTCGAGCCGAGGTGGAGCGCGCTTGCCGAGTAGAACAGGAACAGCGTGCCGACCAGGGCGATCGTGACGCCCAGGGAGCTGATGATCACGTACTTCCACGCCGCCTCCAGCGACCGCGCCCGTCCTTCGATCCCGACGAGGGCGACGCTGGCCAGGGTGCTGGCCTCGACGAGGACGAACAGCAGGCCCAGATTCCCCGTCTCGAAGCAGGCGAGCATGAACGAGGCGAACAGCCCGAAGAACGTGACGTACAGGCGCACCCGAAAACGGCTCAGCGTGCCCCGCTGCTCCTCCGCCGCCAGGTAGCCGATCGAGCCGAGGGCGGCCAGCAGGGTCACACCGGACACGGTGAGAAGGAAGAAACCGCCGAGGGCGTCCACATAGAGGAAGCCGCTCCAGGCGAGCAGCGGCGCGTGGTGCAGCAGCCTGGCCAGCAGGGCAATGGCGCAGCCGAGCGCGACGGCGGCACCCGCCGCCTCGGCGATGCCTGCCATCCGTGCCCGGGCACCGACGGCGGCGGCGAGCGGGCCGGCCAGCGGGCCAAGCACGGTAAGGACCACCAGGGCGATCATCCGTGCAGCTCCCTCAGGTCCTCGGCGCTGGCCCCGGCCAGCCGCCGGGTGAGCCCCGACACGAACACCACCATCATCAGCACCCCCGCGACCAGGTCGAGGAAGATCCCGGCCTCGACGATGAACGGGAACGTCGACACCAGCGTGATCCCGCCCAGGAAAACCCCGTTCTCCACGATGAGCCAGCCGACGAGCTGCGCGATCGTGTGCCGTCGCACCACCATCGACAGCGCCCCGAGCAGGATGACCGCCGTGGACAACGGCACGACGGCCGCCGCGACCGTCCCGTGCGGCAGCAGCGCGGGACGGGTCACCAGATAGGCGAACGCGGTCAGTGCCCCGCCGGCGATCAGCGAGGTGGACAGGCCGGTCGACATCGCGGTGTCGCGCTTGAGCGCGAGCCGCCGCACCAGCAGCCTGCGCGCGGCGACCGGGATCGCGATTCCCTTGATGGCCAGGGTCAGGACGGCCAGAATCCACAGCTCGACGCTGCGGAAGGCCACCGCAGCCGTCCCGGCCGCGAACGACAGCACCACCGACTGAGCGCCGTAATAGGCGACATACCGGTTGAACAGCTTGGACGCCAGGCACGCGAACGCGAGCAGCAGCATCAGCACACCGCACAGGTCAAGCAGGACGCCCGCGGCACTGCTGGAGGACAAGTTCTGCATTGGCTCACGCCCCAGCCGAGATCACATAGGAGGTGGCGACGCCGACCAGCGCGAGCATGAACGCCGCCCCGAGGAACTCGGCGATCCGGAAGAAGCGGAGCTTGGCGAACGACGTGTCGATCACCACGATGGCCAGCCCGCACAGCGCCAGCTTGCCGAGCAGGACGGGAACGGCCCGCAGCGCGGCGGGCAGGCTATCGGATGTGCCCAGGCCCCAGGGCAGCACGAAGACGTTCATGAAGATCGACGACATCAGGAACAGCTTCATCCAGCTACCCCATTTCACCAGCGCGAACTGGCGCCCGGAATACTCCAGCACCCGGCCTTCCTCGATCATCGAGATCTCGGCCGTGCCGCCGGGGTTGTCGATCGGGATCCGCCCGTTCTCGACCAGGACGATCATGAAGAACGCGATCAGCCCCAGCAGGTGGGTAGGCAGGACGACCACGTACGGCGAGGAGGCGACCGCGTGGTTCATCAGGTACGGGTTGTCCGACGCGGAGACGGCGCCGACGGTGAAGAACACCAGAATCAGCGCGGGCTCGGCCATGCTGCCGATCCAGCTCGCCCGGCTCGCGCCCAGTCCGCCGTACGGGCTGGCCGTGTCCAGGCCGGCCAGTGAGATCATGAAACTGGCCAGAGTGAGCACGAACGCGCCGCCGATCAGGTCGGCGAGGAACGCCAGCGGCAGCGGCGTATCGGTGATGACCGGGACGATCACCGACACCGTCAGGTAGCAGGCGAACGCCACGAACGGGGCGCCGCGGAACACCCAGGACGCCTGATCGCTGATCGCGCTGCCCTTGCGGAGCAGCTTGGCCAGGTCCCGGTAGGGCTGCAGCACGCTCGGGCCGCGCTTGGACGCGACAACGGCCTCGGCGCGGGTGATCACGCCCGCGTACAATGGAGCGAAAACAACGACAACAAGGCTCTGCAGCACCTGGATCGCCACGGCTGCCACGCGTAGCCTCCCCTGCTCCGAAGACGTTCATAACGCCCTTGCAGGTAGAGGCCATCGGTCACGTCAATGGATCTGACGTGACGTTACGCGAGCCTCATCGCGCATTGCGATCCCCGCCGTCACGGCGAGCTAATTGTTCCCCAATGATAACCGGCTCGCCCGCAACCGGGAAGCCGGCGAGAGCCACCAGTACGGGCCGCCTCGCTCGCTTACCGGTCGTCCAGCAGCAGCACCGGCAGCTTGCCCGCCCGTGCCGCGGCCTCGGCGACATGGCCAAGGCGGTGGTGCCGGACGCCGCCGTCGCCATGACGGCCGAGGACGAGGAGGTCGAAACCGTGCTCGGCCGCGTAGTCGCATACGGCGCGCGCGGGATCGCCGTCCTCGACGATCTGCAGGCTCACCCGGGCGCGCGCTGCAGCCGGCACGCTATCTCTGACCTGGGAGAACAGTCGTTCGGTGTACTGTCGTCGCTCGGCCAGATCCCGGGCACGGTCCTCGCTGGATTCGCCATGCGGCACGCCATCAAGGACCGTGAGCGCGACGACATGCGCGGCCCCGTCCCCGGCGAACGACGCGGCGGCCCGCAGCGCCGCCGCAGCGCCAGCGGAGCAATCCCATCCGACGAGCACTCGCCGGAACGATGCGGTCGTCATCGGACCGGTCCTTTTCCCCGGCCTCGCCCGGCATTCGCGATCATGCCGGCCTCCTCTTCTGCCCGCGATCAGCCATGCAGGTGGTAGAGGCCATCAGCGGGTGCATCTCCCGCGGTTCGGGCGAGCCTCATCGCCACGGTCATTGTCACCGCCGCCATCCGCCGGTGCAAGCGCCCCAGCCTGACATGGCTAAGGCTGCCCGAGGTGGGCAGCACGCGCGCGGGCCCCGCCGCCCGCGTGACCAGGGGTCCTATGCTCGTGCCTCATCGAGCAGGCCGGCCACTCGGTGCAATGCTGCCTCACGTCCGGCCATCTCTTTTTCCTTCCGCCCGGCCTCGGCGTCACTTGCCTGGCGCAGGTCTGCTGCCGTCCGCAGCGCCGCGGACATGCGTTCCGTGCCGTCGGTATACCGCTGCTCGACGGCGCGGACCAGGGCGCGGGTCGCCCCCGCCAGCCGGTACTGCAGGTCTGCCCGGGCCCGGCCAAGCTGGCTATCCACCAGGCCGGGGGCCGCCCGGCGCAGGTAATCCCTGGCCCGCCGGCGGCCGATCTCACCGGGCAGGCTGCGGCGGACCGCCCCGGCGAGCAGTTCGGTCTGGCCGGCATCCTCGCCCATGGTGAAGAAGAAACGCCGGTCCTCGGCCAGCCGGCCGGCTGGCTCGGGCACGGTCAGGTCAAGGTCCAGCAACTCGGCCGCGGAGCCACGCAGCACCTCAAGTTCGGCCTTCAGGTCGCCGGCGAGACGCGCGTCCACCCGGGCCAGCCCCTGTTCGATCTCCTCCCTGCGCTCCTCACGCCAGCTGCTCACCGCGTCCAGGATGAGCGCCACCAGCCATTCGTGCCCCCTTTGCTCAATGTCGGCTGGGGACGCGGACCGCAGTTCGCCGGCGAGCAGCTCACCGAGTTGCCGGCCGGTATCGGCCCGCAGCCGCCGCGCAGCCTCACCGGCCGCATCATTGAGCGCGAACAGCAGCCGCCCGGACTCCGCGTTGACGATCGCGACCGCATCGTGGCTGCGTACGGCGGCCTCCGCCAGCCGCGCGGTGAATTGCTCCACGCGCTCGGCCGCATCCCCGGCGCGCATCTGGGCCGCACGGCGGGTCAGCGCTATCTCATCCAGCAGCGACATCGCGATCCGGCGCGCCTGCGCGGCCGCCGACAGGCGCAGATCGCTGATCCGGCTGGTCTTCAGGTACGCGGCGAAGTCAGCGGCGAACGATGCAAAACCCGGGTCACCGGCCGGGGTCAGCGCGTCCCGCGCCGACGTCGGGTACACGGTGCCGCCCGGGCCCTCCCGGCTCACGGGGCCCCGTATCTCGCTAAGTACCCGTTCGGTGAACCCGGCTGCTTCCGCCAGCCCGGCCCCGTCGAGATGATCGGCTTTGTTCAGGACCACGAACGTCATAACGGAACGTTCCGCGACCCGGCGGAACAGGTCGCGTTCACTGGCCGACACCGGCGGGTCAGCGGTCAGCACGAGCACCGCGGCATCCATGGTCTCCAGCGCGTCATGCGCCGCCTCGGTGTCCCAGGCGAACACCGAGCCGGTCCCGGGTGTGTCGACCAGCTCGACACCTTCGGCGAGGACCGGGGCCTCGGCATAAACGGTCACGCTGGCGATACCGCGCCGGTTAGCGGGATTCCCGCGCTCGGTGACCAGGTCATCGAGCGCCGGGTGCGCATGTTTTTCCTCATGCCCGTCGGTGAAGCGCACATCGACATGCGGAAAGTCGCCGTACCGCACAGTGGTCGCCACCGCCGTCAGGGGCGTGATGCCGACAGGGAGAACCGGCTGGCCGAGCAAGGCGTTCACCAGGGTGCTCTTCCCGCGCTTGGCCTCACCTGCGACGAGCACCCGCAGCCGCGCGGACGCCATCCGGTCGCGGACAGCCGCAATCCGGTCACGATCCCGATCCGTGCCCAGCGCCGCCACATCATGAAGTGCGACGGTCAGCGGGTCGCCGTCCCCGGCCATGCTCACGTGCCCTCCTACCCAGTGGGTAGGGACCGTTGGCGACGCTATGGCGTAGTCGCGGTTAACGGCGAGCCCCTCCGCCGTGCCACCTTCAGGATAACCGGCCCACGCGGGCTGTCCCCCCTGTTGGCTCTAGCCCGGTGGCGTGGCCGTCGAATACTCTTACGGCAGCCAGATGATGCCCTGGCGCGGGGGTTCCGGCCTCCCGAACCGCCGACCCTGCGGCTGATGGCTTCTGCTCAGACACCAGATGTGACGGGCATGGTAAGGGTCAGCTGACCGTGCCCGCCGCGCTCGGCCGCCTGATCGGAGCCCAGTCGTGGATGCGGACTGCGTCAAACTGACCAGCTACTTCGGTGAGCGTCACCGGACCGGCGGCGGCACGTTCGTCGGCGACGCCCTGATCGACCTGTATGGCCAGCACGAGATCGCGGCCAGCATTCTGCTGCGCGGCATCGAGGGGTTCGGCCTGAAACACCGCCTGCGCACCGATCACTCACTGACCCTGTCGGAAGACCTGCCGCTGATCGCCATCGCCGTAGACAGCCGCCCGAATATCGAGGCCGTACTCGACCAGACGCTCGCGCTCAACCGCCCGGGACTGGTCACGCTGGACCGCGCACGGCTTCTGGCCGACGACATTGATCCCCTCGGCATCAAGGACGAGGTTAACGAGGCTACCAAGCTCACCCTCTATTTCGGGCGCCAGGACACGGTCTTCCAGGTACCGGCCTTCGAAGTGATCTGCGCTTTGCTGCACCGCCGCGGCATCGCCGGCGCCACCGCACTGCTCGGTGTCGACGGCACCGCTCACGGCCGCCGCCAGCGGGCCCGGTTCTTCAGCCGCAACGCTGATGTCCCGATGATGGTCATCGCCGTGGGCTCCGGTGACCGTATCGGCCTGGTGCTTCCTGAGCTGGGCGGCCTGCTGCGGCGGCCGCTGATCACCCTCGAGAAGGTCCGCATCTGCAAACGCGACGGGCAGCTCATCAGCCGGCCGGACAACGTGCCTCACATCGACGACCATGGTGTCCCGCTCTGGCAAAAGCTCATGATCTACACGTCAGAAGCGGCGCGGCAGGGCGGTGAGCCCATCCACCGCGCTATCGTGCGGCGGCTACGTTCCGCCAATATCAGCGGCGCAACCACAACGCGCGGCATCTGGGGTTTCCACGGCGATCACGCCCCGCGCGGCGATCATTTCCTCCAAGCAGGACGCCACGTACCGGCCGTCACGACCGTGATCGACACGCCAGAACGCATCTCCGCCGCGTTCGACATCGTCGACGAGCTGACCTCTGAACGCGGGCTCGTCACCAGTGAGGCCATCCCCGCACTGCGGGCGACGTCCGGGCAGCACCAGCACGGCCATCTGTGACCTTAGAGTGCCTATTACATCGCGTCACCCGCACGGGGCCTGGCACGGACTGTTGGCGGCGGGACGGCCGCATCCATGGCTGCCTGCGGCAAGCCGGCAAGCGCGAGCGCGGCGAGCCCCTCCACCGCGCTGCTGCCAGCATTACCGGGCGGCCCGGCGGGCTCGGCCGTCCCGTACCCGGGACTGCCCGCCGGGTCCGCGGACCAGCCGGGCAATGGTTAGTGACGGTAACGATCCCTGGCCCGCCCCGCGGGCCGGCCGCGCCTGGCGTGGCCGGTAGGATCGAGATAACGGCGATGGAGCTCGCCGATGGCGCCCTAGTGGCTGATGGCTCCTGTTGACCGCCCAGCGGCCAAAACAGGAGGGCATGCCATGGCGTTGCGACAGTCCAGGTTCCTGGGCCTTAGGCCCAAGACATCCCGCCCTCACCGGGAGCCCCAGTGACCGGGGACCCACAGGCGGGAGTTCCAGCCCCGGAAGCCGGGCGCCATTTCCCCAGCTTGCTGTTCGGGGAGCCGTCGGCGGCCCGGATCCCTGGGGAGCAGGACCGGGATCGCTCTTTCGCGCGAGACCTGAACCTGGACCAGGTCGTGGCGGCGGTCGCCGGTGATCGCGAGGAGCGCGACCTCATCACCATGGTCCTGTTCAGCCGCCTGCACGATGCCGGGGCGGTGCGCTACCGCCAGGAGGTCTTTCAGGACCTGGAGGACCATGCCTTGTCCGATGCGATCCGGCGATTTTCGGGGCTGATGGGCGAGGTACGCGCCCACCTGCGCCAGCTAGGCCAGATGCGGTACCGCCACCAGCGGGAGGGCTGGCTGCTGGACGCGGCGGCGATCTACTGCGACGCGGTGGCCTCGCTGGCCGGGCAGCTGGCCTCGGCGCCGGTCAGCTCCCGTGCCCTGCTGGCCTTCCGGGACTACCTCGCCTCGTATGTCGCCTCGGCCGGGTTCACCACCCTGGCCCGCGACACCAGGGACTGCAGGGACGCCCTCGGGAAGATCCGCTACTGCACCCGTATCCGGGGTGACCGTGTGGAGGTGAGCCGCTATGCCGGCGAAGCCGACTACAGCGCCGCGGTGCTGGACACCTTCGAGCGGTTCAAGCAAGGTGCGCCCAGGGACTACCGGATCGGGTACCGGGTGCAGCCGGGGATGAACCACGTCACCGCCCAGATCGCCGAGCTGGTGGCCCGGCTGTTCCCGGCGGAGTTCACCGCCCTGGCGGAGTACTGCCGCCAGCACGCCACGTTCGTTGATGAGGGAATCCGGCAGGTCGACTCCGAGCTCCAGTTCTACCTCGCGTACCTGGACTACATCGCGCCAGTCCGCGCCGCCGGGCTGCGCTTCTGCTATCCCGAGGTCTCTGCCAGCTCCAGGGAAGTCCGCGCCGCCTGCACGTTCGACCTGGCGCTGGCGCACAAGCTGGTTGCCGCGCGCACGGCGGTGGTCGCCAACGACTTCGCCCTGGAGGGCCCGGAGCGGATCTTCGTCGTGACCGGGCCCAACCAGGGCGGGAAGACCACTTTCGCCCGGGCCTTCGGCCAGCTCCATCACCTGGCCGCCACCGGCTGCCCGGTCCCGGGCAGCGCCGCCCGCCTGTTCTTGCCCGACCGCATCTTCACCCACTTCGAGAAGGAGGAGGACCTCGCCGCGATGACCGGGAAGCTGGAGGACGACCTGATCAGGATCGGGCAGATCCTCCGGGCAGCCACCGGCGCCAGCATTGTGATCCTGAACGAGACCTTCGCCTCCACCACCGTGCACGACGCCCGGTTCCTGGGCACCAGGCTGCTGACAAAACTCATGCGGCTGGACACCTTGGGTGTCTACGTCACCTTCATCGACGAACTGGCCTCCCTCGGGGAGCAGGTCGTCAGCATGATGAGCACGATCGTCCCCGGCAACCCGGCCGAGCGCACTTACGAGGTGGTCAGGAAACCCGCCGACGGCCTGGCCTACGCGCTGGCCATCGCCGAGAAACACGGCGTCACCTACGGGCGGCTGCGGGAAAGGCTCACACCGTGAAGGCCTACCTCCTCTACCGGGACCGGGACTTCCCCTGGGGAGCCGGTCTGCCGCCCGGCCACGAGGACCTTATCCGCGACCTGGAGCTGGGCACGCTGCTGCAGGCGATGGCCGCCGGGGACAAGCTCCTGTACGAGGTGTCCGAGAAGGTCCTGCTCGCCAGCCTGGACGATCCGGAAGCCATCCGCTACCGGCAGCAGGTGCTCGCCGACTGCCTCGCCCACCCCGAGGTAATCCGGAACATGTACGCCGTCGCGGCCGGCGCCCTGCAAGACAAACGACAACTATAAGGCGGTTACGGCGGCAGCTACCAGAGCGCGTCATCCAACCTGTCCGGCGCGGTCGGCCACCTGGAAGCCTACGTGGCCCGGCTGCGGCAGCTGCGGCAGATCGCCGGCCAGCACGCCGAGCAATTCCGCTCCGGCGGGATGCAGCAGCTGTTCGCCACGCTGCAGCGTGACCTGGACGACGCCTACTTCGAGGAGATCAGCGACCACCTCAAGCAGCTGCGGTTCCGCGCCGGCCCGCGGGGTCTTCACCCACTTCATCCGCGAAGAAGACACCGGCATGACCAGCGGGCGGCTCGATGACGAACTGCGGCGGATGAGCGCCATCGCCGGCCAGATCAAGCCGGGATACCTGATGCTGTTCAACGAGTCCTTCGCCGGCACCAACGAACGCGAAGGAGCCGAGATCGGCTACCAGATCGTCCTCGCCCTGCTGGAGGCGCAAATCAAGGTATTCTTCGTCACTCACCGGTATGCCCTGGCCGACCGCTTCCGCCGCCAGCACGCGCCCGCCACCTTGTTCCTGCGGGCCGAGCGCCGGGCCGGCGGGCACCGGAACTACAAGCTCGCCGTCAAAGACCCGCTTCCCACCAGCTACGGAGAAGACCTCTACTACCAGCTCGGCGGCTGGCTGGACGAAGAAAAAGCCTTCACCCCAGCCGCCGGTGCAGCCAGCCCGAACGGCGAAATCCACCTGAGCGGCAAAGTCCGGCAGGCCAGTGAGATCGCCGTTGTGTCACCAGACCCGCCCGAAACCAGATGAGCCATCCGCTTCCCCGGCGGCCGTCACGCGAGGGCATCGGCAACAGTTTTGGCAGGTATCAGGTCCGCCCATATCGGTGGCGATGGACTACTAAAACGCGCTGCCCACCCATTCAAGGACGCAAAGTTGGAAGTGCTGGGCAATAGTTAATAGAGGACTTAGTTTGGCTTGGCGCAACTCTTCTTCCGGACTAGAAACTTGAGCTGGCGCTCACGAAAGCACAATTTAACAGGACGGTTAGCTGGTAAATATTGCGTGCCCTGTCTGCGTGTATTTCAGGAGCCTTCAAGGCCGTCGTCATCACGGGAGGGCCCGGGGATTGCCAGCGGATGGGGTTCGCCTGTGAGGGCGGTGAGCGCCGTTGCTACCTCGGGGAGACCGGCACGAACGTAGGTGGCCATGGCCCTTCCTCCGCGGCCGTGGTCTTCGTGACCTGCGCAGGCCTGCGCCACGGCGAAACCGAAGTTGCGCTCGACCCAGGTCAGGGTCGTGTGGCGTATCCAGTGCGTGGTGACCTGCTGTGTCGCTACCCACGGGAGATGGTCGCCGAGACGTCTCCAGAGGTAGTCGTAGCACCGGGAGGTGATGGGCTTGCCGTTGGCGTACCGGAGCAGGCGCTAGCAGAACGGGCGGCGCCAGGCGAGATCGAGGGGCAGCCTCGCGTCCTGGCAGCTGCCCCACGCGCCGACGGACAGTCTGCTAAGGCTTCCCGGTTCTGCCGGACCGCATGCGCCAGGCCGCAGGCGTCGACCGTTCCCGCACGCGTCGGCGGCTCTGTTCCGCCGTCGCGCAAGGCGGTGGCGGAAGCAGGCCGTCTCGTGGAAGGCGCGAGGCGCCTGTATCCCGGTCCTCCGCGTCCCGGGTCGGCCCGCTCGTCCAGGCGGAATGCGAAACGATCCGAACAATCCGCGTCCCGCCTGCGGGCCCGGGCCAGGCGTCCGCGGCGGAACAAACGGGCATTCGCCGGAACAGAGAAATCGGCCCGGTTGTCTTCGCGGCCTCGGTGAGTGGGGTCGTACCACACGACACCGCTTACGTACTCGGCGTCGACCAAGCCGGTACCCAGCTCGCCGATCGCCTTGACCACATCGCGCCAGGCGGGCAGCCAGTTCGCCGCGAGCCTTCGCGTAGCGCCGTAGCAGGTTGACCCTTAGCGATCTGAAGCCTGGGCTCTCTCGTGTGCTGCGCAGCAGAGCCTCTTGCTCAGGCCCCACCGGCTCGCGCAGCACACTCGCCATCCGTCCGGCTCTCCGATCGCCGTGCAGCAATGTACTCAGGTTCCCACCTCTGATCATCCTGGCCGCGCCGCCACGCGGGCACTGCACGGTGCCGCCCGGCGCTTCCCGGCCCGCAGGCCAGCGCACTCAGCCCGACCGGGTGACCTGGACGGTGATCTCGGCTAGGTGCTTGAGGTGGCGGTGCGCTTCAAGGAACAGCAGCCCGCACTTGTCTTCGGCGAAGTAGACCTCGATGCCCCCGTCGGTGACCTGCCGGGGGTGCACGCCGTAGTTGCGGATATCGCGCATGAGGCGGGCGAACTGGCTGAGCGCGTCCGCCTCCCGCTTCCGGTTCCCGGGCAGGCTGTCCCTCAGCGCGTGGACCGCACCGCGCCCTGGAGCTGCGCGGTGCGGTCCCCGCCGACCAGTTCGTCCACCCTCGGTGCTGCAGAGCGCAGCAGCTGGCCGGCCGCGTACCAGGAGCCCTCGACGGCAGCGCCGAGCAGGCTGGAAGCCGCCAGGAACACGCCGCGCCAGTAAGACTCGATCGCCTCACGGAGGCTGCGCTCGGTCCGCGGGTCAAGCCCGAGACCAGCGAGGTCCGCGATGAAAATGTCGGGTTCCACGCCCCATAGGCCCTGCTGCCGCAGACGGTGCGGCAGCTGGACGACGTCCGACAGCACGCCCGGCCGATGCACCCGCAGGCGCTGCCCGGCTGCAGACCCGGGCAGGAAGCCGCGTGAAATGGCCGCAATTTCCCTGTCCGGAAACGTGAGGCAGCTCACTTTGGGCATTCCCGGCGTCCAGACTGCGGCCATTCACCCCACCAGCTACCTGCCGCTGCTCAACGGCCGCCCGTTGGCCACGTTCAGCAGCGGCGGCGGCATCATTACCGGCCGCTCAGGTGGCCTACTGGACCTCCCTGCTCGCGGTGGCGCTCCGGCGCGGCGACACCTTCTACCCGGCGCTGCTGATCATCGACAGCCCGCGCCTGGCACTCAACGAGGCAGAGGCACTGTCGGCGGCGCTGTACCGCCGGCCGGTCACCCAGGCCGACGCCAGCCCTGGGCCAGGTGCAGTTCATCATCGCTGACAATCAGCTGCCCGCCGGCTACCGCCGCCATTACGCCGAGATCGACTTCACCTACGACACGCCCACCGTATCGACCGTCCGCCGGTGAATCCAGACATGGACAGCAAGACCACGGAGGCGGCTGATGCTGCCTGCCGCACGGCCCGCGCGAACTCGTCTGCGGCCTGCCCACCCGCTTCGCTGGCCCAGGACACGCCCATCGCGAACTGCTGCCCGTCATGCCGGAAGACCACGACGAGCGGTTCCTGATCTCGCAACGCCGCCTCAATGCCCGACGCCCGCAGAAGCCGGACGAGAAGGTCGCCGAGCCGCCGCGTGCGCTCCCGCGACGGCGTCTGCTCGCGCAACGCCCCGTAGTCCGCTATCAGGGCACCGGGGCCTTCGCCGACAGCCGGTTCCACTCTCGCCCCCGTCGCGAGCGCGCGGCGGCCTCTCCGCTGCGCGGCATCCATTGCGTCACCGGCCGGTACCCGGTCACGCCCGCTGATCCCGCCGCCCAGCACCAGTCGAGCCAGTCCGTCCAGCCCCGGGACCGGGCAACCTCGCAGGCGGGGCCGCCGACTGCCCCGGGGGTCTTTCCCCGCCGCTACGCGGCAGGCCGCCGGGTATGCCGTTCCCTGCGGTTATGACAGTGCGGCCTGGCGGGCGGACGCACCGGAAAAGGTGAGCAGCTGGCATCCCTGGCAAGCCGCCAGGCTGGCGGCTATGCCTTCCTGCTCGGCGGTGAGGGCGTGTACCGCGACCATCATATAGATGTCCGCGTCGATCCGCGCGGCAAGCGACAGGTCTTTCTTGATCTGCTCCTCGGTGAAGTCCGCCGGAGAGGTTTTCACCTCGCCGACGATGAGCTGCTCGGCCAGGTAGCCGAGCAGGTCCACCTCGCCCATCTCCCTGCCTCCCTCGCGCAGCTGCGCGCCCGGGAGGATGTACAGCGGCCGACCGGCGGCATGCTGCCGGAGGCAGGCCATCCCCAGGATGTGCGGGGGCCCGCCGTTGTCGCTAGTACGGTCGAGCAGCGAGTTCAGCCGGTACCGGATCACCGGCCCCGCGGGCTTGCCAGCAGCCGCGCGATACGCGCCCGCGGCTCCGCAGCCCGGGCAGGCGGCCTGCCGGGTGACCTCGCTGAGCTCGATGTAGCTCTCCATCTGGCATGCCGCGCAGTCGACGGAGAGCCCGCGAGAGCACAAACCGAGCGCGGCGAGCCGCTCAAGGACGTCGGCGATTTCCCCTGGGGCGAGCCCATGCTTTGGCAGTTCGACGACCGACTGGTGGGGCAGCGGGAGACGTTCCCGCGCCAGGGCGAGAATGTCATCGACCAGGCCGGTATCGCCGGATTTGCCATCCAGCAGGGCCTCAAGGTCGGTTTGAAGTGCTCGGTCCGTTTCCGGGTGAGGTCCGCGATCACCTCCAGCGCCCTGGGCCTGCGAACCAGTTCCTCCAGGTCCGGCGCCCGGTCAAGCAGCGCCTGAGCGTACTTGCCCTTGTCCGACAGCGCGAACGTCACCCCGGCATCGCGCAGCGCGGCGGCGAGGACCGCGGGCGGCTCCGGGATCGTGACCGCGATCTCGTACATGTTCGCGGTCGCGCGCTTCAGGCACAGCCTGTCGCCGGAAAACCACGCGTCGTCCACAAACAGCTGGGCGACCGCGGGGCGGCGGGGCACGGCGAACGAGCGCAGGCCGGACAGGCTTACCTTTACCCAGCCGCCCAGGCCCAGCCTGAAGGGCACGGGCGACGGGGCACGGATCACTGTCCGCCCGGAAAAGACCTGGACCAGCTCGCTGGTTCCCCTGCCGTAGCGGCGCGGATAACAGCACCACGGCGTGGGGTCAAACCCGACTGCCGCAGTCGGCGCAGTACCTGGATCGGGTTCGGTTCCGAGGGATCCTGGAGCTGCATGTTCCTGACCGACTGGCAGGGCCGCTTCGGCGAGGTTCAGCTGCCGGGCGATCACGCGGAGCTGCTCCACCGAGACCGTGCGGCTGAAGATGAAGGCGTCGGGGCGGGGCCGCTGGTACTGCGCCTGGAAGCGGGGCGCGAGCAGCTCGGCCAGGTCCGGCCACGAGGAGATGTCAGGCGGGAGCAAGACCGCCACCACTGGCGTGGCGGACCGGGCGGTGGCCACCAGCGCGCGGGCGTTCCAGAACCCGACGGCATCGGCGAAGGAGCCCGGCTCCGACACCCAGATCACGGCCGGCACCGGCGGCGCGAAAATGCTGCCCACCGCCTCCGCCACGACACCGTGAGCGGTCACCCAGGCGGCGGTGTTCCGTGTGAGCTGGGAACTTGCGCACTGGTGCATATCGGCGTGCTGCAGGATCCCCGGGCCGTGCGCACTCCACATCAGGAAGTCCTCGACCACGCCGACCCCGGCCAGGTCCCGCAGGTCCGGCTCCTGCGGGAATGGCACCGGGGAATCGGCGGCCGGCCCGTCGATCACCAGCGGGTGACACCACAGCCAAGGAAAACCCGGCGGCTGCCCAGTAAAGTCCGCCCGCGATATCAGGCTCGTTCCGAGCTGCCCCGCCGCAGCAGCGCGGGCATGCTCATCCAGCCCGAGGTCAACGAACAGGTCGGGTTCCAGGGCGGCCGCGATCCGCTGCCAGCGCTCATCGGTGAACCCATCCGGGCCGACCGCTAGGATCGGCTCGGCCACCCCGCCCCAGCGCCGGGACGCAGCGGTGATCGCCTCCATCAGCCCACCGCGGTTAAGATCCGGCACCAGGTAACAGGCGCGCAGCGGCCCGACGTCCAGCCCAGCCAGCTCCTGGCCGAGGTAGGAATCTTCCCGGCCGAAATCCTGCGGCACATCCACCCCGATCGTCTACTCCGAGCCTGTGCAGCCCGCTACCCCAGCGGCATCCGGCAGAAGCCGGGCTATACGAGTCCCTGACCAACACGGTTACCCTCTGCGCCGCTCGTCCCGAGTGCTCGAAGCCCCGGTCCGATGACCGCCAGGGTGCGTCCGGCCAGCGAGCGCCGCTAGCCGGACATCATCTTCTGCTAGTCGGCCACGGTGCGGCGGCCACCTCCTCCTGCGGCGCCAGTCCTGTGCATATCCGTCAGCGGGACGAGCGCGCGCTGGCCCTCGCCTCCGTGCCGGGCTCTCTGAACAGCTCTTCCTGGACGATGGCCGTCGGCCGGATCCGCACGCCATTCACCGTGGTATAGCCCTGCAGGTAGGCGGGCAGGCCGTCGTCGGGAACCGGGCCGTAACGCAATTCGAGCGTGGTCCCGGCGTACGGGCTCGGGTTGGTGCCTGGGTTGAAGTCGATAATACCGGTCTGGTAGCTGCCCGCGGGCAGGGCACTGGGCTGACCGTACCACCGGCCGGGCTGCTCGCCCGGGACCCGGAAGGCGTAGATAAGGCTCGGCCGGGGCCGGGCGGCGCCGTCCTAGCCAGTGGCGGGAACTCGCCGCCGCCCCCGTCAGCACTGCCCTGGACGACTGGGCTCGGTGGCATCTGGACGACCTCGCCGCCGCCCAGACCCGGTGGCTGCCCGCCGCCGACGGCCAGACGCTGGTCCACGGCGACATCAGCGCATCCAACCTGCTGATCACCGACGCCCGGGAAGTCTTCCTGATCGACTGGGCACCGGCTGGCCGTAGCCCAGACTTCCGGGCAATGTGGAAAATGCACGCGAAGCCGATCTGTGCGGCACGCAGGTCCGGCAGCCCGATGTACCTGGCGTGTACCTCCGGTAGACCTCTCCTATACCCAGGTGGCGATCCTGCCGCGACGGTCCTGCGAGCGGGGGCTCCGGCTCTCCTGGCCGTGAGCCCTCGGCTCCGCCGGAGATGTAACCGGCCTAATCAGGCTCGGCGAGCGGGACAATCAGATGCCGGTCGCTACCCGCCCGCGCGGGATGTGAGCCTTCCAGCTGCGCACTCCGGTAGATGTCACGCTGCGTACAGCCATCGGTAGGGGGCGCACGGGGCGCATCAACCGGCCCGTGCGACTAGGTCCGGACTGACGAGCAAACGTGGAGCAAACATGGCCACGAAACGGCCGTCACGAGGGGACCCAAAATGGGTATAATCCCAGGTCAGAATGGGTGCGCCGCCAGGGACTTGAACCCCGAACCCGCAGATTAAGAGTCTGCTGCTCTGCCAATTGAGCTAGCGGCGCGTGCTGCCGAGTCATGTTATGACGTGCCGGGCTGTACAGCAAACCCGGGAGACCGGCTGCCGCGTGGTGCCGTCCGCTATCGGCCCGTACCGTGACACCTGAGCGACACGGAGCAAACATGCGTCATGGATCGCCAGCTACGGTAAGTAGCATCGCTGGTGGCGGGCGCAAGGTCCGGTCTTCCCGGTGGTGACGGCGTGCCGACGACAGGCCACCGCACCGGCTGCGTTTCCTGAGGAATCTTGGCGGAACACACTAGGTAAACCGCGGTCGGCCGTGAGAGATGAGCGGCCCAGCCGGCCTCACACGGGCATGACACTTACCAGGGATCCAGGCTGTCATCGGCGGTACCTGCTCTCCTGGCCGCCGCCTAAGCCACGTTCTGGACCGGCGTGGACATGCGCCTAGTTGACTTCATTTATTGCCTTTTGCTGTCGCTGTCACCAGGCAGGCCACTGGTCGCCCCTTCGACTTGCACGCTCACCGGGCAGTGATTTCGTTCGCTGCACCAAAGCGGAAGGGAAATCAAGAATTGCCGCTGCAGCCTTCACGGAAGATGGGATGAACGTCACGAGACGCAGTTCTGCGCAGCCGACCGTCGTGCTGGTACACGGTGCCTTTGCGGATGCCTCAGGGTCGCGGTCAACGGCCGTGCCACTTCCTGCGACGTGCGCGGCGGAGCCGTGAGCGGACCGGACCTCTACATCGACGGCGAAACCTTCCGCGAGACCTTCTGCGCCGATGTGCCTGCCGACCTTGCCGCGGTCATGGCGGCCACGCAACGCCCGGTGGCGGCAGCCGCCATCGCCGAGAAATGCACATCGGCAGGCTGGAAAACCAGGCCGACGTCCTACCTGGTGTCCACACAGGATCTGGGCGGCGGTTCGCCGGCGTCTGGTCCTGTCGGTCTGGATACTGCTGCTGATCGTGGTCGGCGGCCTCGGCGGCGCGCTGCATGGCACACTGCCCTCAGTCTTCTCAGTGCCGGGCATTGAGTCGCAGAATGCCCAGGACCTCCTGCAAGCAAGATTCCCCGCGGCCTCCGGTGGCACCGCCCGCCTCGTGTTCGCCGCGCCGCCCGGTTCCACGCTGACCAGCGCGACCGCCGAGCGGGCGATCACGTCGAGCCTGCGGGGCGCCGCGAGAGTTCCTGGCGTCATCGTGGTCACCGATCCGTTCACGGCCGGATCGATCTCCGCCAGCAGGGCGATCGGGTTCGCTCATGTCATCTTCCGGTAGCTGGCCCCTGAGGTTCCGCAGTCTGCGAAGGACCAGCTGGACACCGCCATGCGTCCGGACCGGTCCGCCGGCCTGCAAGTCCAGTGCGGCGGGACCGCCGAGGCGCCAAGCTCGACAAGCCCCGCACGAGCGTGATGTGGTTCGCCGCCGTGCTGCTGGCCTTCTCCATGGCCTGTGCCGCGTTGCGATCTGTTCGCCCCGCGGCACGGTCGCGACTGCCGCTGCGGCCCGGTGTCCTGGCCGCCGCCCGGGGGGTTTCAGCCACAATTCACCTTGGATAGCGGATCTGTTTCGTGATCAAGCTGACACTGCGCTGATACCGGCAAAAGCGACGGCTGTAAGCCAGATACGATACCGTCCATACGGTGCCGCTTTAGCAGGGCATTTCTGTATTAACGGAGGGATTCTCCCAGTTCAGACCCTGTTCGGAAACAGGTTGGTGAGGGGACTGTGGCGTCGGTGTCTGGTGAGGGGACTGCAGCCGTGACTGGACGGCGCGCGGCTCAGGTGCTTGGGCGGGGACCGGCTGCCTGCGGTGGCTGGCGGCGGGAAACGGCCTCTGAGCAATTAAGGTCGGCCAGCCGGAAAGCCCCGACGGGTCACTCAGATGCGCGGGCCGACCGGTGGGCCGGGGAATCTGGGGGGCAGCCAACCGGGAGGGCATGGGCTGCGCGGCGTTTCCGAATCGGCTCTCAGCCAGGAAGTGATCGCATGGATGCTCAGCGTCTTAAAGACAGCTTCGCCAAGGTCGCGGTGCATGGCGACGAGGTGCCGTTGTTTTTCTATTCCGATTTGTTCTTGCGGCACCCGGAGACGCGCGAGTTCTTTCCCGTGGCGATGGATGCGCAGCGTGATCGTCTTGTGCAGGCGCTTATGCAGATCGTCTCCAACGTGGATAACCTCAGCGAGCTTGCGCCGTTCATCCAGGGCCTCGGCCGGGACCACCGGAAGTTCGGCGCGGTCGCCGAGCATTACAACGCCGTCGGCGCCAGCTTGCTCGCCGCGCTCGCTCACTTCAGTGGGCCGGACTGGACACCCGGCCTGGAAGCTGAGTGGCAGGATGCATACGGCCTGGTGGCGAAGGTCATGATCGAGGCAGCGCAGGCGGACGAATCGCTCCACCCGGCCTGGTGGGATGCAACGGTGATCAATCATGAACTCCGCTCGTTCGACATCGCCGTGTTCCGCGTTACCACGCACCAGCGGCTGCCGTACGCGCCGGGGCAGTCGGTGGCGATCGAGTCGGCAGACGTGCCACGGATCTGGCGGTTCTACTCCATGGCCAACGCGCCACGTGAGGACAGCACGCTCGACTTCCATATTCAAATGACCGACGGCGGGGCGCTGAGCAGCGTGCTCGCCCGCGGCCTGCGCGTCGGCTCGCGGCTGCGGCTCGGGCAGGCCGTCGGCGGGTTCACGCTGGACAAGCTGCCGGAGCGGGATATTCTCCTGGTGGCCGGCGGCACCGGGCTGGCTCCCGTCAAGGCCATCGCGGAGCAGGTCGCGGAGCTGCCCGACCCGCCCCGCGTTCACCTGTTCTTCGGCGCCCGCCGCGCTGAGGGCCTGTACGACCTGCCTGACCTGGAGAAGATGGCCGCCCAGCGGCCTTGGTTCACGGTCGTGTCCGCCGTATCCGATGAACCCGACTACCCAGGCGAAAGAGGGCTCATCTCCGACGTCGTGACCAGAAGCGGATCGTGGGACCGCCACGAGGTGTACGTGGCTGGCCCCACCGCGATGGTCGAGGCGACGGTCGGCAAGCTCACCTCGGCCCGCGTCCCCGCAGAACAGATCCACGTCGAAGACTTCGGTTGGAGCACGTCATGAGCGACAACTCCTACGACGGCCACCTGACTCCCGATCAGGTTCATTCCATGATCTTTCCCCACGCCAGGCTGGGCCGCCGCGGATACGATGAGGAGCATGTCCGCACCTTCTGCGCCAAGGTTGAGGAGGAGCTAACGTGGCTGCTCGTCGAGCGAGCGTCGCTAGGCCAGCAGGTGTACCGGCTGCGCCAGCAGATACGCGATGCCGGGAATGGTGACCCCGGCCACGACCCAGAGAACGCCCGGCTCCAGGCGATCCAGATCATGTCACTGGCACAAAAGACCGCAGACCACTGCGTGAGCGAGGCGCACGCGTACTGCCGCCAGCTCGCCGCGGGTGCCAAGCAGCGCCGCGATCAGATGCTCGACGAGGCCAGGTCCAGGGTCGCGCGGATGCTGGAGCAGGCGCAGGCCGAGGCCAGCATCGCTGCGGAGGCGCAGATCAGCGACACGGCCTTGGCCGACGGCCGCGGGAATCCCCATGCGGAGCTTGCCTACCTGCGCACATACAGCGAGGTTTACCGTACGCATTTGCGGGCCTATCTCGAAGCATTGCTGCACAACGTGGAGGAATGGGGGCGGGCCGAGCAGGCAACCCTCCCAGCCCAGTACGAGGGAGTCTGGCGAGCGCATTCACCCTCCGAACGTTTCACCCCAGCGCGCGCTCGTCACGGTGCTCCAGGTTAACGACCAGCAGATGTGCTTGATCTGGGGGCCCGGAAACGCGCCCAGGTGATATCCGTCCTCACCAACCTCGTCGTCACTCTATTTCCGCTACAAGGAGTAACCAAGGTTACGGAAGAAGCGCGCCGCAGCCCCGGAACCCCGCCCGCTCCAGCTGCTAGTCCTCCGGCCAGGCTAAACACGTCCCACGACGTTGACGAATCCCTGCTGGCCGGGCCGCCGCAGGCGATGTCGGCGCAAGCCAGGACAGGGCTTCCGGAGATCACCGGCACATGAGGACTTGATCGAGGGCGTCTGCCCTGGTCATGAGCCTGCGGACTGGTGCTGGCCACGAATTGCTGCAGCCACACGCTGTCCAGCGTGTGGCTTGTCCCGGGCTGCTGCGATGGCTTGGCTTGCAGGCGCGTACCAGGAATTCCGAATACTTACAAGTAATGTAATGGCTGCCCGCCGGGTAACAACATTCTTACTTTTCCTCGGGTGCTGATTGTGTTTACATATGGGTAAATTTCGTTTGTGATTCCTTTGCCCATGGGTACCGCGATGGAAAGCAAGAATGCGAAAAATATCTCGTAGCTCCGGGCGGATGGCCAGCACATCCCCTCACGCAACACACGAAACCCAGTGACTGGCGGCTTTTCCGGCCCCGCCAGGCACCATCATCGCCCCCTGGCCATCGGCGGAACCCATCCTATGCGCGGCTCCAATGCGCGGCAGGAGGCACCGGCCTCGCCCCCCCAATCAAGGTCCATCGTGGAGGGGACCATCCGCCCGCATCCCCAGCGACCGTCGGCCCGTCCACTCTGGCGGTGCTGATATGGCTGCCCTCGATCACCCAAGCAACGCCGAAAGGACCGAAAGGACTCGTAGCGCGCGCTGTATTTGGTCTCTGGGATAGGGCCCAATGGCCTTGCGTTAGGGACCCAAGCGAACCGATCACGGCCCATCACGTAGCCGTTTTTGCAGGCCGCAGGGTTGCGGCACGCTTAACGAAAGGCCATTGGGGCCAGGGCCGGGTTCGCGTGGAGGCTGGCGTCCGTGAGCTGCTGCGGCGTCCGGACAGGTCCCCGCTCCGCCTGGCGGCAGACCAGGACACCAGAGCCGGATCCGCCGTAGTCACCTTGAGGTGCTCACCGTACCTAGGCAAGGACGTGCGAACAGGCAGCGAAACAGTCTGCCGCAGTCGGCAATGGAGGCTCTAAGGATGACAGCTCAGTCACCCGCCGTGGCAGCACGGGCGGCAGACGCCGCTGAGGCGGCCCAGTTCATCCGCGCGTTCCATGCGGAACATCCCGCCGCCGGGCCGTCCGGCCAGCGTCTCAGCGAGGTTCTGGAAGCCATCCACATCACGGGCACGTACTGGCACACGCCGGCCGAACTGGCGTACGCCTGCAGGGTGGCGTGGCGGAACTCCAGCAGATGCATCGGCCGTCTCTATTGGCAAAGCTTGCGGGTCCGTGACCGGCGGGACATTACGTCCCCCGCTGAGGTGGCGGCGGAATGCGTCACCCATCTGCGGGAAACAACCAACGGCGGGCGGATCCGGCCGCTGATCACCGTGTTCGCACCAGACGCCCCCGGGCGGCCAGGCCCCCGAATCTGGAATTCACAGCTTATCCGGTACGCCGGCTACCCGCGGCGCGACGGCACTGTAACCGGTGACCCACTCAACACCGGCATCACGGAATTGGCTCACCGACTCGGCTGGGCCGGGCCTGGTGGCCCCTTTGACCTGCTGCCGTTGATCATCCAGGCGGCCGGGGAAGGGCCGCAGATTTTCGCTATCCCGCCGGACGCCGTGCTCGAGGTACCGCTCACCCATCCCAGCTACCCGCGGTTCGCGGACCTTGGGTTGCGCTGGCATGCCGTCCCGGTGATCTCCGATATGTTCCTGACCGCTGGTGGCATCCGGTACCCGTGCGCGCCGTTCAACGGCTGGTACATGGGAACCGAAGTCGGTTCCAGGAACCTCGGGGACACCGGCCGGTACGACAAATGCGCCACGATCGCGCGGCACATGGGCCTCAACATGTCCACGGAACGCAGCCTGTGGCGCGACCGGGCACTCGTGGAGCTGAACGCCGCGGTCCTGCATAGCTTCGACGAAGCTGGGGTGACGGTCACCGACCATCACACCGAGTCTGAGCGGTTCCTCACCCACTTGCAGCGAGAGGAACGCGCGGGACGGATGTGCCCCGCGGACTGGAGCTGGATCGTTCCGCCCCTGGCAGGCTCCGCATGCGGCGTATTCCATCGCTACTACGACAACCCAGACCTGCGGCCCGGTTTCTACCGGCACCCACCGGCACCTATGCCGTACCCGCAGAGCGAGGACCTATGAACGTCACCCATAGTGAGCCCGGCTCAGCCGGCGAGCGCGTCCTCCAGGAACGATGCGGCAGCACGAGCCTGAAGGGTATCAATATTCGGCCTGCGGCGCTGACCTGCGGGTTCGCGCTCACGGATGCGGGTGTCGATATTCCTGCCACCTGGCACTTTCGTTGATCACGCCGCCGAGGACCTTCCGCCGCTGAACTGGCAGCTTCAGCGGGGCGCTGGCCTGGTCGGCTGACCCGAAACACTCACAACTAAATACTCCCGAACATAATGTGGTCCTGACGGGCAAAGCTTGCCCCAAGACACGCCCCGAGAGCATTGCGTACTGCGCGAATTCGCGCTGGGATGAGACCGTGCGCCGGGCCGCCGGCGTGCCGCGCCGTCCGTGCCGTGCCCATGAGGAGTGCCATGCTGCCGAGCCCCCGCAGGCCTGCGGGGTGCCGCCGCGCTGCGGGGCGCGAGCGCGGCACCACCGGCACCACCGCGGCCGCGGGGCGCGGCAGGGCGATCCGGCTTGCCGCCCTCACCGCGGTGCTCAGCGCCGCCCTCGCCGGGCCCGCCGCCGGGATCACCGCTGCCCGTGCCGTGCCCGCCGGGATCGGCGCCACGGGCACGCCCGCCGGCCCGGCGGAGGTCAGCACCGGAACCGGGCGTCCCATCGTCGGTACCATCGCGAGCGCGGCGGCGTTCGGGGGTCCGGCCGCATCCGGGGGGACGGCGGCGCCCGTCCCGGCCGTCGCCGGGGCACCGATGATCCGGCTGCAGTCCCCGGGCCCGCTCAGCACGGCCAAATGCCTCCAGACGATCAGGGTCCGCTGCTACAGCCCGCTGCAGTACCGCGTGGCCTACGACCTGAACCCGCTCTACCGCTCCAACGTCACCGGCAGGGGCCAGACGATCGTGATCGTCGATTCGTTCGGCTCGCCGAGCATCCGCCACGACCTGTCGGTCTTCGACAAGCAGTGGGGCTTTCCCGACCCGACCCTGAACGTCCTCGCCGCCGGCAAGCTCCCCCCGTTCGACCCGGGCAACGCGACCATGGTCGGCTGGGCCGAAGAGACCACGCTGGACGTCGAGTACGCGCACGCCATCGCACCCGGGGCGACCATCCTGCTGGTGGAGACGCCGGTCGCCGAGACCGAGGGCGTGACCGGCTTCCCGCAGATGATGCAGGCCGAAAAGTACGTGATCGAGCACAACCTCGGCGACGTGATCAGCCAGAGCTTCGGCGCGACCGAGAACACGTTCCCGGGCTTCGCCCAGGGCAGCCACACGAGCCTGCTGAACCTCCGCGGCGCGTTCGCCGACGCGGCCCGTCATCACGTCACCGTCCTGGCGGCCTCCGGGGACAGCGGCGCCACGAACGACGAGGCGGACGGCGCCACCCTCTATCCCTACCGCGCCATCTCCTGGCCCTCGTCGGACCCGCTTGTCACCTCGGTGGGCGGCACCCAGCTCCTGCTGGCCCAGGACGGCAATAAGATCCGGCCGGATCAGGTATGGAACGACACCTACGGCGCGGGCGGCGGCGGGGTCTCCAGCGTCTTCGGCCGCCCCGCGTACCAGAACGCCGTCACCAGGCTGGTCGGCGGCAGCCGGGGAATCCCGGACATCTCGATGTCGGCGGCCGTCAGCGGCGGCTGCTGGGTCTACGAGAGCTTCGAGCCGAGCGGGGCCGGCTGGGTGATTCTCGGCGGGACGAGCGAGGCGACCCCGATCTTCGCCGGCGTCGTCGCCCTGGCCGACCAGCTGGCCCGGCACCGGCTCGGCAACATCAACACGGCGCTCTACGCCCTCGGCGCGGCCAGCCGGATCAGCCATGCCCCGTTCCGCACCGGGATCGTCGACGTGACCGAGGGCAACAACAGCTACGGCAGCAAGGTCCAGGGATATGCCGCCGGGCCGGGTTACGACCTGGCCAGCGGCTGGGGCACCATCGACGCCGCCCGCTTCGTGCCCGCCCTGGCCCGGTTCAGCGGCTGACGCGGCCCGCTCCGGCCACCTGACGCGGCCCGCTCCGGCCACCTGACGCGGCCCGCTCCGGGCCGTCGGCCTGGCGCGGCCCGCTCCGGGCCGTCGGCCTGGCGCGCGCACCTTATTCAGCGGCCCGCCCGGCCGCCCGGACACCGACATCGCCGCCAAACGGGACGTAGCGCCACAGGCGGGGCGCGAACGGCGCGTTTGCGGTACGAAGCCGGCTGTCCTGGGTAAGGTGAGTTCTTGTGTCTGACGCCTCCACGACGCAGAACCCGCTTCCTTCCCCGGCTGGCCTACCCGTCCCGCAAGTTTCCCCAGGCCGGCGGCTCGCGTGGCTCGATGCGCTGCGGGGCGTGGCCGCCCTGTTCGTGGTGTTCGACCACCTCGGCTACTACGTGCTCCAGCACGCCCGCGCGGTCGTCTACCAGTGGTTTGACCCGGGCCTGTACGGCGTCTTCGTGTTCTTCATGGTCAGCGGGTACATCGTCCCGGCGTCGCTCGAGCGCAGGGGCAGCGTGCGCGGCTTCTGGGTCAGCCGGGTGTTCCGGCTGTATCCGCTCTACGTCTTCGGGCTGGTCGTGGCGGTCCTGCTGTGGAAGCTCGGCCTCGGCAGCATCGGCAAGACCAACTACGACGGTGAGACCTCCCTGCTCACCCACACCCTGATGCTGTCCAACGTGCTCGGGCCGAAGAACGCCATCAACGTGATCTGGACCCTTTCCTATGAGATGGCGTTCTACCTGCTGCTCACGGCGCTCTTCGTGACCGGGACGCACCGGCGCAGCAGCCGGTGCGCGATCGCGTTCGCGGTGGCCGCCGTCGCGCTGGGCGGGGTGCTCCCGATGACCGCGATCTCGAACAGCTTCCTCGGCACCCGGCTCGTCGCCGAGATGGCCGATCTGCTGATCCTGGGCGGCGTCGCGCTCGCGGTGTGCCGGTACCGCCTGCCGAAGGCCGCCGGCGCCGTGCTGGCCGGCGGAACGGCCATGGTCCTCGTGCTCTTCAACGGCAGCTGGGTGAACCCGTTCCAGGCGCTGACGATCCTGGCGCTGATGTTCACCGGCACCATGCTCTACCGCGCCGAACGCGGCGAGTATGACCTGCGCAAGGCCGGGGCCGTCGCGGCGGTGGTGCTCGTGCTCGCGGCGGTGGCCGGCCTGTGGCACGTCCCGGCGTGGGATGCCGCACCCGCCGCCACGCGGACGGCCTTCGACTGGCAGTGGACCACCTCGCTGCTGCTCGCCGGGGCGACGTTCGCGGTCGGCATGGCCTGCCGGAACAAGAAGATGCCGGCCCTGTTCGCCTGGCTCGGGCTGGTCAGCTACTCCGTCTACCTGCTGCACCCGCTGCTGGTCGAGCTGTACCGGCGCATCCCGCTGACCCGGTACCCGCATCCGTTCCCCGAGCAGGTGCTGCTGGCGGCGGCGTTCGTGACGGTCCTGCTCGGCTGCTGCTGGCTTTCCTACCGGTGCATCGAGGCGCCGATGCAGCGGCAGGGCCGGAAGTTCGCCGCGTGGCTGGAGTACTGGTTCGGCCCCGATTCGATCCCCGCGCACCACCGCCGGCAGCTGCAGCACCAGCAGCCGGTCAGCCGTCCCGCCGCCGAGCCCGTCGCCCGCTAGCCGTCGGCCGCTCGCCCGACCTGGCCACCAGGGGACCGCGGAAGACCCCGCATCAGGCATCCTTGAGGCATGTCCGTGCCACCTGCCGCGGCGCTGCCGCCACCCTCGCATCACGCTGGTCCCTACCGGATCTGCCTGGTGTGCCTGGGGAACATCTGCCGCTCACCCATGGCCGAGGTCGCCCTGAGGGCGGAGCTGGCGGCCGCCGGTCTGGCGGAGGCGGTCACGGTGGACAGCGCCGGGACCGGTGACTGGCACATCGGGGACCGGATGGAGGCCCACGCCCGCGCCGAGCTGGGCCGCCGCGGCTACGACGGGTCGGCGCACCGGGCCCGGCAGGTCGAGCCGTCCTGGCTGGCCGGCCGGGACCTGATCCTGGCCATGGACCACCGCAACCTCGCGGACCTGCGCCGGATGGCCGCGCGGGCCGGGACCGGCGGTGAGCGGATTCGGCTGTTCGGGGCGGCCGGCGGCCTCCGGGACCAGGGCGGCGGCCTCGACATCCCCGATCCCTACGGCGGTGATGCCGGCGACTTCAGCGCGGTCCTGGACCTCATCGAGGCCGCCGCCCGGCACATCACCGCGCAGCTCACCGAGCTGCTGGCCGGCCGTGCCCCGGCCTGAGCGCGCCGCCATGCCCGGGACGGCAGACGGCCACCGTGAGCTCGCGCGGCGGATCAGCGCCGTGGCCGGCGCGGACGTCCGGGACCTGCGCGCCACCGGGGCGCAGCACGGATGGCGGCACTACGCGGTCACCCTGGCCGGCGGGCGGGAGGCCTTCGCCAAGGTCTCCGGCACCGACACCGGCCCGGCCTTCGACGCCGAGGCCCGCGGCCTGCGCTGGCTGGCCGAAGCCAAGGCCGTGCCGATCCCCGAGGTGCTCGGCTGGGACTCACGCGTCCTGGTCCTGTCCTGGGTGGCGCCCGGGCCGGCGCATGCGGACGCGGCGGGTTCGTTCGGCCGCGAACTGGCCCGCATGCACGCCGCCGGTGCCGCCGGCTTCGGTGCCCCGTGGCCGGGTTTCATCGCCAGCCTGCCGCTGGACAACACGCCGTGGCCGGCGGACAGCGGCTGGGCCGACTGGTACGCCGAGCGCCGCGTCCTGCCCTACCTGCGCCACGCCACGGACGCCGGGACGCTGAGCCCGGCCGATGCCCGGCTGGTGGAGACGGTCACCGGGCGGATCAGCGAGCTCGCCGGCCCCGCCGAGCCACCGAGCCGCATCCACGGCGACTGCTGGACCGGGAACGTGCTGTGGTCGGCCGGCCGGGGATGGCTCATCGACCCGGCGGCCCACGGCGGCCACCGGGAGACCGATCTGGCCATGCTGGCGCTGTTCGGCGCGCCGCATCTGGAGCGGATCCTCCGCAGCTACACCGAGGCCGCCCCGCTCGCGGATGGATGGCGGGCACGGGTCCCGCTGCACCAGCTGCATCCGCTGCTCGTGCACGTCTGCCTGTTCGGCGCGGGTTACCGGGACGCGGCGCTGGCGGCGGCCCGGGCCGTGCTTTCCGCCTGACCCGTCCCCGGCGGGATTTTTTTTCCGAACGGAACTGGCCAGGGCGATGGCCACGGCGCGGCGTCGCCCGGCAGAACGTCAGCGGCCGTGCGACAGGGATTGGTGGCCGGCCCCGCCCTCCTGCGGCGCCACGTCCGGTTCGCCCGTCCCGATGGCGTCCGGCGCGAGCGGCAGGGTGACGCGGAAAGTCGCGCCCCGGCCGGGGACCGAATCCACGGTGGCGGTGCCGCCATGCGCGGCGACCAGCGCGCTGACGATCGCCAGGCCGAGGCCGCTGCCGCCGCCGCTCTTCCGGTTCCGCGCCTGGTCCGCGCGGTAGAACCGCTCGAACACCCGCCGCGCCTGCTCGGGGGTGAGCCCCGGTCCCTGGTCCGCGATCTCCAGCACTGCGGCCGGAACCGACGATGCCGGGCCGCCCCGGTACGGCGGCGGGCCGCCCAGGAATCCCGAGCCGAGCCGGACGTCGACGGGCGTCCCGTCGGGGGTGTGCGTCAGCGCGTTGGTCACCAGGTTCCCGATGACCTGCCGCAGCCGTGCCTCGTCGCCGAGGACGAGGAAGGCCTTGCCCGGCTCGACCGTGAGCTCCACCGGCCGGTCCGGTGCGATCATCCGGGTATCTTGCACCGCGTCAGCCGCGAGCACCAGCAGGTCCACCGGCTGGTGCTCGATGGGCCGTTGCTGGTCGAGCCGGGCGAGCAGCAGCAGGTCCTCCACGAGCACGCCCATCCGGGACGCCTCGGCCTCGACCCGCTGCATGATCCGGTCCAGGTCTTTCGGGCTCAGGCTGCCGCCGTCTTCCTTGCTGCCCGTGGTCACGCCACCGCGCTGCCGGTAGTACTCGGCGAAGCCGCGGATGGCGGTCAGCGGGGTGCGCAGCTCATGGCTCGCGTCCGCGATGAAGCGGCGCATCCGCTCCTCGGACTGGACCGCCGCCTCTTCCGATTCCTCCCGGGCGTGGAACGCCGACTCGATCTGGGTCAGCATCGTGTTGATCGACCGGCCCAGCCGCCCCACCTCGGTCCGCGGGTCACGGTCCGGGACGCGGCGGTCGAGATGCCCGGCGGCGATCGCCTCGGCGGTTTCCTCGATGTCGTCCAGCGGCCGCAGGTTGGTCCGCACCACCGCGATGCTAACGACGCCCAGGCCCAGCATGATGACGAGGCTGACGATCACGTCGAGGCTGGTCAGGTAGCCGATCGTGCGGTTGATGTTGCCGAGGTTGTCCCCGATGACCAGCGTCCCCGTGGCCTGGGATCCGTCCTGCGCCTGATAGGTTACGGGCTGCTCGATGATGCGCCACTGGCCGCTGCCCGACGAGGCCGGCACCGTCACCGGGTGCCCGGCATGCGCGGCCAGCCAGGAGGAACTCGTGGGCACGTCGGGACCCGACGACCCGACAGGCTGGCCGTTGCCGATGTACGGCACCATGTTGCCCTGGGCGTCGATGACCTCGAAGACGAGGCCAAGTACCGAGAGCGCATAGGCCTGGTGCGGGCTCGGCGGGTTGCCGCTGGCGCTCTGCGTGACCAGGTTCTGCACCTGGCTGTCCGCCTGGTTGATGAGATAGCCCCGGAACACCACGATGCTGGTGAAGCTGATCACCGTCAGCGCCAGCGCCACCAGCGCAAGCAGCGCCGCGATCAGCTTGATGCGCAGCGGCGTGCGCTGTGACAGGCGCGTCATCGCGTTCAGCGGGCGCCGGAACACGCTTTCCGTGTCCGCCCCCGATCCCGTCCAGGCCATGACCGCCAGGCTCCTAGGAGGACGGGAGCCTGAGGACGTAGCCGACCCCGCGCAGCGTGTGGATGAGGCGAGGCTCAACGGTGTCGATCTTGCGGCGCAGCACGGACACGTACGACTCCACGATGCCGGTGTCGCCGCGGAAGTCGTAGTCCCACACGTGGTCCAGGATCTGCATCTTGGACAGCACCCGGTTGGCGTTGCTCATGAAGTACCGCAGCAGCTTGAACTCGGTCGGCGAGAGCTGGACCTGCTGGCCGGCCCGCCAGACCTCGTGGCTTTCTTCGTCCAGTTCCAGGTCGGCGAAGGTGAGGCGGGGCGTCGGTTCGCCGGGCTCGCCGCTGGTACGGCGCAGCACCGCGCGGATCCGGGCGATGACTTCCTCCAGGCTGAACGGCTTGGTGACGTAGTCGTCGCCGCCGAGGGTCAGGCCGCGGATCTTGTCCTCGGTCGCGTCCCGTGCGGTGAGGAACACCACGGGCACGCGGGTGCCGCCGCTCCGGAGCCGGCGGACGACGTCGAAGCCATCCATGTCCGGGAGCATGACGTCAAGAACGATGAGATCGGGGCGGTGCCGCTGCGCGGCCTGCACGGCCTCGGTACCCGCCGCTGCGGTGACGACCTCGAAACCGGCGTACCGCAGGCTGGCGGAGAGCAGCTCCAGGATGTTCGGCTCGTCCTCGACAACGAGGAGCCGCGTGTCCGTTCGCTGCCGCTCATCGCTGGTCAGCATTTCCATGCTCCGTATTTTCACCTGCAAGGCTGAGAGAAACCTGAAGACGGGCTGGAGCATACCTGTCCGGATCGGCATAACGACTGAACAGGGCGGCCGGCACGGCTAGCCGACGATCTCGCGGTTTCCGAGCCACTGGGAGATCGCTGCGTCCCGAGAGGCCACGCCGAGCTTGGAGTAGATCCGGTTCACGTGGTTTTTCACGGTCTTCTCAGCCAGGAACAGCTGGGTGGCGATCTCGCCGTTCGTGCGGCCTCCGGCGATGAGGGACATGATCTCGGCCTCCCGGGCGGAGAGGCCAAGATCTGGAGCATCTTCGGGCGACCCGTCAGCGCCCATCAGACCCGCTCACCAGACCTGTTCATCAGACCTCCGGCCGGTAGCCGTCAGTGCCGCTGAGTCGCGATGCTATCAAATCACAGGTCAAAGGCGGGCAAACGGCACGGACGCCCCGGAGAATGCCTGAATCATCTCAATGAGTAACAAGCCCTAGGAATCGACAGCTATGTGCGGCGGTCCCGGTCAGCTCGTCGCGGTCGAGGATGAGCCGCTCAGCAGGCTCTTCGGCACCGCGCGGTCGTTGGCCAGGTCGCCGAACAGCTCGGTCGCCAGGCCGTGGTTCCACAGCACGACCGACCCGACGCTCTCGGTCGCGAAACCGTCGACCGGAACCGTGGTCGTCTGGGGGCTCCGCAGCGAGAACGCGACCTGGACGAGCTGGTACAGCTGCGTGCCCTGGTCCACGTCCAGGGAGCTGACCGCGCCGTTGGCCGCCGGGATCGTGGCGAATGGGTTGATCAGCGTCCCGGTGCTGGTGACCTTGCTGAGCACAGCCTTCAGCAGCAGCCGCTGGTCCTGCTCCCGCTGCAGGTCGCCCTGGGCGAAGTTCCGGGTCCGGACGTACCCGAGCGCCTGGGCGCCGTTCAGCGTCTGGCAGCCGGCCTTGAGGTTCAGCCCGGCCTTGGGGTCGACCATCGGCCCGGGCACGCATATCCGGACCCCGCCCACGTCGTTGACCACACCGTCCAGGCCGCCGAGGCCGATCCCCATGTAGTGGCTGATGTACAGGCCGGTGGCGTTCTGCACGGCCTCGGCGAGCAATTGCGGGCCGCCCAGCGCGTAGGCCGCGTTGATCTTGTTATAGCCGTACCCGGGGATGTTCACGTAGGAGTCGCGCGGGATGCTCATGAGAACCGGCGGGCTGCCGTTCGCGGACAGGTGCAGCACCATGATCGTGTCCGTGCGGGCCCCGGCGATGTCGTGCCCGAGAGCGAGCTGGTCTTCCTGGGTCCTCGACAGGCCGCCCCGGCTGTCGGAGCCGGTCAGCAGCCAGTTCGTGCCGACCCCGGCGGCGGGTCGGCCCGAGTAGCTGACCAGCGCGTTGATCCGCGTCAGCTTCGAGTTGAGATAGAAGTAGTAACCGACCGAGCCGATGATGGCCAGGATGACCACGGCCGCGATGATCTGCAGGACCCGCTTGGGCCCCCACCGGCGGCGCCGCCGGGGCGCCGGCCAGTTCGGCGGCGGGGCGTCGGCGCCACGGCGTCCGGGAGCCATGCGGTCCGGCGGCGGGGACGGCCAGCTGGTCGCCTGCTGGCCCGCCCGGCCCGCCTGATAGCCAGGCTGCCCGCTGCCCGGGTACCGGCCGGTGCGGTCACCCGTCGGCGCATCGGACCAGCCGCCGCTGGCTGGCCCTGCCGGGCGGCGCGGCGTTTCGTCCCGATACCAGCCCTGAGGCCAGTCGTTCATCGTCCCTCCCAGTACATGGCTGCCCGAAGACGACCAGGGAGAATGAAGACGTTCGGCAGCACTTCACGATACCCTCGGCCGCCGCCCGGTGCGGGTAACCACCGGAACCCGGGCCGCACCGGCAAGGGGCGACGGGTCACCCAGCGGGGAGTGAACCGTCCGCCCCGCCGGTCCTGCCCGCCCCGTCCGCCCCGCCGGTCCCGCCGGTCCCGTCAGCCCCGCCCGTGTGTCCCGGCGGCCGCGTCCGGCTGGCGGCACACCCCGTAGAGGTAGGCCGGGCCCGCGTCGGACGGGTCGCTGGATTCGAGCCGGCCGCCCCACCAGCGGCGGTAGCCGGCCCGCTCCAGGGCACGCCAGGAGGCCACGTTGGCCTGCTGAGGGACGGCGACGATCGCGCCGGCCTGCGGATAGCGGCGGAAGGTCAGCGCCGTGAACAGCGAGATCGCGGCCGTTCCGTAACCCCGGCCGGCCAGGCCGGGCTCGCCGATCAGGTAGTCGATCCCGGCCGCGCACCCTCTGACGGCGCCGGTGGCGCGCACGGCGTGATCCCACGCCGGGTCGTCGGCAACCAGGTAGCGCTCGATCAGGCCGGCCGCCCGGCCCTCCGCCTCGATGACGAAGACCTCGGCCGGGTCGGTGCCGTCGATGCACGGCAGGTAGGCGGCCTCCACGGCGGCCAGGTCGCTCGGGTCGCGCCACCACTGCGCCACATGCGGTTCGGCGAGCCACCGGCTCAGCCGCGGGAGGTCGGCACGGGTCAGCGGGCGCACGGTCGGCGCGGTCACCACCACGTCCGCATTATGGCCACGCGCGGCCGCCGCCGCGCCAGCGAATTTCCGGTTTCGGGTATGTCCCGGCTGGTTTGGGTGAGTCGGGACCTAGGGCCCTAGTGACCGTCGCCGACAACCATGCATAATCATTCCCGGCCCGGGTAATCACAGAAAGCAACACTGTGATCACCCGATGTATACGCAGGAAGCGGCGGAAAGGCCGCTGTTTCCTGCGCGGTGCGTTCAACGGGGAGGAAAAGGTACATGGGGATAGGCGGAAGAACCTGGCGGAAGCTGGCGATGACGGTTGCGGTGCCGGGAGCGGCCATCGGTGCTCTGGCCGGATTCGGCGCGGCGCCGGCGATGGCCGGCATGGCCACCAGCCACAAGCCACCACCACTCCAGAACGAGAAGTTCCACGGCTCCGTGGCGGGGGAGAACAGCGTCGTCCCGATCTGGGCCAGCGGCGACTTCAGCGACAGCGGCGTCATCGACCTGAATGGGCCAAACCCCGGCCTTAACGTCCACCTGCACCATGGATCTCTGTTCGTGCTTCACTACAGCGACGACCCGTCGACGCACATCTATCAGGAATCGTGCACCGCGGTGTACACGGACGACTCGGACTACCTCATCACCGGCGGGACCGGCCGTTACCGCCACGCGTTCGGGTCCGGGGTGGCGCGGATCCGGACCACGGCGGTCCTGCGGCGGAACCGCAACGGGACGTGCAACCCGAGCGAGCCGATGCCCGGATCGGTCTACACGGTCTTCGACGCCCACGGCCCCTTCACCCTGCACGGGGCGCCCTAGACACCTGGCAGAAACCGCGGGTCCCCGTGCCGCCCCGGCACGGGGACCCGCGGCGTGTCCGTCGGGAATCGGTCTCCGGCTCGGCCAGCAGCCGGGCGCAGGCGCCTGGCTCCGGCGTGCACCGTCCAGCCCCCGCCTCCCAGGCCCCGCCTCGCTGAGCTGATCGAACCACTCCCGGGCGGCTGATATCCGCTTTCCCAGTCTGTTTCGCCCACCGATCAACCCCGTATAACTCGCACAAGCGATTAATCCTGCCATGATCGGTACCAGGGGCCATCAACGGTGTGAACATGCCGCCTGGAGGGGATGATGGACGAAACGACGCTTGGCGCCTATTGCCGGCGCATGGCCGTGCCGCGGCCGCACACCGCTGACGCGGTGTCGCTGCACGTGCTCCACCGCGCTCACCAGATGACGGTGCCCTTCGAGAACCTGAGCATCCACCTGTCCGAGCCGATCTCGCTGGCCGAGGACGACCTGATCGACAAGATCGTCAACCGGCGGCGGGGCGGCTTCTGCTACGAGCTCAACGGTGCCTTCGCCTTCTTGCTGCAGGCCATGGGGGCCGAGGTGAAGCGCATCGCCGCCCGGGTCTACGGCAACGGCCAGACCGGGCCGCCGTTTGACCACATGGCGCTGGTCGTGCGCGCGTCCGATGCGAGCGGGCCCTGGCTCATCGACGTCGGGTTCGGCAGACACAGCGTTTATCCGCTGCTCTTCGACAGCAGGCACGAGCAGGACGACCCGGCGGGGCGGTTCCTCCTCGTTGACACCGCGGACGGCGATGTGGACGTGCTCAAGGACGGGAAGCCGCAATACCGGATCGAGCCACGGGAACGCTCGCTGGCTGACTTCATCCCCACCTGCTGGTGGCAGCAGACCTCACCCGATTCTCACTTCACCCGCAGCACCATCTGCTCGCGGCTCACCGAGGATGGCCGGGTCTCCCTCAGCGGCCGGACCCTCATCACGACAGAGCCCGGGTGCCGTACCGAGCAGAAACTGCCGGACGACGATGCCGTCCTGGGCGCCTACCGCGAGCACTTCGGGATCGTTCTGGACAAGGTTCCCCGCCCCCCGGGGGACCCAGCCGCCCCGGAGGTCCAGGGCCTCCCGGGCGCTGCGGGGATCCCGGGGGCCGCGGGGATCCCGGGGGCCGCGGGCGCTACCGGGGTCCCCGCCAAGTCGGCGGATTCCGGGCCCGGCGGGTCGCCAGCCCCCGGGCCTGCCGCCGCAGGCGGCCCCCCGCCCAGCGGCCCCAGTGGGCCCGCCGGTCCGACCGTGCCCGGCGGCCCTGCCGCGCCCGGTGGCTCCAGCGTGCCCGGCGGTCCTGCCGCGCCCGGTGGCTCCAGCGTGCCCGGCGGCCGTACCACCGTGCCCGGCGGCCTCAGCGTACCCGGCGGCTCCAGCGTGCCCGGTGGCCCCGGTGGCCTCAGCGTGCCCGGCGGGTCAGGGCTCCCAGATGGCGTGGTCGTGCGCGAGGACGACCCGGGCCGGGTCGAGCTCCTCTAGCTGGTCCAGCCACGCCGGAGTCGGCGGCAGGCCAATGGCATGCCCGTCGCGCCGGGCGCGCCAGGCCAGGGCGCCAACGCACGTCCCCGGTACACGCAAAGACGCCAACGCATGTCCCCACGTACATGCAGAGGCACCAACGCATGTCCTCACGTACATGCAGAGGCACCAACGCATGTCCCCCTTACCTGCAGCGCCATCGCGTGCATCCCGTGGCCGGGCTGGCCGGCGGCGTCGCGCTGCTGGTGGCGTTCGGTATTGCCGAGACGAGGATCGCCGAGCCGATGTTCCAGCTCAGCCTGTTCCGCATCCGGGCCTTCGCGGCCGGCAACCTCGCGGGCCTGGCCACCTCCATCGCGCGGGGCGGCCTGCAGTTCATGCTCATCATCTGGCTGCAGGGCATCTGGCTGCCGCTGCACGGGTACGACTACAGCGACACCCCGTTGTGGGCCGGCATCTTCCTGCTGCCGCTCACGGCCGGCTTCCTCGTATCCGGCCCGGTCTCGGGGCTCCTGTCCGACCGGTTCGGTTCGCGCGGCATCGCCACTGCCGGGATGGCCGTGTTCGGGGGCAGCTTCGTCGGCCTGATGCTGCTGCCCGTCAACTTTCCCTACTGGGCGTTCGCCCTGCTCATCGCGGCGAACGGGATCGGCAGCGGGATGTTCGCCTCGCCCAACTCCTCCTCGATCATGGGCAGCGTCCCGGCGCGGCAGCGGGGGGTGGCGTCGGGCATGCGCTCGACCTTCCAGAACTCCGGCACGGCCCTGTCCATCGGCGTGTTCTTCTCCCTCATGATCACCGGGCTGGCCGGCAGCCTCCCGGCCACGTTGACGGCCGGCCTGCAGCACCAGGGCGTGCCGTCCGCCGTCGCCCACCAGATCGGTGCCCTGCCCCCGGTGTCGTCGCTGTTCGCGGCGGTTCTCGGGGTCAACCCGGTGCAGCACCTGCTGGCGTCGGCAGGCGTCCTGTCGTCGCTGCCGGCCGCGAATCAGCAGGTCCTCACCGGCCGCGAGTTCTTCCCGAACCTGATCTCCGCGCCGTTCCAGCACGGCCTGTCGGTGGTGTTCGCCGTCGCCGCCGGCCTGGCGGTGCTCGCCGCGTTCGCGTCCCTGCTGCGCGGCGGAGGTACACGAGTTCCTCGCCCGGCGGATCTTCCCGGCGCAGGCGCAGGTGCTGACCATTGCCGAGCTCGGCGGCCTGCTGTCCATTGATGGCTGACCAGCCGGGAACCAGCGCAGAGGTTCCCGGCTGGTCTCTCGTCAGCCGGTGACCTTGACCCAGCCGCTGAAGGTGGGCGGGTAGGCGGTCCACGTCCCGATGTTGCGGTACACCTGGCTATCAGTGCCCAGCCCGAACGTGTAGGTCGTCGAGCCAGCGGCGACCGCGGCCAGGCCGGCGGTCAGGTTCCCGCCCATCAGATGCCACCCTGGTGAGGTGGACAGGAACCGGTGGAAGTAAGCGGCGTTGTCGGTGCCGCGGGCGAATCCGACCAGCGCACCCGTAATCGCGGTCAGCGCCGGGCTTGTGGTCGTCTGGCCGCCCGCCGCGCTGAAGCCGGTCACCCCGGCATGCGCGATGAAGAGCTCCTTGTTGGTGCCGACCACCAGCACGAACGTGCCTCCCAGGAAGGCGGCGGAGGGCCCGGTGCCGGCCAGCAGCCGACCGCCGATCGAATGCCAGGCGCCCCATCCGGCCGCGCTGTGGTCACGGGCCCAGACCGCGCCGTCGGTACCGCGCACAAACACCGAGTAGTCGGCGCTGGAGGGGCCACGGAATACCGCTCCCGGCTTGGAGCTGAGGTTGCCGCCGAGGGATGTCCACGCACCCCAGGCACCGTGTACCCGGGTAGCCCACCACAGCTGATGGTCGGTGCCTTCGCCGAATACCACCAGGGCACCCGCGGCGGAGAACGCGGAAACCCCGCCGATCACCTTGCCGGTGCCCACCTGAGTCGGGGTTCCCGGCGTCCCGCCCGCGGTCAACGTCCAGACCGTGCCGTCGGCGGCGGTGTAGAACAGGTCGATCAGCCCGGCCGATTCCGCGGCGGCGCCGGGCGCGACGCCGGCCGCCGGAGGGGGCGGCGCAGCGGACGCGACCGCGGCCGGCAAGACCGCGGCCAGTCCCAGAGCCGTCAGCGACGCTGCCAGACCGCAGGTCAGGCGCCCTATCCGCGTCCGTATCCGCGTCCGTGCGGACGCCGCCGTGCCTTTTGGCCCACTTCTGTTCCAGATCGATGGCATGAGGTACATCCCCTCGTCCTTGAGGCCCCCCGGCCCCTGCGCCAGCGGGCTCCCTGCCAGCCTCACACACTGGCAAGGGAAATCAAGAAAACAAACGCATTCAATCGTTTGCAGCAGTTTCCCATTTTTGCTAATACGCTGATTAGCGTTCGAGGAACGCAATCTGTAGTTATGAAACTACAAATTGTTAAACAGGGAAGGCGGTTCGGGAACGTCTGGAGAAGGGGCAGCGAGCCTGCATGCGGTGTTCCTTTACCTTCCGTTCTTCTCGTGTCCACTCCCGGCGATCTGACGGCCTTACCGGTGTGGACCGCGCAGATTACGAAGCGGATGCTGCGTGCCACCCGACCGGGACGGTCTGGCGAGCGGCCTCGGTGGCATTGTTACGGTGGCGAGCGATCTAGGCGGGGAATGTTGTTGTTCCTGGCTGGCCCGGAGATCGATGTGGCCCGGAGATCGATGTGGACGGCCTGCACGACCCGGATGGCGGGCGCTGGCCGAGGTCGCCACGATCGTGCTGCAGCAGTTGCTGTTCTCCGCGGCATCCACAACGCCCGGCAGGCCGGCTGGCCTCCCTGGCGATCTGCCGCGCACTGCCGGGTGGTGTTCAGGGGACCAGACGGAGGATCAAAAAAATTCACTCGCGACACGCGGTTGTTTTCAGGCGCCGGCGACAGATCTGGCATGTCCGCATGGTAGTACTTGCACGGCGCGATAGCGGTGCCAAGTAGGGGCAGACAGGCACCGCGGTGGCGCAGGGTAATAGCTGCGCCCGGCCTTGGCGGAAGTAACTCCGCCGGGTGGATGACAGGAGATCCCGCCATCCTGTCATCGGGGATTGCTTGGTCCGCTGATATGTGAAGGGGGTAGGGCTCGTGTGTTCTCTAAGGCGGGAAGGAACGGCCAGTCCTCCCAGCCCGGCCCGCTACGGACGTGGGCCCAGCCGCCGCCAGGTAATGGTGGGCGGAATGGGCGCTAGTGCCCTCTTGGCATTGCCGGATCTTGGCCTGAGCGGCCGTTCGCGCGCGCGGCCAGCCGTATCCGACACGTCCGCTTTCCGGTATGCCTTCCTCTACGGAACGCCCGACCCGGGCCCGGCTCCACGTGGGTCCCTCGCTGCTGCGATGTACCCGGTGTCGCGGCGAGCGTCGCCGCCCGCGCCGGTCCCGGTCGCCACCAGGCTCGCGGCCGCGCCGGTCTCGTCGCCGGACCGGGCCGTCACGGCCCTGGCTACCGTGCATACGGTCCAGGACGGGGCCGAAGTGACGCTGACCCTCCTCGACGCCACCTCGGCTGCCATTGCCCAGCAGGGGTCGGTGACCGTAGACGGCGTCCCGGAGGGCGGGAACGTTCTCGTGACGCCGGTTTTCGCCCCTGGCTCCGCGATCATCCCCCTCGTCCTGGCGATGACGGTCCCCGTGGGCCGCCGCCTGGCACGCAGAACGGATCCTCGCACGGGCAAAGTGACCACCCGGTGGGCGACGACCTGGCGGTCACACCACGCGCTTGCTTATTTCGATCAGGGCAGCGGCGCCTTCACGGGACCGTTTCATCTCTCCGGCGAGCCGTCTCTCGCGTTGTCGACCGCAGCCGCCAATAGCTCGGATCTGCTGCTGTGGTCAACCAGGGAACCGCAGCCAGGCGATCCGGCCGAGGTCCGGGCCCAGGCATCGCTGTCCCGGGTGAGCGCGTTTCCGTTGGGCTCAGGGACAGCCAGATTTTCGGCGCCGGCTCCCGCGCCGTGGCCAGGAGGGGAACCCGTCGTTACCCTACCGACCGGCGACGTGGTGCGCCTGGTCAGGGGCTGCGACGTGCAGGTCTGCTCAGCCCGGACGGGAGAGGTGACCGAGCTGCGGATCTCGGCATTCGACCAGGTGCGCGCTAAGCCGAGTGCCGTCACCATGCAGGCCCGCACGGACGGCACCGTGTTCATGACCAAGCCCGGGGCCGGCACTGCCGTTGTCGCCGATCCGGCGCACTCGTTCCGGATGACGGCACAGATCCGGTTCCCGGTACCCGCGTCGCCGCTCGGCGCTCCGTGGAGCAAGGCGGTGCTATCAACCGCAGGCGACACTGTTTACGTCCTCGGGCCCGCGGCCACCGGGGGCCTCTGCGCTTACGATGTGGCTTCCGGCAAGCTGACCGCCTCCTACAGCGAGGGCCGCCAGTACGCCGGGCTTTATCAGCTGCACAGTGGGACCCTGCTCGCGGTACGGCCGGAGAACCCGCGGCTCGCGTTCTTCGCTTCTGACCTCAGCCCGCTTGGAACAGCGGACACAAACCTTTACGTATCGGCCGTTTTCTGAAGGACAGCAGCATGCAGGCACCAGACCCCGCACGGAGGAATGCCAGCTATGGCAGGATATGATACCGCAGGGCGGATACAAAACACCTATGCGTCGGCGTATCGTGAATTCGGCGCGGACCCGGCCTTCTGGATTCGGTACTTCACCCCATCGCCAGCCGCTGACCTGTTCAATGACGACCCAGTAGCGGAAAGCCAGGGGGCCTGGGACAGCGGGGGCCCCTACGTGGGCTGCATATCCTCTCCCACGCAGTCCCGGCTGAGCGGATCCGCGGCAGAAGGCCAAGCCGATGCGCAGGCTTTCGCGGCAGCGATGCTGGCGGCCTATCATGCGGTCCGCCCGCTCGTGCTGCCATCAAACGGCCAGCTCTATTGCTGGCTCGACCAGGAGTATTCGACTTCGCTGAGCTCAGATTACTGGGGTGCGTGGGCACACTACATTGCCGACTACGATTTTGCGGGCCTGGGCATCTATCCGCTGTACCCGGCCCTGTACTGCAACCCGAATTCGCCATTTCCCAATTGCTCGACCATCGCCAAAGCGCGAGGCATCGACGTGCCCAGCGCCGTCTGGTCGAGCGAGCCTGAGCCGTGCGGCAGCCTGGCCAGACCGCCCCGATGGAATGTGGAGAAATGCCAGACGGTACCGACGCGGCTCTGGCAATACGGCGAGCAGGGCGTGTGCCGCTACTCGTCCAATGTCGACCTCGATCTGGGCGCCCCAGGGTTTGTGACGGCCCATTATTGCTTCCACGTCAGCTCATACCCGTAGCAGGTGGTCGGCATTAACCAGGTCACAGCGTCAATCATCGCTGGGTGCGCCGTCAGCTGCGGCGCGGTTCTGTTCGTGGCGGGGGCGGGCAAGCTGTACCGCGGCATACGGGGCCTGGATGACAGCGCAGCCATCAGGCGAGCACTGCGGATGCCGCAGCGCCAGTGGAGACTCACCGGACTGGCAGCCGGCGGCGTGGAGTGCGCGACGGGTGCAGTGGTGTGCAGCGGTGCGTACCCGGTGCTCGGCGGGGTCGGCCTAGCCGCCCTCGGGGCCGTGTTTTGCGTTTTGCTCGGATATGTGCTCGTCAAACGGATTCCTGGCGGCTGTGACTGTATCTGGTGGGGCGCGGCATCGAAAACGGCAACGGAAACGGTCACATGGCGGTCGGTCGCCCGCGGCGGCGTGCTGCTCGGCGCGGGCATCGCGGATGTGACGGTCCCTGCCGATACCGCGAAATCGTCTTACCGGGGCTGGTTCGATCTCGGAATAGCCGCTGGGGGGATTGTCCTGGTGCTGCTGAGCGTGGGCATGCCCGTGCGCTCTGCCGTTTGCCGCAGGCCGCTGTGGCGCCCGACACACGCCACGCTCCGTGCGCTGGCCGGGCATGAGACGTTCGCGGCGATGGCCGCCTCGGCCGGGCCCTTCGGTCCGGTGGCCCGGTACCACCGGACTGGATGCACCGATGAGTTCTGGCTTACGGCGGCGGCTGCTCCGGGCAGCCAGGTCGTGGTATTCCAGGTGAACCATGCGGCGCCCGGCGCGAGACTCGCCGTCCATGCGTCGCTGCGGGACGGCCAGCCGCCGGGGACAGCCTGGCCAACCCGGACCATCACAACGGGCAACGGCGGGAGGCGCCATGAGGTTCCAGATGGTCTGTGATCCGGGAGCACGATCGGATGCTTGTCATCGGCTCGCCAGCGCAGCGGCCCGTCGCCGCGCAGCCACCGTTGGCACTCTGGCCGCGGTGGCTTGCGGGCTGGCCATGACCGCGTGCGGCAGCCAGAATTCGCCGGGGCCGGCAGCGTCCGCGGGAACGCCCGTAGGTACGGCAACGTCGCCGGGTTCGCCATCACCGGCCAGCATCAGCGCCTGTGTCGCCTCCCGGCTCAAAATCGGGATCACCAACACCGGAGCCCTGGCGGGCCAGGCCGGTGGCTACCTCAAATTCACCAATGAAAGCCGCACGCCGTGCCACCTGACTGGCTGGCCTGCTGTGATCGGGCTGTCGGCCGCTGGGACGGCTACACCGCTACGGCACGCGCAGTCCACCATGTTCGGCGCCTGGCACTACGTCGCGCCGCCACCCGTGGTGAGTATTCAGCCAGGAAATTCCGCCTACGCGGTGGTGGCAGCCGACGACCAGCCGGCCAGAGCCAACACTCGCTGCCCCGCACCATACGTGCGCCTCCAGGTGAGCCCGCCGGGCGATTCGCAGAGCGTAACCATCTCTGCATGGCTGCCCGGCGCCGGATCTTTCCTGCCGGCCTGCACGTCGGCCGACGGCTCGCCGACGGCCGAGACGTCGGCGATTACAACGCTTTCCAGCCTGCCGCATTGACCGCGTAGCCGCCGAATCCGGGCGGCATCACCGCCCGGAGACCCGTGACGCCTCCGATCGCTCCGATACCCGGGTCAGGGGATGCAGGCACCCTGGTCAGGGGATCAGACAGCCCGGGCGGTTCGCCGTGCGCTGGCCGCCGGCCGGGAAGGCGGCGGCGAGCGCGCTCGCGATCAGGCGGGCGCGCGCCGCGTAGCCGGCCGAGGTGTAGTGGATACCGTCTGCGATGAACCAGCTGTTTTGCGCGCTTGCGGCCCAGTCATAGACCCGCATGTTCGGGTACCGCGAGCAGGCCTGCATCAGGGCGCTGTTCCACCGCTGCATCTGGCTTTCCGCGTACGGGCCGGTGGCGAGGAGCGATTTGATGTTCACCCACATGACGGGCTGGCTGCCGATGACCGCCATCATCCGCTGGATGCGGGCCGCCTGGCTGACGGACGAGCCGACATAGACGTCTGCTGTGTCGTTGGTTCCCAGGGCAAGCACCCAGCAGCCCCGGTACCCGGCTTCCACGAGCTGGTGCGCGACGGTGGAGGCGTTGGGCTGCCCATCGACCGTCTCGACGACCGACCGGCCGCCGGAGATCTCCGTGACCAGGCGGGTGACGCCGGTCCGTGCGTATTGCGCGGCGATCCGCTGCTGCGGGTAGGGCAGGTAGTTGGGCGACACCAGGCCGTCGGAGGTGGAATCGCCGATGTGGACGACGCTCCGGCAGGAGGAGCGGGCCGGGCCGCTGGCGGCAGCGGGGCGGGGGCTCTGGCCGTGCGCATCGTGCCCGCCGCTCGCGACGGGGTGAGGTGTCGTGCTGGGGGCCGGGTGGCTGGTCTGGCTCACGGCTGCGGGCGTGAGGGAGGGCAGCGGCTGGCTGCCTTGCACCTGGGCGGCCGATCCGGGCTGCACGGCGCCGGTCAGGCCCGCGCCGGCCAGGCCACACACCACGGCGGCACCCGCGGCGACGGCCCACACTCGCCGCCGCGCCGCCGTCACGTCCCATTGGGCGGAGCGCGCCCGGGCCCACCACCGGCCGATGGCTCCCTGGCGGACCGGTTCCTCGATGTACCGCCACGACACCGCCGCCGCGCCGATGCTCGCGGCCACTTGCAGGGTGCCGCGGACCAGCGTCTCCCGGCCGCTGGCTGGCGTCGTCAGCACGATGATGGGGTAATGCCACAGGTAGACGCCGTACGACCGGACGCCGAGCCAGCGCAGCGGCCGCCAGCCCAGTGCCCGGCCGATCCTGCTCGCGGGCGACGCCGCCGATCCCACCACCAGGACGGTCCCGGCCGAGAACAGCACGATCCCGCCCCGGTAGAGGAAGCCTGAATATTCGCTGCTGTAGCAGACCAGCAGCGCGATGACGGTAAGCCCGGCGGCCCCGGCGCTGTCCAGAATCCGGCGGGCCCCCTCGGTGATATTGCCGCTGAGCCGGCGGCTGGGCCAGACGAACGCCAGTGCCGCGCCGGCCAGCAATGCGAAGGCCCGGGTGTCGGTACCGTCGTATATCCGAGTCGGGTCGTAGCCGGGCTGATAGAGCACGGCCATCTCAACCGCGGAGGCGGCGGCGAGCAGCAGGGTTGCGCCGGCCAGCTTGCTGCGGGCCCCGCTGCGGCCGCGTGCCCAGCGCAGGCCGAGCCACAGGAGCCCGGGCCAGACGAGGTAGAACTGTTCCTCGACGGACAGGGACCACAGATGGCCGAGTGGTGACGGCGGCCCGAACCGGGCGAAATAAGAACTGTGCTGGGCGATCAGCCACCAGTTGCTGACATAACCCGCGGCGGAAATGACCACTCCGCGCACGGCCGGGAGCTGCGGTCTGTCCAGCAGCGTGACCCAGGCGACGACCACCGCGAGCATGACGAACAGGGCCGGCAGCAGCCGCCGCGCCCGGCGCCGCCAGAAGTCCGCTAGCTGGAGCCTGCCGGTGGCCTCCATCTGGGCGAGCAGCAGATCGGTGATGAGGTATCCGCTCAGGGTGAAGAACGCGCTGACCCCGAGCATTCCGCCCGGAGCCCAGCCCAGGCCCAGGTGATAGGCGACAACCGCCAGTACCGCGAGAGCGCGGAGCCCATCAAGTCCTGGCAGGTATCTGCGATCACTGTGAATTGGCCTGGGCATTATCCCCCCTACTGCCCGTCACTGCTCTGGTCCGCCGCGCCACCAGAGATACAGCCCATGAATTCGGATAGCCCCCAGCATCGCGGCTGAGCCGGCCGGACGAATTCCGCGGTCATATATCTGGCCGCTCTGCGACGTTAATGCCGGACACACCTACTGTCACGTAGGCGCGCGGCCCCCGGCAGTTCTGGCCCAGCTTCCGGGACGCCGCTCAATCCCGTGACGTGGCGAGCCGGGATGTGCCGCTGCCCGGCAATTGGCCGGAGCCGCCCGTTCGGGCTCCCCGTTATGCGTCACCACGGGCTCCGCGGCGGGCGGACCGGCGAGAATGCTGTCATGACGATTTCCCAGCCGCCGGAGCTGACCAGCGGGTGGCGACGGCGGAGTGACGCATGACGATCTCATTCAACGGCGTCCTGATCATCGCCGTGGTGGCGGTGCTCGTCCCAGTCGTGCTCGGCCTCCTTCCAGCGCAGCCAGTGCCCGGCGCGGTACTGGAGGTCATCGCCGGGATCGTGGTCGGCCCGGCGGTACTGGGCTGGGTGCATATTGACGCGCCGATTACGGTGTTGAGCGATCTGGGGCTGGGGATGCTGTTGTTCCTGGCTGGCCTGGAGATCGATGTGGACGGGCTGCGGGGGGCACTCGGGCGGCTGGCTGGCCTGGCGTTCGCCTGCTCGGTGCTGCTCGGTGTGGCCTGCGGCTACGGGCTGAGTGCGGTCAACCAGGGCAGCCAGCCGCTTTTCCTGGCGATCGTGCTGATGTCAACGTCCGCGGGGCTGCTGCTGCCGTTGCTGAAGGACGCCGGGCAAGAGGGCACGCGGTTCGGCCAGCTGGTGATGACGGCGGGCGCGCTGGCCGAGGTCGCCACGATCATGGGCCTGTCGTTGTTTTTCTCCGCGACATCCAAGACATCGGCGGACCGGCTGGTGTCCCTGGTCATATTCCTCGCGCTGCTGGCGGTGTTCGGGCTCGCCCTGGGCCGGGTCCGCCAGCTATCGGGCCTTGAGCGGTTGCTCGACCGGCTCGAAGACCGCAGCGCCCAGCTGCGGGTGCGCGCCACGCTCACGCTGGCTCTTGCCTTCGGCGTCCTGGCCTACCGGTTCGGGTTCGCCTCTATTTTGGGCGCGTTCGCCGCCGGGCTGCTGGTACGGATGATCGACCTTACCGGACGTGCCCCGCACCCGCAGTTCGAGACCAAGCTGCAGGGCATCGGCTTCGGTTTCCTGATCCCGGTCTTCTTCATCGCCACCGGCGTCCAGTTCAACCTCAGGGCCTTGCTCGCCGATCCGGTGGCGATCGCGGAGGTACCCCTGTTCCTGGCCGCCCTCCTCATCGTGCGCGGGCTGCCCGCGCTGCTGTACGTGCGCTTTACCGGCATCCGCCGCGCATCAGTGGCCGGCCTGATGCAGGCCACCACGCTCACCTTCGTGATCGTCGCCACCCAGATAGGCCTCGCCGCCCGGCTTATTTCCTCCACCACCAGTGCTTCCCTGCTCGCCGCCGGGCTGCTATCGGCCGCCATCTTCCCCGCCCTGGCCCTGCGGCTCCTGCCGCCCATGCAGCCCGCCCCCGAGCCAGCCGAGCTGCAGGATGCGAGCTAACGCGCCAGTCAGGAAGAGGACCACCGGAAATGGACTGGCCCCGGACCTGCTACGGTCCGGCGCCAGCACAGATCACTTCGGGTGAGTGATGGGATTCGAACCCACGACACCCAGGACCACAACCTGGTGCTCTAACCAACTGAGCTACACCCACCATCGCCGCCGCTCCCGCACGGCATGCCGAACTTACCAGCTGCCACGGATTCAGGCGACAGACTACCCGCGGCCGGCCGGCCTCGCACGGCTACGAAATTATAGCGGTACCCGGCGGCCGGCCTAACCGTGCGCCGGTGAGGCCGGGACGCTCGCCGGCGTTTCACCGCCTTGCCGGGCGGCGATCTCCCGCGCCGTGGCTGAGTCGGGTCCCGGCTGCGGGACGAAGATGGCCTCGCGGTAGTAGCGCAGTTCCTGCACGCTCTCGGTGATGTCCGCGAGCGCGCGGTGGCCGCCCCGCTTGGCGGGGCTGGCGAAGTACGCGCGCGGGTACCAGCGGCGGGCCAGTTCCTTGATGCTCGACACGTCCACCATCCGGTAATGCAGGTAAGCGTCGAGCTGCGGCATGTCGCGGGCGATGAACGAGCGGTCGGTCGCGATGGAGTTGCCGCACAGCGGCACCCGGCGTGGTTCGCTCACGTGCATCTGGACGTAGCTCAGCACGATGTCCTGGGCCTCGTCGATCGTGACGCCCCCGCCCAGCTCGTCCAGCAGCCCTGATGCGGTGTGCATGTCACGGACGACCTCGTTCATCGCGTCCACTGCCTCGGGCGGAGGCTTGATGATCACGTCGATGCCCTCGTCGAGAATGTTCAGCTCGCCGTCGGTCACGAGGCAGGCAATCTCGATCAGGGCGTCGTGCGCAAGGTCGAGCCCCGTCATCTCACAGTCAATCCACACCAGCCGATCATTCATTATCCCAGGTTAGGCCCTTACCTGAGCTGTGTCGGCCGGGCTGGAAATGATTCCGTCCCGTTTCCTCACCGGTCCGATCCCGCCAGCCGGGTGGCCGGGAAACGGCTGATGTGCCCGGGAACCGTGATACCTGGGCGCAGGTCCGGGGCAGGTTCCGGTGAGCCGAATGTCACCGCCGCGGGCAATACCCCGGCCCAGGCATCCAGCGCCACATCGCCAGGATCGTCGGCGGGCCCGCCGTCGCGCACCTTGACCGAGGCCTCGGCCAGTGGCAGCGCGAGCACCGAGGTGGCGACCATCTCCTTGGCGGTCGGATGCCGCGCCGCGGCCCACTGGCCAGGCACGAGATGCTCGACGATCGCGCGCAGCGCGGCCATCCGCTCCTCGTCGTCGCGCACGATCGCGGCCGTGCCGAGGACCATGGCGCTGCGGTAGTTCACCGAATGGCTGAACACCGAACGGGCCAGTACCAGGCCGTCCAGATGGGTGACGGTCACGCAGACCTCCGCGCCGTCGGCCGCGAGAAAACCCGCGTTGGCCGATGACCCGTGCAGGTAGAGCGTGTCGCCGGCCCGGGCGTAGGTGGTCGGCAGCACCCGCGGCGCCCCGTCCACGACCACCCCCAGATGGCAGATCAGGCCGGCGTCGAGGACCGCGTACAGATCGGCCCGGCCGGTCTTGGCGCGCTCCCGGTGCCGGCGCAGCGCCGTCCGGCCGGTGGCCGAGAGCGGGGCGGGGGAAGAGATCTCGGTGCTCATGCCCCCATGTGGCCCTAACGGCCCGGCGCTTGTCAAACGCCTTTCCGGTCCGTTCCCGTGACCCGCGCAGGCTCCCGCTGCCCTCGGGCGGGCCCCGTGACCAGGGACCGTCCGGGTTGCTCCGGCCGGCTCAGTAGGGGCTAGGGAGGGGACGGCGTCCGTGCCGATCTCGGCCCCCAGCACCGTCTCCAGCGCGACCCGGTGGTTCCGGTGCACCATGGCGGGCCGCGTCTTGCGGCGCCGCGAGATGGCCCGGCGGGGCGTGGCCCGCGCCGTCCCCAGCAGGTCGATATCGATGTTCCCCGGGCCGGCCGCGTCCCAGCCGGGAACCTGGGAGGCGCCGAAATGGCCGCCCAGGGACCACGCCGCGGGCCTGCGCTCCGCGCCGCGGGCCTGTGTGAACGGGGCGGGCCGCCCGGCCGGCCAGCGCCACGGCACGTGCCAGGCCTGCAGCCAGCCCAGAATGCGCTCGACCCCGTGCATCGGGCCGTCGGTGAAGGGCTCCCGCGCCCATGCCACCACGCCGATCTGCACGCACAGCCGTCCCTGGCGGTTGGCGGCGACAGGCGGCTGGGGCCGCCCGCCAAGCCCGGGCCCGTAGTCCAGGGTCTCCGGGCCGCCGAGCAGGCAAGCGGCCCTCACGGCCGGGATGAGCTGCGCGATGTCCCCGGACAGTGGATTCCAGACCAGGTGTGGTGGGCGCCCTTCCTGATCGAGCCGCTGCGCGGCGGAGTGGGCCGAGATCAGCTGTGGATCCGCGCTCAGTGCCTGCCAGACCACCCGCGGTGCGCCGCCTCGCAGCGCCCCGCCGTCCGCCTGGGCCCGAATCCACCGCGCGCCCGGTATCCATGCATCAACCACAGCCCCACCACTCCCCAACGGTCTAGACCTCATATGTCATTTGCTTACGTCACCGGGGGCCGATAGTCCATAGGGGGACTGGTCGATAGTATTCGCTCAGGTTAGGGCAATTCAGGCATAAACGCTTATCGGAACGCCCGAATCGACACGCCAGGGGAAAATCACGACACTGATGAGGTGCAACGTTTCACCGCCGTTCACGATCCCGGCGATCCGCGCCTGGCGGACTATGTCCGGCTGACCGATGTGGGGCTGCGCAAGAGCCTCGAAGCCGGCGGCGGTCTTTTCATGGCCGAGGGGGAGAAGGTGATCCGCCGCGCGGTGGCCGCCGGGTACGCCGTCCGTTCGCTGCTCGCGACCGAGCGGAAGGCCGCCGCGCTGGCGGGCCTGGCGGACGCGTGCGGCGCCCCGGCCTACGTCGTGCCCGACCAGGTGGCCGAACGGCTCACCGGCTATCACGTGCACCGCGGCGCGCTCGCCGCCATGGACCGCCGCCCGCTGCCGGCCGTGGCCGACGTGCTGGACGGGGCGCGCAATGTGGTGATCCTGGAGGACATCGTCGACCACACCAACGTGGGCGCGATCTTCCGCTCGGCGGCGGCGCTCGGGATGGGGGCGGTCATCTTGTCGCCGCGGTGCGCCGACCCGCTCTACCGCCGGTCCGTCAAGGTGTCGATGGGGGCCGTGTTCGCGGTCCCGTACGCGCGGATGACGGACTGGTACGGCGGTCTGGCCGTGGTGCGCGCGGCGGGATTCCGGCTGCTGGCCCTGACCCCGGACGCGTCAGCGGTCCCGATCGGCTCGGTCCCGCCGGGGGAGCGGGCCGCCCTGATGCTCGGCACCGAGGGCGACGGGCTGTCCTCACGCTGGCGGCACGAGGCGGACGAGGCGGTCTGCATCCCGATGGACCCGGCGGCCCGGGCAGCCGGCGTCGACTCGCTCAACGTCGTGGCGGCCGCCGCGATCGCCTGCTACCACCTGGCCACCCGCATCCGCTAGCGGGGCCCCCCGCCCAGGCGCCCCGGCGTCCCCGGACCCGGGCGCCCTGCCCGTCCGTCCCGGGCGCCCCCGCGTCCCGGTCGCGCTCGTCGCGGGCCGGGAGGCCAAGCCGGAGGACCCGGCTAGTACAGCATCGGCTCCTGCTTGAAGTACGCGCTCGACTCGCGGCGCCACAGCATGATCACCGCGCCGAGCCCGACCAGCCAGATGACGATGGCGAACACCGCCGACACAGCGCTGACCGATCCCTTGAAAAGGCCGAGCAGCTCCAGGGTGTTGAGGCCGAAGAACACCGACCCGGTGATCCGCGCCCAGTTGCGGCCCTTGAGGTTCATCCGGGCCATCCACACCCACAGGCCGACCCCGATGATGCCGCCGATGACGATGACCACGATCGAGCTGTCCACCAGCGTGTTGATGTGCGCGGCCGTGTAGGTCGGGTACCTCTTCTCAAGGTTGTGCTTGAGGCTGCTGATCGTGGTCAGGGCGAGGATGACGCTGATCCCGCTGATGACGGCGCCCGCGTACATGAGCCGGACCGCGGTCTGCACGGACATCGGGGGCCGCGGCCGGTGTGCCGGCTCCGGTACCTGTCCGCCGGCGGTGGACGGGTAATTTTCGTACATTTTCGCTCCCTCGCGCGCGCGTGGATACAGCATACCGGCGGGGCCCGCACGGCAGTCGCCCCGTTAATAACGCCCTGAGCCTAGTAGCCAGCCGCGTGCGTCGCCAGAACCAGCCGGAGTAGGCGCGGAAAGCGTCATCAACCGGGTATTTTGGCGTAGTCGGCGAGCAGTGCCGCAAATGGAAAGACCAGAGGTCGTGCAATTGTGAGGGTGAACGGTACCATGCCGTGTACACCTTGCAGTCGCAAGGGATGATGCACGTGCATATCCGCGTGTGTCAGCTTAGCGTGGGGTGGTGAGCAGGATGTCGGCGTGCGGAAGCTGCCGACGGTGCCTGGTCAGGGATGGCCGAGCGATGCACTGCGGGGTCGGGGGGTGATTCCCAGCCATCCGGGAAGCGGCCCCACCGTGCTGCGCATCCTCCTTGGATCGCAGCTCCGGAAGCTGCGCGAGGCGCGGGGCATATCCCGCGACGACGCCGGCTACCGCATCCGCGCGTCCGGGTCCAAGATCAGCCGCCTCGAACTCGGCCGGGTCAGCTTCAAGGAACGCGACGTCGTCGACCTGCTCGAGCTCTACGGCGTCGCCGACGCGACCGAGCGCAATCAGCTGATCGCGCTGGCCCGCGAGGCGAATTCGCCCGCCTGGTGGCAGAAGTACTCCGACGTCGTACCGGACTGGTTCCAGATCTACGTGGGGCTGGAAGAGGCGGCCGAGCTGATCCGCGTGTATGAGGTGCAGTTCGTGCCGGGCCTGCTGCAGACGGAGGAGTACGCCCGGGCCGTGGTCCGGCAGGGCCAGCCCGCCGCGCCCGCGGACGAGGTGGACCGTAGGGTCGCCCTCCGCACGCGCCGCCAGCAGTTGCTCAGCCGGCCGAGCCCGCCGCGGCTGTGGGCCGTGGTCGACGAGGGCGCGCTGCGGCGGCCGATGGGCGGCCGGGACGTGATGCGCGGGCAGGTCGAGCGCCTGATGGCCGCGACCAGGGAGCCGAACGTGACGCTGCAGGTGCTGCCCTTCACCTTCGGCGGCCACGCGGCCGAGGGCGGCGCGTTCACGATCATGCGGTTCCCCGAGGCCGACATGGGCGACATCGTTTACATCGAGCAGCTCACCGGCGCGCTGTACCTTGATAAGCGGGAAGACGTGGAAAGGTACAGCGAGGTCATGGAGCGTCTGAGCGTCAAGGCCACCTCGCCCGACCGGACGCAGGACATCCTGGCCGCGATCCTCAAGGAACTGTGAGATGACGACGGCGTACAACGGGATTCCCGCCGGGGAGCTCACCGGCTTGCGCTGGCAGCCGACCATGGCGGACGGGACCGGGGTCGAGCTGGCCCGGCTGCCCGACGGCGGCGTCGCCGTCCGGAACGCCGGCGACCCGGATGGGCCGGCCCTGATCTACACCAAGGCGGAGATCGAAGCGCTGATCGGGGGCGCGGCCGACGGGGACTTCGACGACCTGCTCGCGTAACCCCTCAGCCTCCCGGTGCCTCCCGCTGAGATGGCCGTGGGCTTTGCGGCGTTAGAGTGCATCGATGAGCCAGACCGCCGAGCCCCCGGCAGCTGAGCCCCCGGCCGCGGGGAACGTCCCAGCCGGTTACGTTCGGGGTATCCAGAACATCCCGGCGGGGACCGTCCCAGCGGGGCCCGTTTCGGCTGCCGGAAAATGGGCGCCCCCCACGCGGAAGCTCCTCGGCTGGGAGATCTTCTCGGTCTTCGCCGTCTCCCTCGGCGCCAGCGGGCTGTACGCGCTGCTCAGCCTCATCGGCTCGCTGACCGCGACCAGGTCGCTGGGCAAGCAGCATGCGGTGCTCAACGGGTCGCTCGCCCCGGGCCGGCCCACGCTCGACCTCTTCCTCCAGCTCACCAGCACCGCGATCGCCCTCGCGCCGGTGGTCCTGGTCTTCTACCTGATCGCCCGGGAGGGCGAGACCCCGTCGGTTATCGGCTTCGACGCCCGCCACCCCGGCCAGGACCTGCTCCGCGGCGCCGTGCTGGCCGCGCTGATCGGCGGCGGCGGTCTCGGCCTGTACCTGGCCGCCTTCCACCTCGGCTTCAGCCTCAACGTCGTCGCGGAAAGCCTGCCGGACGTCTGGTGGCGCCTCCCGGTCCTCATCCTGTCCGCCGCGCAGAACGGGCTGCTGGAGGAGACCCTGGTCATCGGCTACCTGCTGCGGCGGCTGGACCAGCTGGGCTGGCGGCCATCCCGGGCCATCGCGTTCAGCGCCGTCCTGCGTGGCTCTTACCATCTGTACCAGGGCTTCGGCGGGTTCATCGGGAACGCGGTCATGGGCGTGATCTTTGCGCTGTGCTACCGCCGCTGGGGGCGGGTCATGCCGCTGGTGATCGCGCACACGCTGATCGACATGGGTGCGTTCATCGGTTACGCGGAACTGCACGGGCACGTCTCCTGGCTGCCCTGACCGCCCGGCGGTTTTCCAGCTTTCTGGATGCTCCGGCTTTCTGGCCGCCGCCGCCTTGCGGTTCGCTTAATCTTCGCCCATGACCACGCTCGCCCGCCTGTGGGACCACGTGACGGCGACCGCGCCGCTGCTGGCCACCTGGCTGGTCCTCGTCACCGCCGTTTCCGCGCTGGTCATCGTCCTCAGCCAGCGGGCCTGGCACGTGTCGAGGAACGTGGTCACGCTCGTTCACGAGGGCGGCCACGCCGCTGTCTCCCTTGCCACCGGGCGGCGGCTGGACGGTATCCGGCTGCACTCCGACACCTCCGGGGTGACGTCCTCGCGCGGCAAGAACCACGGCCCCGGCCTGATCCTCACCACCGCCGCGGGCTACGTGGCCCCCTCCCTGCTAGGCCTGGGCGCGGCCTGGCTGCTCGCCACCCGGCACGCGACGTTCCTGCTCTGGCTGGTCCTGCTGCTGCTCGCCGCGTCGTTCGTCACCATGCGCAACGCCTACGGGGTGCTGGCCGTGCTGGCCACCGCGGCCGTGGTGCTCGGCGTCAGCCACTTCGGCTCGGCCGAGGCGCAGGAACTGTTCGGCTACCTGTTCGCCTGGTTCCTGCTGTTCGGCGGCATCCGCCCCGTCTTCGAGCTGCAGAGCAGGCGGCGCCGCGGCGGCGCGCGGGCCTCCGACGCCGACCAGCTGGCACTGCTGACCGGGGTGCCCGGCGGCGCGTGGGTCTTCCTGTTCGCCGTCGTTGCGTTGCTGGCACTGGTCGCGGGGGGCTACTGGCTGCTGCCTGGCCTGTCCCACTGGCTGCTTGCCGCTCACGGGCATTAGTAGACACATCAGACATTGCGGCTCGGCCGCATCCGGTGACCGTGCGCCCCCGATCCCGTTATTCTGCCGGAATGCCGGAGTCCTCCGCCGAGCCCGGAACCCCTCCCGGCGCGGCATCCCCGCCCGGCGGCACGCTGCCCGGCGGGGCATCCGCACCCGGTGGCGCGTCGGTCGGCGGGCTGCAGCGCGCCCTTGCGGCAGGAACGCTGACGTCCGCCGGGATCACCGCCTTCTACCTGGAGCGGATCCACCGGCTGAATCCGGCCCTGCACGCCGTCATCACCGTCAGCCCCGACGCGACGGCGCAGGCCCGCGCCAGCGACAGAACCCGCGCCGAGGGCGCCCCCCGTAGCCCGCTGGAGGGGATTCCCGTCCTGGTCAAGGACAATATCCAGGCGGCGGGGATGCCCACCACCGCTGGCTCGCCCGCGCTGCTACACGCGCGCGGCGGCGACGCGTTCCTGGTGCGCCGCCTGCGCGAGGCCGGCGCTGTGATCATCGGCAAGGCCAGCCTGTCGGACTGGGCGAACTTCCGGTCCACGCACGGGACCAGCGGCTGGTCCACGCTGGGCGGCCAGACCGCCAACCCCTACGCGCTGGAGCGGAACCCGTCCGGCTCCAGTTCCGGCTCCGCGGCCGGGATGGCGGCGGGCCTCGCCCCCATCGCCGTGGGCACGGAGACCGACGGGTCGATCGTCTGCCCGGCCAGCGCGTGCGGTGTCGTCGGCATCAAGCCCACGCTGGGGCTGGTCAGCCGTACCGGTATGGTGCCGGTCTCCCCGGCCCAGGACACCGCGGGCCCGATGGCGCGTTCGGTGGCCGACGCGGCGGCGCTGCTGTCCGTGCTGGCCGCTGCCGACCCCGACGATCCCGCCTGCTCTGACGCGCGCCGTATGGCCGAACGGGCCAATGGTGACCCTGATTACCAGCGATTCTGTGATCCCGGTGCGCTCCGCGGGGCCCGGGTGGGGGTGTGGCGCGACGGCTCGGCGGCCGCGGGCGCGGCGACGGCCGCCGTGCTGGACAGCGCGGTGACGCGGCTGCGTGAGCTGGGCGCCACCGTGATCGACCCGGTGGAACTGCCGGGCGCGGACCAGATCGAGCGGCCGGAGTTCGCCGCGCTGCTGCATGAGTTCAAGCACAGCCTCGGCGGCTACCTCGCCGCGCTGCCCGGCAGCGCGCCGCGGACCCTGGCTGAGGTGATCGGCTTCAACCAGCGCAACGCGGAGCTGGTCCTCGCGCGTTTCGGCCAGGAGCTGTTCGAGCAGGCGGAGGCGACCAGCGGCGGCCTCACCGGCGCCGCCTACCTGGAACTGCGCGCCGATGCGGCCCGGCTCGCCCGCGTGGCGATGGAGACGCCGCTGGTCACGCACCGGCTGGACGCGGTCGTCGCGCTGACGGCGAGCCCCGCGTGGCTGACCGACTACGCACTGGGCGATCACGATGTCTTCCACACCTCCGGGCCGGCCGCCGTCGGCGGGTATCCCGCGGTGTCGCTGCCGTTCGGCTACGTGTGGGGGCTGCCGGTGGGCATCTCCTTCATGGGACCGCGCTGGAGCGAGTCCCGGCTGATCGCGCTCGCGTACGCCTTCGAGCAGGCGGTCGGCGCGCCGTCCGCGACCCCGGTGCCCCCGCATGTCACCACGGGCTCACCACCCCGCCTGGCCGCAACCCTCGCCCCCTGACCCTGACCCTGACCCTGCCCCGCACCGGGCCGCGGACGCCGGGCCTGCACCGGGCCGCGGACGGCGGGCCCGCGCGCCGCCTACCCCGCCCCGTCCGGGGTGCGGTTCCGCTGGTGCCCACCGCGGGAATCGCGCACAAAGCCCCCGCGGACGCGGACCGAACGGGCTCTGGCGAGGCAAGATAGCCTGATCCTATGGATTCCTGGCGCCGCCCGAGCATCCCCCAGCTGCCCGGACACGGTCCCGAGCCGAGGCTCCGGGACACGGCGACCGGGGAGATACACCCCGCGGCCGCCGGCCCGGAAGGGGGCCCCGCCACCATCTACGCGTGCGGGATCACCCCCTACGACGCGACCCATATCGGGCACGCGGCCACGTTCACCGCGTGGGACCTGCTGATCCGGGCCTGGCTCGACGCCGGGCGCCCGGTGACGTACATCCAGAACGTCACCGACGTGGATGACCCGCTGCTGGAACGGGCCCACCGGGATGGGGAGGACTGGCGCGACCTGGCCGACCGGGAGATTCAGCGTTTCCGCGGCGACATGGTAGCCCTCCGGCTGATCCCCCCGGCCCACCTGACCGGGGCCGTGGAGGCGATCCCGGTCATCGAGCGGTTCGCGGGGCGGCTCGCCGACCGCGGCTCGCTCTACGAACTGGACGGCGACATCTACTTCGCCCGGGGGGCCGACGCCGGGTTCGGTGAGCTGTCAGGGCCGGGCACGATGCCGGATCTCGGGCTGCCGCAGATGCTGGAACTCCTCGCCGAACGCGGCGGCGATCCGGACCGGCCCGGCAAGAAGGATCCGCTGGACGTCATCGTCTGGCGCGCGGAACGGCCCGGCGAGCCGGCCTGGGATTCGCGGTTCGGCCGCGGCCGGCCGGGCTGGCACGTGGAATGCGCGGCCATCGCCACCGACCACCTGGGGCCAGCCTTCGACGTTCAGGCCGGCGGCTTCGACCTGGTGTTCCCCCACCACGAGATGAGCGCCTCGCATGCCCGGGTGGCGTTTGCCGGGCATTCCGGGCACCTGTTCGCGCGGATCTACGCGCACGCCGGGATGGTTGGCCTCGACGGGGAGAAAATGTCCAAATCCCTGGGCAACCTGGTCTTCGTCTCCCGGCTGGTCGGCGCCGGTGAGGACCCGATGGCGGTCCGGCTGGCGCTGCTCGCCCATCACTACCGCGAGGACTGGGAATGGACCGCGGACGGCCTGTCCGAGGCCCGCGACCGGCTCGCCCGCTGGCGCTCAGCCGCCTCGGCGGCCCTGGACGGGCTGGCTCCCCACGGTACCGCGCGCGCCGTGCTGGCGGGGGTCCGCGAACGGCTGGCCGATGACCTGGACGCGCCGGGCGCGCTCGCGATCGTGGATCAGTGGGCGGCCGCGGTCCTCGCCCGGCGCGCCCCGGGCGGCCCTCCCGCCCCGCCTGCGGACCGGGCGCGGGGGGACCTGGTGCGGGAGGCGGTCGACGCCCTGCTTGGTGTCGCCCTGTAAACACGCCGGCTGGTGTTACGCGCCCGCTGCTGCTACATGCCCGCGTGTGCTACATGCCCGCGGCTGCGTGATATCTCTGTTGATATCGGATGTGGGGGGCTACCGCACCGGGAGCTGATCATGACCGAAGAACCGAAGTCGTCGCTAAGTGAGCCGGACGACGCCGTGGCCCTGCTCGTGCGCGCCGTCAACCAGCTGCCGGCCGGCGACCGGGACCAGGTGTTCGCCTGGCTGCTGCGGGTGGGAGGACGGCAGTACAGCCCGGCGGGCGCGACCGGCGTGTGGGGGCCAGGATCGGCGAGCGCGGGCATCCTGCGCATCTTCCAGGAGGCCAAGTCGGCCTCCTCTGCGCAGCCCGGAGCGGCCCAGCAGATGGTCCCGGTCCGGTTTCCCGCCGATCAGCATGCGAAACTCCGCGAGTGGTGCGCCGAGCACGGGTTCTCGATGGCGACCGTGATCCGCGGGCTCGTCGCCAAATTCCTCGAGGACCAGCTCCCAAAGCACAACTGACTCTCGCCGTCAAGGCCCGTCTCTGTCCTGTGCACGGCACCCTCCTGTTTTCCACAGCCCCCCACATGGCCATGGTCCCGCACGCCCCCACCACCCGAGCCTGGCTCCATGAGAAGAGACCTTCCCGCGGGACGCAGGCTCCCGCACCCAGGCCACCCCAGCACTCCGCAAGGCCCCAGGCGGGCCGTCAGCGTCGGCTCCCCAGCCGCCGTTCTCGCCGTCGTCCCGCACCTGCTCGGTTTCGTCCCCAGCAGGAGCCTCATCGTGATCGGTGCCGGCCCGCCACGCGGGCGCATTCACCTGACCCTCCGCTTCGACCTTCCCGACCCCCCGGATGCCGCCGCCGCGACCGGCATCGCCCAGCACGCGGTCTCCGTCCTGGTCGGCCAGCGGCAGGCCATGGGGGTCGTGATCGGCTACGGCCCGGGTCACCTGGTTACCCCCATCGCCGACCGCATCAGGGATGAGGCCAAGCGGGCCGGGCTCGAGCTGCGCGACGTACTGCGCGTAGAGGACGGGCGCTACTGGTCCTACCTGTGCCGCGAACCCTCCTGCTGCCCCCCCGGGGGAGTCCCGGTCAACCCGGGCCATCCCGCCGCGGCGGCGATGGCCGCCGCGGGCGTGCCGGTGCTGCCGGACCGGGCGGCCCTGGCCGCCTCCATCGCGCCGCTCGGCGGCATCACGCGCCAATCCATGCGGCAGGCTACCCGCCGCATGGAGGCTCACGCGGCCGACCTGCTCAGCCTCGCGTCCCGTTCGGGCCGTCCGCGCGCGGCGACGCGCCTCGTGGTGCTGGAGGGGCTCAGTGCCGTGGCTGACGCTATCGGCACCTATATCGTTGACCGGGGTTTCGTGCCTGGTGAGGGAGATGCGGGGCGACACGCCGTGCGGGGTCGGTGACTGAGATGTGAAGAGTGTCCAGAATCGGCGTGCTCACACACGTCCGGACCCTGGAG
>Ga0335085_10001167_pt1 | contig 59919 bp, 51 predicted proteins | sample Lox_Sample_45_FD_206712 | JGI IMG/M metagenome (GOLD analysis project Ga0335085, IMG submission 206712) | Soil microbial communities from Loxahatchee National Wildlife Refuge, Florida, United States - Lox_Sample_4.5 | ecosystem: Environmental > Terrestrial > Soil > Wetlands | place: USA...
GTGATGCCTTCGGCAAACGTGGCTTGGCGGGGAAGGCCACGTGATGCCTTCGGCAAACGTGGCTTGGCGGGGAAGGCCACGTGATGCCTTCGGCAAACGCGGCCTGGCAGGGAACGGCTTGGCAGGTCGAGGGCTGCGCTGGCGCTACGAGGGGGGCAGCGGCGGGAAACCCTGCGGGCATTCCCGCCCTACAAAGCGGCAAGGGCGGAGCGCGGTCGGTGCCCGCGGTGGCAACGGCAGCGGGCGGGGCGGGTGGTAACCGTGGTACCGGAATTAGATTTGACATTCGTATCGGATGGGGATATGATGGAACGGTTCTTTGAAATATTGGTGGGCTGTTTGCGACATCGGCACAGCGTGGTCGCGGCTCGGCTTTGACAGGATGGGAACGGCAGAGGAGAGCGCCCCCTCACCCTGACCCGCCTGAGGCGGGCAAGCCCTTTGCTCCAAACTCCGGTCCGGAGATTCGGAGCGTCTCGGCGCCTAGCGCCGCCTTCGACTCCCCGTGGGGGCGAGGGGAATCCTGTTCGCGGCCTCGAGGTTACCAAGGGGGTACCCCCCACCCCCCTATATCTGCGAAACGAAGCCAGTTGTTTTTGGGGGTTACCAGTCGCCGAAGAGATTGATTGGCAGTTGGTTGCGTTGTCGAGTGAGCCAATTTGTCACTTGGCTTCGTTTGGCTTCGTTCGGGGTATAAATGGCTTCGTTTGGCAGTGTTTGCTTCCCGAGAACGCTGCCCAACGGGTCTCGAAACGACACGAGGCCATCTCGGTGCTGCCCTCGCACCTCGGTTTGGAGTCCGGAAGGGTGAAAACAGGGCTGCGAAGGTCGGTTTTTCCGCAGTCCAGAGGCAGAGATCAGAGATGTGGGGTTGGGGCGTCACGGGGGTTTGCATGGCGACCGCTTGAGGAAGGCACCTCGCTTGGGCACCTGAATGGGCACAGGCGAATCGCCGACGTGGGCATGATTTGGGGCCGCAGCGAGGGCCGGAGAGCCGTGTTGAGGCGATTTCCCGCCTGCCGGGACGAGCATTTGTTGGAGATTTTGGAGTAGGGTGCTCTTGCCGAGCCGTAACGGCTCATGGTAATATGCGACATCGAATCAGGCGTAGCGAATTGCGCCGATAAACCCATGTCATTCAATCAACAGCAAGGAAGTCTGGTGGTGTGTTGTCTTTCGAGGCCCCGTGGGTCACAGACGGTGCTGGACACGGCTGTTTTGTTGGCTGGACGGAGAAGGTAGAGGGAGATGGAAGCCCGGTCGCCGAAGCGAATCATAATCTTTTGCCTGCCGGGGATCGGCGATGCGATCCTGTTTACGCCGGCGCTGGCGCTGCTGCGTCGCGCGTTCCCGTCCGCTCACATCACCGCGCTGACGATGTTTCGCGGGACGACGGACATTCTGAGCACGAATCCGGATTTGAATGAGGTGCGACATTTCGATTTTTTCGGGGCGCCGCGATGGAAGGTGCTGCGGTACATTTGGGCGTTGCGGCAGGAAGGCTTCGATCTCAGCATTATGACGTTCCCGTCGAACCGCCGCGAGTACAACGCCGTGAACCGGATCGTCGGCCGACGGTGGCGGGCGGCCCATCGCTACCGGCACCAATCCCAGCGCAATCTCTGGTTTTTGAATAACATTGTGGTCCGGGAAGACGGAACGCTCCACAATGTCGAGGAGAACTTGCGGCTGGTTCGGGCCGTCTGCGAGCGGGTGGGTGTGCCGTTGCGCGAGGAATTGCAGAAACAGCCGGTGAAGCTGAAACTGGTTCTGACAGCTGATGACGAACGCTACGGCGAGGAGTTTCTGGCGCGACACGAGATTCGCGCGGGCTCGATGTTGTTCGGCTTCCACACCTACAGCAGCACATTCAAGAACATGCACCGGAAATGCTGGGACCGTGACGGGTTTGTCGAGCTGATCCAGAGACTGGGCCAGGCGTATCCCACCGCGGGTTTCCTGCTGTTTTCGGGGCCGTCCGATGACGAAGTCAATCGGTACATCGCGGAACGAGTGCGGGACCGCGTGGTGTTGGTCCAGGAGTCGAATTTGCGGCGGGCGTTGGGGGTGATGAAGCATTGTCAGGCCTTCGTGAGCAACGATTCCGGCATTATGCACATGGCGGCGACGCTTGGGGTTCCGCTGGTCGCGCTGTTTGGGCCGACCGATTGGCGCCGGCTGCATCCATGGAGCGAGAACCACGTCGTCGTGCGGAAGGACCTGCCGTGCATGCCGTGCTTTTACTATTCCAGCAATCCCCTGCGTTGTGTTGCGAATATCAATTACGCCTGCATGCGCGAGATTTCGGTAGACGAAGTCCTGACCGCGGTCCAGGCCATGGTTGCGTCCCCTCATGCCACCGTCAACGCCCAACGCTAAGCGACGAGCCTTCGGGCTGTGGATCACGACGGTTGCGGCATTGGCCTACTGCCTCTGGCTGGGAGTCCACTGGTTGCCACTGGGGATGAGCGAGCATGAATTGAGCGCGTCTGCCTCGCGTGTGTGGGACGTCAAACAGCAGGTCGCGGAGCATCATTTCCTGCCGTGGTGGACGCCGTATTTCATGAGCGGTTCGAGCTATGGCTTCAATCATAGCCGTGGTTTCTACATGCTGCCGTGGATCTTCTTCTCCATGTTCACGGACCTGCTAACGGCGGGCAAGCTCGTCGCACTGATGGCGATGTTCGCGAGCGCGGTTACCATGTACTTCTGCGCGCGACACTTTTTGAAGTCCGAGTGGGCGGCAACGCTTGCGGCATTGGTGTTTCTCTTGCACCCGGAGCAGATCATCCGCGCGGCCGGCGCGGAGCACATCACGATCATCCTGTTCTTCCCGTTCATGCCGCTTCTGTGGCTGACGCTGGCCCGCGCACTGGAACGCAATCGTTTCCGCGATACCTTCGTGTGCGCCGTTGTGGCGGTGCTGGCCTGGTGGACCGACAACAAACAGGCGTTCATTATGTTCCTGTTTCTGTTTGTCTACGCCGTTTATTGGCTCTGGCCGAGACGCAAGCAATGGCAGGCCACGGCCCGCACCTGCGGATGGCTTGCAGCGTTGGGATTGGTTTTGGGGACGTGGGTACTCGTGCCCGGTTTTGCGGAATCGCGGTACGTCAAACTATTCTACGGCGATCCGCTGCAGGCGTGGCAAAGGGGGTTCGCGTTCAAAAGCCTCTTGGGGCTCGTGGACCGAGACGGGTCGGCGACCCGGAATTTGACAAACGCGGTTATGCAGCAAATCCAGGCCAACGGCGGCCGGGTGGGCAGCCAGCAGGAACTGGAGCAGGTGCAGCGTCTGATGTCGCTGGGCACAGACTCGCCGGAGAAGTACATGGGCGTCACGCTGTTGGCAATTCTCGTGGCGACGGTATTGTGGAATAGGCGTCGCGTCGAGAGGCGGGCTTTCTGGTTCTTCGTATGTTCGTTGCTGGTAACGGTGATGCTGGCCACCGGCTTTGACAGTGTATGGACCGCCAATTGGGCGACATGGCAGGCGTTGTCGTCGCAGCATGTCTCGGGAATCGCGCTGGCGTGGTTGCTGGTGAGTGTCGCGTTTCTCGTGCTGTTCTGTCGCCGAAAATTAACCACTCCGCAGAAATGGACCGTGGCGGGCGTGGCGCTGGTGATGTTCCTCTTCGTGCCGGGGTTCGGATGGCTGGCGGCGTTGCCGTACTTCAGCGATATCCGAGCTCCGTACGTCTTCTACGATTTGCCCGCTGTGTTTTTCGGGGCGATACTGGCCGGGTTTTTGGTAACGGATGTTCTTGACGCTGACAAATGGCGCGCGCATGTGCCGAAGATCGTGGCGGCCCTCGGGGTATTGCTGTTGCTGGACTACTGGCCGTACCAGAAGCCGACGTGGGATAGCGGGGTGCCCGCGCACACGGTGAGTAATTTGCGGGCTACGTACCGTTCCCTCAAGGGGGACATGGACTGGGTCAAGACCTATTCGGTTTCCGGGCGGTACTTCCATCTTCTCGGTCCGATGTGGGGCGGCAAGCCGCAAGTGTATGAGGCGTTCTATAACTGGATGTGCCCGCTGGGCACGGGACTGCTGAATCAGCAGGCGTTCACGTCATGGGAAAATCACCGCGCATTTCTCAACCTGATGGCGGCGCGGTATGTGGTCTTTGACAAGACCGATTCCGGCAACGCCCGCCAGGATATGCAGCAAGTGCTTGGTCTCTACCGCAACAGCTTCCCGGTGGTTACGGAGAACGAGGACTTTGTCGTGTTCCGCAATGAAATGGTCCATCCGTATGTCACCGGGTATGGCCGGTCCTGTCTGTACGCCGGCGACATCCATCAATCGGCCGCACTCGCGCTGGCGCTATCCGCGAAGAATTGGCCGCTGGTGCAGGCGAAGGAAGCAACCCCCGGGGAGGTTCCTGTCGACGAGCAGAGACAGTATGAACAGGTCTATGGCCAGGATAGCCCGCCGTTCCCGCCGATCACGGCGGCGACTCCCGTCACGCTGGAGCACGTGCAACTGACGCGGGAGAATGCCGAGAATGTGCGCATCCAATTGACGGCGCCATCGGCTTGTCTCGCCGTGATCGCGGAAAGCTACTATCCATTCTGGCACGCGGAAATCGACGGCCAAGCGGCGGAGGTGCTGCGGGTGAGTTGCGGGTTGATGGGAGTGCAACTGCCAGCGGGCGCTCACACGATTCAGTTGCGTTACGAGGCGCCGCGAGCCTACGCGTTTGCGGCCGTGATCAGCATCGGAGGCCTGCTGATTGGCTTGGGATTTGCCGTCCGGGATCGATCCCGTGCACGGCGTTAGCGGCTTTTCCACCAATCGACAGTTTGGCGCAGGCCGCTGTCGAGGTTGTAGTGCGGCTTCCAGGCGGTCCCTTCGCGGAGCTTGGTGTTGTTGGCGAGCAGATGCATCGGTTCGGTCGGCGCGTCGGGGTATGCGCCGAGCTTGATCAGATCCACCCGTCCGAGCAACTCACCGATCTTCAAGGCGATGTCGCGCACGGTAACGCTGACCCCGCTGCCGATATTGACTGCGCCGGTCAACTTGCTCTGGGCCACGGCACACACCGCGCTGGCAACATCTTCGATGTGAAGGTAATCACGGATCCGGTCGCCCGTGACGAGCCTGGCCTCCTCACCACCGAGCAACCGATTGATCACCACGGGCACGAGTCGCCGCGAGTCTTCATACGGGCCGTATTGGTAGAAGAATCGCACCCAGGCGAAATCGATGCCAACCGAGGGGAGGGCGTGGAAGAGTTTAAGCTTGGACTGGGCGTAGACGGTGGCGGGAACCGTCGGTGTGGACTCGCCCTGTGGCGGGTCGCTCGGGGCATACTCGAAGCACGTGCCAGCCCCGACGAACCGCCGGCAGCCAGCATCGCGAAGGCGTTGCGCCAGCCGTACACTGGCTCCGACCCACTCCTCGTTTTGCGGGGCGTGAAGATACTTGCCGGGCTCGACATACCAGGCAAGATGGAGACAGAGGTCGAACCGCCAATCCGGGAGGGCGACCGAAGGCGCGAGCAGATCGGCTTCGATAAAGCGCAGTGACGTGGCCACGTCAGCGACACGAGAGCAATCGGTTCCCGGCAGGATAACGACATGCAGTTCGTGGCCCTGGCGCACGAGCTCACGGGCGATGTGCGAGCCGATGAATCCCACGCCTCCTGTGAGCAACACCTTCACAGGCGCGAGCCGTACTGGGCGGCGTAATACTTCTTGAACTCCCCGCTCTTGATCGTGCGCCACCAGTTCTCGTTCTGGACATACCAATCAATCGTCGCGTCGAGGGCCTGAGGGAAATTGCGGTTCGGTTTCCAGCCCAAGGCGGCGAGTTTACGGGCGTCGAGCGAGTAGCGGCGGTCGTGGCCGGGCCGGTCCTTGACGAGTTGAATCAGCGACTCGGGTTTGCCGAGCTTGCGGATGATCGCGCGGGCGATCTCGATGTTCTCCACTTCGTTGCCGCCGGCGATATTGTATGTCTCCCCAACCTTTCCGTGGGCGATGAGGAAATCAATCGCGGCGCAGTGATCTTCCGTATAGATCCAATCTCGGACGTTGCGACCGTCGCCATACAAAGGCAGCGGGTGGCCTTCCAGGGCGTTTGTGATGAACAACGGTATGAATTTCTCGGGGTATTGATTCGGTCCGAAATTGTTTGAACACCGCGTGATGGTGACCGGCACGTTGTGCGTCGTGAAATACGCATAGGCAAGACGGTCCGCGCCCGCTTTGCTGGCGGAGTAGGGGTTGCGCGGATTCAATGGCGATTCTTCCGTGAAACTCCCGCTGGCAATGCTGCCGTAGACCTCGTCGGTCGATACCTGGATGAACTTCTTCACGCCGAATTCCCGCGCAGCCTCGAGCAAGGTGAAGGCGCCGAGCACATCGGTCTTGATAAAATCGTCGGCCCAGAGGATGGAGCGGTCGACGTGCGTTTCCGCGGCGAAATTGACGACGATGTCGATTCCCTTGCTCCACAGTTTGGTGACGAGCTCGTGGTCGGCGATATCTCCCTTGACGAACTCGTGACGTTTCGGATCGGGAAGGTCGGTCAGATTGTCGAGGTTGCCGGCATAGCTGAGCTTGTCGAGGTTGATGATGTGCCAGTCCGGGTGGTTCTTGAGAGCCACCTTGACGAAGTGCGAGCCGATGAAGCCGGCGCCGCCGGTAACCAGAACGCGCATTAGTTCTTTCCCCGCGAGACGCTGAGTTTCATGCCATCGCGTTGGGCGACCAACAGGCTGGTCTCCAGGAGCTTCTCGTGAGATGCACCCGCGTCCGCCCACCAGCCATCCAGAATGTCGTACGAGAGCTGGCTGCGCTTGATGTAGGCATTATTGACGTCGGTGATTTCCAGTTCGCCGCGGCCTGAGGGTTTCAAGGTGCGGATGATATCGAAGACGCTCGGATCGTACATGTAAATGCCAATGACGGCGAAGTTGGATTTTGGATGAGTCGGCTTCTCGACGATGCCGACAATGCGTTCGCCACGCAATTCGGCGACGCCGTAGGCGCGCGGGTTGGCCACTTCCTTCAGGTAGACGCGGGCGCCGCGTTTCTGCTTGCGGAACGAGGCGACACCGGCTCGAATGTCCTTTTCGATGACATTGTCGCCGAGCATGACAACGATCTTCTGGCCTTCCGCGAAATGCTCTGCCAGCCGCAACGCATCGGCAATCCCGCCTTCACCTTCCTGGTACGTGTAGTTGATGTGGGGAAGATCGAACGCGCTGCCGTTCCCCAGCAATCGGAGAAAATCGCCGGCGTTATTACCGCCCGTGACGATGAGCAAGTCCCGTACACCCGCATCCACGAGCGTCTTGATCGGGTAGAAAATCATCGGTTTGTCGTAAATTGGCAGAAGATGCTTGTTAGTGATCTTGGTCAACGGCGCCAGCCGCGTGCCCAGACCACCAGCGAGTATGATGCCTTTCATAGCTGGCCTCCTAAAGCAAGTGTAGTGCCGCGAACGGGGTTTGTGCCATCGCGCGGAGAGTAACGAAGCGGCCCGCCCAAGTCAACGCCCGTTGGTTGGACATATCATCGGGCTTGACATTGGGTGCTCGTTGCGGCTCCTTACTTCCAATTATGTCTGTGGGGGAAAGCGGTCAGGCAACCAAAACGCCGTCGACTCTCGATGCGTACTATCCGAAAGCGAACTTCACGTATCAGTCGAAGATCAGTGACCCGTACTCGAGTCACTCGACGATTCTGGCGAGAGTTGGGGACGGGAAGGGAAAGCGGCTTTTGGATGTGGGATCGGCACAAGGGGTGCTGGCACAATTGTTTACACAACGCGGTTTTGAAGTGACGTGTATTGAAGGAAGTGCGGAGCTGGCGGCCTTGGGCACAGACAAGTGCCATGAAATGATCGTCGCGGATTTGGACAAACCGTTGCCGCAACTCGAAGGTCAGTTTGACGTGATTGTGTACGGTGATATTCTGGAGCATTTGAGGAACCCGATTGAAGTATTGGTTGGTTTCGATCGAGCCTTGCGGCCCGGGGGACGGGTGGTTGTTTCAGTCCCGAACATTGCCCATGTGTGGGTACGGCTTAACCTGTTGTTGGGCCGGTTCCCGTACGGCAACCGCGGCATCCTGGACCGCACCCATCTGCGGTTTTTTACCCTTTCCGGTTTCCAAGAGCTTCTTACGAACGCCGGTCTGGAATGGAGCGAAATTGTCGCCACGCCGGTTCCGTTGCCGCTACTCATTCCGGACCGTTATCATGGGAGGATTCTGCAGTCTCTGCATGTCCTGAACGCCGCATTGGCGAGACGCTGGCGAAGCATGTTCGCCTATCAGTTCGTCGCCATGGCCTCCCCGAGGAAGGGACCATGAAGCCCAAGGTTGTGGTTGTCATGCCGGCCTATAATGCCGGACGAACCCTTCGGATGACGTATGAGGAGTTGCCCAAGGACACCGTCAGTACTGTGATCCTGGTCGACGACGGATCGACGGACGAAACGCTAAAAGTCGCCCGCGAGTTGAATCTGGAAGTGTTCGTGCACGACCGCAACTACGGGTACGGAGCGAATCAAAAGACCTGTTACACCGAGGCGCTGAAGGCCGGTGCCGATATTGTGGTCATGGTGCATCCCGATTACCAGTATGATCCGCGGCTGGTGCCCCAAATCGTCGAGCCGATCACCCGGGGAGACGCGGACGTTGTGCTCGGATCGCGACTCAAAGGCGGCACGGCACTGCAACAGGGCATGCCGTGGTGGAAGTACTTCTCAAATCGCTTTCTCACATGGGTGGAGAATGTGACCTTCGGATTGCACCTCTCCGAATTCCACACGGGTTATCGCGCGTTCCGCAAAGAGGTCTTGGAATCGGTGAACTATGCGATTGATTCCGATGGATTTATCTTTGATCAGGAGATTATCGCCCAGGTCGTGGCTGCCCACTACCGAATTGCCGAAATCGGCGTGCCCACGCGTTATTTTCCCGAGGCGTCTTCGGCCAGTTTCGCGGCAAGCGTCGTGTATGGATTGAAAATACTCGCGTTGACGTCGCGATTCCTCTTGTTCAAGTGCAAACTGGTTCCCGGACGGCAGTTTATCAGTTTGCGGGCCCGCTACACGAAGCTGGCTTCCAAGCCCTCCTGAACGCCAGCCTTGCTCACGCCTTCCGAGCGACCATGATGACGTACGTGAATGCGTCGCGGATTCCGAAATGCGTTCGCTCGACCTTTAGTCCGGCGGGCGCGAGGAGCCGTTGAGCCCAGGCTTTCGTCCAAAACCGCGAGACTTCGTCGGGGTAGAGCACCAACGGTTGTTTGCGGAATTTGTTAACCACAAACAAGAACGAGGTGAGAGTGATGACCGACAGGCCGTACCGCGGCGGCCAGAAGATCAGGCATTGGCCATTCCGCTTAATGATGCGGCTTTGAGCGGTGAAGATACGCGTGATCTCGGGTTCGTAGAAGTGCTCCATCACGCCGAGGTTCCAAATCCCGTCAATCACTTCCGATTTGAATGGCGGGTTGTAGATATCTCCACAGACGAAGAAGGCATTCTTCAGTTTGGACTTCTCTCGGGCGACCTTGAGTCCTTCGATCGAGATGTCCATCAACACAAATTGCGCATGCTGAAATCGGATCCGGTTATCCGATTCGCTGCTGCCGCAGCCAGCGTGCACGTACACGCAGCCGGGCTCGTCCTGGAAATACTTGTGGAAGTAATGTTTGACCGTGGGCGAAATGATGTACCGCCGATAGAACTTCGCAATGATCTCGAACAGGCCCTTGTTCTTGGCGCTGTCCGTCCAGTATTGGTCCCAATCTTTTCCGCGGACTTCGTTCATGGTGTGGCGATCTTCTCCGATGTGATGGGGGCGGCCCCGAGCTTGCGAAGGTCGTCCCGTATGCGGAAGGAACGGCGGTACAACTTCACCAGTCGTTGGAGACTCGCAAGCACGTCTGTGATCCGCATTTTGGACTGTCCGTGCGTGCGAATGGGCAATTCGATGGGGATTTCCTTCACGCGAACGCCGCTCAGGCAAAGGATGTACAGGCTTTCAAAGAAGAAGGCATAGCCGGTCGATTCGACGAGACGAAACACATCGCGATGAATGCGGTCGAGGCGATACAGTCGAAAGGCGCCCGTCGCGTCGTACGGCACGTGCAATACATGACGGGTCAGGAAATGTCCCAGATGCGTCAGAAACTTTCTCAGCAAATTCCATTCCGACAAGCTTTCTTCCTGCATGAATCGCGAGCCGAGGACGATTTCGTAATCTCCAGCGTATTGTAGGAACGTGGGAAGATGATGGGGCGGATGGGTCAAATCGCAATCCATGCTGACGACGACCGGGTAGCCCTGATCGTAGGCCCACTGAATCGCGTGCTGGTGGGCGCTGCCGATGCCGAGTTTGCCGGAGCGATGAATCACCCGCATGCGCGCATCGCGGCTGGCCATTTCGTCGAGCAGCTGACCCGTGCCGTCGGGAGAATTGTCGTCGAGGAATAGCAGGTCGAGATCGAGGTGTTGCTCCTTGATCAACGCGTAGGTCCGCTGGACATTCTCGCGCTCGTTATACGTGGGAATGAAAAGCAAGGTCTTCATGCGCGCGTGGCGGCCTGCTCCGCAGTTATCATCATCTTAACCAATTCCTTGAAACTCGTGTGCGGCTCCCAGCCCGTCAAACGCCGGAGTTTTGCTGGGTTTCCCGCGAGAGTGTGCCGGGCCGTTCCCCGCAACAGCGAGGCATCCACCACCACATGCTCTTCCCAGTTCAGTCCCACTGTCCGAAAGCTTTCTTCGACAAAATCCCGTACGCGATGCGTCGTCCCGCTGCCGACGACAAAATCCTCTGCGTTCGGCAACTGGAGGATCCGGTGCATGGCGTCGACGTAATCCCCCGCAAATCCCCAATCGATCTGGGCGTCCAAGTCGCCGAGTGTTACGGCTTCCTGGCGACCCGCGCGGATGGCCACAGCGGCTTGGACGATCTTTTTAGAAACAAATTTCGCCGGACGCAAGGGCGATTCATGGTTGTAGAGGATACCCACAGCAGCAAAAACGCCGTACTTCTCTCGATAATACCGGCACAGACGAAGGCCTGCCTCCTTGGTAATGCCATACATACCGTCGGGAGCCATCGGCGTTGTTTCATCCTGCACCGGGGTTGATGGTGATCCAAATACGTGTGAGGACGCGGCGAAGAACAACCGCGAGGAGGGCGAGAACCGTCGAATCCCATCGAGGAAATTGGCTGTGGCGACGGCGTGGATATCGTTGCTCTTGCGAAAGACTTCCAAGTCGTCCGTCAGCTTGTCCTGCGAAGAATGGTGGAACGCGGCAAGGTGGTAAACTTCACTGGGCTGGCGTTCCCGGAGCAGCCGCGCCACGGCATCGGCGTCAACGATGTTGATCGCGCTATCATACTCCAAACCGAGTACCTCGTATCCGAGTTTCCCAAGATGCTGCGACAGGTAGTGTCCGTCCTGGCCGGCGCTGCCGGTGATCACCGCCGTTTTCATGCGCCGACAACATCAACGGTTGGGAGGGGGAACAGGAACCTGCCTCCGCCATCCAGAAACGCGCGTTCCCGCTTGAGGAAGTCTTCGCGGAAATGCCACGGCAGGGCCAGGAAATAATCCGGATGACGGTCCCGCGCCTCTTGCTCTGAAATCATGGGGATGAGGGTACCCGGAGTAAACCGCCCATATTTTTCCGTATTTCTCTCTGCAATCGCTGGAATCTCCCGCGGGGTGAAGCCGCAGAACTGAAGGACCACATTCCCTTTGGTGGACGCGCCGTAGCCGAGGATCGTCTTGCCTCGTTGGTGAATCTCGTGGACAGCCCGGGTCAGCTCATCACGATGGCGAAAGACGCTGTCCTTGAAAGCGAGGTAGGGTTTCAGCGTGTGCAAACCCGCCGTTTCTTCGCCACGCAGCAAGGTCTCCCACGTATTGGAGCGCGGGCGAAGAGGAGAACGCTGGGGGGATGCGGTGACGCGGAAACTGCCACCGTTGATGTCATTCAACTCGACATCGAGAATCGTGAAACCCGCGTGGTCCAGCAGCCACGTGATCTGGCGCAGGCCGTAATACTCGAGGTGTTCGTGGCAGACTGTGTCATACGCCGTCTTCTGGAGCATCGTGGGCATGTAGCTCTGCTCAAAGACCCAAACTCCATCATCGGCCAGAACGGAATGGATGTCCTCGACAAAAGACTGTGGTGATTCCAGATCGTAGAACATGGCGATGGAGGTGATGGCCTTCGCCTTCCGCCGCCCCATCGCGCTGCGAAATGCCGTGGCGCTGAAGTAATCCGTCACAAGGGTGACGTCATCGGGGTAGTATTGCCGAAAATTAGCGGCACTGGGGTCGATCCCGATACGCGTGAGCCTGGGGTTTGGATAGGACTTGAGGAGCGAGGCGTCGTTACTGCCGATATCGAGCACGACGTCGCCGGGCTGAAGCGGGACGAGTTCAATGATTTTATCAACGATGTGCTGCAGATGACGGACCATGCTCGGATTCAATCCTGACCGGTATCCGTACGATCCACGATACATCTCGTCGGGATTGTAGGATTGATGCAATTGGAGCAGGCCACAACTGGCGCCGGGATCACGTTCGGAGCACTTTACAAGCGTCAGCGGACCCGTGGTTACCCGTTCCTCAGGTGAACGGGGAAAGACGCCAGTGAGGGCTTGAGGTCCGAGCGTAAGGACTTCTTCCAAATGCGGGTTTCCGCAGACGCGGCATCGGTTGATTTCGCGATAAACGGTTGAGGGCATACGAGATTCGGGCGGGAGTGTAGCGAGTGCAATGCCAATCAACAAGAAAGATTGTCAGCCTGGCAAAAGTTGCTATAGTCGGCCAATGCCAACCGCGTTAATTATCGGGATTACCGGCCAGGATGGGTCCTATCTCAGTGAGTTTCTTCTGGGGAAGGGGTATCGGGTTGTGGGGATGGTGCGACGCTCGAGCTCGGAACGATTTGACCGGATCATTCATATCATGGATCGGATCGAGTTGGCCGAAGGCGACGTGCTGGACCAACTCTCGATCATTGACACCCTGGATCGGGTTCAGCCCGACGAGATTTACAATCTGGCGGCGCAGTCCTTTGTGCCGCGGAGTTGGGCCGAACCGTCGCTGACGGGCGAAATCAATGCGCTGGGGGTCACGCGGGTGTTGGAAGCGGTGCGGCACGTCAATCGCAAGATCAAGTTTTACCAGGCTTCCTCCAGCGAAATGTTCGGCAAGGTGCGTGAGGTGCCGCAGACTGAAGTAACGCCGTTCTATCCGCGCAGTCCGTATGGCGTTGCCAAAGTGTACGCCCATTACCTCACCGTGAACTACCGGGAGAGCTATGGTTTGTTCGCGTGTTCGGGGATTCTGTTCAATCACGAATCGCCGCGGCGCGGGTTGGAGTTTGTGACCCGCAAGATTTCCCACGGTGTCGCCGCCATTGTTGCGGGTAAGGCGAAGGATCTCTGCCTGGGGAACCTGGAGGCGGCTCGCGATTGGGGATATGCGGGCGATTACGTCGAGGCGATGTGGCTGATGCTGCAACAACCCGCCGGGGACGACTACGTCGTGGGTACCGGCCAGGCGCATACGGTACGGGAGTTTGCCGAGGCGGCGTTTCGCCATGTGAATTTGGACTGGCAGACCTACGTAAAGATCGACAAGCATCTGCTGAGACCGGCGGAGGTTGATCATTTGATTGCCAACCCGGCCAAGGCGCAGAAACAGCTTGGCTGGAAGCCTCGCGTGAGTTTTGAACAGTTGGTGCAGTTGATGGTGGATGCCGATCTCAAGCAATTGGGGAGTCGTCCCGATCATTCCCGATGAGTGGGCTCCGCAAGCCGTCCGTGGATACATGGATGTGGGGATGTATCGTCCTCGCTTTGGCGGCTTTTTACAGCCTCGCGTGCCGGAAATACAGCTACCTTAACGGCGACACCAATGACCTCACGGTGTTCGGATACGCGTTTGCGCATACTTTCACCGGACGTTTCCTGCCTGCGTATTTTGCAGACACCAATCTGCTCCAGTTACACCCGAATTGCATTCTCCTGCTGTGGCTGCCGGTATACGGGATATGGCGCTCCTTCTATTCGCTGCTGTTCTATCAGTCGGTGATGTTGACGGTTTCCGCTTGGCCGGTGTACCTGCTGGCCAAGCACGTCCTGAAGAACAACTGGTCGGCGCTGTTGATTGGCGTGGCCTTCTTGTTGTTTCCCACAATTGCTTCGCAGCATGTGAATCAAATCCATGACGACCAGTTTGCGCTGCCGTTTATCATGTTCGCGATGTACTATTTTCACCTTCAGAAGTTTAGGAGGTTCATTGTGTTCATGATGGTCGCCTGTCTGGCGAAGGAAAGCATCACAATCACCACAGCGGCTTTTGGCATATGGGGGCTATGCGAGCGGCGCAATTGGAAATGGGTGGTGACGCCAATTGTGTTCAGCGCGGCGTACCTGTTCGGGGCCATCAAGATCATGACCTCCGGCGTGACGGGAATAGGCGCCGGGCTTTACACAGGAACGACCTACTTGGAGGCCTATGGCAAAACGCCTGCACAGGTCCTGCACACCTTTGTGACTCGCCCAGGCTTTGTATTTCAGTCGGTGTTCAGTCCGACCAAACTGGACTATCTCTGGAAGCTGCTGTTGCCCGTGCTGTTTGCTTTGCCGTTTTTGAGCTTCGCCATCGTGGTGTGCCTGCCGAATCTGGCGCTGAATCTTGTTGCCTCGAATTCTGCAATGACGGTGATTCCCTGGCATTATGGCATCATCCTTGGCGCGACCCTCGTAGTCGGGAGCATTTTTGGCGTCAAGCGGCTTGCCGCGTGGGTTCCGTCGTACGCGCCGAAATTGACCCTTGGCCTGCCAGTAACGATGGTCGGACTGTGTTTGTATGGAATGACCTTCTGGTTTCAGCCGGCCGAATACCGACCGAAACCTTATCAGGCCACCGTGGAGCGAGTGTTGACCATGATTCCTGCCGACGCGACCGTCATGTGTCCCACGCCGATGCTGGCGCATTTCGCCGAACACCCGCGCGTGCTTTCGGCGTATTCTCTGTTGGTTCAGGACAAGCAACCGGAGCGGTTGTCCGATTTCGATTACGTCATTCTCGACGGCAATTGGTTTGGGTACGAAGCGATTGGCCAGGTCGCGTTTGTGAAGTTGCTAAACGAACAGCCTGAATTGCGGCGGCAATATCGGACCCTCTTGCAGGAGAACAACGTGTACGTGCTGCAGCGGATACGGTGAGTCGCGATATGCGGACGCTGCTTAGTGAGACGACGGGAGCGCGGTTTGACCTGTTGTTCGTCGCTTTGGGTTGTTACGGCGCGTTTCTCTTGTTGGCGATTGTGACACGGGCGGGCGGTGGTCGGTCAGCCCAAGCGCGATTCAATAAACTACACCTGCGATGTGCTGGGCTGTTCGTGGTGGCGTCGATCGTGTACGGCGTGATGGGTTCTCGGCCAGCGCGGGAGTGGTTACCGGAGGCGTTCATCGGCCTGTTCATCTACTTTGGAGTTCACTACGCCATTGTCGCGCAGTTTTTTGCACTGGCCCAGGCAAGCGTGTCCGTGGGCGTGGTTTCGATTGTGGCGCAACAGGGCGGACGGACGAGCCCTGAGAAATGCCGCGCGGCATATGCGGGCGGCGCCGGGTTCGCCTATCTCAAGCAAAACCGGTTGTCTCGCCTGCAGAACCTGCTGGGATGGGTCGAGGTTCGAGGCGAGCAGTATCAGCTGACGACTCGCGGTCGTTGGATGGCGAGGTTGACAAAAGGCATGCTCCGCCTGTGGGGACTGCGACAAATGGGAGTCAGCCAATGACCACGGTATTTGGTTTGGCGACCGTTTTCTTTGTCGGTGTTGTGGGTGTCCACTGGCTCCTTGTGAGGCTCTGGAGAAACGGACCCTTCTTGATCGGCGGGTACGCAGTGTTTGGCGTGGCGTCTTTGCTGGCGGGACCAGTGGTGATTGCGGCAGGGCTGGTCCCTGCGGTTTGCTTCTATCTAGCCGCAACGATCCTGTGGAATCTGTACCTGATTTTCTTTATTAACCTGATGAATTCTGTTTCGCTGCGTCTGATGATCGAGATCGACGCCGCGCCGAATCGAACGCTCACGGCGGATCAGCTCATCGACGTGTATTCGGATGACCAGGCGTTCGAGAACCGTCTGCGGGGCCTGTGTAGCGCCGGCCTACTGGAGCGCGACGGCAACGAATTGGTTCTGAAACCGCGCGGATTGGCCCTCGCCCGGTGTGTCGGATTGATTCGCAAGTTGTTCGGAATTGATTTTTTTGGCTGACGGTGTCCCATTACGGAGCGGACGGCGGCGGCGTGGGGCCGACTTTGCGATAGGTAGCCCACGCGAGTTCTCCGTTCAGATGCGGCTCATCAACACGGCTGTATTGCTGACCAAAAACCGCCAAATCCTTCGGGAGCGTTCGAACAGAGTCGTCGCGGTAGACCACCTGGCCAAACATAAGTTCCTGCGCGAATTCCCACGGCGGAGCGGTCTTGTAGGGCCAGACAAAAACGACTTCGGGCTGCTCGAGCACCGTCCGCTGATACGGATTCTGGATGTCGTGATCCAGGATCCCAAACTGCAGCTGCTCGTTGGACAGTGCCGTCAATGTGTGCGCATAGCTGAACCAAGTGAGGCCATATTTGTAACCGTGCTTCTCGATATCGGCGACGGTCCGTCGGTAATCAACCAGTTCATCGGGCGACAGCAACATTTGGTACTGCTGAACCAGCGAAATCACCAGCGCCAACGCCAGGATGCTGGCAGTGACCCAACGTCGAGCCTGCCAATCTTCCGCCAATCGCATGCCCCACCAAATGAGGAACACCAGGCCGGCCGGCAGGATGTAGCGGCGGATTCTGTAATAGGCGCCGTCGGCGAACCCGGCAAATAAAATCAGAGTCAGATCCACCACAGGAATCATTGCCAACATCAGAACCTCGAGTCGCTGCTCCCGGTAGGTCTGACGCAATTGACGCAGGCCGTAGCCGACGACCAGAACGGCCGCGAGGATGCCGATCGTGTCCGACGGAAAGCGGGGGTAGCTCTCCCAATCCTCCATGTGGTTGAGGTAGTGGACGCCGGCAGAGGAACGGCTCCAGGGGTCGGCATTGAAATAAGTCGGCAGACAGCGAATATACATGTACCAGTTGCGCAGCACCATGGACGGCGCGGCAAGTCGGAAGAAATTGTTCGTAGTGCTCGAACGCCCCTCGTGATCGAAGAAGCCCATCTTGTACAGGAGTTCCGGCATGTAACCGATGACGAACGCCAGAGCCATGATCCATACCATCCGGGAACGGAGAATCCCCAGGAGGAATTTGCGGCCCTGCGGCACGGCGAACAACGCGAGTCCGATCCCGGCCCAAACGACGAGGACCTGCTTGTTCATGTACCACATGTACCCCATCAACAACCCGATGAGCGGGGCCACCTTGCTGCGCGGTCCGCGACGGACCAAGATCGCGGTCAACCATACAAAGCCGGCGATATAGAGCGGCATCAGGTTGTAGCTGAACATCGGTTGGGTGTTGTACATCAATAGAAAAGGGACCCCGATAGCCAGGGCGATACCCGCGCCCAGCGCCGCGCGACGGCCATGCACCCACCCCACATAGCCAACCAACATCGCCACGCCGACAGACCAGGCAAATAGGCCGCCGAAACATGCCAGCGGAATAGACGGTCCGAACAGACGAAACAGCAGCGCGACGAGTGGCTCGCAGGGTGTTATCCCGGCATACTCCGTTGCCCAGCAGTAAATCGAGAATTCCCCGTGCAGAATCCGTTCGCACAACAATGGGCCGATGGCGATGCCGGATTGAAAGTAAAGATCGTAACGGAAGAGAAACGGAATGCGGAGCAGAATGGTCAGTACCCCAAAGAGAATCGACCATCCGACGATCGCCCGTCTGCTCATGGTCGACGAATTTGGCAATTCTGGCTGACCCATAACACTGGCGGAGTCCCACAACCTACTGGCTGTCCTTGAATAGGGCAAGACTTTTCACGAGATGTCTTGATGGGCATCGCGTGCGTTGCCTTGCGGCCAGGCGACGGTGATACTGTCCAAGATGAGGATGAGATCTCGGGGCTAAACATCCGGACGCAAGGGCATATGAACGGCGATGTCCCCCTTCTTGAGCCGACGAAATTCTTCGGGCTGATCGCGTTTGGTCAACCGAACCTCCCTGATCCCACTGGAGTCGCAACCCAGCACCGATGCGTGCGCCTTGTAGACGCGAGGGGAGCCTATAACGCGCAGATCAGGGCTGGTTGGCTGCGGACGTTTATCGAGAACGAGAAAGCTGACGGGTAAACTCCGCAAGTCCACGCCGGCCAACTTGGCAAAGCGCGCCCAATGGCCGTCGGTAAAGACGTGCGGTGGCGATGACGCGAAATGATGGCACCAGTGCCGCCCGTTCCGGGGAACCAACATTCCGCAGGTGGACTGATGGGTACATGGCGAAACGACTTGGAAGGCGGATCGCAGGCGCTCGCGGATCGCAATCAGGCGTCGGCTCGCATCATGAGTGCCCGGTTCGACCCAGATTACGCTTGTGGCATTGGTTGCCAACGCGAGTAACTCGTCAACAGCGCGATCGGATAGTTCCGAAAGAGTATGGCTGATCAATAGCGTGTGGAATTCGCCAGTAGGCGGTTGATCGAGCCAAATATCCATGTCGGGAAATGCCTCGCGGATCTTGCGCGCGGCAAACTTCATCGCGAGAGGAGAACGATCCCATAACACGGATTTCGAAACCGTTTCGGTGCCGAAGTGAGTGAGAAAGGCATGTGCGGCAATTCCGCTTCCGCAACCCCAATCGACCGTGACTCCTTGCGAGGGTTTCCAGCCGCGCGCCTTGAGCTCCGTCAGGACATAGTCCCATTTCCAGGAAATGCGTTGTCCAAATGTCTGGTCGTAGCTTTCAAGGTCTCGCTCATTGCGCCAGTAATCCCCGGCGCCAGCGGTACCATCCAGAAAGGCGGCGCGCAACCGCTGCAACGCCTTCCAATCAATGTTCTCCCAATTCATGGAGGAGTAAAGTGTCGAGCGCGTGGTGTTTAATGCCGAAAAACTCTTTGAATTGTTCGATGCGCTCGCGTGCTCGATTCGACACGGACGGTTTTCCCGTGAGAACCGCGGCAATCATGAGATTCTTTGGTGTGTGTTCGGTGGATACAAACTCGATCATCTTGGTGTGATAACCGGCCCATTCCAGGAACAGCGCGCGCAGGCCGTCGGTGGCCCATTCCGACATGCGCTCGGCCATGATGCCGTGTTCGAGTACCGGTGCGAGGGGCGTAGGGGGGACGAGTTGATGCCGTACCTCCTTGTGACAACAGGGTGCGACGATAATCAATTGCGCTTGCGCTTCAATTCCCCGGCGGATCGCCTCGTCAGTTGCCGTATTGCATGCGTGCAGGGCTACGAGCGCGTTAATGGTCGGTAACTCAGCGCTCTCGATCGTGCCGGCAGCAAACTCCAATCCTTGCGCTCCGATCCGCTGCGCCAACGTGTTGGCCGAATCCATCAAGTCCTTGCGCACCTCGACGCCGATGACCTTGGCGGGACGTTTCCAGACCCGCGCGAACAGGTGCCAGACACCAAAGGTCAAGTAGCCTTTGCCGCAACCCATGTCAGCGATGGTTGGGGAATCGTTCAGGGCATTGCGGTCTGCCCAACCACATTCCTTCGCGAGATGCGTGAAAATCTCCAAGTAGCGATTGATTTGGGTGTACTTGTCCGCCATTGCAGGGCGAACGTTTCCCCGCTCATTGAGAATGTCCAAACCGCGCAGCCAGTCGCGGGCAGAGTCATCAAGGATCGTCTGGCGGGGCTTGTCGTGTTCCCGCGATGGCGCTTCAGGATGGGAAGCCTTGTGAGCCACGAGCTGTGCCGCTCCCGCGTCACCGACAAAGAACTGCCAATCCCGCTTGGTTGTATTCAGGAGGACACTGCGAAATTTCGCGCCGATGTATTCTTCCACCCAGTCCGCGGCGTGATCGAGCGCAATGTTCTTCGTCGTATCGTGCGTCGGATAGCGAAGCGTCAAGGACAGATGAGGTCCCGCCTTCAGATCAACCAGACGTCCGATCACTTTCTCGGGATTGTCGCTTGGGTGGAGGGATCGTGAGAGAACCAGGCGCACAAACGATTTGTCGTGAAGGCTCTCGATCAAGTGACGAACAAATTCCTCGCGAGCGTTGGCCTTGGTGCCCATGCTCACATCTTAATCCGAAATGCACGCCGCGGCGACAACTACGGTGCAGTTGTTGGAGCCGGGGCCGGCGTTGGCGCAGGAGCCGGTGGCGGAACGGGCGCGGGCAGCGCAGAAGGTGTCGGTGCCAAAGTGGGCGCCGGCATCGCGGCTGCGGCCGCCCTGGCTTTCGCATCCGCTTCCCGCCTTTCCTTGCGCTGGACGTAACCCGATTTGGGGAGCGCGTCCTGCAATCCCTGTGGCAGGTATTTCAGGACGCATCCGAAATACCACATGCTCCATAGTACGGCCAAGACAAGCCCCCACAGAATCAGTCGATTCCGTCCCGAGTGACTTTCCGCGAATGGATCCGTCAGATCGCGTTGCGCGCCGGGGGGCAAGGCAGCCACACTGGTCAGTGATGCGCCGAATGGAATATTGATTTTGGCTTTGGCGTTTACCGCCCAGCCGTTGGCATCGAGAATCGGACCAAGGTTGCGCTTGCGCAGTTTGAGAGCCGCGATGATCACAGACGGCAGGGAAATGGCGAGGATAACCGCGAGCACGATGAACGCAACCTTCCATGGCGCGATGTCGGCGAACTTGGCGAAGACCACACCAAATGCGGTGGCCAGCGATCCGAGCGCCACTCCAATCGCTGCCACCGTGCCGACGTCCATCTTGCCAGCCGGCGGCTTGGTCGCGGGCGCCGGTGGCGCCTTGTCGAGATTGGCGGCCTGATCGGCAGCCTGTGCCAATTGCCCGCTGGCGGCTGTGTCCGCCGCCGCGGCTCGTTTGGCCACCTGTTCTTCCACCATGCGGACCAACTTCTTGTACGGTGACCAGAACGCCGCGCGCAGACTGATCGGGTTTTCCACCAGCTTCACAATCGTCGCGTCCCAGTCACGTCCGGCGCGATCATAGAAGATGCCGTTGCGTCCGACCATGAGATTGTCCGAGTCGCCGTTGGTGAATGCGGCAACGATGGTCATGGTCTCGCCGGTGGTCTTGCGCGTGCAATCGCAGTACGCGAGATAGGAGCCGCTCAAGCCGGCCATGAGACTGTGTTTGGCCGCGTCCTGAACGAGGATGCACAACTCGCAGCTGCGCTGGTCCAGGTACAGAGTGCCGACTTGAAAGATCGCTTTCGACTTGCGGCTGTAGAAATCACTGAACGAAACGAAATTGGCCAGCAGTTTGTACAGATCACGATAGTAACGAACCAGTCGATCGACGGCGGAAATCGAATTGAACTCGGGCTCGAGCGCCTTGTCCTTCGCGATGAGGCCTGTGATGGAACCCCGGGCTGGTCCTGACAGGATTTCGCGAACGCGTTTGAGGCCGAGTTTTTCGACTGAGGCACCCGCTTTGCTCGCCGACCAGGTTTCGTAGGCCGCAAATTTGCTGAGCACCGCAAGCCAGTCAGCTTCGGTCAATGCGGGCTTGTCCCCGAGGAGCGGTTTGACGACCTCCGTCTGAAATTGCCCGAGTGGCGCCGCCCAGGCCGGATTCACACCGGTCCGCAAGGGAAGCGGACGGTCGGCTTCGATTCGTGCCAGGGGGAAACCGGCAATCTCGGCGGACCCGGTCGTCAGGTCCTTCGCGCCGAGGGCCAGATACTCTTTCTCTTCCCGATTCATCGCACCGAGAGAGCGCGCGTCGAAGGCGGCCAGTCGGCATCGGGCGAAATAATCCTCGATCTTCACTCGGACGGCCTTCAGTGCGGCAAACGCCGCCGGCGTCGCGTCGCGAAATGGCAGCACCTGTTTGTCGTCCTCCGCCTTCTTCCACCAATCCGAATAGGCAATTGCATCGGCAAAAAACTGGTCGACCCTGGCCTGGCTGACGCCCGGCTTGCCGCTGCGATCAGTCTCGGCACCGAGACAATCGATAATGTTCGTGATGACGGTCTTGGTCGTATCATCCGCCGCGGCGTCAACGGGGATGATGCCGTCGCCGTTGAAACTTGTTTGGGAGAGAATCTTGGTGGTGTCTGTCGTGTCCGCCGCGGTGATTTCTGTCGCGTCCGTTTTGCCGAGGCCGGCGAGGATTTGCCGCGCCGATGCCAGCAGCATCTTGCCCTCGGGCGTTCCGTCGTTGATCGCGCCCAGCGGCAGGGCAGGGGACGACTTCAACAAATCGTCGGGGCTCTTCAGGCAACCCGCCGTCCACTTCGCCGCAGCAAGGATCTCCGGCGCGCGAATTCGCCCGTCCCTGTCCGTGTCGATGAGATCGAGCGTCTTTGTGTCGAACTCAACGCCACGAGTCGGACAAGCCAGCGCAACCCACAACTTCTGGTCGAGCTGGTCCAGGTTGGCGATGTCCGCCCCGCTCTGGAGCTTCACCTGGTCAAATCCACCCGCCCGGAAAAAACGCCATCGATGTCCGTTGCTCATAGTGATTGCCTCTCCAAGTACCCAAGGCCGATTTATAACCACTTTCGGTGCAACAATGCAATGTTTACGCGAATCCTTCAAACAGCTTCTCCACGACCTCACTCGGAAGGCTGTATGCCAGGCGTTAGCGGCGCAATGGCTTGACGGTTCCCCACAACGCGATGGATCCGACGACCAGCAGCCAGAATGGAAACACTCCCAAGCCGGGGACCGCTTCGGCAATCAGCGCCGGCAGTATGACCCATTGCCGACCCAGAATCAGAAACAGCGCTGCGGCGGTGGCAACGTCGAGCGCCCACTGGAGCGGCGGCACAAACTCAATCGCGGCGGAGAGAATATCCGAAGCCGCCGCGACAACCAGGGCTGCGACGAGTCGCGCCCTGCGCCGAACCGGCACGCGCGGTTGATCCGTGCGCGTCGCGGCTTCTTCTTTCGGCAGTACTTCCCAGTCGGTCATCGTGTCTGAATTCCTAGTGCGTGCCTTCCCAATTGGCCAGTGTCCCACTGTCGAAGAGTAGTTTGCGATGGTGGGGTGAGCCAGGTTGATAATCCCACTGCTCGTCGGTGCCGTGGTCCGACATTCGAGTAATGATTTGGTCGGGCTCACCAATGGACGCGCGCACATCCGACTCCGACATTCCCGCCACGAGGTCTCCGGTCGCGATCGCGCGCTGCACGTTCGGAGCCAGGTCGGGATGGCTTGCGAGATACTGCAGCCGCCGGACGTTGTCCTCGCGCTTCAATTGCTGCTCCGCCATGGCCTCTTTCTCCTTTTTCGACGGCGTGGTGTGGCATCCCACAGCGAAGATCGCGATAAACAGGAGCAGAATCGATTTCATTTCGTGCCCGCAAAAGAAAAGTTGGCCGACAATTCAACGCAGCGACCGCGCCGTCTAGTTTACGCCCAGTAGTTCCACCTCAAACACCAGCGTCGCGTTGGGAGGAATCACCCCGCCCGCGCCGTTCTCGCCATACCCGAGGCTCGGCGGAATCGTCAGCCGTCGAACGCCACCCACCTTCATCCCCACCACGCCCTGGTCCCAGCCCTTGATGACCTGCCCCGCGCCAAGCTGAAACGTGAACGGTTGTCCGTGGTCCTTCGACGAATCGAACTTCGTCCCGTCCGTCAGCCAGCCCGTGTAGTGAACCGTCACATTCTTGCCTGTCACCGCCTCATCACCCGTCCCAACCTTCGTATCTTCTATCTTCAACTCGGTGACGGCCGCCGTCGGCGGCGCAGCCGACCCGCTCGCCGACGCGGCGGGTTGCGCCGACGATTGCTCCTGCTTCGGCGCCTCGCTCTGCGAACATCCCATCGCCATGGCGAATCCCACCACAATCGTGGCGCCCATCGCAATTCGACCCAAACCAAACGCTCTAGTTTTCATGCTCATTTGCCAAGTGTAGTGGCCGCGTGCCGGCATTTCAAGTGCGCCGCCCCGCCGCGCATTTGCATTGACCTTCGCGGGCGCAGCCGATACAAGCAATTCGCAGTTCAAAGGGTCGCCCTTCGTTTGGGGACGTGAGAGACAGCGAGGGTGCGAAACGCACGGAGCGATGGCTGGCGGGACGGATGTCCTGTGCCATTCCGGAAACAAACAGATCCAAAACCAAGGGAGGTCGTTATGAAACAAGTACAGTCGCTTCATCGTGTCGCAGTATTCGTGGCCATTCTTAGTATGTCGGTTACGTCCGCCGTTTTCGCCGGCGGATTTCTCGATGGCTTGTGGTTCAAACTTAAACTCTCCGTCAAAGGCGAGGAGATGAACTCCGCGTCCAACGAAGTCACCAAAACCACCATCACCGTTCCCGTGTACGCGAACTTCGTCGGGAGCAGCAACCATCTCTACCAGATCCACTTCTGGACCGAGGGGAACTCGGGTTGGACCAATCAGTACACCGCCGGTTATCTCGGGGTTGGCACCAACGACTTCTTCTTCCCCGACACCAGCGTAACGTTCTACGGGACCGACGGGAGCTACCTCCACACCTACCACACCGTCTTCATTAGCGCCAAACTCAACAAAACCGGCACGGTCGAGAGCGCCACCTACAACGGCGTCGGCGAAATCAATTTCGGCATCGTCACCGACGGCAGCACGACGAATTTCGTCTTCGGCGGCGACACCGTCGTCGGTTCCACCGTCGAATCCAACAAGCTCCCCTTCACACCATAATCCATAAGTTGACGCTACGTTGTCGGGCGGGAAACCCGAATCAGGTGGGCGCTGGCCCGCCTCCCTCGGGTTTCCCGCCGCTCTGTCTCGTCGTAACGCCTCTGCGAAACGTGTCGCCTCGCCTCGCGCCCCTGTCGCCGCCCGGTTCGACGATTCAGCATCAATGCGCACTTGAGCATTGCGAAGCGCGAGCGGATTTGGTATGCGGTGACCTCGGACCTGAGAACCCTCACCCCGCTCAGTCCGGCCAGGCAGGAGAAGCCTGGCCACGATACCGTACGTTGCTCGACGGAGGCTAGGAATCAATATGAAGCCAGCCACAGCCCACCTGTTCGCATGCCGTCGCATTGTTCTGATCTTGGTTATTGCGTTCGCCGCCGGCACTGCCGGCGCTCAGGATACGTCCACGGTCGATCAAACCTCTGCAGTTCAGTCCGCCCTCGAGTGGCTGTTCACCGGGCGGTCGCCCGCCCAGCAGATCGCCAGCCGGCCGGTGCAATCGACGACGACTTCGCCCACAAACCCCAGGATGGCGCCGGTCTGGAGAGAGTTTTATGAGCGTCAGTACCTGCAGGCCTACGACAGCCTCGCCAACCACCAGTCCCCCGGTGACGCCGAGATGCGCCAATGGATCCATGACTGGATCGACTACCTTGTCGAGCGCAACTATGGAGGAGGCGTCGCAACCAATTTCACCGACCTCGTCGAACGCGGCGACAAGATGGTCGTGGATGCCAACTGCACCGACCCGCTGTTCCTCACCCTCGCCGGCGCCTCGCTCAATGAAATGCTCGGGCAGGTCTGGCGGTTCAACCGCGCCGTCAACGGCTACGAGCACTCCCAGTACAAAGCCTACCCCCAGATGTTTGCCGCCGTCTCCCTCGCAAACACATTGTATGCCTTGCATAAAGATCATGACCGGATCCATCAAATGGACGCCTCCGCGAAAAGGCTGCTCAAGCGCGCCTTCGAGGACGGCAGCATTCGCCAGGAGGATGAGCCGCTCTTCGGCGAGATCTTGACGGTTGGATGGGGCGAACCGTTATTGGAGCGAAATTGGCGCATTGTTCCTCCGATCGTCGCCACCGTCAGCAATCAGTTCCCCTGGCTCGCGCTCATGGTCGATGGTCAGTGCGAGTACGCCGCGGCTTGGCAAGCCCGCGGCGGCGGGTACGCGGACACCGTCACTTCCAACGGATGGGTGGGATTCAAAGAACACTTGGCCAGGGCTCGCGGGTATTTCACCAGGGCCTACGAACTCCGTCCCGATCTCGCCCTCTCCGCCAGCCGCATGGTCGCCACGTACTTGGGCGATACCGACAACATGCGCAAATGGTTCGACCGCGCCACCACCGCCCAAATCGATTACGCCGGCGCGTACAACCACATGCGCTGGGGACTCCGCCCGCGCTGGGGCGGTGATCCCGATGCCATGCTCGCCTTCGGTGTCACCGCCGCCGACACACGCCGTTACGATACCGATGTCCCCCGCAAGCTCCTCGATTCCATCAGCGACATGCAACAGGAACTCCGCACCGCCACCGGCCAGCAGCTCCTGGCCCGCGACGATATCTGGCCGCGCGTCCAGCAGATGTATGAGGGCTACGTGGCTGAACCCACCCTGGCCCGCCAACGCGATGGCTGGCGCTCGTCGTATGCCGTCGCCGCCTACATCGCCGGCAAGTTCGACGTCGCCCGCGCCCAGCTCGAGGCCATCAACTGGACTCCGTGGCATCAATGCCTCCTCGGTTGGGGCCGTGACCTGTCTCTGATGCCTTTCGAAGTGGCTGCCCGCACCAGTCCCGCCGCGTCCCAGATCGCCGATGCCGAAGCCGCCTACGACAAGGGCGACCTCGATGCCGCCCGCCAGATCTATGAGCGAATCGGTAACGATCGTTCCCTCGACGATTATACCTTCGGCTTTATCAAAGAACGCTGGCTCGCCATCGATACCGAGCAGCAGTTGGCCACCGGCAACTGGGTCTACTTCCTCCCCGAATCCCCGGATCTCGCCGGCTGGACCGTGCAAGAGGGCAAATGTTCCCTCGCCCCCGATGGCGGCCTCGATGTCGAAACCACCGAGCCCTATCACATGCTCTTCTGCCGCGCCCGCGTCGGCTACTCGTTCGAAGTCAAGGGCTCTTTCGACGTGCTCAAAACTTCCGACGGCTATTTCCAGGGCGGCATCGTCTTCGGCCTGCCCGACTTCAACTCGCCCTCATGGTACGGTTTCCGCATCAAACGCAATGCCGACCTCGGCGATATCGCCCTGTTCGGCGAAGGCTGGTACCTCGGCGGACTCTCCAACGCCGTCCCGCTCAGCAGCCAGACCAATTCGTTCGACGTCCGCGTCGAGCATTGCACCGTCAACGTGATCGTCAACGACCAGCCCGTCTTCGTCGACCAGAAACTGCCAAGCCAGTACGGCTTCCGCGCTTGCGATTCCTTCCTCGGCCTCGGCGGCTACACCGATTCCAACGACTACACCATCCGCTACCACGACGTTCAGGTCCGCCGCATCCTCAACCAGTAATCCAGCGACAGCAGCGTGAGGTTTACCCCGAAGACTTTCGGGGCTCCCGCCGAGCCACCAGCCCGCCACGCCGCTTCGGGAGGGCGAGGCTCCCGCCGAGCCGCTCCGTAACATTGCCCGGTCACTTGCCGTGGTCATCCCCAGCCTGCCCGCCCTGAGCATGTCGAAGGGCCGTGGGATCTCTGGTGTTCGCAGTCGTCGTCATACGCCGTGCACAGCTCAGGTTCGGTTACCATTTCCTTGGGTTCGATTTACACTTTCCTGGGTTCGTTCACCCCAATTCTCGGGTTCGTTTTGGGTTCGTTTTTGGTAACTTTTGCTCGCCGGCTTGAACATCTTGGGTTCGTTTCGCAATTTTATATTTGTACGGCGCCGCACCCCCGTCTTGGACATGTGGTTACCACCCCGGTCCTCGCCACCATGCTCACGTACCGGAACTCGAGATCAAGGCGTGACAGCACCTCGAACGGCCTCTCCAACGTCCCAAAACCCCCGAACGAAGCCAAACGAAGCCAATGCGTTTTTCGACCCGCTCGCCAACGCAACACTCCGATTGCCAACTACATCGCGATGGTAACCCGCCCGAAAAGCGTTGGCTTCGTTTCGCAGATATAGGGGGGGTGGGGGGTACCCCTCCGAACACGGCGTCTGGCCTGCCCGACCTCGCGCCAGGCGCGCTTCATTTATCCACCAGTCTGCATGTCAAAGAACAACTACCCGCAAATGGTATCGACATGCGATAGACTTGTCAATCACAAAAGAGATACACCCTGCAACGCCATCCCGGCTCCGATAGATGCCATTACCACGTAGAACCGCACCCAACGCCGGGCCGCTCATGGCTCCCGCGCGTTACCTCAAATCATTTTCTTCGCCCGCTTGACCAACTGCACGGGGAATCCCCACGGATCGCGCAGCATGGCGAGGTCGTCACCACCATCCGACCGGGTCACGTCACCCTCCGCCGTCGCGCCAGCCGCCAACAATCGCCGTCGCGTCGCCGCAACGTCCTCCACGTGAAACGCCAAATGCAACACCAGCGGGTCCATCTTCCGATAGTCCGGCACCGCCGCCTTCGAGTTGGTGTAAATCTCGATCATCACGCTCCCGCTCGCGTCGGCCACAAACCGCGCGTTGACCGGCGGCGGACCGCTCCGCACCGTCCGCATCCCGAGATTCTTCTCATACCATTCCGCCATTGCCACCGGGTCAGCGACATTAAACGCCACATGCTCGATTTTCATAACTGGAGCCTCCTCAAGATGCGGTTTCACGATTGGAACGCTACCAGAACTCCTCCGACCCCGCAACGGTTCCACATGACTCTGTCTGTCCGAACGCCCTTGTAGCCGCACGGCTTCAGCCTGCGTCCGCGCCGTTTTCCCTTCCGGTGTAGCCGCGAAACGTTTTCGCGGGCCGTTCGCCCCGTAGCCGCACGGCTTTAGCCTGCGTCCGCGCCGCCTTCTTTTTCCGTTGTAGCGGCGGTCTGCGACCGCCGGTCGTTCCGCTCCCTCGTTCCTTCCGTTATAGGCCGTTTGGCCCCACACGGCGTCTGCGTCCTTCCCGCCCCCCAATGCTCCGACGTTGCGCCCCCGCCCGCGCCTTGCTCAAAACCGCCTCCAACAACCCCCGCGCCGTCCTCGACGCGCTCCACGGATAGCGCCGCGCCGGGGCAGGGGTGCAAATGTGTCAACGATGAGGGGCCGTTGCCCAAATGGTCCGGACCCCACAAGAGGCTCCAGACTCGCATTCTGACACCTCGAGTTTCCTAAGAAATCGAGGACTCCAGATCGACAGAAGGAATTGGGAACCACAATTGGATGATTTGGGCAACAGGCCCATTAGACGTGACCCCTGTCTTCTGCGGAAGGATGCGTGCAAATGTGTCTCTAATTGGCCCCGGCCCAAATGCCTCTCTCCTAGTTATTTAGTGCTTGCGCTCTTAGCGTGAGTAGCATTCAATTCGCAACGTGCGCATCTTGCCAAGGACATACAAGCATCGATGTCCCGGCGGCTCTACTAAGATTGTTTATCGCCGTGTCGAGGATGCCTTTCCTCTGCATCTGCCCGGTTGGAAGTCGAAGATCCAAGGCAGCGCGAGTCTTCCTGGACGCGGCAAGGGTGAAATCAAATCGGAGCAGGAAACAAAAGTCGAAGGTCTTCTAATGGGGCTGGATGATCTAAACAAGGATTTGCTGTTGCGGTTTCGAGGTGCGTACATCGCATACCAAAGCGACCCGTGCGCTGGGCATGAGTTTCTGCTTCGAGAGGTCGCGAAGCTCTTGGACGAGCAGCAGCGGCTTCTTCGCCTAAGACTTCAAATTGACGGTCTGATCAATCTCGTTAAGAGCGGAAAGGGGAACAATGAATTTCTCAACCTCTACCAGAAGATCGTTTATCAGATTGGCGGCGCGCCTTCGATAGAGGCAGCCGTTGCCGAGGTCAAGCAAAACGCTGATGAGGCTAAAAAGTGGATCAAAGGACCCGATGCAGGCTAAAGTCATATGCCTAGCGAGCGCGAAGGGTGGTTCAGGCAAAACCATCTTAACAACGTCGTTCGGAGCGTTCTTAGCGGCTCTCGGGAAAAAGGTGCTGCTTGTTGATACGGACGCTGCGACAAATGGTTTGTCGCTATTTCACTTGAAGGAAGTCAGAACCCAACTCGAACTCGCTATTGGGGAAGGACGCGAAGCAAAAGGAGCATACGAGATCACACCGGCCAATCCGTTTCCTGAGGTCGTTGACTTGGGAAACAATCTTCATCTCGTGCCAGCTACTTATGCATTCGCAAATACGGAAACGCGTGATTTTGAAACGTATAGGACTGCCATCGAAGCGATGATGGCAACGGTGAGACCCTCTTATGACTTTATTCTCGTCGACGCTCAGGCTGGCTCTGATTTGTATGCTCAAGTATCAATGAGTAGGGCAGTGTCGGATGAAGTTATCATCGTGTCAGAATATGACCCGATGTCAGCAGCCGGAGTAGAGCGTCTAAAGGGTCTGTTTAGGGAAGAGCTTACGTACGTCCGCACGTGGGTGCTTTTAAACAAGATGCTTCCAGAGTTCGTGCAATCCTTTAGCGATTTCTTAGAAGTTGCTAAGTACCTGAGTCCCATCCCGTGGGATGCCGATGTGGTTCGCGCGTACGCTCGTCGCCGAGTAGCCTTGGATGTAGAGAGGGGTAATGATTACACGCTGGCGGTAATAAGAACACTTCGTTCGTTACTTGGTGAAGATATCAGTGCCGAGATAGACGAGTGGATGAAAGGAAGGGCGTCTGCAATACGAGAACCAATAGAAGAACAATATCATGACGTGGAAATGGAGCTGGAGGGGTTGATGTATGAGGGTAAGAGAGCGCAAGCAAAAAAGCTTCAAAGACGATTTATCGCTATGGGGCTTGTCGGCGTGTTATTTTCATGTCTTTTCGGATTTCTTACAGTTATCGCTCCAATGAAAGAAATGCTAGATCACCTGTTTCCGGGGAGCAGGTCTGATCCCTTTAAGTATCTATTCATTTTGATTCCGGTTCTCTTAAGCCTAGCTTACATGATGAAAGAACAACTGTTCGTAGTCTTCTCTCGGTACGACTCAGAGCAAGCGCGCCTTAACCGCCAGAGGGAGATTCTCGAAGAACGACTTAAGAGGTTAGAAGCACTACGCCAAGCTGATCCGGAAACGCTTGTGACGTCGAAGGGCTCTACGAAGCGCTATTCTTCGGGCACGCACCGATATTAGACTTGCCGGTACCCGTTAGCGACGCTTACCCGAAAAAAGAGCAATCGAGGGCGGTGAGATATCCTTCGAGTTCACTGATGGCAGGCCCAGTGCTGACTCATTCCCCCACACCCCCCACTCCAAAGTACGTACAATCCGGATGATGAAACACGATCGCACTCACAGACGCCTCCGGATCCATCATGAAGCCCGCAGTCAGCGGGACGCCGACTGATTTTCAACAGCTGGCGCTTGCGCGCTGTCAGTCGATACCGCCCCACACTCTCCTTAACATGAAATCCGATTTGACGACGCGACGGCGCCGGCGGACTCACCAGTTGTCGAATGGCTTCGAAGATCGCTTGTATGTGCCGGTCGTGACTGGATACCCGGCGCTCCAACTCTTCCAGTTTCAGACCTAAGGCCCGATTGGACAAGAGCAACTCGCGCAGCCGAACAAACGCCTCCACCACGTAGATGCTGACTTGGACGGCCCGCGAGGTGTTCAGTACCGTGGCGGCCATAATGGCCCCGTGCTCAGGGAACGCGTATGGAAGAGAGGGCGAGTATTTGAGTTTTTGGAGGTGGTCGCAATTTGCGACCACCTCGGACTTCTCGTTATCGGTAAGCTGAAACGTGAAGCGGTCCGGAAACCGCGCCTGATTACGCTTCACTTGTTCATTGAGACGCTTCGTTGGAACTCCATACAGCGATGCGAGGTCCATATCCAGCATCACCCGCTGACCGCGAACCATCAAGATGCGGCTTTGAATTTGTTCGACAGCCAAAAGGGAGCGTGAGGTCCTCATAGCTTGTCTTCTATATCACCCACCCCAAAATACGTACAATCCGGATGATGAAATACCAGCGCGCTCACCGCCGCTTCCGGCTCCATCATGAAACCCTCCGTCAGCAACACACCAATTTCGTCCGGCTTCAGCAGCTTCCAAATCCCGGCCTGGTCCTCCAACGCGGGACACGCAGGGTACCCAAAGCTGTAGCGTTTGCCCTGATACCGCGCTTGGAACCGATCAATCATGGTCATGTCGGCGGGATCGGGAATACCCCAGTCCTCACGGATTCGCCGATGCAACCACTCCGCGCAGGCTTCCGCTGTCTCAATCGCCAGTGCTTGCAGCGCGTGCGACTTCAAATATTCGCCCTTCGCCTTGTATTCTTCCGACCGCTCCCGAATCCCCGCTCCAGCCCCAACCACAAACACCGCCACGCTGTCTTTCGGCGGGTTGACGTAATCGCGCACACTAGTTTTCCCCTCGCCCCCTTTGGGGGGGAGAGGGCCTGCCCGCCGTAGCTCGTCGTTTGGCGAAGGCGGGTCAGGGTGAGGGGAGGACGGCGGCATCACATAATCCGCCAAACACAGTCCATCCGCCTTCCTCTGACGATGGAAGTGGAACGTGTGCACCGCTTCTTCTGGCTTCTGGCTCCTGGCTCCTGACTCCTTCGCCTCGAAGAGGCGAATGTCGTTTCCTTCCGCCTCCGCCTCAAAGAACTGCCACACCGCTTTGACCTTCATGAACTTCGCGGCCTCGGCCTTAACGTCCTCCACCAAATTCTGCAATTCGAGCGCCTTCGGGTCGCGCGCCGCCAGCGCCTTCTCGAAGTTCGACTTAAATCCCAAATGCCGCACGTACAGCATCTGCGGATTGATGTAGTCCCAAATCTCCCGAAGCTGCGGCACGTCCCGCACCTTGCGGTCAGGGTAGGGGACGGGCCGCGCCGGCAATATCCGCACGCGTTTGCTCCGCTCGGTTGTCTCGGGATATTCCTCCGCCTCGGTCACGACAGCCGCAGCCGACACGGGCTTGTGCTCCGTCGAAACTTTGTCCCGCTCCGCCGGGTCCATCAGCCGGTTCATGATCGACAAACCCGTCATCGCGTCTTTGCAGTACACGACGACGCGCTCGTAGCTCGGCGCGATCCGTGTCCGGGTAAACTTGTCGCTCAACGCCGCGCCACCCACCAGCAACGGCACGGTGATCCCCGCCTGTTTCAGGTCTCCCGCGGTGATGACCATTTGCTGCGCGCTCTTGACGAGCAGGCCCGACAACCCGATCGCGTCGGGCTTGTGCTCGCGATACGCCTTGATCAGGTCCTCGGGCGGCACTTTGATGCCGAGATTGATGACGTTGAACCCGTTGTTCGAGAGAATGATCTCGACCAGGTTCTTGCCGATGTCGTGCACGTCGCCCTTGACGGTGGCGAGCAGGACCTTGCCCTTCGTCGAGTCGGCCTTCTTCTCCATGAACTGCTCCAGGTGCGCGACCGCCGCCTTCATCGCCTCGGCGCTCTGCAGCACTTCCGCCACGATCAGTTCGTTGGCGTTGAACAACCGCCCGACCTCTTTCATCCCGTCCATGAGCGGGCCGTTGATGATGTCCAGCGGCGCGGCTTCCTTGAGCTTCAAGTTCAGGTCGTCAACCAGTCCTTCCTTCGACCCTTCGAGAATGTAATTCGCCAGCCGCGCATCCAGGGGCATGTCCGAGGCCTTCTTCTTCACCCGACTCTCCGCCGCGCGGAAATGCTCGTTCACCGCCGCGATGTGATGCTGATTGATCGCGATGCGCTGCTCGCGGGTCTGCTGACGATAATCCTCCGGCGCGTCGTACCCGGCAAACGGCAGATTCCACAAGAGTTGCTCGATCAGCTTCTTTTCCTTGTCGGGAATCGTCGCGTATCGCTCCAGCTTCTCCGCGTTTACAATCGCCAGGTCCAACCCCGCCTTGGTCGCGTGATACAGAAACACCGAGTTGATCACCTCACGCGCCGCCGGCGGTAAACCGAAACTCACGTTGCTCACGCCCAGCACGGTCTTGCATTTCGGCAACGCCCCTTTGATCAGCCGCACGCCCTCGATGGTCTCGACCGCGCTGCCGATGTAATTCTCGTCGCCCGTCGCGCACGGGAACACCAGCGCATCAAAAATCAAATCTTCCTCGGCGACGCCCTGCGCGACGCAATAATCCCGCGCCCGCTTCGCAATCGCGAGTTTGCGTTCCCGCGTGATCGCCTGCGCCTGTTGCTTGTCCTCGTCAATCGATCCAATCACAATCGCTGCGCCAAATTTCTTCACCAGCGGCAGCACCTTGTGGAATTTCTCTTCGCCATCCTCGAAATTGATCGAGTTGATGATGCTCTTGCCGAGGCAATAGGTCAGCGCCCGCTCGACCGCCTTCGCGTTGGTCGTGTCGATCATGAACGGCACTTTGACCTTGTGAATGACCTTCTCGTAAAACCGGTCGATGTCCGCCAGCTCGTCGCGGTCGGTGTTCTCGAGATTGATATCGATGATATGCGCGCCGCTCTTGACCTGCGCCCGCGCAATCTCGGTCGCTTCCTCGAATTTCTCGTCGCTGATCAGCCGCTTGAACGCGCGCGACCCAACCTCATTCGTCCGTTCGCCGACGATGAGCGGACGATTGTCGTCCGTCGCCTCGACCAACTCGATCCCGCTGTACCACGATTTGCGCCCCGCACGGTAACGTCGGGGTTCCTTGCCATCGACCATCTGCGCGAGGGCTTTGATGTGCGGCGGAGTCGTCCCGCAACACCCACCAACAATATTCAGCCACCCGTTCTTGACGAACCGCTCCAGCGCCGATGCCAGCGAGGTCGGGGTCTCGAGATACAGACCTTCCTCGTTCGGCAATCCCGCATTCGGATAACAAGACACGCGGGTATTCGCCATCTGATGGATGGTGCGAATATGATCGGTCATGAATTCGGGCCCGGTCGCGCAATTCAGTCCGATGCTGAGCAAATCGACATGTTGCAGCGACGCGACCAGCGCATCCGCCGCCTGGCCCGCCAGCATGGTCCCCATCGGCTCGATTGTCCCCGAGACCATGATCGGCAGCTTGTACCCGAGTTCATCGAACACTCTCTGGATGCCGATGAGCGCCGCCTTGATGTTGCGTGTGTCCTGGCAGGTCTCAACCAGCAGAATGTCCGCGCCGCCTTCGGCGAGTCCGCGCACCTGCTGATGGAAATGCTCGATCAACTGATCGAACGTCACGCCGCCGGTGACGGTGATCGCCTTGGTGGTCGGACCGATCGACGCCGCGACGAACCGCGGCTTGTTCGGTGTGGAGAATTCCTCCGCCGCCTGACGCGCCAGCTTGGCCGCCGCGACATTGATCTCAAAGCATTTGTCCGCGAGCCCGTACTCGTTCAACACGAGCGGTGTGCTGCCGAACGTGTCGGTCTCCACGATGTCCGCGCCCGCCTGATAGTACTGGCGATGAATGTCGAGAATCACATCGGGCCGGGTGAGCACGAGGTTCTCGTTGCACCCCTCCAGCGCCGCGCCGCCAAAATCCGCCGCGGTGAGATTGCGCTGCTGGATCATCGTCCCCATCGCGCCGTCGAGCACGAGGATGCGTTCGTCCAGTAACGATGTCAGCAGCTTGGTACGTTCGTCGCGATTGCCCATGGAATCCGCCTAACTTAGCAGTCGTCACGCATCTGGGAAAACAAAAACCGCGTTCGCATCAGCGAGCGCGGCCTGGCAACCCCGAATCGGGGCTTGGAGCAATTTGTTCGAGCAGTCGTTTGCCGCTCGCACATCCTTCGAAGCCACCTGCCCCGAAGAAGCCACCGTAGGCGCTCCCGCCTCGGTTGGCACCCGGCCCGCATGGACCGGATTTCCTGATGCTGAGGCGAAATATACATGCCGGCCGCCGGTTTGCAAGCCGAACTTGATTCGGCGTCGGGAGAGGAGGAAGATGAACCGAAGGAGACGACCGAACGCGATGAAGACAAATTTGTGCATTCTCGCGGCGTTGTTGAGCGTGTGCATATCGGCGCGCGCCGAAACGAAGGAGGCAGCCATGGCGCAATTCACCTTGACCAGTCCGAGTTTTCGCAACAATCAACCCATGCCCGCCAAATTCTCGTGCGAGGGCGCCGACGCCTCGCCCGCATTGAAATGGGAAGGCGCGCCCGCGGAAACAAAGAGCTTCGCCCTGATTTGCGACGATCCCGATGCGCCCGGCGGTTCGTGGGTGCATTGGATCGCCTACAATGTCTCTTCCAGCGTGAACGCGTTTCCGGAGGACATCGCGAAGACCGAGACCGGCGCGTCAATCGCGGGATTACGGCAGGGCGTGAATGATTTCGGACGCGTCGGCTATGGCGGACCCTGTCCTCCGCGCGGTCATGGTGTGCACCACTACCATTTTCATCTGTATGCGCTGGATACGGAATTGAATCTCGCCCCGCGCGTGAAGCGTTCCCAACTTGAATCCGCCATGCAAGGCCACGTCCTCGCGCAGGCGGAACTGGTCGGTACGTATCAGCGGGATTGAGCGGCGGAATTGGTGCCCGCCTGCTGCAGCTCTCTTCGAATCATCATCAGGATGTCGTAATAACGCCAGGCCGCCGGCGGATTTGGTTCCTGCCGATGATCGGGCGTGAGCACAAGATCACCCGTCGCGAGCAGAACTTTCTGAACTTCGGGATTCTGCCGCACCTTCTCGCGCATCGCCTCGACGATGAGCTGGTAATGCGCACCCGGCTTGGCGGGCCTGTACTCGATCCGCTTCCCCTCGAACGTCACCCAGTCGATCCCCATCTTCTGCATGTTCGCATTGGCGAGGTCGCCGGCGTGCTTCGCATCGAATCCCGTCATCTGCGCGACCTGCTCGCGCGTAAACTTCCATTCCAGTCCCGGGAATGTCGCTCGCGGATCGTCCGCCCCCTCGGGATACTTCATCATCTGCCAAAATCCCTCGACGCTCGCGTAGCGTTTGCCCCGAAACGTGAACGGCGTCGGCGCGAAATTCGATAGCACACCAAGTTCATTGCGCTTGGAGAGAATCACCTCACCCGGGCCGGCTTGCTGCGGGAAGATCTCCCACGACGGGGCGCCATTGGTCGGCACGGGCGTCCACCAATGAGCCGGATAGCGGGGATCACGAGGAATTGCCGCCGCGTTGGTCGAATCGGCCAAAGCGATGTGAGCCAGGGCAAGGGAAGCAAGGCCGCAAATGAATCGCAGCAGAATGTGTCTCCGCATGTCGCGAAGTATGCAACCGATCCGCCAAGGCGACAAGAAGGAAGCTTTCGTCCGGGAATTACGGCCCCAGACGAATCCGGTAGAACTGCAGCGGACTGTTCGTTGCGCCGCCGGCATCGATGTAGCTGTTCGTCAACGACGTGCCTGTGCCGGAGGTAACGATGTTCGTACTGATGTCCGAATAGCCGGCGAGGATGTTCGTGGTCGCCTGGACCACGCTGGTTACGCCGCCTCCACTCATCCATGCCACGAGCATGTCATTGCCCTGCGGCGCAATGGAGATGATGTGGAAGAACGACGCGCTATTGGTCGGATCGGTGCCCGTGAGGTACTCCTGCAGATTCGACATGCCATCGCCGTCCGCGTCTGCGCCTGCCATCGTCGGATCAAATGGATTGAACCCGTATTGCTGTTTCCATCCGTTGGGAATCCCGTCGCCAACCTGGCTGATGCTCGGATTGAGCAGCGGTTGGACGGAGATCTGGACATTATTGCTCTCCGTGTTCCCGCAAGCGTCCTGGGCGCGCACAACGAAGAAATAGGTGATCGGACTGTTGCTGCCGGGATACAGCGGAACGAGCGCGGAGAGCCCGTTGGTGCTCAGCAGGGGCGACAGGAAGTTCTCCTGGCCGCTCGCCGTGGATTCGTAGACGTTATAGGTGAACGGCGAAGATCCCGAAGCCGACGGCCAACTCAATGTTGCGGCCTCGATGGCCGGCGCGGCGCCGCTGACCCCGCCAAAGGCCGGGCCCGACGCGTAAAAGCTCACGGATTGTTCGGCCGTGTTGGTGTCGAGGTTGCCGCACCCGTCGACCGCCCGCACCACGAAGTAGTACGTTGTCGAGCAATTGCTTCCCAGCGAGAGCGGCGTGATGAACGCCGACAGGCTGTTGGTGCTGAGCAACGGCGTGGCGTAGTTCTCACCGCCGCTTGTTGTAGCCTCATACACATTGTAGGTGACGGGCGCCGTGCCCGACGCCGCCGACCACGTAAGCGTTGCCGCGCCAACGCCCGCGGTAGCGTTCGACAACCCTGCGAACGATGGACCGGACAAATAGCTGAAGCCGTTCGTCAGCGTGGACGTCACAATGGTCGTTGCTTCATTCGTTCCCGACGGGCCAATGTACGTTGCCGACACCGCGACATTCGCCGGGCCGGACAGATTCACCGGCGTCACCGCCCTCAGCGTGTTGGTGTTGACGAACACCACACCCGTCGCCGCCACACCACCCACGGTGACCGTGGAATTCGTCAGGAAGTTGCTCCCGCTAATGGTAATGGTCGTGCCTCCGCCCGTGCATCCGTTGGTCGGACTGACCGACGCAACCTGCAACGCCGGCACGTCCTGATACACGCGCACGTAGTCCACATCCATCTCGGCGGGGAACGTGCTCGCCGCGTTGATGGTGGCGATGCTCGGATCGTTGGAGAAGAACTGGCCGCCGACGGCCAGATTCATGATGATGTAAAACGGATGATTGAACGGGGTGGGGTAGGAGCCGATGGAACTCGTCCAACTGGTGATCGTTTCGTACGGCGTATTGTTATCCACCGCAAAGCTAATCGTAGCCTTGTCCGAAACCGAATTGAACCCCCAAGCCATCACGTAGGTGTGAAAATTCGTCGTGCCGTCACCCGACGCGAAATTGTATTGTCCGCCGACTGACTGATCGGTGCCCGGGTTGGCGGAACTATCTTTGTGGATTGTCCCCAATACATCGCCGGGGGTGCTCCCCATGCTCTCCATCACGTCCGTCTCGCCGCAGCGTGGCCACTGGTTGGTCACGTTGGCTGAACCCGAATAGTTCGTGGCCAGCATCCACAGGGCCGGCCACCAATACGAACCGTGCGCGGGAAGCTTCGCGCGGAACTCGATGCGCCCATAGGTCATCGAGAATTTGCCGAGTGTTTGCAGCCGCGCGGAGCTGTACGGGTACGAGCCGCCCTGGTCGTTGAGCGTCACGATATGCAGCATGCCGTTGGCGACATACGCGTTGTTGGTGCGGCTGGTGTAGGTTTCCTTCTCGTCGTTGCCCCAGCCGGACCCGGCGATACTGCTGCTGTTGCCGAGGTCAAAACTCCAGTGGGTCGTGTCGATGTTGCTGCTGGAGCCGTTGAATTCGTCGAACCACACCAGATTGGTGACGGCACTGGCGGAAGGGATGAAACCCGGAAGCAACCCGACGGCAGACAACACAGCCAGAACGGCAAAAACAAATGTGGCCTTGACCCGATGTGACGGAAGCATAATTCCTAGCGTCCTCGTGAACGCCATACCCAGTTATATACTAGGAATCATACATGGACGCGACTTAAAGGCAAGCAGATTCACCCGCGCGCGCGACGCGCTGGGCGCCAGCGACATGCTTGTTGGCTTGCCGGGCCAATTGGCCCGCTTTATCTTGGGCGTCGATGAAGACGGATGCTTCCCAGATCACGGCGAAAAAGCCCTGTCTGCCGCCGGTGGCCGGGGATCAGCCCGCCTTTCAACCATCCGACCTTCTGCGCGGGGTGTCCCGCTCGTTCTATCTCACGCTCCGCGTGCTCCCGCGCGAAATACGCCCACAGATTTCGTTGGCGTACCTCCTCGCGCGCGCGACCGATACCATCGCCGACACCAGGGCGGTGCCGCGCGCCAAACGCATCCTCGGCTTGCAGCAACTGCAGAACCTCTCGCACGTGCCGGAGTTGGGCGCCGTCGCCGACCACCAGACATTGCCCGCCGAAAAACAGTTGCTCGAGCGACTCGAGGACTGCGTGATTGCGCTGGGGCGATTTGAAGAGGCGGATGGCCGACGCATTCAGGAACTGCTCAAGATCATCGTCGGCGGACAAATCTTCGATCTGCAGCGTTTCCCCGGCGAGACGGAGAGCGAATTGGTTGCCCTATCGACCGACAGCGAGCTCGACCAGTACACCTACATGGTCGCCGGCTGCGTGGGCGAGTTCTGGACAAAGATGTGCGTGGCCCACCTGCCCGCATTGCGCGACTGGAATGTGGAGGAGATGTGCCAGCAGGGCATTCGCTTCGGCAAGGGACTGCAACTCGTCAATGTCCTGCGCGATATCCCAAAGGATCTGCGGATTGGACGATGCTATCTGCCGGTCAAAGATCCGCAGGCCTTGCTTGACCCGAACAACTTCGATTCCGTCCGCAAAATGTATCACGAGTGGCTCGATCGAGCGGTGGCGCATCTCGATGTCGGTTGGCAGTACACAATGAAGATTCCGCGCCGTGAAACACGGCTGCGTCTGGCCTGCATCTGGCCGATCTGGATTGGATTGATGACCATTGCCCGACTCCGCCACGGCAATCCGCTCGATCCGGTGCAACGCATCAAGATTTCTCGCGGCGAGGTCTACAGCGTGATGGCGCGATCGTTCCTCGTGTCTCGCAATGACGGCGCGTTGGATCGGCATTATCAGGCGTTGCGCGCGGATGCCGCCCGCAAGTAATCTGTGCTGCCATGAGCGAGCTTTATCTCGAAGACATTCACGTGGGGGATCGATTTCGGTCGGCTGATTACACAGTGACCGAAGCTGAGATCATCGAGTACGCGAAGCACTACGATCCGCAACCGTTCCACACCGATCCGTCCGCGGCGCAGGATTCGATCTTCCACGGTCTGGTGGCCAGCGGCTGGCACACGGCGGCGATCACCATGCGGCTGCTCGCCCAGGGCGCGGTCCGCATCGCCGGCGGATCGATCGGACTCGGCCTCGAGGAATTGCACTGGCTCCGACCCGTTCGGCCGGGCGACACGCTCCACGTCGAGGTCGAGGTGCTCGATGCCCATCCGTCGCATTCCCACCCGGACCGCGGGATTCTGCGTGTGCGCAATACGACGCGAAACCAAACCGGCGAGACCGTTCAGACCATGATCACGGTGCTGTACGTCCCGCGGCGCGGAACTCCGGCCGCGCCGTAGCCTCCGCGGTTCGCACTTGAAAATGCGCCGTCGCCGCATATGATGACTGATCCTATGTTCACCGGCACATATACAGCGTTGGTCACGCCGTTCACGAAGGACGGGAAAGTGGATGAACCGCGACTGCGTCAGATTGTCGAGCAGCAGATCGCGGCGGGCATCGATGGCCTTGTTCCCTGCGGAACGACGGGCGAGTCGCCGACACTCAGTCACGACGAACACAATCATGTCATCGACCTCGTGGTGAAATTCGCGGCGAAGCGCTGCAAAGTCATCGCCGGAACGGGGTCGAACTCGACCGACGAGGCGATCTTCATGACCCAGCACGCGAAAGAGGTCGGGGCTGACGCGTCGCTGCAGGTCGCGCCGTATTACAACAAGCCCTCGCAGGCCGGGTTGTACGCGCATTTCCGCGCCATTGCCGAGGCCGCGGAGATCCCGATCATTCTCTACAACATTCCCGGCCGATGCGGTGTGGACATCGCCAATGACACGATGGCGCGGCTGCGTCGTGATGTGCCGCAGTACATCGTGGGCTTGAAGGAAGCCACGGGCGTGGTCGATCGCGTGAGCCAGTTGCGCGCGATGGTTGACCGCGAATTCTGCATTCTGTCGGGCGACGATTCGCTGACCTTGCCGATGATGAGCGTCGGCGCGGTGGGCGTGATCAGCGTGGTGTCGAACGTGATCCCGCGCGAGTTGACCGAGATGACCCATGCCGCGTTGAAAGGCGATTTCGAGCGGGCGGGGCGGATTCACGCGAAAGTCTTCCCGCTATTCAAAGATCTGTTCATCGAGACCAATCCGGTCCCCGTCAAAGCCGCAATGGCGATGATGGGGTTGATCGAGGAAAGCTATCGGCTGCCGCTGGTGCCCTTGACCGATGCCAACCGCGCACAGGTGAAGAAAACCCTGCAAGCCCTCGGCTTGGTGAAAGCGTGAGCCCGATCAACGTCATCATCTGCGGCGCCAAAGGCCGCATGGGCCGCGCGCTCATTTCTTTGGCGTCCGCCGATCCGGAGCTGCGCGTGGCCGGCGAGATTGATCAGGGCGACGATCTCAGGAAAGTCATCGACGCCGGCGATGTTGTAGTTGATTTCTCCGTGCGCGAGGCGACTGCAACGGTCGCGAAAATCGCCGCCGACCACAAGAAGGCGCTGGTGATTGGAACGACGGGACACGCGGAGGCTGAAAAGACTGCGGCGCGCGCGTTCGCCAAGACCATTCCCATTGTGTGGTCGGCGAATTACAGCACGGGGGTCAACACGCTGTTTTGGATCACGCAGAAGGTGGCGGAGATTGTCGGCCCGAGCTGGGAGGCCGAAGTGATTGAGACGCATCACACGGCCAAGAAGGACGCCCCCAGCGGCACGGCGAAACGGCTGCAGGAAGTGTTGAAACAGGTTCGGGGCAAAGACGCGCCCGCGCACGCCTTGCGCATCGGCGATGTCGTGGGCGATCACACCGTTACCTTCGGCGCGGCGGGTGAACGCATTGAATTGATTCATCGCGCCAGCAGCCGCGAGACGTTCGCGCGCGGCGCGTTGCGGGCGGCGAAATGGGCCGTCACACAGAAACCCGGGCTCTACGACATGCAGGACGTGTTGGGACTGCGCTAGCGACCCACCGTGAAACGACAACTGATCATCGGTTGCCTGACAGCGGCGCTCCTCGCGGCCTGCGCGACGCAGCAGGGCCGCAATGAACTCCCATCGTCCAGCCCGCTTGCCAATCGCATCCAGACCGCGCTGAATGAGACGGTCATTTCCGAGATCGAGATTCAGGATATGCCGCTGGAGAAGGCTGCCAAAGAGTGGCAACGGGCCAGTCTCAAGAGCCGTCATCAGCAGTTCAATTTTCGCTATGCGATCTCGCACCCGATGGTGTTCTCGTCCCGACCAGCCGGGCCGGGCGGTGTCCAAAACTCCGCAGCCACCAGCACGCTGAGTTCGGCGAGAATCACCGTTCGGCGCAAGAACATCACCTCGGAGCGGTTGCTGGACGAGATTTGCCAGCAGGCGAATTACTCGTGGATCATCATGGGACGCGTGATCGTGCTGCGCCCCGGCGCCGCCTCGTCGGCGACCCAGCCATGAAAGTCGGTCTTGCCCTCGGCTCCAACCTGGGTGATCGGCTGCAACATCTCCAGCAGGCGAAAGCCTATTTGCTGAGTTTGTCGCCGGAGGGGTGGCACGTGGCGTCGCCGCTGTATGAGACGGAGCCGGTGGGGTGTCCGCCGAATTCGCCGAAATTCCTCAACGCGGTTCTCGAGATCGAATTCACTGGCGCGCCCAAGACCTTGCTGAAAAAGACGCTGGCGTATGAGGTGGCCCACGGACGCAACCGCAATCTGCCGAAGAACTCGGCGCGCACGATCGACATCGATATCCTGTACTTCGGCGAGAAGGAAATCCTCGAGAAAGATCTGGTCGTGCCGCATCCGCGAATGGCCTCGCGCCGGTTCGTGCTGTTGCCGCTTTCGACCATCCGACCCGACCTGATCATCAAGGGCACGGGCCGGACCGTGCGCATGTTGCTGCGGGAGTTGCCGTCGGGGGATGGACAGGTTACATTTGTGCGGCACGACTGGTGAACCCATGAACGAGCACAAGGTCAATATCCACACGTTGCGGACGATGAAACAGCGCGGCGAGAAAATTGCGGCGCTGACGGCGTACGATTTCTTCACGGCCAGAATCATGGACGAAGTCGGCATCCAATTGATTCTCGTGGGCGATTCACTGGGCATGGCTGTGCTCGGCTACGAGAACACGTTGCCGGTCACGATGGACGAGATGGTGCATCACACGAAGGCCGTCGCGCGCGCCAAACCAAACGCGCTCGTCGTCGCCGACATGCCGTTCATGACGTACTCAACCGTCACCACGGCGCTGGAGAACGCCGGCCGCTTTATCCAGGCCGGGGCCGATGCGGTCAAACTGGAGGGCGGCGAAGCCGTGATCGATCAGGTCCGCGCGCTGGTGGCGAACGGAGTGCCCGTTTTGGGCCACATTGGGTTGCTGCCGCAGTCGATCCTCGAGACGGGAGGCTACAAGGTGCAGGGGCGCACGGCGCAATCCGCCGAGCGCGTTCTGCGCGACGCCAAGGCGCTGGAAGAGGCGGGCGTGTTTGCGATGGTCATCGAAGGAACCACCTCCGCGGTGTCGGAACAGGTAACGAAGTCGGTTTCTGTGCCGACGATTGGTATCGGCGGCGGCCCGCATTGCGATGGCCAGGTCCTCGTGAGCAACGACATGCTCGGCCTGTTCACGTGGTTCACCCCGAAACACGTCAAACGCTACGCGAATCTCTCCGAAGAAATGCGCAAAGCCTTCGCCGCCTACAAGAGCGAGGTCGAATCCGGAGCTTTCCCCGGCGAGGCCCAAAGCTTCCGGTAAGCGATTCAGTCGTCATAATGCTGATTGCTATTCTCTGCGGCGACCGGTAGCATAATTCCACAGCCTGCGCACGCAGTCTTCAAGACGAAGCTAGGATCCGTTCTCGGCTGCGAGGATTAATGAACCGGCCACGGGCGAAATCGGTGTTGGGAACCGTTCTTGGTGTAATCCTTGGGCTCCTAGCGGCCGTTTGTACCTACGTGCCCATCCACTTGGTTATCTGGAGGCGGGGGTACGAATACTTTACGACACTGATGCTTTTGTCAGTTTTCATGGCTCTGGGAGGAGTAGCGGGAGCTTACTTATCGAGCGGTTCGCGAAATAGCAACAAGACATTGAGGAGTACAATTGGGGTGTTGCTCATGTGCTTGGTTGTTCCGCTTTGGATTTCGGCGCATATGCCACCGTTTTCGTTCTGGAAGGCAACCCTCCTTGCGGACCGCATAGAAATCGAACGCCCCGAGATGGAGATTTCCGACTACAAATCCACAACTGTTTATCCGTCCAAAACAATCATTCTGACTGGAGAAGAGGCGAGGAAGGCGGCCCGCTCGTTTCAGTTCGCATGGTGCATCGGAAACACGTCGTGCCTATCAGACGCCCGAGTCAGATTTTATCATGGGGCTGGTCTGGTGACTGAGGCTGGCATGTGTCCCAAGCTGCTTCTGATCAGCGATAAGTGGTATGCGCCAGGTCCGAGTGGTGAGACTCTCCTCCGGTCATGGAGTGATCAGCTAAGGCAATCATACTGAAAGGTCTATCGTGTACTGGGCTTGGCGACGTAAAGCAGGGCGTACAACAACAGGGCGGCGGCCACGAGGGCGAGGATGATACCGGCCACGATTAGGGCAGCCCGGGCCAGTTGTTTCTTCATCCAGCAAAGATCGACGAAAATCCGCCACGCCTTGGTGAACCCCGGATCGGTTTCCAATTTGTCGCGTTCGGCATCCTTCAGCATCCCCTGCAGCATGCAGTCGTAGGTAGGCTTGTCACCGAGGACGACGTGATCGCTGAAGAGTCGGGCGATGAAATCGTGTTTCATTTGGCGAAGCTCTTCCTGGCGGGCCGCCTCGAAATCGTGGAACCGGCGTTGAAACTCCGCGACGTACGCGTCTACCGTGCCGGGATTCGAAACGGATGTCTCAGGCAGTTGGCTCATCGCCTCTAGAACTCGAACTTCAGTCCCGCGAAGCGTTTGTCGATCTCGCTGATGACGCGGCGTTCGTCGGCCTCGCCCCTGGCGACGAAGGTGACGGAAAAGCGCAGATACGGTCCCGCATCGTCCCAGGGCACGGTCGAGATCAGTTTTTGCGTGATCAACCACTGCGACACATCTTCCGCCGATTTGAACGCGGTGTGCTGGCCGTCGGCGTCCGCGACCGCGCGAGGCGCGCGGACGTAGAGGAAGAACGAGCCTTTCGGTTTCGTGGCGTGGAAACCGAATTTGCGCAGGCACGCGACCAGCAGGTCCATCCGCCGCGAGTATTTCGCCGCGATTTTGGCGGTGATTTCCGGGTGGGCCAGTGTCGCCGCGCAGGCTTTCTGGATTGCGAGAAACTGTCCGCTATCGGAATTATCCTTCACGTTGCCGTACGCCGCGACGAGCAGGGGATTGCCGCACACAAATCCCAGCCGCCAGCCGGTCATGTTGAACGCTTTGCTCATCGAATGAAGCTCGATGGCCACATCTTTCGCGCCGGGCACGGACAGGATCGACAGCGGTTTGCCGTCAAACACGAGCGCGCCGTAGGCGGCATCGGAAACGATCACGAGCTTGTTCTTGCGGGCAAAGTCAACCGCGTGGGCGAAGAACTCCGGGGTCGAGCTCGCGCCCGTTGGATTGTTCGGGTAATTTAGCACGATCGCTTTCGCCCGTTTGAGGACGTCGCGCGGGATGGAATCGAGATCGGGGAGAAACCCGTTCGCCTCGGTCAGGGGCACGTTGTGCACCTCGCCGCCATACCATTTCGCGTGCGTGCCGAACACCGGGTAACCCGGCACGGTCATGATGGCCACGTCGCCGGGATTGATCAGCGTCGCGGGCAGAATCGAGAGCGCGGCTTTGCTGCCGATGCTGTGCACAATCTCTGTGTCGGGATCAAGCCCTTTGACGCCGAAGACGCGGTCCATCCATTGCGCCGCCGCCTTGCGATATTCGGGACCGCCGTTGTCGGCGTAACCGCGGTTCTCGGGTTTCTGCGCTTCCTCCGCCAGGGCGCGAACGCTCAGGGGCAACGCCATTTCATCCGGCTCGCCCACGCCGAGGTCGATCAATTCGCCGTGCGGGTGCGCTTCGAGGGCGGCGCGTTTGGCGCGTTTGATTTTTTCAAATTTGTAGATCGCGGTGCTCTTGCCGAAGGTCCTGCCACCGATGCGTTCGGCGAACAACTGTTGTATGTGCGATTCCGTCATGCGCGAACCGAATAGACACAAAACAACGCGCCTTGTCAATGCATGCCCGATTTTGTCCGTGACGGGCGGGTTTGCGGACGCTATTTTCCTCCGGACATGGAGACTGTCCGCACGGTTCAGGAGATGCAATCCGCGTCAACGGCCTTGAAACGGCAGGGGCGGCGCGTGGCGCTGGTGCCGACGATGGGGGCGTTGCACGACGGTCACGCGGCGCTGATCCGCCAGGCGCGCGCGACGGGCGCAGCCGTGGTGGTGAGCATTTATGTGAACCCCACACAGTTCGGCCCGCACGAGGATTTCAAACAGTACCCGCGCGACTTGGAAGCGGACACCGAACTCTGCCAGCGCGAGCAGGCGGATGCAATCTTCGCGCCGTCCGATGATGAAATGTATCCGGGCGGGCAGGTCGGTCCCATGGCCGCGACGACGTGGGTGGAAGAGACGGCAATCTCCCGGCGATTCGAGGGCGAGCGGCGGCCCGGACATTTTCGCGGGGTGTGCAGCGTGGTGGCGAAGCTTTTCAACATTGTCCAGCCTGACCTCGCCATGTTCGGGCAAAAAGACTATCAGCAGCTCAAGGTGGTTCAGCGGATGGTGCGCGACCTGCGCTACGCGATTCAGATCGAGCCGGTGCCGACCGTCCGCGAGCCCGACGGCCTGGCGCGGAGCAGCCGCAATCGGATGCTGTCGCACAGCGAACGGGTGCAGGCGGCGGTGCTGTGGAAGGCGCTGAGCGTGGCGCGGGACCTGTTCAACGATGGCGAGCAGAATGCGCATCGTCTCGAATCGGCGATGAACCGGACGATCAGCCTGGCGCCGGCGACACGGTTGGACTACGCGCAGATTGTTGACGGCGAGACCCTGGAGCCGGTCACGAAAGTCCAGCACGGCAACGTGGCGCTGGTCGCGGTGCATCTGGGCAAAGTGCGGCTGATCGACAATCTGATCTTGTAGCCGAGGCGATCAGTTTTACTTCGACGTGGTCGAAGCTCGGTCGGGAGCGGCAATTGCCTGCTTGATGGATTGCAGAAGCTGGTCGCGCTGGCCGACGGGTTGATCGGCTCGATATCCGCCGCCCAATTCCCAGATGATGACGCCACCGAGGCCGTTGCGTCGTGCGTAGGCGACCTTGGCGCGGCAGGCGGTTGCATCGTCGTAGGAAATGAATTTGTCGCGGGCGGAGCCGAAGCGGTCGATGCTCAGGTAGGCCGATTGCGCGTTCGTGTCCCAGAAATAGCGTTGGGGTTGGTAGTATCGGGACATGATCTCGGCGTAGGCCGTGGGAATCACGGTCGGCGGAGTGCGCCATGATTGCCAGGGGAGCGCGGCGCCGCCGGTCGACGTGCCTTTCCCGCCGCTCCAGACGCAACCGTAGAAACAGATGCCGATGCCGAGCTTGTTGGCGGTGATGCCCTGGCGGAGGAAATCGCCGACCATGGTGTCGACCGAGGGGGCAGGGCGACCGGTTCCGGGAAAGCGATGGCCGCCATCGTAGATCGCAGAATTGTACCATGTCAGCCAGCCCGGCCATGGACCGGAAAAGTCGTAGGTCATCAGGTTGACCTGATCGAAATCACTTTGCAGCATTGCGAACAGCCGGGGCTGAGAGGCCGCAGCCGCGGTCAGCAATGGCCGGTTCGGCAGCGCATCGAGGGCTCCCCGCAGATCGACGACGAGCTTGATGAACTGATGCATGTCCACAGCTTCGAGTGGTTCCCAATCCAGGTCGACACCGTCGTAACCGCGTGAGCGGACAAAGTTAACAAGGTTCGAAATGAGGGTGGAACGGTTGGACTCGCTGGTTGCGCCGCGAAAGCCAGGCGCGCTATTCTCGCCGCCCAAGCCGATCAGAACTTTGGCGCCGGCGGCGTGCGCGCGGGCGATGAGCTGGGTGGAATCGGATGCCAGGACCATATTGGTATCGGCATCCAGCGATCCGTCGGCGCGAGGCACGAGGGCGAAATGGACGACGTGGGTCATCGCGCTGAAGTCGATCTGATCGACGGGCAGATAGTCCCGCATCCAGCCGGCGTAATAGGCGGTGGTCCAGAGGCCGTCGTTGGCAAATGCGGGGGATTGGCTGACGAGAGCGAGGAGGATCAGGAGGAATCGGCGCATAAGATTAGGGAAGTAGGACGATTTTGCCGGCGGCGCCTGGTTGGAGGACCAACTCGTGAGCTTTGGCGGCGTCCTTCAGGGGCAGTTCTTGTTTGATGACGGGATTGAGCGAACCATTGGCGAGCCCGGCGGTTAATGCGGCGTGAATACTGGCCAGGTCGCGTTCGGTGGCGTTGGGCATAAGCATGCCGAGGATGGTTGCCTCGCGCTGCATGGCGGCGCGCGGATTGATCTCGATCGTGCCGCGATTCCCGATCACGACGATCCGGCCGCGCAGGGCGATCGTGCCGAGATCTTTCGCGAGATTTACGTTGGCCAGCATTTCCAGAATCACGTCGGGGCCGCGTCCATCGGTAAAGGCCGTCAGTTTGTCGAGATAATCCGCGGTGTGATGGTCGAGGACGAGGTGGGCGCCTTGCTGTTTCACCAGGGCGAGTCCCGTCTCCGTGCCGGCGGTGCCGATCACGCGAAGACCGTGAGCGACGGCGAGTTGCGTGGCGGCGAGTCCGACGCTGCCGCTCGCCCCGTGAATGAAGACGGTTTCGCCGGGGAGGCCGTGCGCTTTCTGGAACAGCGCGCGATATGCGGTGGCATAGGGGACACCGATGGCCGCGCCCTGCGGGAAACTGATGTTGGGCGGAAGCGGGCAGACCTGGGATTCGGCGCAGAGAGCCAGTTCCGCGTACGCGCCGGTGCGGACGCCGCTGGTGGTACCGTAAATGTAAACGCGGTCACCCCGTTTGAATCGTTTCACGCCGTCGATCGCCTCGACGACGCCGGCAGCGTCCGAGCCGGGGATGAAGGGGAAGGTGATGTTGACAGTGTAGCCGCCCGAGCGGACGTAGGTATCCACGGGATTGACGCCGACGGCGTGCAGGCGCACGAGCACCTGACCCGCGGACGGCTTCGGGTCGGGCACGTCCTCCAACTTCATCACTTCGGGGCCGCCGAATTGATGGACGCGGATCGCTTTCAATATGGGTCAATTGTTGCGCGGCGAATCGCGCGGGACAAGTTCCACATCGAGCTTCTGGGACCGGCGCAATATCGTCAGCTTGCTTTTCGCGTCTATCTTGTCGCCCGTCAGGCGCCGATGCAAGTCATCAATTGTGGCGACCACATGTCCGTCGAGAGCCACGATGACATCGCCATCCTCGAGGCCGGCCGCGGCGGCTGGACCGTCTTTCTCGACCGAGATCACGAGCACGCCGCTCTTGTTGGCGAGCTGATGGAAGCGCACGAGGCGGCGATGCAGATCGATGTTTTGGCCGGCGACGCCGATGTAGGCGCGGCGGATCTTGCCGTCGCGCAGGAGATGGCTGACCACGTACTTGGCCGTGTCGATCGGCACGGCGAAACAGATGCCCTGGGCGGGCAGAATCACGGCGGTATTCACGCCGACGACCTCGCCGCGGGAATTCACAAGCGGACCGCCCGAGTTGCCGGGGTTGAGCGCGGCATCGGTTTGGATCACGTCATCGATCAGGCGGCCCGATTGCGTGCGCAACGAGCGGCCCAAGGCGCTGACGATTCCCGCGGTCACGGTGCATTGAAAGCCGTACGGATTGCCGACGGCGATGGCAACCTCGCCGACGCGCAACGACGCCGAGTCGCCGAGCGTGACGGGTGTGAGTTCGGGAAGATCGATGCGAATGACGGCCAGATCGGTATCGGGATCCTTGCCGATAAGAAAGGCTTCGCCGGTCCGGCCGTCGATGAGTGTGACCTCCAGGCGAGCCGCATCGGCGACGACGTGGCTGTTGGTGATGACGAATCCGTCGGGGGTGAAGATGAAGCCCGAGCCGCTGCCGCCACGGGCAAGCCGTCCGTCGGGGAGGCGTTGCTGGACCTCGATTTTGATCACGGAAGGGCTGACGCGTTGCGCCGTGCTGACGACCGCGCGGGAATAGGCGTCGAGGACATCTTCATCGGCAGGCGCGCGCGGCGACGGGCGGGCGGAATCGAGTCCCGACGACGCGTTGTCGAATACCATTTCAAAGCGAGGTTTCATTTGGAACTTTGTCTTCTTTTTGTCTAGTAATGATGCAGAAATCGCGCGAAAGTTTCGGGCAGGGTTAACCATGGCGGCAACGACACAACGCAATTACGATTTTCTGGTCATCGGCAGCGGCATCGCCGGGCTGACGTACGCCTTGAAGGTGGCGGCGGCGGGGACGGTGGCGATCATTACCAAGAAACAGCGGGCGGAGAGCAACACCAATTACGCGCAGGGCGGGATTGCGGCGGTGATGGCCAAGGACGATTCGCTGGAGCTTCACCTGCGGGACACCCTCGAAGCGGGGGCGGGCTTGTGCAAGGAAAACGTGGTGCGGACGATTGTGGGGGAAGGCCCGGCGCTGGTGAAGGAGCTGGTGGAGTTTGGCGTGGGGTTTTCGGAGAAGGAGAATTCCGGCGGCACGGGTGGAGAAAAGGAATTTGATTTGGGGCGCGAAGGCGGGCACACCCGTCGGCGGGTGCTGCATGCCGGCGATATTACGGGACGGGAGGTCGAGCGGGCGCTGCTGGCGCAGGTGGCGAAACACAAGAACATCACCGTGCTGGAAGAATCGCTGGCGATCGATTTGATCACCACGCAGAAGCTCGGGTTGAGCGGGCTGAATCGATGCCTGGGCTGCTACGCATACGATGAAAAGACGCGGGTGGTCGAGGTGTTTGCGGCGAAGATCACGCTGCTGGCGACGGGCGGGTCGGGCAAGGTGTATCTCTACACGACCAATCCGGACATCGCGAGCGGGGACGGCGTGGCGATGGCGTATCGCGCGGGGGCGAGCGTCGCCGACATGGAATTCATGCAATTCCATCCGACATGCCTGTACAGTCCGAAGGCCAAGTCGTTTTTGATCAGCGAAGCGGTGCGCGGGGAAGGGGCGGTGTTGCGGGGCAAGGACGGCGAACCGTTCATGAAACGGTATCATGCGATGGCCGACCTGGCGCCGCGGGACATCGTGGCGCGGGCAATCGACGCGGAGATGAAACGGACGGGGGCGGTGTGTGTGTCACTGGACATCACGCAGAAAGATCCTGAGTTCGTGAAGAAGCGGTTCCCGAATATTTACGCGAAATGTCTGGAGTACGGGTTCGACATGACGAAGACAGCGATCCCGGTTGTGCCGGCGGCGCATTACCAGTGCGGGGGCGTGGTGACCAACGTCGACGGCGAGACCGAGGTGGCGGGACTGTTGGCGGCGGGGGAAGTGGGCTGCACGGGATTGCACGGGGCGAACCGGTTGGCGAGCAATTCGCTGTTGGAAGCGCTGGTGGTGGCGCATCGGGCGGCGGGCGTGGCCTTGCGGCGATATAAAGAGGACGTGGCGCGGCCGGCGAACTTGCCGGCGTGGGAGAGTGGCGACGCGGCCGATGCGGACGAGTTGGTGGTGGTGACGCACAACTGGAGCGAGATTCGTCGGTTGATGTGGGATTACGTCGGCATCGTGCGGACGGACAAACGGCTGTTGCGGGCGCGCGCGCGCATCCAGAACCTGCAGCGGGAGATCAACCAGTTCTATTGGGATTACAAGGTGACGCCCGATCTGATCGAGCTGCGCAATCTGGCGTTGGTGGCGGAGCTGATCATCGAGAGCGCGTTGCAGCGCAAGGAATCGCGCGGGCTGCATTACACGCTGGATTATCCCGAGCGGGATGACGTGAATTGGAAGCGCGACACGGTGCTGCGGAAGGGATAAGCGCCTCGTCACCTTAATCCTCTCCCCCAAGGGGGAGGAAAGTCAGCCCGCGCGGAGGCAGACGATTGTGTCTACGGCTGGGGCTCGAGCGGTGTCGATGTGAACGTAACGGACGAGATGTCGCGCCCGAGGCCGGTCGGCAACAGAATAACAAAACTATCCTCGTAGAATCTGTTGGTTTCCCATCTCGACACCGGCCAGATCCCCTGACCGAGCGGCTGGAATTCACCCTGATAGCTGTCCGCGCCACCGGGACCTTCGATCGCGACGATACAGCGGGCGGCGAGATCGGTGTTGGTGCGCGCGGAGGCGGTGAAGTAGCCAGTGACCCGGACGCGGTCCATCGGCACGATGGTGATGGGCGGCATTTGTTCGACGGTGAATCCGGCGGCGCGGATGCCGGCGCCGAGATCCAATTGCAGTCGGTTCACGCCAGCGGGCAACGAAGGTCGCTCGACGAGCGCGCGGGCGTCGAGAGGCTGACCCGAGCGCGAATACAGCAAGAGACCGTCTTCGGCGCTGACGAGATGGAGATGCGGGTTGGTCTCGGCGGCATATTGGAGGTCCTGAAGTTTGCCCAGCCATTGCGGAGTGTCGGCCTTGCGACGCCATGAATCACGGAGGTCGATGAGGGCGGAGTCGATCGCATCGGGGGCGGGCATTTCCAGGTAGAGGTAGCGTTGGGTGACGAAATGAGCGGCGACGCGCTGGGTGGCGAAGAGTGAATCGCGGGGATTGATCAAGGGGCGGACGCGTTCGACGAGGTCGAGGCGATCGGGGGAAAGCGTGACGGTGAGCGTATCCTTGCTCCAGGGTTGCGCGCCGAGGAATAGCGACATGACCGCGCAGCAGAGGGCCACGCCGGAGAGGCTGGCGACGCGGCGAGCGGGGTCGGCGTGTAATTGAACGGCGGCGATGAGCGCCCAGAAGAGCACGGGCAACAGAGCCGCTTGATACCAGTAACAAATGTTCTTGAGGGTTGGATTCATGCAGCAGAAGACGAACGTGAGCGAGGCGACGAAGAGGATGGAGGGTTTGCGCAGCGGGAGAAAGAGCACGGGAGCCAGGAGCACGGCGGCGAAGTAGAGCGAGCGGGTGTCGAAGAGGTTGCCCCAGAACACGCGCGGTTTGACGAGGGGCGAGAGGAGGATTTGCCATTTCGAATCGCCGAGGTCCTGGAAGAAGATCGTCATGATGTAATGGCCACCGCTGATGAGCGGGACGAGGACGGACGTGGCGAGGAGGAACCAGCCGAAGGCGGCGGCGGTGAGGAGCGCGCCGGCGGTTTTGCGGGGGGTGAACAGGCTCAGGTACAGGCCGAACATGCCGACGACGATGGCGGCTTCTTCTTTGATCAGGATGGCCCAGATGGCACAGGCCAGGGCCCAGCCGGGGCGACCGCGCAGCCAGAGCGCGAGGGCGACGAAATAAAGGAGCAGGCAGATGTTACCCCAGCGGAAGCCGTACGAGGCGCTGTAGATGAACTGCGAGGTGGACGGGTAGAGGACCCAGGCGAGCACGACGAGCAGAGCAGCGACCTCGGACTGAAGAGCGCGCTTGGCGATGAAGAACAACGGCACGGCGACGCCGAAGACCGAGAGGATTTGGAGCGCGATGGTGAGTTTGATGTCGGGCCAGAGCAGCCAGAGCGGCAGGAACGGGATGATGCCGAAATCGATGTGATCGTAGCAGAGTGGTTTATCGGGATTGACGCGGAGGAAGAGTTCGTGCGGGTTGGAGATCGAATTGAACATGAGGCGGGCGTTCTCGCCGCAGTCGGCGTAGCCGAGGGCGAGGTTGTTGAGGTAGAAGACCTGGCGGTGGAACTGGAACAAGACGAGGGCGACGACGGTGGTCCAGACGATGATGCGGAGGGGTCGGGCGAGATGTTGCTCGGAGAAGGCCGCGTGACCCATCCAGAGGCAGGTGGTCGCGCCGCAGGCGATGCAAAAGAGGAGCATGTCGTACATCTGGACGGGGGAATTGACGAGCCATTTGAGGAGGATCAGGAGCGATGTGGCGGCGACGGGGACCGCGCCGAGGGCGAACGGGCGCCAGAGTTCCCGTTTTCGCCTCGCGGCAGCCAAGCCGACAATGGCCATGACCAACACGATACCGAACCAAGTGAACTCGATGATGTAAGGCGTCATCAGCCGGGCCTGATAGTTTTCCGGCGAGAAGCGATGGCTCAGGAGAACCCAGAACGCGGCGAGCGCGGCGGCGACGGTAACGGCGAGGAGAATGAAGTGGTGGAGGGAAGATGGAGCGGGCGGGGCCGGGGTGGGTTTGGCCGGGGTGGTCGAGTCGGTTCGCATGCGTGGGCAGAGAGTACCGTGTCGGGAATCGCGGGCTCAAGACTGGAAACGAGGGGGCAGGGGAGGCGGAAGGCGGCTGCCTGACAGGCCATTGAAGAAGACCGTGCTACGGCCCGAGGCGAATGCGATAGTACCGGGACGGATTGTTGGTGGCGCCATCGGGGTCGTGGAAGGTATTCGTCACGTCCCCGATGCCGGGTATTGAAAGCGGCCCGCTGATATCGGTGAAATTCGTCGAGTAACTGCCGGCTGCGTTGCCGGCGCCCGCCTGGACGATATTGGTCGGGCCGGCGCCCGTTGCCCAGGTGATCACCATGTCGTTGTTGGTCTCTGGGGCTACGCTGAGAATTTGGAACACCGAGGCGGGGTTGGTGGGGTTCAGGCCGACCAGAAACTGGTTGGTGTTGCTGATACCCTTGCCGTAGGGATCCGCGCCGGGTGCGGCCTGCGGGCAAAGCGCGAGGTTTGTGCAGCCGAACCAGGCCAACTGCCAGGCGACGAACGGATCCAGCGGCGGCACGACGCCGACGACCAGGTTGACCTGACGGATTGTGCTGGTCGAGATCGCGTACGTGAAGTTCGCGTCCGGTATCGAACCGATCGCCAGGCCGTTATCCGTCAGCGTGCCGCCATAGGTGAACAATGTGTACGTTCCGTTCGTGAACCCACCGCCATCGGTCAGGTTGAGCGTGCCCGCCGTGGACAGGTTGCCCGTCACGGCGATCCGGGTGGCATTCGTGCCGAGACCGAAGTTCAGCACCGATGCGCCGCCCAGATTGAGATTGTTGCTCACCGTGACGGTGCTGCCGGCCAACGTGAGGACCGGGGCGAGGCCAAGGGCGTTGGTGTGCGCCATGAGAACTGAGGCATTGAAGAACGCCAACACATTGTTGGTTGGCGGGATCACAAGCCCATCCAACGTCATCACATTCGTGCTGAGTACGCTGTTGGTGATCGCGACCTGGGCGTTGTACAGGCTGAGGGTATTGGTCTTGCCAGGCACGTTGATTTGGGAATCGACGAATTCAACAGCCTGCGCGTTGTAGACGTTAAAGGGGCCGGGAGCGGTGATGGTGACATGATTCAGCACGACGTTGGTGGCGGGCATTTCCGGGCGCGCCCAGAAAATCCCCGCGATACGACCGGTCACCACGGCGGACACGTTGCTGACGGTGATATTGCGCCAGATCGGGATGGCAACGGGGCCGACGGCCTGCGTGGAAGCGCCGAGCGGGGTGATGTTGTAGGGGGTTGAGTACTCGTTGTAGTAGCTGGCGATGGAGATGGCGGCGCGCACCATGTTGGTCATGGTGAGATTGGAATAGGAGAGATTCTGCACCAGCCCGCCGCGGCCATTCAGAGTGCCGCTGGTGTTGGTGTTGTTGTCCGACTTCAAGGTGATGCCGTACTGCGAACCATCGAACATGCAACTGGTGACGGTGAGGTTCGAGACTCCGCCGGCGGTGTTGCTGCCGATGGCGACGCCATACCCGGAGTGAAAGGTGCAGTTGGTGACGACGATGTCGCTGGCGGTCGAGCCCACGACGGGGCTGATGGCAACGTCGTCGTCTCCGTCACTGATGAAGCAGTTCTGGATCAGACAGCTTGTTCCCACCAGATCGATTCCGTCGGTATTGGGCGAGGGCCAGACGGTGTTGATGGTGATGCCCTGAACGGTCACGTTGACGCAAGTGCCCATCAAGACGAGATGGAACATGGGCGGGTTTTGCAGGGTGACGTTCTGAACGAGGACGTTTGTGCAGGTCCGGCAATCGATCAAGTGGGGTCGGGCGAGCGAGTTGCTGGCATTGTAGGCGGCCCACCAGGCGGCGCCCTGGCCGTCGATCGTTCCCGATCCGCTGATCTCGATGTCGTGGAGCCTGGAGCCGCCGATGAAGTTGGTACTGCCCGGGTAGATGCCGTAGGGGAGCATCTGCAGGAGCGCGCCGCCGTCGACTTGCAGGTTGATGCCGTTGGCCATGGCGATGGGGCCGGACAGGTAGGTGCTCAACGTGCCATTGGCCGGGATTTCGACGGTGCCGCCGCCGTGGCTGACGGCGTAGTTGATGGCGCTCTGAATGGCGGGCGCATTGTTGGTTACGCCGTCGCCAATGGCGCCGTAGGCCGCGTTGGTGACGATGAAGGTCTGGTTGCTGATCACCGGCAGAGTGGGATTAGCGCTTGTCGGCTGCGCCATGCAGGCAAGAAACAGGAGAAGACAGAGGGAGGGAGAGAAGCAACGAGGCGAGCGGGGCGTTCGTTGCGCCGGGCGAGATCGTGAACGTCTTCGAATCCGCCCGTTTCCGGTTGCGTCGAGGCATGCAGGCATGTTTGGTTCCGCGCCCAATTCTGATACGGTTCCCGGTAAATCAGTGTCATCATACCTGACCGCTCGTGCGAAGCAAGTGATGAGAACAGTGCTGGACGGCGGCGCGGGCGGGGAGATGGCGGGGAAATGGGGCGGGGTGGGGAGTTGAGGTCGATCGGAGTGAGGGCGTCGCGCGTGAGGCGCGAAATGATGATTGGTGGGATGTCAGCCGGTGAGCCTGACATGTTGCGTGGCGATATATCCTCGGGGGATACATCATCATGAGAGGTATCGGCGCATCCGCGCGGGGGAATGGATAGCGGGAGAATTATGGATAGTACTATCCATAATCGGGAAGCATGGAAAACGCGTGAGACGAGATTTCAGGAGCCTTCGGGGAAGCGGGGGTTGGAAACGCAAGCGCGGGCGAGGAGATGGTGCAGAGTTGGGGGGTGACGCGGAAAGCCCGGGGCGCGGTTGTCGCGCGGAAGTGTGAGGTGCCAGGAGTTGAGGCCGATCCCAGAGCGCTGGTCGCGGATGAGGCGCGAGATGGTGACTGGCGGGATGGGACCGGCTTCGCCGTTTCGGCCAGCGACATATAATCATATTACACATCAGAGTGAAAGGTGTCAGGGTGGTTCGAGAGGCGGATACCTCTCAAAGGTATGTATGATGGGCTGGAAGCGGGCGCATGCATATGTAACGTAGGTATCATGGGAGTGAGCGCGAACGCCGGGGATGCGAGCGAGCACGGAAGGGATGAGGAGGATACATATGTAACGTAGGTATCATGGTTGGGAGATGGTGAGATGAGGACGGAGATGCAGCGAATACTACAGACTACCAAGTCGACTCCGGAGACCCTGGTGTTGCCGGGTTGGGAGGTGAGAACGAAAGCCGGGGCGCGGTTGTTATGCCAGAGTGTGAGGTGCCAAGAGTTGAGGTCGATCGGAGTGAGCGCGTCGCGCGTGAGGCGCGGAATGATGGTTGGTAGGATGTGACACGGTTCGTCGTTCTTGAGTTTGCTCGCGACGAGTCAGGGATGACCCCGATCAGACTGAGCCCGTTGCGTATGAGACGCAAAATGCCTGCGCCATCAGACCTGTAGCTCGCGTACTTCAACTTTGCAGTTGTTCTGTAGTAGTTCAATTTGCTTATCGTATCGCTCGAGCGTCCTATTATCTGCTGACTTCGGCGGCTTATTGGTGACCACGATGCAGCGCGTCGCCCCTTCCTTTAGCTCTTTGGATTCGCCGAACTTCAACGCATCCGGTGTCCCGAGTTTTGTGTAGTCGGTAATGATGATTCGATCACGACACCCCTTTTTGAATATTACTTGTTTGACAGACAACTCCTCGGTGTTGCCATGGCAAAACAACCCTTCTTGGGCAACAAATCCGCTAGCTCCAATGAGTACAACTCTCGGAAAAAACAGGGAATAATTGTTGGTCGTTTGGGGGCCAAACAGGGCGTTCAGATCCTTGTCGTACCTGCCTCCTGCCAAGACTATATTCAGATTTGCAGAGCTCGGCACTGTGACCAAGGTTTGGAACGCCTCGTAATTGTGCGTCATAATGGTGAAGTGAGTGCGTTCCGGAAGGCCGACGGCCTTTGCAGCGATCTCTTCCGCAATTGGCGAAAGTGATGTTCCCGCATCGAGAACAATAGAATCGCCGCCCTGGAGAAACTCTTTCACAATGTATTTCGCAATCGCGATCTTAGATTCGCGTTGCTTGTCCACTTGTATTTCGAAATACGTCCTAGGCCCTTCCTTGCCGAGGGAGCCAGTCTTTTTCACTGACGCGCTGGTATGTTTCGCGCCGACCGCCGATTGAGGTTTCATATTATCTTCCCTTTCCTTTGATAAAGACATCTCTTGGCGATATGGTATTCCATCCGAACCGTTGATTGAAATGCACAATGTCCGATAAGCACGGTATCAGGACCGGGAACTGTGATCGCGTGCTCGCCTCCTCAAGTTCCGCCTTAACGCGCTCCGGATTCATGATCGGGTTAATGATCACAAGGCGCAAGCGGTTTCCTTTTCGGGATGCGTTTGCTGAGAGCAAAAGGTGCATGACATCGTCGTCGCGGAAGCTGAAGCCCACAAACACGATGAACTCGCACGCGCACATCGCACGATACAATTCACGAAATGCTAATGCATGAGGATTCTTCCCTCGGAAGATCTCCCGTCCGGGGAACATCGCACAAAGTGACGATGGATTCTGATTCAGGATGTTGTCTCGGTGGTAAAAGACCTTCTCATTTCCAAAGGAATGATACATCCAGCACGCACACCCGTGTAAACGATAGCAATGTATGCCTGATAATCTTCGCGTATGGAATGCGGCAGGAGTCCAAACGCCCTGTTCGCGTGTTATGCCACGAATCCCATTTACGTACGGGATGCCACAGAACCCAATGTCAGGATCTACAGCCATGTCTTCAAGCAGCATGTCATAGTTGGTCGTGAACACCGGGAGATAGGGTCGTGCGGGGTTGTTGAATTCGGCGAGAGCGACATAGAAGTCTCTCACATTTATTGATTTTTGCATAATATAGTGACAACTGGACTCAAAACAGCTCCGCCTGTTTCCAGAAGGATTGAACCAGGGTTGGGCGACGGCGCATCCGGGCCAAGGCGCGGCGAGCGGCATGGGTGAGTTG
>Ga0335085_10001168_pt1 | contig 59851 bp, 45 predicted proteins | sample Lox_Sample_45_FD_206712 | JGI IMG/M metagenome (GOLD analysis project Ga0335085, IMG submission 206712) | Soil microbial communities from Loxahatchee National Wildlife Refuge, Florida, United States - Lox_Sample_4.5 | ecosystem: Environmental > Terrestrial > Soil > Wetlands | place: USA...
TTTCGCTGGCGCATCGAAATGCCGCGCAGCACGGCGTGTTTGCCGAACGATTTTTTCAGTTGCTCAACGGCGATCATGGTGCAGTTTCTTTTCGAGACGTTTGGCCAGCAGCGAGACGGGATAACTCAAGCCGAAGTAAAGCGCGGCCGTCATCAGGCCGAGCCCCATGTAATCGTAGGTTGTCAGCGCGAGCATCCCGTAAACTTTCGTCAACTCAACCATCGTGATGACGGAGACGAGCGAGGAGTCTTTGAACAGGGCGATGAAATCATTCGTTACCGGCGGAATTACGATGCGGATGGCCTGTGGTAAAACGACGGCGCGTAGCGACAGCCAGCGGTTCATGCCGAGCGACAACGCGGCTTCCATCTGCCCGCGGGGAATCGCCTGGATGCCGGCGCGATAGTTTTCCGCTTCATAGGCGGCGTAATTCAGGCCAAGGCCGAGCACGGCGGCGACGAACGCGTTGAGCCGGATGCCGACGTTCGGCAGGCCGTAATAAATCAGGTAGAGCTGAATCAGCAGCGGCGTGCCACGAATGACTTCGATGTAGGCTACGGCCAGCCAGCGCAGCGGCGCGACGCCGTGCAGTCGCGTCAACGCCAGCGCCAGTCCGCAAGCGACGGCCACGGCCATCGCCAGGACGGAAATCTCGACGGTCACCAGCGCGCCTTTCAACAGCATCGGCAAATACGTGCGCCAGTGGCGGAACGTGGAAAGGGGGGCGATTTTCTGTTCGGCGGGGTTTTCCTCGCGATAATTCGCGAGGAGCAATTGATTTTTGTCCGACAAATTCCACTTGCGATAAATTCTTTCCAATGTGCCGTCAGCCTGCAATTCGGCGAGTGCCCTGTTGAGCGCCAGCAACAGGGTTTGATCCTCCTTGCGCACGCCGATGCCGTAGTAACCGGGCGCGAACGGTTCGCCGGACATTTTCAGATTCGGTTCCTTGGTCAGATAATAAACCGCGATGGGCCGGTCGAGCATCACGGCGTCAATGCGGCCATTGTTCAAATCGCGGAACGGTTCGACCTGGCCGGGATACACGCGGACGTCAATGCCGCCGGCCTTTTCCATGATCCGCTGTGCGACCGTGCCGGACAACGTGCCGGCGGCATGGCCTTTGAGCGACGCCAGATTGGTCAACGTATCGTTATCTTTGCGCGTAATGATTTGCTGGGAATAAACGTAGTAAGGCTGCGACATCGCGATTTGCTGGCGGTGTTCTTCGGTGATTTCGAGGCCGTTGAGCACAATGTCGAAATTGCCCCGCTGCAACGCGGGCACGAGGCTGTCCCACTGGTTTTGGACCATCTCGGCGCGGGCGCCGAGCTTGTGCGCGAGCGCGTCAGCGATCTCCACTTCGAAGCCGATGAGTTTTTGCGGTTGTTGCGGATCGGGAAAAACGTAAGGCGCGCCACCTTCGGCATCGGCACCCCATTTGAGCACGCCACCTTTTTGAATGCGTTGCAACGCGCCGTCGGCGCGGGCGGAAAACAGGACGGCGAATGCCGCCAGGAAAATTGCGGCTCCACCGACAAACCGGATTTTCATTTCTCGATTCAACTGCGCCGGTGAACGGCGCGGCTCATTTCTAAATCAGGCGGCGGTGATGTCAAACGCGTTTTGCGGTGGGCGGGCCATGTGGGAGATTACCGGACTACACTGCGACAGTGGCGGCACGAACTGGTAGCGCGAACAGTTTGTCTGCTGATCGCAGGTTGGCAACCTGTGTGGGGAGCGATCGGTTGCCGACTGCCAGTCGGCGACACAGCAGGCTACCAGCCTGCGCTACGGCAGCGGGGCGCGAACCGCCTCACTTGACTGCCAATGGCAGAAGCTTGATAAAGTAAACGTCATTCTGCCGCATGGAAAAGGAGCGCGTAAAGGGCTTGCCGGCTTCAATCTGGACGGTTTCCACCGATTCAGGATCGCCGTTGCTTTGCAGACGCAGAATTTCAACCTGCGTAGGCGTCAATTGAGACGGCGAACCCATGTCAACGTAGCGGGTGAACACGTCGTTGGCGCGATAGCCGGTCTGGTAAATCTCCAGGGTGTAGCTTCCGGCAGGCAGGTTGGTGATGCTCAACACCGCGCGACCGACGGGGTTGGCTGGAATTTCATTGGTATAGAACTGCTGGTCATTCATTCCCGACGGCGGGACGATCGGCGTATAATCCCAAAATAATGCCTGGACCGAATTGTCCTGGCTTTTGCAGACCCAGGATGCCGGATCGGGGTTGGCGAGTTCGGACGGCCCCAATTCGTTCAGGAACTTGAACGCGTAGAAGGCCGGTTTTTTCAAATCCTCGTAATTAATCAATCCGAAACCACCATGGAACGGAGTAAACCGCGGGCCGTTCTCCTCAAAAATATCAGTGAACACCCAGTACGACATCGAATCCACGGAGCGATAACCTGCCTTGACTTTGCTCAGGATGAAAGCCGCTTGCTGGTAGGTGTCGTGCATGAAATCGGTGGGCGTGTAGGCCGAACTCCATTCGGTAAAATGCAATGGCAGGTTTGGCAGCGGCGAATGATCAATCATTTTCCGCTCGCTGATCATCCGGCCAACCACCGAATTGGGATCGGGATCAATCACCGTTCCGCGCCGGCCGGTTTCATCCAGATACCCGCTTTTGACGCCATAGTTGTGCGACGAAATGAAGTCCAGCGGCACGTTGTTGCTGTAACAGAAGCCGAGGAACGATTCGTCCCACTGGCCCATCGCCGTGGCCGGCCCGCCGACGCGATAGTCCGGTGAAACACTTTTGATGGCCCTGGCCGTGACTTCGTACAGCTTGAAATAATCCTCCTTCGTACCGGTCCAGAAGCCATTGTGCAAGTCGGGTTCGTTCCAGACTTCAAAATACCAGGTTTTAACCTCGTCGTACCCGTAGCGTTCCTGAAAATGGGCGACCAGATGGCGAATCAAGTCGGCCCATTTCTCATACGATTTGGGCGGGGTGACGTTGCCGTTCCACCAGAAAATGGTTTTGCTGCCGCTCGCCAGACTCTTGGGCATGAACGACAGCTCGACAAACGGCTTGATGTCAATGCTCAACAGGAAATCGTAAAGCCGGTCAATGTATTGCCAGTTGTAGCTGGGATTGCCTTGCGCGTCTTCCTTGTAAACGCCCATGTCATCGGTGAGCAATCCGTGCATGCGGATGTATTTAAAGCCGCAGTCGCGTCTTGCCTCACGCAACTGGTCCTGCCAATCCGCGCGCAGCCCTTCGTTGGCCCGACCGGCGCCGATGCATTCCTTGAACGATGTGTCCAGCGGTCCCTGAACTGCGTTTACATCAACGCCGATCATCCGGACAGACACGGCGGGTTGCGCTGGCGGCGTGTCGCCGTTTGCCCCCATCAGGGCGAGTGATTGACCAAACATAGCTGCTGCAACCATCGTGGCCGAGACACAAAACCTGGGTAAAACCGGATTGTTTGTCATAGAAGGTGTGTTGAATGATTTCGCTTCCAGATTGGATTCCTGATCAACCCACGTCTAGCGTTTAATTTCGGCAACCGACCCCAACCTGCCAGAATGGCAAACGGAAGTCGAACGTATCCATCCCTGATCCGGTCAAAAGTGAGTGTATGGAAGCATTTAAAGCCATGACGGTTATCTTGCTCGCCGCTGCGGTGGAGTTCGCAGCGGTGGTAATCTACAACAACAAAACGATACCCGCTTACGAGGCCAAAACTATACTGGCCAACAAAGCCGGCGCGGCCGAAGTCATGAAGCAGGCCGCGCTTCGAAAATCATCCCCAACACCCGGTGCCGCCGCGCACATGCAAGTCAAGGGCTCGAATCTTTGAAACCGGCCCGACGCCGGAGGACTCCAGACCGATTTTTGGATGCCGTTTGCAGGTAGTGAGGCTAAAGTGACTCCGTGAACGTCAAAGTCATTTACTATCTGGATGTCATTTCGTCGTGGTGTTACTGGGCGGAACCCGCCTGGGCGGAATTGAAACTGCGTTATGCGAAAGCCCCGGTCGAGTTTGATTGGAAAATCGCCTTGATTGACGAATCGGGCATGTCGAAATCACCCGCGCAGGCGGACTGGTTTTACCGGCGCAGCGGGACGATTATGCGCACGCCGTTCATGTTGAATTCCGCGTGGATGACAGGGCTGAAAGAATATCTTGCGCCGAACTGCGTCGCGGAGGCGGCCAAGGACCTCGGTGTCACGGACGACCGCGTGCGTCTGGCACTCATGGAGGCTGCCATGCGTCAGGGACAGAAGGTTGGAGATTGGGACGTCTCGGTGGCGGCGGCCGCCAAAGCCGTCGGCCTGGATTCCGGAGCGTTGAAGCTGGCCGCGCAGTCGCCGAAAACCAAAAGACGGGTACGCGCGACGACGGCAGAGTTTCACGCACTCCAGGTTACGCAACGGCCGACCTTCGTTTTGAAAAGCAACATTAATGACCGGGCCGTCTTTTCCGGGCTGGTAAAAGCCGGCCCGATGGCCGCGACGATTGACGCAATGCTGGACGACGCGGCCGCTTATGCCGCGCATGCCGCGCATTTTGGCTCACCGCCACCAGGTTAAACGGGTGCCATGCGCTGGCCGCGTCCGTGCCCGGCCGAAGGCGGAGGCGATCACGGATATTTTGCTTGCGGTTGGAGCGCGAAGAGCGTGAAGTCGAAGGCGGAAGTGGTCGTTACTCCCGCCCTTGGCGGGACCGGCGGTCAAAGAGCGAAGTCTGTGAAGGCATTCTTGCAGAGGGGTCTTGAAATTCTGACCAACCAGATCAGCGAGGGTCCGTGGCGCTCGAAATCCGTTCTGGCCGCGCTGGCCGCGGTTGTGCTTGGCCTTGGTGTCTGGGGTTCCGACCTCAAAAACGGCCCGCCACCCGGCGCAACGAACAATGTTGTGAGCAACGCGCCGGAAATCACATCACCCAATCCTGCAGTCGCCCCAGCCGGCGCGCATTGGAATTGGAGCAAACCGTTCCCGTTTTATGTGCGGATGGGTATCAGTTATGTCGCCGGATTTTGCATCGGCTGGTTTTTCCGGAAGCTGACGCGGCTCATCATGGTGGTCGTCACGCTGATCGTTGCGTTGGTGGCTTATGGAAAACTCGCGGGCTGCGATACGTCGCACGCGCAAGAGGAAGTGAAGCGAGGCGGCGAATGGGTGCAACGTGAGGTGGCGACAACCGAGAGTTATCTCCGGCACGTGCTGCCGTCGGCCACGGCGGGCGGAACTGGTATTTTTTTGGGCTTCCGCCGGCGCGGCCAGGCTGCCACACCGAAACCGGCGACTTGAAAATACCAACTTAAAATTCTGGCTCGAACCATCACGGCTTGATTGCATATGCTCGGGAAATCGGCGTGAACATTTCGCAGGCCATCCGGGCGACACCGGTTTAAATCGAACAAAACGCGTGTCAGTTCCGTCAAAGCCGAAGCTTATGAAAACGCTGATATCCATAGTCTTTTTGTTGCTGGTTGCGGCGGCGGCTGTTGTCGTCGTGATGCACATAAAACAGAGCGACCGGGAAAGAATCGGGGCCGAGACGACGACCGCCATAACGGACGCTGCCCATGCGGGCCAGGAGGCTGCCGCGGAAGTTGCCACCAACGTGGCGGCCGATGTCAAGATGGGTGTGCAAAAAGCGGGTGTCGTCGCCACCAACGTGGCCACGAAAATCAAAGAAGTGACAACCAACACGGTCGGCGAGGTCGAAGAGAAAATCCACAATGCCACCCGTTAACCGGCACCGCGAAGCCTCGGGACGCCGCGCATGATTCAGCATTACTGGGACACGTTCGCTGAGCTGATCGTTGTGCCGTTCGAGCACGTCGTGCTGGTCTGGGGAATTGTGCCGCTGTATTTCGGCCTGTTGCTGAACGAGCTGACCGCCGACAAGGCGAATTTCCGGACGGCCATCCAGACCGGGTTCAGCTTTCTGTGGGCGGGGGCGCAATGGCTGTGGCCGTACTTTGTGCCGCACGCCGCCCATGGCCGTTACCTGGAGCTGAACGGGATGTTGCCGGTAAATCTGCTGGTGACATTTCTGACCATCGTGTTCGGGGTGGTTGCCCTGCTGAGCGGCATCCGCAAAAAGTATCTGCGCCACTTGCGTTTCGTCGGCCACACGCGGTTCGGGAATTATTTCATGATCACCATCTTTCCGATGCAATCACATTACCTGTCGTGGACCTGGGACCGGTTCCTGGCGATGGTTGCGTTCGCTATTCCCATCTGGCTGGTGTTGCACTTCGGCCTGATGCCCGCCCGCAATCGGTAACAATTCACCAACGGTTCGCCGCCGGCGAAGGACGGTGCCGCCGCGCCAGGCGAAACCCGGCAGCATCGAATCCTCGCTTTCATGTCACAGTATGGACATTTTGCTGGCAATCGGCGCGGGGTGGGCATTAAATATGCAGGCTACGCGTTGCTGCGTTAAGCGGCAGCATTAACCATTGATGCTGCCGCGTTCGACTGACAACTGTTCGGAAGGAAAACCGACATGGAAATTAAAAAGACCGTCATTACCGCTGCCGGACAGAACCAGCGCACGCTGCCGCTGCAGACCCTCGTGGATGGCAACGGCCAGACCAAATCTGCCCTGGCCATCATTGTCGAAGAATCGCTCCAGGCCGGCATCGAGGAGATTTGTGTGGTTATCAGTCCCGGCGACCAGGACGCCTACCGCGCCGCCGCCGGACCGCTTGGCCGGTCGTTGAAATTCGTCGAGCAGACCCGGCCGCTGGGTTACGGCCATGCGGTCTGGTGCGCCCGGGAATTTACGGGCTCGTCGCCTTTCCTGCTGCTGGTGGGAGATCACCTCTATCTCAGCCGGAGCGCGAAACGGTGCGCGCAGCAATTGGTCGAAACGGCTGCTGCCGAAGCCTGTACCGTCTCCGCCGTGCAAGCCACGCACGAAAGCAAGTTGCCCTACTACGGCGCGGTAGGGGGCCGGCTGGCCGGAGCGCGTAAGGGACTTTATCTGGTGTCGGACGTAGCGGAAAAGCCCACCCCCACCGAGGCTGAGCAACGTCTCATCGTGCCCGGCTTGCGCGCCGGTTACTATCTCTGTTTTTTTGGCATGCATGTGCTGACGCCGCGCGTGATGGCGTTGCTCGACGCGGAGGTGACTGCTGCCGGGAATCAAGGGCGGGTGCATTTGAGCAAGGCGTTGTCGCGGCTCGCCGAACACGAACGATATCTGGCTTGTGAGCTGGAAGGCCGCCGCTTCGATATCGGCGTGCAATATGGCCTGTTAACCGCGCAACTGGCGCTGGCGCTCAACGGCAAGGACCGCGACGAGGTCCTGTCCGGCCTCGTCGAGTTGCTGGCGTTGGGCGGCAAATAGCCCGGTGTCGTCGCTTAAATCCAAAGGTTTTCATTTTTCATGGCCGGCCCCCTGATTCAAATCATCACCTCGACCGATGCAAAGGTCCGGGATCGGTCGCTCGACTCCGTTTGTCGCGCCGCGTCATTGGACGAGCTCACCGCCGCCTGCACCGAACTGGACGATTTCCGGCGGCAAAGTGACAATCTTTATGAGCGCGTCCGGGCGTTGTTCTTTCTTTACGCCATCCATCGGTTTCATCTGCCGCTAAAACCGGGCGTCAGCCAGCGCGGCCTGATTCCGTTTGAAGGTTTCAAACATCTGTTGCACCGCCGGTTTGCCGAGGCGATCGAAAATTTTCTGTCCCTGCAAAAAGCCGGTGGCCCCAGCGACCCCATTTCCAGCGCGCTCGCGGCGGCGTATCAGCGGCTCGCGTTTCAAACACTGGCTGACCAGGTGCGGCGCAGTGTGCGTTCCGTCCGCGGCAACCAATGGATGTTCCGCATGGGGCATCCGGCCGACCATCCGCTGCGCCTCCGGCCGGAATTGCTGCGGCGCGACGCGGAGGGCGGTTATCCAATTTTGCGCGAGCGAACCCCGGTGCGCATGGACCTGAGCCACAGCGGTTGGAGCGACATTTTTTTCCTTGGCATGGATTTTCCCGAAGGCGCGAGGGTGTTAAACGTTTCCATTGACTTGGGTGTGCACAGCCGGGACGCCGCGCCGCGCCCGCCGGTCGAGGCATATTTGCGCGTGATTGACGAGCCAATTCTCCGCCTGACCAGCGCCGACCTCGGCGCCAGCGCGGACATCACCAACCTCGCCGAGGTGTTCGATTTCGCCCGCGATTATCTCGGCCTGCTCAAGGCCGCGATTATCGCCGCCGGCATTGTGCCGCCGGGCATCGAAGGTTCCGGCCAAAAACTCGCCGATCTGTTGGCCCGCCTCGCCGGCCCGGGCCGCGGCCTGGAAATTGTCAGCAACGTCAACAACATTCCCAAAGGATCGCGCCTGGCAGTTTCCACGAACCTGCTGGCCTCGCTGATTTCGGTTTGCATGCGCGCCACGAGGCAGGCACGGTCATTGGAAGGTCCGCTGGCAGAAGACGAACGCCGGCTGGTGTTGGCGCGTGCGTTGCTGGGCGAATGGCTCGGCGGTTCCGGCGGCGGCTGGCAGGATTCCGGCGGCGTGTGGCCGGGCATGAAACTTATTTGCGGCATGCTCGCCGGCGAAGGCGACCCGGAATTCGGCATCAGCCGCGGACGCCTCATGCCCACCCACAAAATTCTGGATCAGCACGACGCTTCGCCCGAAACGCGCCGGCGTTTGCAGGAAAGCCTGGTGCTCGTCCACGGCGGCATGGCCCAGAACGTCGGGCCCATCCTCGAAATGGTCACGGAAAAATACTTGCTCCGTTCCGACGCCGAATGGCGCGGGCGCCAGCAGGCCATCGGCATTCTGGATGAAATCATCGGCGCGCTGCGGGGTGGCAATGTCCAAAACATCGGCGCGCTGACCACGCGCAATTTCAACGAGCCCATCCAGACTATCATTCCGTGGGCCAACAATCATTTCACCGAAACCCTTATCCGACGGGTGCGGCAGGAATTCGGGCAGAATTTCTGGGGATTCTGGATGTTGGGCGGCATGTCGGGCGGCGGCATGGGCTTTATTTTTGAACCGGAACACAAGGCACAGGCGCAAACCCGGCTGGAGACAATCATGTCGGAGCTCAAGCACGAATTGGAAACGGCGCTGCCGTTTGCGATGGAACCGGTGGTTTATGATTTCGCCATCAATGAACGGGGCACCTGGGCCGATTTGCTCGCCGGCGCGGACGCCCTCCTGCCCTCAGCGTATTACTCGCTCCACGTTCCCAACTGGTTGCGGGTGGATCCACAGACGTTGCCGCCGGAACGCCGCGCGGAAATTGGCAAATTCAGCACCGCCTGTCACACCCGACCCGAATTGGGCGGCATGATGTCCTCGCTCTTTGACCGATTGCTGCCTCAACCCCGAACGGAGCGCGAACGGGAGCAAAGTCTCGCCGAATTGCTCGCACAAAACGGCTTTGACCGCACCCAACACGAACAAATCAGCGAGGACCTCAAGGCGGGCCGCATCGGGCTGGCGCAAAATCGTCTGCCGGTCAATGCCGACATCAAGGACGTGAAGGACGCTGACGTCGTGGACGCCACCGGGCCGATGGCAAAAGAGCTGCGCGAAGCCGGCCTGGCGGCGCTGGCCCGGGGCGAACTGGCCATTGTTACGCTGGCCGCGGGCGTGGGCAGCCGCTGGACCCAGGGCGCCGGTGTGGTTAAAGCGCTGCATCCGTTCTGCCGGCTGGGCGGCGAATATCGCACGTTCGTTGAGTTGCACCTGGCCAAGAGCCGGCGCATCAGCCGGCTGGCGGGCCAGCCATTGCCGCACATCATCACCACGAGTTACCTGACACATCAGGCCACGGCGGAGTATCTGGCGCGGCAAAATAACTGCGGTTATCCGGGGCCGGTGTTGCTGTCGCCCGGACGTTCCATTGGCTTGCGTATGATTCCAATGGAGCGCGACCTGCGTTTTCTCTGGGAAGAAATGCCGCAGCAAATGCTCGACGAACAGCAGCAGAAGGTCCGCGACAGCCTCCGGGCTGCGCTCATCAACTGGGCGCGTGGCGCCGGGGAAGGGAGCGATTACACCGATAACCTGCCCGGCCAATGTTTGCACCCGGTCGGCCATTGGTTCGAGGTACCGAACCTGCTCCGCAACGGCGTGTTGGCCCGTTTACTCGCCGAAACTCCGCAACTTCGGCACCTGATGCTGCACAACATTGACACGCTCGGGGCCGACGCCGACCCGGCCATGTTCGGTCTGCATCTGGCGCAGGGTTCCTGCCTGACGTTCGAAGTCATTACCCGGCGGTTGGAGGACCGCGGAGGTGGTCTGGCGCGCGTCAACGGCCAGGTGCGGCTGGTTGAGGGACTGGCCATGCCGCGCGAGGAAGACGAGTTCACGCTCAGCTATTACAACTCGAACACGTGCTGGATAGACATTGACCAGACGCTGACGGCGTTCGGTTTGACGCGCGGTGACCTGGCAGACGCGGAGAAAGTCACCGCCGCCGTTCGTGCGATGGCGGCGCGGGTGCCGACTTACGTTACCATAAAGGACGTCAAAAAACGCTGGGGCCAGGGACAGGAAGATATTTTCCCGGTGAGCCAGTTTGAAAAATTGTGGGTGGACATGACGGCGTTGCCGGAAATCAAATCGCGTTTTGTGGTGGTGCCACGACTGCGCGGACAACAACTGAAAGACCAGTCACAATTGGATGGCTGGCTCCGCGATGGTTCGGCGACCTACGTCGAACAGATGTGTGAATGGGCCCCGGCCAGCTGACAACTCAAAGCGGACAGCTTGTCAGTGAAACGGCAATTTCGTTTCTTTCCCATCAATCGTCAGCACCACCCAACCGTCACCCAATTCCTTGAAACGGACGGAGACCGGGCCGTCAGACGTTTGCGTCAAGGCCGATTCGCCAAGCATAATGGTGTAAGTCCGTTTTCCGGTTTGAATGGTCACCGCCGATTTGGCGCCATTGCGGGAGACGCCCTTGACCGAAAAAAGGACGTTCGTTGCTGGCGCGAACTCAGTTGGACCTGGTTGCGCGGCTGGTCGGGCAAGCGCGCCGGTGGCCGGCCGATTGGTCTTGACGACAACTTGCTGGACTGCGTTGGTTTCCGGCGGTTGCAGGTCCGCATCTGATTCCCCGGAAGTGCCGGCAGATGGTCGCAAGTCACCCATCAGCACCCCGATGAGCCAGAGGTTCATGCCGAACCGGAGCGCGCCGCCGACGCACATGGTGAAAATCACGTCCACGTGATCAGCGTTGGTGAGCTTCTTCAGGCACACATACAGCACCACCAGAAAAAAGGGGGCGCTGACGTAAGTTGCCATTCCATCAAACCATGGATGCAGTGCTACATTGAGAATGCCGTCCACGGCGCACGCGAGGGCGGCTGTCCCCAGCAAGCCCGGGAAATTATAATCGAGCTTCTGGAGCTTGATCATGATCCAGAGCGCCAGGCCGAGAAATACCGTTTGCACGAAAAACTCGATGAACAGGGTCAGGATTTCGAGAATCATGCGGCCGATTCATATTCAAGCCGGGCCGGGCGGTCAATGCTGTTTGCGCGTTCGCGCCAATTTCAAATGGACACGGTCCTCGAGTTGGAACGCCGCGTTCACGCGGCAGCCAGGCAAAAAGGAGGCTTCTGCCGGCTGAAGCCGGCGTTCCCCGGCAAAAAAGGGTTGCGTTTCGGGCCCGGAACGGTGAAATTAGGCGAAATTGTGATTTGCAGTCGTTTTATTTACGATTGCGCAAAGGCAGGTTTTGACTAGCATTTTGCCCGTTTCCGTTGTAGCAAACGTCACACGCGATTGCACCAGATTGCAGACATGAGCTGGCCAGTCCGGGGCGGAGGTGATCGGCGCAACCTCCCCGAAGGCTCCCCCGTCGCCGCAACCTGTCCCCAATCCGTCAACCAGCAATTGAACAACGCCAACCGCTATGAAAATATTCCTCATTTGGGTCAATGACGAGAATTTCTACCGGCTGCTGCCGGAAGATTTGGGCGGCTCGAAACCGGGCGACCCGCGTATCAAAATAATGGGTTTCCCGCCGCTGGGCATCGAGACGCTCGCGCCGGTCCTGCGCCAGCACGGGCATCAGGTCCGAATGTTCGACACGTGTCATCCGGAGATGAAGGAACCAGACATCGCGCAGGCGCTCCGGGATGACCCGCCGGATGTCGTCGCCCTCTCATTTCTGTCCACGACGACTTATCCCGGCGTAAAAAGCATGGCGCACGTGGTCAAAGACGTGATGCCGGACGTGCCGATCATCTGCGGCGGCGTTTTCGCCACGATGAACCAGGAACGGATTTTGAAGGATTGTCCCTGGATTGACGCCGTGGGCGTCGGCGAAGGCGAAGAATTGCTGCCGGATTACCTGGACCATCTCGACGATCCGGCCAAAGTCGCAGGCCTCGTCTGGCGCGATGGCGAGAAAATCGTCAAGAACATTGCCCGCCCGATCATCAAGGATCTGAACCAGTTTCCGTATCCCGACCGGACGACGCTGCCGATTGATTACATCGAATCGCTGCCGCTCGATGTGCCGGCCGTCCTGTCACTGGATAAATTTTGCACGATGCAGACGTCGCGCGGTTGTCCGTACACCTGCATTTATTGCGACATCCCGGCGCTGACTAACGGCAAGTGGCGGTTCCGGTCGCCGGAACATGTCCTCGGCGAAATGCAGCAGCTCCACGACCAGGGCTACCGTTCGATTTACCTGACCGACGACCATTTCCTGTTGAAACGGGACCGCATCAACCAGATTTGCCAGAACATCATTGACCACAAGTTCGAGTTCAAATGGGGCTGCGAAGGCCGCGTGGATTCCGTGGCGGTGGATCAATTCCCCATCATGGGCAAGGCCAACTGCAACTTCCTCGCGTTCGGCGTGGAATCCGGCACACAAAAAATCCTGGACCGGCTCGACAAGCGGCAGACGCTGGCGCAAATCGAATCTGCGGTCAGCGAAGCCAAACGTTGCGGCATCGAACGGGCGCACGGCTTTTTCCTGGTCGGCTCCCCCGGCGAAACCGAGGAGGACATCCTGGAAAGCTTCCGTTTCTGCGCGCGGCTCAAGCTGGACACGTTCGGCTTCAACCGGCTGTGTGTTTATCGTGGCACGCCGCTCTGGCACGAATATCTCGAACGCGGCATCCTCGACGACGAACGTGACTGGGCCAAGTGGTTCAAGTGCTCGGACATTGACCCGACGGTGCTGCCCAGCGAAGTCGTCAACCGCGCGCGGCAGAAGGGTTACGCGTTGCTGTTTGCGCGGCGGCTGTTCTTCCGTCCCATCAAGACGTTCAAACTGCTCCGCACGCTGGGTCGGCACATGAAGTACAGCGACATCTTGCGGCTGTTGAGCAGTCCGTTCCGGCGGCGCAAGCTGAACCGGACGCCGGAACTGCCCGCAAAGATGATCGAACGGGGGTTGACCGCGCCCATTCGGAACGCCACGCCGGTGGATGCGCCGGCGGTTCCCGCGTGATCCGGTGCCCGTAAGAAATCCTCGTTCGTGGGCCGGGCTCAAATCTGGCACTACTACGGTAAACCGCGGTGCGCGTTAATGGCTAATGACCAACTCCTTCACGAGAAGCTCTGGCAGGTGTTAGAAGCGGCTTGGGTTAATTTTTGAAGTTACCCGTGCGGCCCATCCTCATATTGGGTGGCATTATTGCCAAGTAGCCCATACGCAACGTCTGAGATACCGACATATCCGACCAGATGAAAATCATAAATCGGTGCAACGGCGCTCTGCGCCCAGTATCCAACCCAAAGAAAGAGAATGAGTATGCCCCATAAAATAAAAGCCAATCTAAAGCGCAGCGTTTGTGGCGTATCGGAAAATCTTCCCATGACGAAAATGGCCAAGAGCTGAAGTTCGAGGAAAGCGACCACTGCCCACACGGGAGCGCGGCTGTGCCCGATGCCCCAGCGGTGGTCAATGCTGATTCCGTTTGAAAGAAAGTAAGTGACATAACCACCATACAGCAAAATCGATAGCACGAAGTTCGCTGTGCAAATCATTTTGAGTGCACGAATCATGATTCACAAACACCTAACAGACAATAGACGCCGAAATGTGCGGCCTATTCTTTTCCAGTAAATGAGCATAATTTAAACTGAAGTCGTTGTCTAGCACAAAACTATGCGTTTATAGTCTGTTGCGAAGGAACATTTGACAATAGCCCGGCATTTCAATGCCGGGATCGTTGGCGAATAGATGTTTAGTCCCGGAGGGACGGCTGAGTTGGTCCTTCCTTTCAACCGTCCCTGCGGGACTTATTCCGTTGGGACGACGACAACCCGGCGTTGAAACGCCGGGCTATTGTCAGGCAGTCCCGTTGGGACGTTGTCCAGCATCAAATCGGAGGGACGAGTTACACGAGTCCCTGTTTTAATTTGATTTTAGGGACTCGCAGAGCTCGTTCTCTTCGAAATCATTCCCGGTTGCCGTTGTAACCGTTTTTGCGTTCCCAGCGGCGCTGGCGTTCGGGCAAGCTCGCGTCCACTTTCGCGTAGTAGGTTTCCTCGCCGAACAATTGGTTGGCCGCCTGCTCCAGTTCCAGGGACGGCGTGACACTGAAACGTTCGCTGGTGTCCACGAAGACATTTCCGCCGCCGGGTTGCATGAAGCACAACAACAACGGGCATTTGCCCGGATGCGCCGCCACCAGTTCGCGCACGGATTCGAGTTGTTCGGGTTTCAAATGGGCGGTGTGCAGGCGCAAATGGACCTGTTTGGTAAACCGCTTCGGCGCGTCCTCCAGCGGCATGATTTCCTGCGGGAAGATTTTCGGCTTCTCGTCGCTGTTGTTCACTTCGCCGAGAACCAGAATCGCCTGGTTCGGTTTGAGCAACTCGCGGTATTTCTCGTAATTCTCGTTCATGCAGAGCACCTGCACGGAGCCTTCGAGGTCTTCGAGCGTGACCATCGAATACGGCTTGCCGCTCTTCTTGGACACACCGTTTTGCACAGCGGCAATCAAGCCGCCAATGCGCGTGAGGCTGCGATTCGACAGTTCCGCGAGCTTGGCGGTGTTCGTCAGCGCGTATATTTGCAGAATCGGCGCGAACGGCGTCAGCGGATGGCCGGTGACGTAAAATCCCAGCAATTCCTTTTCGTGCGCCAGCAGTTCGTGTTGCGGCCATTCGGGCAGGTTGCTGATGGATTCCGGCATCGGCGGCGCTTTTTCCTCGAGCGCGCCGAACAACGAGCTTTGTCCCTTCTGCCGGTCGGACAGGATGCTGGCCGCGCGGGCCAGGGTGCGTTCGATTTGCGCGAACAACGTGGCGCGCGTTTGGCCAAAACAATCACAGGCGCCGGACTTGATGAGCGCTTCGAGGATTTTCCGGTTCACCGTCCGGCCATCCACGCGCTCGCACAAATCGGAAAGTGAAGTGAACTTTCCGCCTTCGTTCCGCGCTTTGAGAATTGTTTCCACGGCAACTTCGCCCACGCCCTTGATGGCGGCCAGGCCAAAGCGGATGGCTAACCCGGGAGCGCCGGCATCCGTGCCGGCACCGGTGATATCGAGGGAACCCGCCGGCAGGGATGCCGGCACTCCCGGCGTCGCCGGCGTGAAATAAACGCCGCTTTCGTTCACGTCCGGCTGCAAGACCTCGATGCCGAACTCGCGCGCTTCGTTGATGTATTGGCTCAACTTGGCGGTGTCGGCCATGTCGTTGGTCATCATCGCGCAGAAAAATTCCACCGGATAATTCGCCTTGAGATACGCGGTCTGATACGCCACCACGGCGTAAGCGGCAGCATGCGATTTGTTGAAGCCGTACCCGGCGAATTTTTCCAGCAAATCAAAAATCTCGTTGGCCTTCCGCTCGGGAATCTGGTTCTTCTCCTTGCAACCCTTGACGAAAACGGCGCGTTGCTTCGCCATTTCCTCGGGCTTTTTCTTGCCCATCGCGCGCCGGAGCAGGTCCGCGCCGCCGAGCGTGTAGCCGGCCAGCACCTGCGTGGCCTGCATCACCTGCTCCTGGTAAATCAAAATACCGTAAGTCTCGCGGGCAATCGGTTCCAGCAGCGGATGCTCGTATTCAATCTTCACTTCGCCCTGCCGGCGCCGGATGAATTCGGGAATCAGCTCCATCGGGCCGGGCCGGTAAAGCGCCACCAGCGCGGTGATGTGTTCGATGGAGCTGATCTGGAATTTGCGGCACAAATCGCGCATCCCGCCGGATTCCAACTGGAACACGCCGAGCGTTTCCGCTTTGTTCAACAGGTCGTAAGTCTTCGCGTCGTCGAGCGGCAGATGGTCAATGTCAATTTCAACGCCGTGCGTGCGCTTCACCATTTCGCACGTGTTACGGATGACCGTGAGCGTTTTCAGGCCGAGAAAATCCATTTTCAACAGGCCGAGGTCGCCGACGGGGTTCATGGCGTATTGCGTGACGAGCGTGCCGCTGTCGTCCTGCTTGAGCGGGAGCAGATTCACGAGCGGCTGGTCGCCGATGACGACGCCGGCGGCATGCACGCTCGCGTTGCGCGCGAGGTCTTCAAGAATCAACGCGGTATCAATCAACTCACGCGTGACGTCCTCGTTTTCGTAGGCTTCTTTGAGTTCCGGCGATTGCTTGAGCGCCTTTTCGAGCGTCATCTTCAAATCAAAAGGAATCATTTTCGCGAGTCGATCGCACTCACCGTAGCTCAAACCCATCACGCGGCCCACGTCGCGGACCACCGATTTCGCGCCCATCGTGCCGAAGGTGACGATTTGCGCGACGGAATTGCGCCCGTATTTCTCACGGACATATTCAATGACGGCCGCGCGGCGGTCGTCGGCAAAATCAATGTCAATATCCGGCGGGTTGACTCGCTCGGGATTGAGAAAGCGCTCGAACAGCAGGCCGTAGCGGATTGGATCCACGTTCGAGATTTCGAGCAGATAAGTGACAATGGAACCAGCGGCCGACCCGCGCGCCACGCACGCGATGCCGTGCTCATGTCCGTAACGGATGAAATCGCCGACGATGAGGAAGTAACTGAGGAAACCGGTCTTCTCAATTACCGTCAGTTCGTGCTTGAGGCGGTCCATTACCGTTTTGAGGGCGCTGGCGACGGCGGGGTCATTTGAAGTTCGGAATTCGGAGTTCGGAGTTCGGAGTTGTTCTTCCGTCAGTTGGAAGGTTGGCAGCCGCGTCGGGTCATCAATGCCTTCGACGATGAATTCCTTGCCTTCGACTTTGGCGTGAATGGTGTAACGCCGGGACAATCCCTCGGCCAGCCATTGCCGCAAATAACCTTCACGCGTGAAATGTTCCGGCGGATGGAACACGGGATAATGCAGCTTGCCGAACTCGATTTCCAGATTGCATTTCTCGGCGATTTCGAGCGTGTTCATCACCGCGTCGGGCGTGTCGGCAAAACGCGCTTTCATTTCCGCGGCGGTGCGCAGATAAAATTGTTCCGGCTCGTAGCGCAGCCGTTTGGTGTCGGCCAGTTGCGTCTGGGTGCCGATGCAAATCAGGCAATCGTGCGCGTGCGAATGGCTTTTCTCGATGTAATGCACATCGTTTGTCGCCACCAGCTTCAAGCCGAATTCCTTCGCCCACTGAATCAAATGCCGGTTGACCTTGGCCTGCTCCGCGATGCCATGATTCTGGAGCTCGAGATAAAAATTGTCCGCGCCGAGCGTCTGCTTGAACCAATCCACCGTGTCGCGCGCCTTGTCAATTTGATCCTTCATGATCAAATCGGGGATTTCACTGGCGAGACAGCCGGACAGCGCGATGAGGCCGTCCTTGTGCGCGGCCAGCAGTGCTTTGTCAATGCGCGGCTTGTAATAATAGCCGTTGAGATGCGCCTCGGTGGTGAGCTGAATGAGATTTTTATAGCCGGTCGCGTCCCGGGCGAGCAGACCGAGATGATGATAAACGTCGCGCCCGCCGCTGCTGGTTTTCTTTTCCAACCGGCTGCCGGGGGCGACATAGACTTCGCAGCCGACGATGGGTTTGATGCCTTTGTCACGCGCGGCCTGGTAAAAATCAATCGCGCCGTAGAGGACGCCGTGGTCGGTGATGGCGAGCGCGGGGAATTTAAGTGCATGCGCCTTGTCCACCAGCCGGTCCAGCCGGCAGGCGCCGTCGAGCAACGAATACTCGGTGTGCAGATGGAGATGAACAAAATCCGCATGCGACATGAAGCGATTTTAACTTTAAACCACAAAGACACCAAGACACAAAAAGCTTTGACACGAATTTCACGAATTTGCACGAATCACAAAGGACTGGAGGCCCGACAGAAAACACCCCGGGGTAAGCGGGTGGTGACCGTGCGTCCGCGCCGAGTGCCACCCCGGGTAAAAGCCACCCATATTTTCCAAGCCCGGGGGCAGAAAATTTGAACCGCGATTGGCCACGGATTTTCTGGCAACGACCATCCCGTATTTGGGGGATGGAGTTTCACGTTGATTCGTGCAGCCCTTCGGCGAGAATTAAATGATGCAATTTTGTCCGCATTTTACGCGGGGTCGCGATTTTTTGTCCGCACGATCGGCCGGGAAAATATTTCGCCGCGTTTGCCTTTTGTTATTGATCCCGTTGGCGCTTCCGGCCGCCAACGCGCCCACCGGGTTGATGTGCGATTTGCTGCTACATCCGGAGGAAACCACCGTCACCACCGTCACGCCGACTTTTGGCTGGGTTTACAATCCGTCGTTCCGCAACGACGCGCAGGCCGGTTACCGGATCATCGTCGCGTCCAGTCAGGTTCTGGCCAACGCCAGCACGGGCGACCTGTGGGATTCCGGCATAATCAGTAACTCAACTTCGATCAACGTGCCTTACGCCGGCGGGGCGTTGCAGCCCAACACGAGCTATTTCTGGCGGGTACAGACGCTGGACGGCACCGGTCAGGTCAGCGCCCTTTCAGGAATTCAACAATTCAACACCGCCAGTTCATTGTCCAATCCGCTGACAACAGCCGGAGTCATTTACAGGCAACCGAGCGCTGGTTCAGCCAATTGTTATCCGTTGCGTTACGTTTCGGTCCCGCCGGTGCTGGTCACGACCAACAGCCTCGGACATTGGTTCATTGATTTCGGCAACGACGCCTTCGGATTCGCGACGGTGCATCTGAACGGGAACTACGGCGGGACGAATATCACTTTTGGCCTCGGCGAATTGGCCAGTGGCAACGTTGTCAACACCAGTCCCGGTGCCACCATCCGCTACTGGTCGGGCAGCTACACACTCCAGAACGGCGATTTCATCTATACCAACCGGTCGTCCACCGCCATCAGCGGCATCAGTCCGCCGACGGCAACTTATGGCATCGTATCACCGTTCCGTTATCTGGAGCTGGCCGGCGTTCCCGGCGGGGTCACGCTCACGACCAACGACATGACGCAGCAACGGCTCCAAACCGAGTTCGATGACAGCGCCGCCACATTTAACAGTTCCAGCGCGGCACTGAACCAGGTCTGGGGTTTGTGCAAATACTCGATGAAAGCGCTGAGCTTCGATGGCATCTACGTGGACGGCGACCGCGAGCGCACGCCTTACGAGGCGGATAGCTACATCCACATGCTGAGTTCGTATGGAGTGAACAACGATTTCACCATGCCGCGTTGCTCGTTTGAATATCTCACCAATCATCTGACCTGGCCGACCGAATGGCCGCTGCACATGGTGTTGGTTGCCTGGGCCGATTATCAGCAGACCGGCGACCCTTACCTGATCACCAAGTATTACGGTTTTCTCACGAACAAATGTTTGTTATCGGGTCGAGCCTCGGCAACGGATGGATTGGTGCGGAGTTACCCTTATCCGACCGTCGGTTCGCCGGGAAACAATTCGCATTCTAATCCGTCAGACATCATTGACTGGTATCAGGTCGGCAGCGACGGTATCCGCAACGACGACGGCCAGGTGCAGGAGCCGACCAATGCCGTCCTCAACGCCTTTTACTACCGGGACCTGACGATCATGGCACAAATCGCCCAGCTCACCGGCCACACGACGGACGCGGCGAATTTTGCGGCGCGCGCCAGCCAGGCCTACACCAGCTACGATAACGCCTTCTGGAACGCCGGTTCGCAGAGTTACATTGATGGCGAAGGGACGACCCATTCCTCCGCTCACGCCAATTTCTTCCCGCTCGCCTTCGGCCTGGTGCCGGCCAGCAAGCAGGCCGCCGTCGTCAATTTTCTTCGTTCCCGGATTACTGCGGATAGCGGCATGCCGCCCGGCGTGTATGGCGCGCAGTACATGCTCGAAGGCCTGTTTCTGGCCGGCGACGCGGACACCGCGCTGGGCCTGATGACCACCAACGGTCCGCGCAGTTGGATGAACATGATCAACATCGGTTCCACGATCACCGACGAAGCCTGGAGTGTGGGCAATAAATCCAACGAAGATTGGAACCACGCCTGGGGCGCGGCGGCGGGCAATCTCATCACCCGCTACGTGTTGGGCCTGCGCCCGCTCGCCGCCGGTTACGGTCAGGTGCTCATCCAACCGCAATTGGGCCAGACGTTGTCCTGGATGCAGGGCACAGTCCCGACGATTCGCGGGCCGGTGTCCGTCCAGGCCAGCAACGCGCCCGGACAGTATCAACTTTTATTGAACGTTCCCGGCAACGTCACGGCCACCGTCATGCTGCCTACACTCGGCGCAGCGAGCCCGGTTGCGCTGGTGGATGGCGAAATGGTTTCCGGCACGGTGTCTAACGACTGGCTCACGGTGACAAACATCGGCTCCGGCCAGCACGCCGTCTGGCTCAACGCCAGCAACACGCCTTCGCAGACGACGCTTTACAACAACTGGGCCGCAGGTTGGTTCGGCACGAATGTTTCAAACGCTTCCCTGGCGGGTATGGACGCCGATCCGGATGGGGATGGCGTGAGCAACTTCAATGAATTTATCGCCGGCACCAATCCATTGAATGCCACCGACTGGTTTCACATCCTGAACACGGAGTATTTACCCGCCGGCCCGGTCATGAACGTGATGGTTGCCGGGAGCGCAGGACGGCATTACACCCTGCAGCATTCGCTCACGTTGAACCCGGCAGCGTGGACCACCGCTGACACACAAACAGCAACCACCGACAATCAAACGATAACCTTGCATGACGCTTCGTTGTCAGGATCCACACAGGCTTTTTTGCGCGTGACCGTCACTTACCCGTAAGCCGCCGACGGATAAGCCGTGGGCGACCGCCAGCGCTGAACTCCGGACCCACAATCAGAGCTTTAAACCGTGTTATTCCTGGTCCGTCACGCTGTCGTGGAACTTGAGGATGTCGCCCTTTTCGCCTTTCAACTCGGCTTCTTTGAACTTGATGGCGGTGCGCGGGTGCTGGTTCAACATGCCGGTCAGCAGATACGGCAGATCGTAGCCCCACAACAATTTTGCGCGCATCGGTTCGATGTGGTTCTGTACGCAGTCCAGCACGGGACGAATTTTGTATTTCGGGTTGTGCAGGAACGCGAGCAACAGTTCCATCGGGCAATTGCCCGCGCCGCGGCCCAGGCCGGCCATGGTGGCGTCCAGAAAATTCGCGCCTTCGATGATGCCTTCAATCGTATTGGCAAAAGCGAGCTGCATGTTGTTGTGCATGTGCACGCCCACTTCCTTGCCCGACGCCTTGCAGTGCTGAATGTATTGCTTCACCAGCTCGTGAATGCGTTCGCTGTAAAGCGCGCCGAAACTGTCCACCACATAAATCGCCTCCGCCTCGGATTTCGCCAGCATTTCCAGGCCTTCTTCCAATTCGCTCTCCGGCACGGTCGAAGCCGCCATCAGGTTCACCGTCGTTTCGTAGCCCTTGTCGTGCGCGTCCTTGACCATGTCCAGCGCCGTCGGAATCTGATGGATGTAGGTCGCCACGCGAATCATGTCCAGGACCGAATCTTTCTTCGGCAGAATGTCCTCGTGATAATCGCAACGCTCGGCATCGGCCATGACGGTAAGTTTCAGGCTGGTCGGATTATCACCCACGATGCGGCGCAGGTCGTCTTCGACGCAATATTTCCAGCAGCCATGTTCGCCCTGCTTGATGCCTTTGCGCGACGCCTTGTAGCCAAGTTCCATGTAATCCACGCCGGCCGCCACGCAGGTGTCATAGACGACCTTCACAATTTTGTCGTCGAAATGATGATTGTTCATCAGGCCGCCGTCGCGGATGGTGCAGTCGAGCACCTTGATTTCGGGCCGGAACGAGAGCCAGCGGCTGGTGGCCGTGTCTTTGGGTTTGGTGGCTTTCATACTATGTCGGATTCAAGCGTCAGTAAGCGATTATTTTCTCAGAAGCCGCGGAAAAAGGATAGCAGAAAATCCGGTTTTATGGCGGATTGGGGCGCAATCTGGCACAGCCGCCGGAGCGCGTGTTGTCCCAACTCGCTGCGCCGCCAAAAGCCCAACCGCTGCGGACTGAGGACAATCCGCCCTCCTCGAGCAGGCAAAGTCGTTGCTGGCCTTGCCAAGCTGCGCCTCCCCGAAAGGCAGGCTTATAATTAGCGTTGCCACACCCATCAGTGTTCTTCACTCTCAAGAGTAGAAATGGCCAATCCAAGACGAGTCCCGAATCGTACCCCTCCGCGATGCGGCAGGTCTGGCGCCGGGACTGGATTCGGAAAGCGACGACCACTATTTTTCACCGTCCTGATCCCATGATGACCTCCTGTAATCCCGACGGGGCTCGGAAGACGCTGATTTGGGGGTTGCATCCTGTGCAGGTCGCCTGGTTGGTGGTGGCCTTGTTGACCTTGTTCCGGCTTTGGTACATGTGTGTTTTTGACCTCATCCCGGACGAAGCTTATTACTGGGTCTGGTCCAAACATTTAGCCCTTTCGTACCGGGACAAGGGCCCGTTGACCGCCTGGACGATTGCGTTGGGCACAAAACTCTTTGGGGACACGGTTTTCGGGATCCGTTTCTTCGCGGTCCTGCTCAGCGCGGGCACGGCGTTTCAATTGTTCCGGCTGGCCCGGCGATTGTATGACGACGGCACCGCTCTCTGGTGTCTTGGTGTGGCAGCAATAATCCCGTTGTTCGGCATTGGATCCATTTTAATGACGATTGATCCCCTCAGTGTGTTTTTTTGGGCCTTGGGCGCCAATCTGGCCTGGTCGGCGTTTGAAACGGGAAAAATGCGCTACTGGCTCCTTCTGGGAGCGGCGGTCGGCATTGGCTTTCTCGCGAAGTTCATCAATGCCGCCCAGTTGATTTGCGTCGTGATCTTCCTCTGTTGGTCGCAACCCCACCGCCGTTTTCTTTTCAGCCGGCAAAGCGCGGCAACCCTTTTGATGTTTGCAGTCTGTTCGCTGCCGGTGTTCTGGTGGAATGTCCGGACCGGCTGGCTCCATGTCCGGGCACTGCACGATCGCGGCGGTTTCAATCAATCCTTTGCCATCCGGCCCAACAATCTCCTGACGCATCTGGCAACGCAATTGGGAGCGATAACACCGCTCCTTTTTGTGGGCATGATAATTGCCGTGATTGGTTTGTGGCGGTTCCAAAGCAGTCAGGCGCGGGTCAAGCATCTTTTGAGTCAGTTTGTTCCCATCCAGGCCTTCTACCTGTTGCTCAGTCTGAACAGCCGGGTCCAGCCCAACTGGATTGCTCCATCCCTGGTCGCGGGCGTCGTCTTGCTGGTGGCCTTCTGGAGGCCGTTCATCCTGAGAAAACCGAACTGGCGCTGGGCGGCGTGGATCTCCCTGGGTCTGGGCCTGACGGTGACGCTTGTTCTTCATGCGACAGCCTTCCTTCCCCTCCCCATGAAGTACGACGTTTTCCACAAGGCCGAAGGTTGGGTGGATTTCGCGGCTCACATTCAACGGACCCGCCAACAGACCCATGCCGATCTGTTGATTGCTAACTACTACACGCAAGCCAGCATGTTGCAATTTTATCTGCCGGATCATCCGGTTACCTACCTGCCGCCGGCTGCTTATGGCAACAACCAGTTCACGCTCTGGCCGGGTTACGAGGTCAGAAAGGAAACACGAGCCTTGTACGTGGTTGATGACAAACCCCTGCTGTCAGAAAAGGTGAAGGCTGAGTTCACACATTGGCAACTTGTGGATGACTTCTGGTCGGAATTCCACGGGCGCCGGATCGAACACTTCTTCGTCTTTCTACTCTGGAACGATTAGCGCTGCGGAGGCTGGACAGGTCAGCCCCGATGTGGCTGCAGGACACCGGCGACGCCAACTTCCTGCTGCGCTTTTACCGGATTATCGAGCGCTGAAGAAGTTTTTGACGACCTCCGCCACGCGCTGAATTTGCCGGTCGGTCAGTTCCGGATAGATCGGCAGGCTGAGACATTCGCGGGCGGCCTTTTCGGCGACGGGGAAATCGCCCGCCTTGTGGCCCAGGTGCGCGTAGCATTTCTGCAAATGCAACGGCAACGGATAATGCAGGGCGCAGCCGATGCCGCTGGCTTCGAGATGCTTTTTCAAATCATCGCGGCGTGGATGGCGCACGACGTAAAGATGCCACGCGCTTTGGGCGTAATCCGCTTCGCGTGGCAGTTGCAGCGGCGTGCCGGCCAGCAATTCGTGGTAGCGGTGCGCCACGCGACGGCGTTCGGCGGTCCACTTATTCAGATGTTTTAACTTCACGCCGAGCGTTGCTCCCTGGAAACCTTCCATGCGGTAATTGTAGCCGACTTCGTCGTGGTAATAGCGCACGGTGGAACCGTGCTCGCGCAGCGAACGGGCGCGCTTATCGAAGGCGGCATTGTTCGTCACGAGCGCGCCGCCTTCGCCGCAAGCGCCGAGGTTTTTGCCGGGATAAAAGCTGAAGCAAGACATCTGGCCGGACGTGCCGACAATCTTGCCTTTGTACATTGCGCCGTGCGCCTGCGCCGCGTCTTCGACCAGCGGCAATTTGTGCTTGCGGCAGACGGCCAGAATCGCGTCCAGGTCAAAGGGATGGCCGTAGAGGTGCACTGGCAGGACGGCCCGAGTGCGCGGGGTGATGGCGCGTTCGATAAGTTTCGAATCGAGATTGAACGTGGCGTCGTCAACGTCCACGTAAACCGGCTTGGCGCCGACATAGGAAATCGCCCAGCTCGTCGCCACGAAAGTGAAGGGCGTGGTAATGACCTCGTCGTCCGGGCCGACGCCGAGCAACAACAGGGCCACATGCAGCGCCGAGGTGCCACTGTTGAAGCCAACGCAATGCTCCGCGCCAATAAACTTCGCGAAGTCTTTTTCAAACTGCACCACGTCGGGTCCCAGGCAAAACGAGCAATGGTCAATGGTGCGCGCCAGGGCGGCGTCGAGGTCTTTGCGGATGCTGCGCAACTGCGCCGGCAGGTCGAAATAGGGTATGGTTTCTTCCACGTTGCCGCAGAACATAAACTGAGTTCATGACTGGAGACAACCAAAACGTTTCAGGGCGCGGCGAATATGTCTCGCAAGGTGGCAAAGACCGTCTCCGGTGAAATGGCCGCCAGGCAGTGATGGGCGCTGTAGCAGACCGCCGAGTTGCCATCGCAACCGCACGGGTTGCCGGTCAAGGCACGATGGCGACTGCCGGGCGGCGCCCACTGGGCAGCGGCGGTGGGGCCGAACAGGCCGATCGTCGGCACGCCCAGGCCGGCGGCAAAATGCAACGGGCCAGTGTCGCTGGAAATGAAAACCGCAGTGCGGTTCACCACGGCAAGAAACAAGGGCAGTTCGGGAATGGCCGGCAACACCAGCGCTTCCGGCGCCAGTTTTTTCAATTCAGCCATCACCGACTGCTCGCGTTCACCGGTCGCAGTCGTGAAGGCGAGGCGGATCCCGGCGCCCGCTGCCTGCCGATAAAGTTCCGCCCAAAACCGGAGCGGCCATTCCTTTTTCGGCTGGCTGGAGGCGACGTGACACAGAACTGTTTGTTCGGGGAGGATTTTTTCGGCCGGGCCCGACAACGCCGGGTCGGCGCGGATTTCGGTTTCGAGCGAGGGCGGCGGGATGCCCCAGGCGGAAAGGAGATGCGTCAGACGCACCGCTTCATGCAGTGTTTCGACTGGTGGTGGAACGCGTTGGTTATAGCAAAACCGGCGGCCCCAAAATCCGCCACGCTCTCCCCAACCGAGCCGCCGGGGGACGCCGATGAGCAAGCCCACAATCGCGCCACGATCGTTGCTGGCAAAATCCACCAGGCGGTCGAAACGCTCGCGGCGCAAGGCGCGGATGACCGGCCAGGTCCGGCTCAGCCCCATGCGCCCGCGCCGGCGCGGCATCGGCCAGACGCGGTCCAGCCACGGGAGATGCCGGAAAAGGGGCGCGATTTCCTCCGGGACGAGCAGGTGCAGTTCAGATTGGGGAAAATGTTTGCGGAGCGCCCGCAACGCCGGGGTCATCAGCACGGCGTCACCAAAATATTTGAACTGGATGGCGAGAATTTTCATTCGTGGCACAGTCATCCTGCCTGTTCGACGCGCCAATTTGCCATGTAACCTCAAATTCAACACACAGGCGAGGCGCCTGTGCCTCTACTCACGACTGGAATTGCAGTTCGTAAAGTTTTTGGTAAATGCCGCCCCGCTTGACCAGTTCCACGTGTTTGCCGGTCTCGACAATGCGGCCTTGATCGAGCACCACGATCAGGTCCGCGTGGAAAATGGTGGACAGCCGGTGCGCGATGCACAACGTGGTGCGGCCCTTCATCAATTCATCGAGCGCGGCCTGCACCGCGCGTTCGGATTCCGTGTCCAGCATATTGGTCGCTTCATCCAGCGCCAGGATCGGGGCATTTTTCAGCACCGCACGGGCGATGGCGAGGCGCTGCCGCTGGCCTCCTGAGAGCATCACGCCCTTTTCGCCAACCACCGTGTCGAAGCCCTGCGGTTTTTCCATGATGAAATCGTAGGCATAAGCGTGCCGGGCAGCGGCGATAATTTCGTCATATGTCGCGCCGGGCCGGCCCATTTCGATGTTCCGGCGAATAGTATCGTTGAACAAGATAGTTTCCTGGGTGACGACGGCGATTTGTTTGCGGAGGTCGCGCGTGGCCACTTCTCGCAGGTCCAAATCACCGATGCGAACGGCGCCGCGGGTCGGGTCGTAGAAGCGCAACAGCAGGTTGGCCACCGTGGTCTTGCCCGCGCCGCTGGAACCGACGAGCGCGACAAGTTGGCCGGGCCGGATGTGCAGATCAATGTTGCGCAACACCGGTTTGTCGTCGTAAGCGAAATCCACGTGATCGAAATAGATTTCCGCACCGGCAGCCTGGAGCGGCCGGGGTCGCGCCGGCTCGGGAACGCTGTTCTGTGTTGCCAGCAGTTCGAAGACGCGCTCGCTGGCCGCGCGAGCCTGGGCGAGTTGGTTGTACAGGCGCGACAGATTTTTTATGGGCGGGTACATCAAAAAGACGCTCGTGATGACCTGGAAGAAATTGGTGGTGCTGGGGCGGGCCTGGGCACAGTAGATCAGATACAACAGGGCCAGCGCCACGCCCAGGGCCCCTAAAAAATCGATGATTGGTCCCGAAATTTCATTGGCGCGGACGATGCGCATGTACTGGCTGACGGCCTTGCTCGCGGTATGCCGGAATTCGGAGGCGGCCACGCTTTCGAGGTTGTAGGCCTTGACGATGCGATGGCCGGTGAAGGCCTCGGTCATGACCTGCATCAGGCCGGCGTTTTGCGACTGGAGCTCACGGCTGGAGCGGCGGACTTTCCGATTGTAAATGGAAAGGGGAATCAGGCAGAACGGCAGGACGATCAAGGTGAGCAACGTCAGTTTGCGCGTCGCCGGCTGGTACAACAACCAGGCCATTACGCTGGCCAGCGTGACCGGGTCGCGGACGATGACCGAAGTGGCGCCGCTCAAAATGGTTTGCAGCGCATAGGTATCGCTCATGATACGCGAATTGAGTTCGCCGCTGCGGTTTTTGCTGAAGAACCCCGCGGAGAGGTGCAATAGATGCGCGAACAGGCGCTCGCGCAGGTCGGTAATGGTGTGGATGGCCGTCCATTGGAGACAATAGACATTCAGATAGGCAAAGAGGCCGCGCAAAAACATCACCAACGGAATCAAGGCCACAAGGCCGATTACGGCGCCGGGATGTTGATGCAAACCCTGGTCCATGGCTTCACGCGCCTCGTGAAACCATTCCGTCATAAAGTCAGGCATGCCAGGCAGCGGTTTGTCCGTTTCGGCGGGATTGGCCGACGGGAAAATGACGCTGCAGACGAAGGTGATGGTGGCAATCAGCACCGACGCCATCAGACCGCTGATGATGCCGGTGAGCACGCCGAGAAAAAGCCGCGCGCGGTAGGGCCGGGCCAGACCCCAGACTTTGAACAGAAACGCTAGCATTCGACTCCGCTATTGTTGGCAGACGGCGAAAGAAAGCGAGAATTTTTCTGCGGGTCGCCGGCGGCCGGCGCCCGACCGGGCGTTTCGAAGTGCGCTCGCCTTGTGCGAAAACGTTGCCGGATCACCTGGCGATTGTCTAAAATTAAGACCGCATGGCACACGCCGTTTCGTTGGTCAGCGTTGTTTCTTTTGTGCGCTTTAAAGCCATTCGCGCCTTGGAGCGGATGTGCCGGCCTGAATGGCTTTACCGATTGTTGGCGCCGGTAGCCAGCTTGCGCGCCGCACTTAAGAAATGCCCTGCGGCGCTGACGCTGCCGGCGGTTATAGGTACCGGAACAGTCATTCCCTACACACGCAAGGCATGGCGAAATTACTATTTGAATTGCGCGTTGAGTAATTTCCCCGAACGGCTGACCGGGCCGGGTTGGTTCAACCGTTGTTCATTTTCCGGCCTGGATGAACTGCTCGAAGTTCAGCGGCGTGGACGGTCTGCGATCATCGTCATTTTGCATTTTGGCCCTGCCTACCTGCTTCGCTTCTGGCTTCGAGCGGCGGGGATACGGGCCGCCACTCTGGTGGCTGGCGAAGCAAATGAACGGTCCTATATGCATCGCTTGCGGGACCGCGTGACGCTCTTCCCCGGGATTCCAACGGTGTTTTATCCGCTTCAGTTTCGGAAAGTCCTGGAATTTCTGGCGTCTGGCAATGTGCTGGTCATCGCCGCTGATTGTGACACGCCCAATTGCATAGAAGTTCCGATTGACGCTCATCATAGCTTTCGGATGGCGGCAGGTGCTATCCGGTTAGCGGCCGAACGGGGAGCGCGTTTATTCCCGTGCACTATCACCGATGAAGGCCAATGGCGGTTTCGGGTTGAAATTGGCCGTCCGGTGCCCGAGAATCTGGTTTCCGGTACGCCGGATTTCACGTCCGTGGGAAAACATCTGTTGGATGAGATGCTGCCATGTTTGCGGGCGCACCCGGAACAATGCACCAGGATGATCTTCGAAAATTTCCGGACCACAGTCCCTCCTCAATCCGTGGAGGTTTTTCCCGGCGTGACCAGGTAAATTCCGGGAGATGGAGCCCCGACCAAATGACAAAGCCGTGTGAAAATGACGATAGCAGGAAAGTTCAAGTCTGAGAGGGACAAGTGTCCGACCTGTGACGACCAGTACCCGGAGCTGTCACGATCAGGGAGGGGCAAGCTGTTTGTCATCTCGGGCCGGTGCGGCCGCATGGCAAATCGCGTGGTTCTGTTCGCTCATTTCATGGCCCTGGCGGAGGAGCAGGGACATCGCGTCGTCAACCCCACATTCCATTCTTACGCGGGCCTATTCGAGGAGACAAGAGCGGACGTCTATTGCCGGTATCCAAGAGCGGGCCGCAGAAGCTGGCTGGACATCCTTCCCGGTGTTGGGGGGGCGATCCGCGGCACGCGGATCTTCTTTCACCTCGCCCGGGCATTCGGCCTGTGGAATGAGCGTTGTCCGATTTTCGGGAAAAGCGTTTTCACCTTGCGCCAGACCCCCGGGCAAACGGTCACGTCGCTGAACGGCCCGGAGGTCCAGGCCAAAATCCGGGACGCCCGGATTGTCTTCGTGAATGGCTGGAATTTTCGCGCACCCGAACTCGTGCAGCGGCACGCGGAGAAAATCCGGCCTTATTTCCGGCCCATTGCCGAGTTTGCACAGGCCAGCCGTCAAACGATTCGGCGGCTGCGCGAACAAGCCGATCTGGTCGTCGGGGTCCACATTCGCCGGGGCGATTACGAGACGTTCCGGTCCGGCGTCTATTTCTACCCGGTTGCGCGCTATGCCGCCTGGATGCGGGACCTGGCGGTGCAGTTCCCCGGCCAGCGGGTGGCATTTTTTGTGTGCAGCGACGAACCGCGAACGGCGACGGAATTTCCGGGGTTGACCGTTGTTCCCGGCGCGGGCTCCGCGCTGGCGGATCTCGATGCCCTGGCGCGGTGCGATTACATTCTGGCGCCGGTAGGCACGTTTTCGATGTGGGCTTCCTTTTTCGGCAACAAACCGTTGTTTTCCATCCGGAACCGCGAGGCAAGAGTTGAGCTGAGCGAATTCCGAGTCTCGGACCTGGCCGAAATCCCCTGATCCCGCCGGCAATGACTGGCCCAGGTTGGTTATCGTCCATTACCGCCGGAATGCGAATGCAAACCATAAGCCGTCCTGTTTCTAGATTAAAACTCTTGATTCGACGAACATAGTTGGCTTAAAATAGGTTGTGCATGCGCTCGGGGTAGTCATTCCTACCAAAAACTCGATGCGCTATCTGCCGGATCACGTGCGGACCCTGTCAGCTTGGATCGACCTGGCGGAACAGGTGGTGGTCGTGGACAGCTTTTCCGGAGACGGAACGGTGGATTTTATCAGAAATAATCTGCGCCATCCGAACCTTCATTTCGTGGCCCATCCGCCTGGCTTGTACGCTTCCTGGAATCACGGCATCCGCCAGATGACAACGGAGTATTGCTACATCTCGACGGTGGGAGATTCAATCAGCCGCGTGGGCATTGAGCATTTGGTTTCCACGGCGTCCCGACTGGGGAGTGGTGTGCTGGTCAGCCGGCCGGATTTTGTGAACGAAGTCGGTCAAGCATGTGACGGTCCGGAATGGCCCATGGATGATGTCGTCCGGCGGTTGCAAGTGTGCGAACCGTGCCGTCTTCGACCCCCCATCATGGTGGCCACCGCGCTGACCCATACTGGCGGCGCAATCACGGGCAGTTGTGCCAGCGACTTGTTCGAAACCACTACCTTACAGAATCATCCGTTCCCTTTGGGTTTTGGTGTGGCCGGTGACGGGATCTGGAGTCTGGAAAACGTCGGACGGATTGTGTGGGCGGTCACTCCGGAAGTAGTGACCACCTTCCGCCGCCATCCTCCCACCTCCTCCGCCATGGAAATCAAAACCGGTAGAACCGCCGGCGACTTTGCCCGCGTGGCAAGGCGGGTTGTGGCTGAGTGGCTGCAGTCTTGCCCCCCGGTGGTTACGCCGGAAGTTTGCGCGGACATACAGCGGCTGCTGCACCTCGCGGTTGAATACGAATATTCCCGTTGTCGATACAATCGCTTCCGAAAAGGCCAATGGCCGTGGATTCTTAATCCCCGGGCGTGGCTGGCCCGGACCCGGCGCAACGCGCTGAAGTCACAGGTGAATGACCTGATGCAAAGGATCTGCGACCAAAGCTCAACCGGGCATCACCTTAGTTCTCCTCGTCGGGCCCTGGATTTCCTGGCGGTAACGGACGCGGAGAAAGCGCAACGCCTTTGCCTTGATCACGGCTTTTCGGCGAAATCTCCGCGCGAAGTCGGTTACGCGTGATTTCGCTCAATTACGATGCTTGACCCGCGCTCCGCCCGGAGACATTGGCCGATCATCGTGAATCAGAGCCGCAAACTGTGCTGCCAGCCTCAGGCAGGAATCGGGTTCAGTCGGGCCTTCGGCTCTCGAATTTAACCGCGCCGGATTGAGGTCCTGATTTTTACATGGGATGGCAAACTTAAGCCGCCAGGGTCCTGTAAATGTTGATGGTGTCGCTCGCGGTTCTTGCCCAATCGAAACGTGCGGCGCGGGCCATGCCCCGATTGATCCATTCCTGTCGCTGATCCCGGTCCAGGCTGCAAACCTGCAACAGTCCGTCAATCAGGCTGTCAACGGAGTGGGGATCAACTGTGAGGGCTGCGCCGCCGGTCACTTCGGTCAGGCTGGCGGTGTCCGCCACGACGGCAAGCGAACCGCAAGCCATCGCTTCCAGCGGTGGAATGCCAAAGCCTTCATACCATGAAGGGCAAACCAGGGCCAGGGAACAGCGATACAGTTTGGCCAGGTGGGCATCGGAAACCGGCCCCGCATTTTTGACCCGGTCGGCAATTTTCAACTCGCCGATCCATTTGGTTTCCACGTGATCGAAATTTGGACCGACCACGCAAAGTCCCAATTCCGGCTGTTTTTCGGCCGCCCGGGCAAATGCCTGGAGCAGCCGAGCGAAGTTTTTGTAGCGGGCGTGCCGCGCACCGACAAAGAGAAAGTAGGGACGTGCGGGAACGGGTTCATCGCCCAAAGACATTTCCCTGGAAAGTGCCGAGGCCAGGGGCGTTACGGATACCCGCGCGGCAGGCACAGGAATGCGTTCCAGAAGATCACGGCGGGTATTTTCGGACACGCAAATAATGGCATCTGCCGATTCCACCGCTTTTCGTTTGGCGCTGGTATCGCGTCCTTCCGGGTCCTGCTCCCGGCCGAAAATTTCCGGAATCATATCGTGAATGGTGAGCACAAATGGAGCCGCACGTTTCGTCGATCTTTCCAAGGCCAGGGAGCCATGATGCACCGAGTGAATCAGATTGAAGCCTTCCCTTGATTCAACCCCGGCAAAGTATTTTCTCGCAGCCCAGTTGCGCAGCTTCCGAGGCCGCAGGTATGGGGCCGGGAAATGCTTCAGTATCAGGTGCGGATGAGTTGGAAATCTTAACTGCTGATATTCGGATGGTTTCGTGTTGCCGACGGTGATGACTGGCGTCCAATCCTCCGGCAAGTGGTTGACAATATTTGCCAGATAGCGGCTGATCCCGCCAACAGGCTGCATACGATATACATGCCCGTCGTAAAGGATTTTCATCGGGATTACATATGGCCGGAGAACGCGATAGTCGCAAGCGCGATTCCGACAATTCCCGGGCGCCAGTGTCGACAATTCCAACTTGTTGTCAGGTCGGTTCACAGTAGGCTGTGACCGATGGGTGCATTGACCTGCGATAATTTCTATCAGCGTACGCGTCGGGCGAAAAAAATCATATTCTTCGGCTTGGGCTTTTTGGGTGATATGGTCCATTCACTGCCGGCGTTGTGGATGATTCGTCAGGCCTGCCCGCAGGCGCAATTGCACGTCGGTATCGCCGCCCATGTCGCATCCCTTCTGGAATGCGCGCCATGGGTGGACCGTGTCTGGGGTTATTCGCGTTTTCCCCGTCATGCCTCGCTGAAGGAAAACCTGGAATTTGTCGGCCGAATGCGCCGCGAGCGCTTTGACGCGCTGATCAATCTCAATGGTTCGGACCGTTCGAGTTGGCTGACATTTTTCAGCGGGGCGCGCGAGCGTTTGGGACGGACGCCAACAGGCGGCAACGCATTTTTTTGGCGGCAGCGGTTCACTGAAACAGTCTGGCATCCGTTTTCCCCCGAACCGGTTTACGTGCAGAATTGCCGGTGCCTGGAAAAGGCCGGGTTTCCATCCGACAAACCCGAGTTTCACGTCGAGATCAAGCCTGCGCATCTGGCAGCGGCAAATATTGCACCGATAGACGCGGGAAGGTATTTCCACATCAGCCCGTTCACGACCGACGATCGCAAGGAACTGCCGCCGAACCAACTCGTCGATCTCATCGCCGGACTGCAGATGCGCTGGCCGGACAGAAGACTGGTTCTATCCTGTGCGCCGACTGAACGCGAACGTGGCAAAATGGAATCACTGCTCAGACAACTGCCAGACCGGCCGTGGCGGGCGTTTGCGGGGGAACTGAATTTGATGCAATTGGCCGCCGTGATACAGCACAGCGCGGTCCATCTGTGCGGGGATACGGGCACGCTGCATATCGCGCTGATGACCGGCACGCCCACGGTGTCGTGGTTCCGCCCCAATCCCGGCTCGGAAGTGTGGATTCCCACCGGCAAACATTGCCGGACCGTTTTCGGCACCGGCAACAATCCGCATGCCGCGTTGCAGGGAATTGAAACGATCAGACTGGTGGAATCTCTGGGGGAGGTAATTCATTTCTCGACATAAACTGTCCGGCAAGACGGGCGGTTTGAACACAACGGATGTAACGATCAAATCGTGGTCAATCCTGCAAACCTGTTTCAGCCCGGGCGCGCTGTGCTTCATTGGTAACGTAACGGCTCAAGGCTTCGTGCGTGTGCCAGGTTAAAACGTGTTGCCGTGCAGCTTGCCCCATTTCGAGCAGGCGAGGGCGGTTTTGCAGCGCCCGACGGACACGTGTTGCCAGGTGTTCGCCTTCCGCAAAATAATAAAGCGCGTGGACTTCGTCCTCGAACGGCGCATAACGTTGGATGGTCGGCGATGGCATCAACGGTACGGAACCGACCAGCGCGATTTCGTAGTGGCGAAAACAATCCCAGCCGTAACCTTCGGGTGACCACACGATATGCGCCTGGGCGCAACGCAGCAAAAAATCTGCTCGCGGCATCTTCATGGGCGCGACGTCAATCGCATAGCCTTCCGCTTTAAGCCGTTCAAGTTGCTTTAGCCCTGAATGCCGAGTGGGGCGGTTGGTCAGGTCGCCAGCAAAAAAAACATCCGTTTTCTTGGCCGCATTGAGGTTTGAAAACTCACGGCAAACGTCCGGCTCCACCCCCAGCGAAATGGGGCGCAGTTTCTTCAGCCACCGTTGGAAAGTTTTTGAATGAAGAACATTCCCGCTGTCTTCGGTCTTGGCGCTGGTATACAGGAGGGCATTACAGGGATTGGGCGGCAGTTCGCGCTTAAAAAAACAGATGGAGTGTTCAAGTATGGAAAACCAACGGTTGTCCAAAATCGGCCGGTCTTCCATGTCAATGCCGACGAGGCGCGAACCGAGTCGAGCATAAGGAAACCGCCATCCCGTGAGAAGGTTGGGGTGGGCTACAATCTTCCGCACTAGGTTCGTGACATTCCGAACCACGTTCTTCCGGGGATTAAAGTAGGGAAAACCGTTGTTGCCGGCAATCACCAGGTCATAAGCGCCTCGGCGGGCATCGGCAACAATCGCCCGAACGGGGCGAGACTGCCGCGCGAACAGATCACGACCGGGCCCTGCATTGAGAAACTCCACCTCAGGACAGGTGAGCAGGAAACGGATGTCCCAAACATTTTTTGAAGCTAAATTTCCAATCGCCAGATAGCGTGCCATAATCTTTCTGCCTGATTGCGTACGTGTTTGCACTTGATTTTAACGGTTCTGCCCCTGGACAGTGTCCACGAAAACGCTTCCGAATTCAACGCCCGGTTGAGCGTGGTTCGCGCTCCGCGAAATGCCAGTCACAAACTTTTTGCGGGTGAGGCGAAGTTTGCGGTAAACTGCACCCGGCCCCGGTGGCGAAGCGCCGGGCCGGACAGGATGCCATGACCGAACCCGTCAGCCTTTACATCATCGCGTACAACTCGGCTGCCGACCTGCGCGCCGTGCTGCCGACGGTTCTGTGGGCGGACGAGGTAGTCGTAGTGGATTCGTTCAGCACCGACGACTCGGCGTTGGTTTGCGCGCAAGCCGGCGTGCGGCATGTGAACGTAAAATTTGAGGGCTTCGGCAGGCTGCGCAACGCCGCGCTCACGCTCCTCAAACACGATTGGGTGGTCAGTATTGATTCAGATGAACGCAGCACACCGGAGTTTGCCGCCGAAGTCCGTAGCACGCTCGCCGCGCCGCAACACGCGGCCTATTTTGTTCCGCGCCGGAACACGTTTCTTGGCCAGCCGATCCGCTTTTGCGGGATGTACCCGGATTACCGCCAGCCGCAGGTGTTTGACCGGCGCCGTTTTAAATACCGCGAAGATCCCGTGCATGAAGGTTTCGCTTGCGCGGGCAGCATCGGCTATTTCAAGAACTCTATCTGGCAGCATCCCTGGCCTTCGCTGGCGGTGGTGCTGGCCAAGACCGACCGTTACACGACGCTGACCGCGAGGCGCTATTTTGAAGCGGGTCGCCGCGCTGGTTTCCGGCAAATGGCACTGAACCCGTTGGGCGCATTCCTGAAAAAGTATATCGCCCAGCAGGGATTCCGGGATGGCGCGGTGGGATTCATGGTCTGCGCCTTGCACTCCTATTACACGTTCCTGAAATATGCCAAACTCCGGGAAATGCAACAAAGGCCCCAGCCGTGATACACCGCCCGCATCTGCTGCTTTATGAACCGCGCACTGAAGGCCATCACCTCGGTTGGTTGCGGTTCATCGTGGAAGATTTGTTGTCGGCCGAATGGCGATTGACGGTAGCGGCCGATTTGCGTCCGGACTATGAGCCGGCCATTCGTGAGCATCTCGGCAGCCTGATTTCGGCCATCACGCTGGTCAACGCTTGCGATGCGGCCACGGGGCGGCCGGTTGGTGAACATCCCGGCGCCATCGCGCATCGCCTGCAGGAAAGCGGCGCGGACCATGTCTTTCTGTGCGCATTTGATGAGGTCGCATCCTACTGCTGGCGTCGCGCCGCGCTGGGGATGGTCCCGCCGACCGGGCTGCGCGGCCATTTTGGCGGCATCTACCATCGTCCCCGTTTTTGGGTCGCTCCCTGGTGGTCGCCTAATCGCTGGCTCAAACAGGTCGGGTTTGAGAGTTGGTTGCAGCACGGCTGGGTGCGGCCGCTCCTGTTTGTGGACGAATACCTCGCACATGAGCTCCAGGCGCGGTTTCCCGGCGCGCCGGTCTTTTTTTTGCCCGATCCCTGCCCGCCGGGCTACGACGGTGACCGGGCAGCGGCCCGGAGGCATTGGGAGGTGCCGGAGAACCAATGCGTTTTTTTGTTCTACGGAGGGGGTTACCGGCGCAAAGGGCTGCACTTGGCGGTGGACGCGCTCCGGGCTTTGCCGACGACAGTCCCGGCCTTTTTGTTGTGCGCCGGCCGGCAAAATCCCACCGGAGAAACGGCCCGTGGGCTGGAAGAGCTGGTCCGGCAAAAACGCGCACGGCTGGTGAACCGCTATGTCACGGTGGCGGAAGAGAAAGAACTGTTTGCCGCGAGCGACGTGGTGCTGCTGCCGTATTTGAATCACTTCGGGACCAGCGGCGTGCTCTCGCGCGCCATGGCCGCGGGCAAACCGGTCGTCGCCTCAGACGAACAATTGCTGGGGCGCCTCGTGCGGGAACGTAATCTGGGTCTGGTGTTCTCTTCCGGCAGCGTTCCGGCACTGGGCGAATGCCTCCGGCGCGCGGCTCGGTTTTCTCCAGAAGCCACTTGTCGTTTCGCCGCCGCCGCCCGGGCCTATGCCGACCGCTATTCCCGCGCCGCCTACCGCCTCGCGCTGTTGAAGGCACTTGGCGCCTGCTTTGAACATCCGGCATGAATCGGTCCGAGAACATCCTGCTCATCCGGCTCAAGTCCATGGGTGACGTTGTCCTCACCCTGCCCGCTGTGAATGCGCTGCGCGAAAATTTTCCTTCCGCCAAAATCGCGTTTCTCACCTCGATGGAAAACGCGCCGCTGTTACGCGGTTGCCGCGCGGTGGACGATGTCATCGCCCTCGACCGCGCCGCGTTGCGCAGTGGCAACCCCGCGAAGATGGCTGGAGAATTTTTCGGCTTGTTGCGTCGTCTCCGCGCCGGGAAATTCTCGCTGGTCGTGGATTTTCAGGGTTACGGCGAAACCGCATGGCTCTCCTGGTTCAGCGGCGCGCCGCAACGCTGGGGCAGCGTTTATAATCAGGGCCGCGCCTGGGCCTACACCCTCGGTGTCCGGCGCCGGGCAGACCAGCATCATGCCGAACGCAATCTTGCTATCCTGCAGGCGGGGGGCCTGAACACGGCGCGGGCACGCAATGAGTTTGCCCTGCCCGCCGAGGCGCAGGAACAGGCGCGCGCGTTCTTTCGTCAAAACAACCTGGATTTCGCCCGGCCAACTCTGTTCATTCAACCCTTCACCAGCTCACCGCAGAAAAACTGGCCGCTGGAAAACTATCTGGCAGTGGCCGGAAACTGGCAGTCGCGCGGCTGGCAAATCATTTTCGGCGGCGGCCCGGTTGAACGCACCCGGCTGGAACTGGCGCTGGCGGGACAATTCCCCACTTCCGCCGGCGTAGAGTTGCTGGTCACCGGCGGGCTGATGCAGCTTGCCACGTTGATCCTGGGTGGTGACACTGGCGCAGTGCACCTGGCGGTTGCGCTGGGACGGCGAGTAGTGATGGTAATGGAATCGTCGGCTCCGGGCTACGCGTTCCCGTTTCAGCATCCGGAATGGGCGGTCACGCCGCCGCATGGCGAGGTGGTTGCGGAGATTCAAATCGGTGCGGTTCTCAAGGCCTGTGAACGGGCGCTGGCAGAAACGAATGAGGTCCGGCGCGTATGAATTTCCTTGAGTCCAATGCCGAGCAGGAGCAAACTCCGCCATCAGAAGTATTTTAGTCGTGTCGATTTATGCTCGTATCATACGAGAGAGGGTTTTTGTTTATTCACGTTGATCGGGCGGCGGGTACGAGCATCCAGCTCGCGCTTCAGCCGTATGCCGCCCGGCGGCGGGACAGCCGCCTGCGCCGTCGGTTGGTATGGTTGCGGGGCGTGAACCGGCTGGGCCGGTTGCACCACGCTCTGGAATTTCCCGAACACGCTCCCGCGCGGGCGGTAAAAAAGTGCCTCCCGCCTGAATTGTACGTGCGCCTGTTCAAATTCGCTTTCGTTCGTAACCCGTGGGACCGGCTGGTGTCGCGCCACGCCCACCTGTTGCAGAGTCTCGATCATCCGCGCCACCGGCTGGTAAAAAAACTGGGCAGTTTTGACAACTATTTGGCCTGGGAAGTCGCCCGCCAGAAAATGCACCAGCACGCCTGCCTTTACAGCGCGCGCGGCGAATGTCTGGTTGATTTCGTCGGTTACTACGAACATTTGCAGGAGGATTTTGCGAAAGTCTGTGAACGGCTGGAGATTCGCGCTGATCTCCCGCGGGTCAATACGTCGGTGCACCGCGATTACCGGTTGTATTATACCCCCGCAACCCGGGACCTGGTCGCAAAGCATTTCCGGCGCGACATCGAGTTGTTCGGGTATGAATTCGACGGTCTGCCGCCGACGGCGACCGCGCGCGGACCGGTTACCGAACGGGCCGGTAATGTCTTTTATTGAACCGCACGCCGAGCCAGCGTTCCAGCCCGAGCATTAACCGATGTTTTTTCTCACGGGGCGTGAGATGATGGTTCGGGTCGGCACGGAACAATCCGTCCGCCGGCGGTAACCAGCCTTGAATCGTTTTTGGGTGTGTCCCGGTGAACAACCGCAGCGTGGCGGGATCCACCTGGGCATAATTCACCGGCGGGCGCGGCTGATTGCGCCAGTGTTTGTTTACCGCCTGCTGCTTCAGGTTCATCTGCGCTTCGCTGCGCACCCAGCCGTAGTGATAAATCGTCGCGCCTGTCTGGGCCGCTCGCGGATAGCGCCCGCGCTTGTGCGTGTCCAACACCATGAAAAACAGGCCTTCCGGGCCCCACGCCGGAATCGTGTTGCGGAGGATGCGCGCCTCGGAACGATACCAGCGCGGCGACCAGACGTAGGTATTGGCGTTGCCATAAAAATGCAGGTAGTCGAAGGCGAGCGCCTCCACCCGCGGGTCGTCTAGGTATTTTTCCATCGCGGCGCGGATTTTCGGCAGGTCGTTTTCATGCACCAGCTCGTCCGCTTCCAGATAGAAGGCCCAGTCGCCGGTGCAATTGAACAGCGCGATGGATTTCTGCTGGCCGTAGACGAAGCCCTTCACGCTGTAGTCATTGTGGATGCGTTCGTTCCAGGCCGTGGGAATGATGCGAATTTTGGGGTCGCCGATTTCGCGCAGCACTTTTTCCGTGTCGTCGTCACACGGGCCGAGCGCGATGACGAATTCGTCCACCAGCGGCAGAATCGAGCGGATGGACGCGACAAAGGGGTAGCCGAGCTTCTGGCCGTTGCGCAAAAAGGTGAACCCGCTGACTTTCATTTTTGATTTACGATTTACGATTTACGATTTGGGCACAAGCCGAATGACGGTTTCATGAAATGCCCGCTGTGGCTTCCACGTCAAAAATGCGGCGTTCCGCCGGAAACCGCTATGACCACGGTAAAAGCCGATTCGCCACAAAACCGGATTGAGTAACGGGAGCGGATTCATCATTTTCCAGCAACGAACCGCGAGTCAATATCCGTTCGTAACCGGCGATATATTTCCGCGCCATGTCCAGATGTGTCAGGCCGCCGTGCAGCACGCGATCGCGGCACGCTGCCGGGCTGAACCGTTGCGGATGTTTGACGGCTTCGGCCAGTTCATCGACGTTCGCGCTCAATCGCCCGGTTTGCGACGTGACAATCTCCGGCAGACAGCCGTAGGGGGTCCCGGCCACATAACAGCCGCTGACCAGCGCTTCGTTCAAAGCGTTCGCGCCCGGTTCCTCCCAGCGCACCGGAAAAATCAGGCAGCGCGCGCGGGCCAGCAATTCCCGTTTTTCCTTGCCGCCAATCGTCCCGTAAAAACGCACGCCCCGGATGGGCGGCAGCCATTTCTGCAGGCCAAAAGGCCAGTTGTGTGAACCCAACACGCGCAATTCAATCCCCGCGCGGCGCGCGACATCCGCCGCCCCGGGAAAGTTCTTTACCGCCCAACGCGCTTTCCCCAAAAAAATCGCGTAATCCGCGCGGGATTCGGAAAACGAATAGTCATCCGGGTCGAGTCCGTTGAGGATGAAATGGCGCGAGCCGTGGAGCGCCGCATGCCGGGCGGAAACGAAAACGGTATTGGGATGAAACCGCGCGCCGGACGGCGGGTTGCCGCCGCAACGGACCAAAAACGGCTTGTTCAGCACGGGCGCGAATTCGTTGAACAATTGTACGATGTCCGTCGAGTCGGGAATCAATTTCGTCCACGCGCCCGGGTTTTTTTCATCGGCCGAAATCGCGCGCAGTTCCACGCCGGGAATGTGGCTTTGCGCGTTGGCAATCAGCGTGACCTGATGCCCCAATTCTACCAGCGCCTTGCCCAGCCAGCCAATCACGCGCTCCGCTCCGCCGTAAAGCAGAGGCGGAATGGGAATGGCGCCCGGCTTGTAAAGCGTGACGTGCATCGGCGTGCCGGCTTTACTGCGTCCGCCCGAATTTTTTCTCCAGCTCCCGGTAGTTCATTTCAATCAGGGTTGGCCGGCCATGCGGACAGGTATAAGGCATCGCGCAGCGCCGCAAATCTTCCACGAGCTTTTCCAGCTCCCGGCCGGCGAGGGGGTCGTTGGCCTTCACGGCGTGGCGGCAGACCGTCTTGGCAATCGTGTGCTCGCCCAGCCGCGCGAGATTCACCTCGCGCCCCGCCGCCTTTAACTCGTCCACCAGATCGAGCACGAACCGGCGCGGGTCGGCGACCTTGACGAATGGCGGCAGCGTGTCGAGCAAAAATGTCCGTTCGCCGAATTCGCTCAACCCCACACCGAGCCGCGTGAGCACGGACAGTTGCTCGCGCAAAAAATGCGCGTCGCGCGCCGGCAACTCGATGGTCTCCGGCAACAACAGCTTTTGCGACGGCGCGGAACCGCTTTGCTCAATCCGGCTCAACATTTGTTCAAACAAAATCCGTTCATGCGCGGCATGCTGGTCGAGCAGCACCAGGCCGCGGTCGGATTCCAGAACCACGTACAGTTTGCCGATGACGCCGACGAGCCGGAGGGGGACATTGAGCAACGGCGTGGCGCCGGCTGAAGCTCGAGGGTCGAGGGTCGAGGGCGCGGATTGCGGCGAAGCTGGCGGGTGGATGATGGAGGATGGAACCTGCGATTCAGGTGCGGCTGGCGCAACGGGAACCGACGTCGGCGCGGAGCCCATTTTTAAGGGTGTTTGCGCCTCAGGAATTGTTCTGGGTCCGGTGGCGGGCTTCAGGTTTTCAGGGAAATTTGGCAACGGGGAGGTTTCAGGCGGGGGCCCGGTCGCAACCGTTTCGGGTTGCACCCGTTTCTGACTCGGCGTTCGGGGCGTCTCCGTTTCTAAACCGGACGGCGGTTTCGCGGGTTCGGAATGGTACGCGAGCAAGGTTTCCTGGACCGCCTGCGCAACGAATTTACGGATGTCGGGTTCGCGATGAAATTTCACTTCGCGCTTGGCCGGATGAATGTTCACGTCCACCGCCGCCGGGTCAATTTCCAGGAAGAGGCAGCAAACCGGATAGCGGCCTTTCATCAGCGACGTGTGGTAACCTTCGAGCAGGGCGTAATTGAGCCCGCGGTTTTCGACGGGGCGCCGGTTGACAAACAGGTGCTGGCTCTCACGCGTCGCGCGCGACACGCCCGGCGCACCGATGAAACCCCAGATGGTCAGTGACGAGTGACGAGTGACGGGTGACTCGCTTTCACCAGGTTGGTCAGGCAACGCATTTTCAAAAATATCGGACTCCGCCGACGCGGTATTTTCCGTGTCAAGAGCGGTCGAAAAGTTCACCGGCAACAGTTTTTCGTCGCCGAGCAGGGCGCGCAGACGCTCGCGCAACGCCTCCAGCCGGCTGGAAACCGCTGCGCCGGATTTTTGCGGGGGCAATTGCCAGACCACGCGCCCGTCCTTTTGAAACGTGAATGCCACTTCCGGAAACGCCAACGCGGCCAGCGTCAGATAATGCTGGACATGCGCCGCCTCGGTTTCCTCGGTGCGCAAAAATTTCCGGCGCGCCGGGAGGTTGAAAAAAAGCTGCCGCACTTCGACGTTGGTGCCGGGTGCGCTGCCGCCGGCCTTGACCTCGGCGATTTTTCCCCCGCTGATGACAATTTGTGTGCCCTCGGGCGAACGGCCGTCTTGTTCGCGTGTGGTCAACGTGAAGCGGCTGACGCTGGCGATGCTGGGCAGCGCCTCGCCCCGGAATCCCATCGTGGCAATTGCCGCCAAATCCTCGGCCTTTTGGATCTTGCTCGTGGCATGGCGCTCGAGGCAAAGCAGCGCGTCGTCGCGGCTCATGCCGGTGCCGTCGTCGGTCACCCGGATCAGGCTGCGGCCGCCGGCCTGGATTTCGACGGAAACCTTTCTCGCGCCGGCGTCGAGAGCGTTTTCAACGAGTTCCTTCACGACACTCGCGGGTCGCTCAATCACCTCGCCGGCGGCGATTTGATTGGCGACCTGTTCGGGCAGCAGGCGGATCCGGTTCACGTTGAGACGATGTTACGAATCAACGGTCATTTAGACAACGGCAGGGCGAAGGAAAAAATCGCGCCGCCGCCGGGCGCGTTACAGGCCCAGATGCGGCCTTGATGGTCTTCGATAATTTTTTTGCAGATGGAAAGGCCGAGCCCGGTGCCATGCGACTTGCCGAAGGTGGCAAAAGCCTCAAACAGTTTATCGGCAATTTCCGGAGCGATGCCGGGGCCGGAATCCTGGATTTCGGTGACGATTTCCTTTTCGCCCGGTTGAAACCGCAGGAAAATGACGCCGCCGCCAGGCATCATGTCGGTCGCGTTATTGACCAGATTGTGAAAGACGCGGCTGAGCCGGCGTGGGTCAAACGGTATCGGGATGGCGGGCGGTTCAACCTGCATTTCAATCCGCACCGATCTGAGTTCCGCTTCGGCACGAAGATCGGCAATCAGTTCCAACACGAAAGCGCGATAATCTCCGGCCCGGATGCCGGCGTTTCCGGGTTTGTTCTCCGTGAAAATGAGAATGTCGCTGACCATGTCATCGATGTGCTCGACCTGTTTGCGGATCCGGTTCTGCGCCTGGGCGCGGAATTCCGGCCGGAGCTTCGGCAGGTCGAGCGTTTCCGCGGAGATGCCGATGATGCTCAACGGATTTTTCAGGTCATGGACGATGGAACGGGCGAAATTGCCGACGACGGCGAGGCGTTCAGCCTGGAGCACTTCGCGTAGATAAAGGTGGTTGAACTCGCGCAAGCGATGGCTGATTTCCTGCAACAAGTTGAGCGCCAGGACAGGGGAGCGTTGGATCAGGGAAAGCATTTCATCGCGCGGCAGAAAGTAAACCTTCGAGGCTTTTAGCGCCGTGGCGGTGGCTGATCGTGGGCGGTGCTCAATGACCGCCATCTCCCCGAATATTTCTCCCGGACCCAGTTGGGAAAGCGTCCGGCGGGTGCCGGTGCCGACAAGGCTGGAAATCTCCACCAGCCCCTCTTTGACGAAATAGACGCCGTCACCGGGTCCCTCTTCGCAAAAGATGGCCTCGCCGGGGGCGAATTGCCGTTCCCGGGCAATCCTTTGGATGGCCTGCAACTCGTCCTGGTTGAGGTTACGGAACAAGGCCATGCCTTCCAGTGCAATCATAGGCGCACTTTATGATAATTCTTGCCCTCGTAAAGCCAAGAGATGCAAAGCCAAGTAGTTGTGAATGTGGGTGATAACTTATTGACAAACGGTTCCAAAAAAGTAAGATTGAAGCATTCGGGTGGCAGTACGTTTCTTCAGCGGGGTTCCCCACCCCCACCTCCTTGGCGTCTGCTGCCCGAATTTTATAACTCTCGCTTGACGCTCCTCCGAGCATCTTTTAGCCTGAAAACCCCCCATCGCGGGGGCGTAGCTCAATTGGTTAGAGCGCTGCCCTGTCACGGCAGAGGTTACGGGTTCGAGCCCCGCCGCTCCCGCCATTTTTCGTTTGCAGGGCCGGTGAAGACCGTAAGCTGCCTCAGTGAAGAGCAAAGCCTCCGGATATTATTTGTGCGTTGTTTCAGGTTCGGTTCGGCGCAAATGCGGTTTTGACAGGCTGAAGCGTAAGCTGAGTTGCCGGCCATAGCCTGCCAGCAGCCAGGCGGAGAACAGGATCAGAAGGCAATTTTCCAGCAACTTGCGGCAGATGAACACCGTGCCGGAACCGCAACCGCAATCGAATTTTACCATGCAGAACGGAATGGCCAGCGCCGATTGAATGGCCAGGGCGCGATGAAAGACCAGAACCGTGAACGGCACCAACATCAGCATCAGCGTCAGGGCCGTCCCCCGAACCGCGACACCGGCCAGCAGCAACAGTCCGCAAAATGTTTCAAACCAGGGCAGGGTCGCAGCAATTACATTCAAAGGCAGTGGGCTTTGCACGAGGTCGTATTGGCGCAACAGCTTCAAAAAATCCACGGGATGCAAGGCCTTGCTCAGCCCGGCGTAAAGAAACACCGCGCCCAATATCCACCGCGCCAGCACGGCGCTGAGATTGAGTGCGATGCGCCTCCAGTCTGGCTTGCCTGTATTCATTTGCCGGGGATGCGCAGATTTCCGCTGCTCCGTCCGCCGGTCTCGACCGGCAGGCCGTTGGTGGTCCATTCGGAAATTCCGCCTCCAAAAACCAGGAGCTTCTGGTTTGCAATCCCGATGTCCCGAAGCAAAACGGCGGCGGTCTCGCTGTCATCGCAATCGCCGCCGTTGCAGTAAACGACGATTTGTTCCGCCGCCCGGCACAGCGGAAGCACGGCGTCAAAATATTTTTCCGGCCGGTAAGGGTCGAATTCGTAAGCCCCGGGAATGTGCCCCTCCCGATAGCGAGGCTCGTCCCGGGCATCAATGAACACCACTTGGTTTTGCGCGAAGCGCGGACCGTGAAAGAGTTGCGCGGCCCGGCTGCAATCAATCAGTTGCAGCCCTTTTTCTTTCAATTCCGCTGCCAGTACTTGTCCGGAATCAGCCGCCAGAAAATCGGTGCCGGAAGCGTTATGGGACACGGAGACCGGCAATAGCCCCGGCAGGCGCCGGCCGGTTCCCGCCGGGAAATAATTCCGCGTGAGCGCCAAACCCCGGGGTGAAATCTGGTTCGCGCCCAATGCAAAAAGGGAGCCAATGACCGCCACCAACCCGGCTTCCTGAAGGACCCACTTAACAATGGGCCGGCGACCGGGCGATCTGGATTGAATTGGCGCACTTTTCACATTGATCCGACAACAACTTGAGCCATCTCATCGCGGTGGACAAACACTTTTTCCATGCGTCAAAAAAGCTAAATCAATCAGTCGAATCTGCTTATTTACCATCTAAACATAACATGTTATGCTAATGACAAAAAAAGGGTAACGGTTGCCAAGGGATGGGCAGCAACTTTTGTCCTGCGTCCTAAAGTTATCTCGTGAATCAAAAACGCGAGCTTCGATGGGATCCTGACCCGGTCGCCGGCTTCGACGAGAGACGGAGAATGTGTCTCCGTCGGCTGATTGCCTCCGCGCCGGTCCGCCGCGAGGCTGCATCCCCGAGTAGGGTGGCGGTATGAAGTTGTTTGTAGCAGGTTTGAGTTACAAAACCGCGCCGGTGGCGTTGCGCGAGCAACTGGCGGTGCGACCCTCGCTTTTACCCTGTTACGGATGCCGGCTTAAACTCGGGGCGGGACTGGAGGAAGTCGTGCTGCTTTCCACCTGCAATCGTGTCGAGGTGTATGGTGTGACTTCCGCCTGGGTCCAGGGCAAGGTATTTCGCATTTTTCAACAGCTCTGTCCGGAGCTGGATGTAACGCCGTATGTTTACGTCAAAGAAGGTGTTGCGGCGGTCGAGCATCTGTTCTCGGTCGCCAGCGGTTTGGATTCAATGGTGATTGGTGAAACGGAAATCACCGGTCAGGTCAAGAATGCCTATCAAGCGGCACAACAATTCGGGTTGACCGGTCGCGTGCTGAATCGGTGGTTTCAATCCGCGCTGCAGGTGGCGAAGGAAATCCGCACCCACACCGGCATTGGCCGCGGCGCCACTTCGGTTGGCAGCGTGGCGGTGGAACTGGCGGAGAAGATTTTTGCCGGTGATTTATCCGACAAGACGGTGATGATTCTGGGTGCGGGCAAGATGGGCGAGGCCTGTGTGCGGCATCTGTCCAAACGCGGCGCGCGCGCGGTGCTGGTGGCCAATCGCTCCTTCGAACGCGCCCAGGCGCTGGCCGCAGAACTCGGCGGGCGTGCCCTGCAGTTCGCGGAGCGCATGACCGCCGTGGCCGAGGCGGACATTGTTGTCAGTTCCACCGGCTGTCCAACCACAGTTCTCCACCGGCACGAGATCGCCCCCGTTTTGGCTGCCCGCTCGAACCGACCGCTGGTGCTGGTGGACATCGCCGTGCCGCGGGACATCGCCCCGGACGTGGAAGAACTGGACAATGTTTATCTCTACAACATCGACGACCTGGAAGCCATCGTCCGCGAGAATTCCAAACTGCGGGAAAAAGAACTGTCCAAGTGCAACGCGATCATCGCGCGGTGTGCAACCGCATTGATGGCAAAACTGATTCCACCTCCCATCCGCCCGCCGGTTGTTCCGGTGGCAGCGGTACCGGGCTTGATTTGGTCTCAGGCGGCAACCTGAATGAAATCGGCAAATTTTTTGATGGCTTTGCGCGGACAATTTGATCATAAACCCGGACGAATGTTGAACTTATGAAAAAGCAAAACACCCAGTGGCGGCAGTTGGCGGCCTGTGCGGCAATGACGTTGGCGTTTGTCGGAGCCGTATTGCCGGTCAAAGCGGCGACGATTGCATTGAATGGCCAGGTCTTCCAGCGTCCGCTCACACCCACAGAAATCGCAAAATATGGGCTGGCCAACGCCCAGTTCTCCGCCGGCATCAGAAACGTCGCGTTGGGCGAGCCAGTCTATCTCGACGCGTTGGTGAACGCCAGTATTGCCCCTTCAAATATCGTGAGCGTTACGTGGTCGCTGCCCGGCACCAACATCCCGGTGGGATCGACGGCGACGTTGCTGCCCAGCCCGCTGGGTACCAATGTGCCAATTTACAACCCCGCAGACCAGTTAATTCCTCATAATACCCAAGCTGGCGCTTTAGCGTTCCAACTGGCGGGCCGGACCTTCTTCCGTCCGGATGTCGAAGGCACATACACTGTGCTGGCCACGATCACCACGACTGGCAGCCTCAATGGAACCAACATCGCACCGGCCGTAACCAACATCGCCAAGACCATTACGGCGGCCACTTACCTCGGTGTCAATGTCTGTGCTGCTTGCCACAGCGGCAGTTTCATTGGCGTGCCCAACATCTATTCGACCTGGACCAACACGCCCCATTCTACCTTTTTCACCCGTGCCATCGACGGTCTGGTGAGCAGTCACTACAGCAAAAACTGCATTCAGTGCCATGTTTTGGGATACGACACCAACTCCTTTGCCATCAATGGCGGATTCGACGACATGGCGACGCTGCTGAACTGGACGTTCCCGGCTGTGCTGACCAATGGCAACTGGGCCACTATGCCGGCGCAATTGCAAAATCTGGCCAACATTCAATGTGAAAATTGCCACGGCCCCGGCAGTCAACATCCATTCTCGCAAGGGATCGTCGGTAACACCAATGCCATCGCCGTGAGCTACAACGTGGGCGATTGTGCACAATGCCATGACAGTCTGAACAATGAATTCGAAGCCGCAGAATGGTACAATTCGCTGCATGCCGTCACGACCCGGACACCTTCCGGTTCCGCCAGCCGCATGGCCTGTGTGCGTTGCCATACGGCGCCGGGCTTTATTAATTATGTCGCCAATCTGGGTTCAACCAATGCTTACGCCACCAACGTGGTTTACGAAGCGATCAACTGTCAGACCTGCCACGATCCGCACGACGCCTCCAATCCGCATCAATTACGCACGAGCACGACGGTCGCGTTTAATGGGAACACCGGCTTTGTTGTCACCAACGCTGGTGCCGGCGGTTTCTGCATGAATTGCCACAACAGCAGAAACGGCTCGGTTTCCAATAGCATTGTCAACTATCCGCTGGACCAAATGACGTGGAACGGAGGTTCAAGCTTTGGACCGCATGACAGCCCGCAGGGGGACATGCTCGAAGGTGTCAACGCCGTCACCTACGGCAAGGTTATCCCGAGTTCGCCGCATGCCATGGTGGTGTCCAATACGTGCGTCGGTTGCCACATGCAGTCGGTCGCTTCCTCGGATCCGGCCTTTACTCTGGCGGGTGGCCATACCTGGGAGATGAGCTACAATCTCGTCACCAACGGCGTGACCAACACAGTCGCCTTGACCTATGTCTGTACCCAATGCCACGGCAATTTGACGAGCTTTGACTTTCCAGTGGCCGATTACAACGGCGACGGTATCATTGAAGGTGTCCAAACTGAAGTCCAGCATCTGCTCGACAAGCTCTCCACGCTCTTGCCACCTTCGGGTTATCAAGCCAATCCGAGCAATTACATGGCAGACGGTTTGGTGAAAACCAGCATCTCGACCCAAACGAACTGGCCGGTGAGGTATTTGAATGCCGCGTACAACTGGCAATTTGTCAACAACGACGGCAGCCTCGGTGTCCATAACGCGGCTTACGCAGTTGGCCTGCTCAAGGCCTCAATCGGCGATTTGCTCGGGGACAGCAACGGCGACGGCCTGCCGGATGCCTGGCAGAGCCATTATTTTGGCCCTAACTTTGCCTCCAATCCCCAGGCCGGACCCAACGCCATCAACAACAGCGCCGGTTTTCCGAACTGGATGATGTATGCCCTTGGTCTGAGTCCATTCTCGACGCCCACCGTGGCGGGCAGCGGCGTGGTCTTTTTCAACGGCAATAACATCGTCAACGGCGACACCAACACCATCGCCATCTACACGGCGGCAGAAATCGCCTTCAATACGCAGGTGGGTACCAGTTACCAGATTCAAGGAATCTCTGCGCTCACCGCCAGTTGGCAAAATATCAGCACGAACATCCCCGGCACAGGCGGCAGCATCAGCTATGTCACCCCAACGCGGAACAACGCACAAATGTTCTTCCGCGTAGTGCATACGCCGTAATTGAGGTAAATCCTTCGCTCTAACCCCTTCCCGGCGACGGGAAGGGGTTTTTACTTGCCGGCACAAGCGGGCGGCGCTCAACCACTTGGAGAGGTAGTGGTCGGCCAGCTCGGGCTGTGATGTCGGTCCGCACAACACAACCGGAAACAAATGAAAGAGCGCACCGGGCGAATAGATCTGCTGCCGGAACTTAAACTTGCCGAACTGCAGAGAATCAATTTGTGGCGGGGGTCGCCGCAGCCTTCATCTGTTCGAAGGCGGAGATCTGGGCCTGCAGTTGGTCCGCGATCTGTTTAAGCTTTGCGGCCCGGTCCGACTGGGCTTGTTGGAGATGTTGCATGGCGGCCTGCTGTTCCGCCTCAGACCGGCCGTTTTGCGCATTGGCGAGTTGTTGTTGCGCAGCCTGGATCTGTTTCTCCATCTCGGCTCCAGCATCAGCCATTTTGTTCACGGCAGCCAGGCGCAAAATTCCAAGTCCATCTTCCAAAGATGTGCCGGGGATGTCCGGGATCAATTGCCGGATATCGTTGGTGGTTTCTGGCAAGACTGGGGGGCTGGACTTGGCGACCGGCGCTGGCGGTTTGGCAGTCACTTCAAGAATCGCACGGGCCAGGTCGGACGGCAGCGCCGGTTCCCATTCGGGGTCGAGTTGGGCCAGGGATTCCTTCCGTTCACCACTCGCAATCGTAAGACCCAGAAAACAGGCGTCGCCTTTGTCCAGATTGAATGCACGAATTCCATCAGCCGCGGCGGCGTCAGCATTCGTGCCAGCAGCCGAGAGATTCCGAGTTACATGAATTTGAGCTTCATTGGCGCTCTGGAATTCGGCCAGCAGGTGGTCCACCCGTTGCGAAAAATTTTGGAGTGCTTCGGGCGCGCTGCCGGAGGGGAGAACGGAGAAAAACCGAATTTCCACCGGCGAATTCAGATGGCGCATCAGTTCGATGGTTTGACTGGAAAGTTCCGAGCCAGGGCCGGGGCGGTGTGCGCCATATTTGAACCAGACACCCGCCAGGGCTGCACCCAAGAGGAAAGCGACCAACAACAGGAGAGGAGTAGCGCGACCAGACTGCCGGGTTTCTGGACAGTGAATTCCTTTTTTGTTCGCGAAAGATGGATTCATTCGGCAGCCCTTTTCGCTCATTGTTTGGTTTTTTTTCGGCCTGTCAATTTTAGAAAGTCCGGGTAGCCGGCGGCCTTTGCCCAAGGCATGGCGGCTGCCTTGGCGGGCAACATTTGTCAAAAATGAGACAAGAAAGGGTTGGTCGTTCTCTCGCAGCGGGCTACCATTGGAACCAGGAAATGCTGGACCAAAGTTTCATTTGGCGGTTCCGGTGGGGATGCGGCAACACGCTGGCTGGTTCGCCCCGCGCCGAATTTCGCCGAAGGCCAGGATCCGGTCGGGTTTCCACTTTATGACTCGTCCGAGTGCGTTGTCGTTGCGCCTGACACCGTTATTGATCACGGTGGGCTCTCTGTTCACCGGGACACTCGTAGTGGCCCAATCGGTCCAACATTTAACTATCACACAACCAGGAGGGATGCCGGGGCTGCCGATTTGCACGGGTATTCAAAGGTTGACCAACGGCATGCATCTGACCTGGGATGGTCCGTCCGGCTACTACCAACTCTTTCAGAAAAGCAACAGGCTGAGTGCCTCGTGGGTGGCGCTCGGCAAAGCCACCAATCTCTTTCGCAATGCCACCATCACTACGCTATACAGTAATGCGTTCTTCCGCGTTTTCGGCCCTTCGCCAAGCTATGCCGGGGCGCAGGCTTGTGCCGGGTGTCACGCTGGCATTCACGCGACAGTGGTGCTCACGGCACACGCGGGCGCGTTCACCAACGCGCTCTTTGTGGCACAAGGCGGCCAGACCAACGCCTCTTGTCTGGCCTGTCACACCGTTGGCTACGGATTGCCGACGGGGTTCGTCAGCAAATCGCAGACACCTCTGCTCGGCGGCGTTCAATGCGAAAGCTGCCACGGTCCTGCTGCGAATCATGCGGCCAATCCCGGAGATCCGACGGTGATTCCGCGCGTGGAACTGGCGGCGCAGGTCTGCGGCGGTTGCCACTGTGCCGGGTTTGCCCCCGCGTCAGTGACGGCATTGCACCCGCCGCTTTTCGAGGACTGGCATACATCACCGCATCAGGCCTTGGTGCCGGATGCGCTGCAAGTGATGAGTTTGTCCACCACCAACATCAGCAGTTGTGGCAGATGTCATTCCGGCTCCGTCCGGCTTGCCTTGATCAACGGTCAAAATCCCGTAACGCTCACGAATGACCTGAACGTCGCCATCACCTGCGCAGTTTGCCACGATCCGCACCAGACCAATGCCAATCCGGCGCAACTCCGCAATCCGCTTTCGTCAACCAACGATTATTACCTCAGTACCTCGGATGTGTTCACGAACAAATACAATCCTAACATCAATGTTTGTGCCCAATGCCACAACGACCGGGGTGACGCGTGGATGATGATCGCCACTAACAACTCGATTGTCACCACGAACTATCTTACGACTCGCGCGCCGCACCGTTCGTTGCAGTACAACTTCCTGTTGGGCTCCGTCGGTGAGTTTCTGAATGGGCCGGCCACCTTCAATCCCGGGACGCACGCGGGTCTGCCCGATTCGGCCCGATTTTCCATTTCGGGCACATTCTACCTGACCAATCAATGTGCCGACTGCCATATGCAACCGGACGATGCGTTCGCCGGCGCCCATAGCCATACTTTCGAAGTGATTTCCCACGGCGTCTGTATGAATTGCCATCTCACCGAACCGGGACAATCGGCACTTACCATTTCCAACAACGTTGCCGCTGTGATCAGTGCGTTGAACCTGTGGGCGGCCGCAGTGGCGCCGCCCGCCCTCCAGACCAATGGGGCCGTGCCTTGGGAATACACCACGCCCGGCGGGCTGATCTGGCAAACCAACCAGGCCGGACAGGTGACGAGCTGGATGCTCGCAGATCAGGTAAATTTCAGCGGACCCAATGCCGCTGGGCAGGCTTTGATCCCCGACAACATCAAGAAGGCGCGGTTTAATTTATACCTGGTTGTCGGCGATGGCAGCCTCGGCGCCCACAATCTGACTTTTGCCATCAACCTCTTGAACGCGGCACAATTCCAGGTCCTGGAGGAATTGTACCAATGAACCAAGCTATGAACACGACCAACCGCCTGGAATCCAGATGAAAAAATTCGCCGTCACGCAATACTGTTTGCCGGGCAAACGCGGTCGGGACCTGGCGCTGGCGGGCGGCGCGGCGTTCCTGCTGCTCGCGGTCATTTCCTGCCAGACTGTCCACCGCACGGCGGTGCAATTGCCCGATGTTCCGGGCGCCAGCTACGTCGGCTCCGAACAGTGTGACCTGTGCCACGACGATATTTGCAAGCATTTCGCCGGCGCTGACCACGCGCGCCTGATGGCGCGAGGCAACAATGCCTTGGATGCCGGCTGCGAATCCTGCCACGGTCCGTGCGGTACTCACGCGGATTCAGGCGGCGATGTGAAACCGCCTTACACCTTCACCGCCGGGCGTGGGCCGCGGACCAGTTACGGGGCGCGCCTCAGCACCGAACCGCCGCGTTCGGAGGAAACGATCTGTTACCAGTGTCATGCCGACGTACGCGCGCAATTTCAGTTGCCCGACCATCATCCGGTGCCTGAGGGGAGGATGAGTTGCACCGACTGCCACGACCCGCACAAAGGTTCCATTTACAGGGGCGGTGGCACGGCGCTGCTTTCGCAGAATGACTTGTGCTTGCGCTGCCATCCGGCCCAGCGGGGACCTTATGTGTTTGAACACGAGGCGTTGCGCGAAGGCTGCACCACCTGCCACAACCCGCACGGCTCGATCAATGCCAAGTTGCTGGCCCAGCGCGACGCAAACCTGTGTTTGAAGTGCCACTTCGAACAGGCCAGTGGCGGGAAAATATTAATCGGCGGCTCCGACCACACGCTGCGCCTGCAACAAGGGACTTGTTGGACGGCCGGTTGTCACGAAGCCGTGCACGGCTCGCGTGTGAACCCGACTCTGCAATTTTAGGCGCGCCGCACGTCATGAAGATCGAATTGCACTTTCAATCGTCCAGGGCGGCAGGTCCTCGCTATCCGTGGGTGCGAGCGACGATGGCCTCGCATCTGTATGTCTGTGCACTGATATGCGCCGTGCTGGCCATTTCGAGCACGCCGGTGTGGGCCGCCGACACCAACAGCCCGCCCATGACGCCACAGCAGTATTTTGAAGGCGGCACAAATACTTACAGCGATTGGATTGAGCTTTCCGCCGGCGGCCTTTTGACCCATGGTGATCAAGGGCAGGCTGCGGAGATTCAACACTTGAGCCCCGGGGCGTTCGGCGGCATTGAAGACCTGCACATTCAAGGCAGCGCTTTTACGAACGTCAACTTGACGCTGGATGGACATTCGATTTTTGACCAGCACGATTACGATTTGAGCCTGGGCCTGGAGCGCCCCGACAAATGGTTTCTCCAGTTCTATTTCAATAACTTCCGTACCTGGTCCGACGACCTCGGCGGATTTTATCCGCCCACTGGCGTGGCATACCGGGGTCCGAACGACGCCTTGGCACTCGATCGCGGCGAGTTCTCTGTTAAAGGAGGCCTGACGCTGGAAAAAATGCCCGCCATCACCTTCCAATACACGCACAGCTACCGCGATGGTGAGAAAAGCTCAACTATCTGGGGGCCGGTGCATCCCAACCCGCCGGCAACCACGGTGAGCGGGCTTTACCCGAGTATTTACGACATCAACGAAACGGTGGACAGCTTCGAGGTGGATGCCAAACAGCACGTTAAGGCGACGGATTTGGGGCTGGGATTACACTACGAACACGGCAATTTGAACAACGCGCTCGACGAGACGTTTTATCCGGGCGAGCCGGTTCAACGGGACGTCACCGATCGTCAGAAGAACACCTACGACCTGCTCAGCGTCAATGCTTCCAGTGAAACGTGGCTCAGGAAAAACCTGCTGCTTTCGGCAGGCGGCATGTTTGCCAATCTCGACAACGATTTTTCCGGCAGCCGGATCTACGGCGACGACTTCAACGCGGGCTATACGCCCGGCCTTAACAACGGATTGGGCTATTATGGGCTGACCGGCGATTCCCGCTTGCAGGAATACGTGATGGACCTGAACCTCCTGGCCATACCCTCGAAGACGTTTACCATTATTCCGGCCATTCGAGTGCAGGAAGAAAATTGGGACGCCAATTCCAGCGGCACGGGCACCTTCAGCGACGGCAGCCTCGGCGACGCGACCGGGCCGTTCAACGAACAAAGTTCGCGGGAGGTGATTGACGTGTGCGAGAGCGTGGATTTGCGTTACACCGCCGTGACCAACTGGGTCTTCTCGGCCGCCGGCCAGTGGAATCAGGGCGACGGTAACTTGAAAGAAAACGGCGGCATCGGTCCCACCAACGGCTTTTATCCTTTCGGCCTGCCGCCCGTGAACAATGAAACCGACGACCGGCGCTTGTTCCAGAAATATTCTCTGGGGGCGCGCTGGTACCCACTCCGCCGGCTGATCCTGGATGCCGGCGGCTACTACAAAGACGACCACTACGATTACAGTTTTCCGGTGGATAACACGCCTAACAATTCCGCAAACACTTATCCCGGCTATCTGACCATGCAGAGTTTCCAGACCTACGATGGCAATGTCCGTGTCACTTGGCGTCCCCTGCAGAATGTCAGTCTGACCACCCGCTACGAATACCAATTGTCCACGATCAACACTGCTCCCGACCCGGTATCCGGTCAACCCGAACTCGAATCGTCGAAGATGACCAGCCATATTGTGGCGGCGGACGTCAGTTGGGTGCCGTGGTCGCGATTGAGTTTGCAGGCCGGGTTCAATTATGTCCTGAGTGAGACGAAAACCCCGGCCTCGGACGTTACGGCGGCCATTCTCAACGCGCAGAACAATTATTGGACGGTGAACTTCTCTTCCGGCCTGGTGCTGGACGACCGGACCGATTTGGACCTGGATTACTTTTATTATCAGGCGGACGATTATCAGGACAATTCCAGCGCCGGATTGCCGCTGGGCCCGGGCGCGCGGCAGCAAGGCGTGACGGCCACGCTTACCCGGCGGATCAACCCGCATTTGCGCTTGAACCTGAAATACGGCTACTCCTGTTACGACGACGCGCTCACGGGCGGCAACAGCAATTACGAAAGCCATTTGATTTTTGCCAGCCTGCAATACCGCTTTTGACGGCAGAACGATTTTGCGGCGCCGGCAAGCTACCGCTATTTCGGCTAGGCAAAGGCCAAGGAACGATTAGCGGACCCGATGTTTGGCTTTAGACTGGGTCCAGAGTTTGGCTTGACAACAATGGGACAGCACATTTAATTGGAGACATTATGAAAATGAAATCAGCCGCACTCGCAAAAACAACTGTTGTGGCCGCCCTGTTCGCCGGCGCCTTTTGCTGGTCCGCCGCGGCCGGTGATGCCACCGAGAATTGGAACGCCAATTGCGCCGCCTGCCACGGCAAAGATGGCAAGGGCCAGACCATGATGGGGCGCAAGCTGCAAATCAAGGATTTGACGGATGCCAAAGTCCAGGCGTCTTTCACCGACGCCGAGGCCGCCAAGGACATTAAGGAAGGCGTCACCGACAACGGTCAGACCAAGATGAAAGCGTTCGGTGACAAATTCAGCGACGACGACATCAAAGCCTTGGTCGCGCAAGTTCGATCTTTCAAGCCGGCGAAATGATTTCTTCCATAGGGTTCCGCCAAACAGACGGCCGGAAGCAAGCAGATACGCTGACTCACAGCAGGCAGGTGTGATTGGGTGTCGGGTTGCACTCGTCCGCAGTGTTCGTCGGGTCCGATAAGCGTAATTCGCCGCCGCCGGTTCAGATCGCTTTCGCAACCGGTTGAACGTGGCTGGCGGGGCTGCGAGACGCATGCCGACACGGGGGTTTACGGCGCAGCAATGTCCGCTGTTTCCAGCATAACTGGTCCAACTATCCTGGCCGGTGAATTTTAGTCCCGACGGCTCGCTTCCTACGGCTGTTAACTGACGGCCGGAAGCCGGACAGCGGATGGAATGGGCATTCATCCCGAGACCGTCCTCGCCATTACACCAACTGTTCCTCAGGCATTATTTCGTTCCTCGGTTGGGACAGATTTCTCCGCGCGGTCCGGATGACTGATTAGCCGGTTAAATATTAAGACGATTTATAATGAAGTTTTGTTTTGGTTTAATAACCAATTGTTGGAGAATAAAAGGCAAGGGAGGGTTAGTGATTTTCCCATCCTGTTTTAAGGTCTTGCCAAGATGAAAACGGCATCCGCCCTGCAGTCTTTGCCGGTTTCCGGTTTAACACAGGCAACACAACGTTGATCAAGCATTCTATGAATTCAAAACTGCTCACCAGAATAAGCATCATGGCCTTGTTGTTTGGAGGCCTGTCCAATTGGTCCGCCAAGGCCGATGACGCCGCGCAACTGTGGGATAAAAATTGCGCCGCCTGCCACGGCAAAGATGGCAAGGGACAAACCACGATCGGACGGAAGCTCCAGATCAAGGACTTCACCGACGCTAAAACTCAGGCTTCTTTTACTGACGCGGAAGCGACCAAGGCCATCAAGGAAGGCATCAGTAAAGACGGCCAACTCAAGATGAAGGCCTTCGGCGACAAATTGAGTGACGACGACATAAAGGCTCTGGTCGCTCGCGTTCGCAGCTTCAAACCGTAATACGGGCCAAGGAGTCCCGAGATCGTGCGCCGCCTCCGATTGCCGCCGCAAATACTTCGGCTGGTGTTGTTGACCCTGGCCATTGTGGGAACTTATCTGGTCGCGCGCACGCTGCTGGTGCCGCAGTCCTTCGGTGAATATGGCTGGTATCGCGGGGCAGCGCTGGAGGAAATCGCCTCACGGACACCGGTCTTCGCCGGTAAAAAAGCGTGTGCGGAATGTCACACCGACATTGCGCAAAAACTGGCACATGCCGAACACCAAACCGTTTCTTGCGAGGCTTGTCATGGCGCCAGTCGCGAGCACGCGCTCAATCACGACGTCGTACCCGCGAAGGTGCCGGACAGTTTCTGTCTGCGTTGCCATGAAACCAACCCGTCGCGTCCGAAATGGATCAAGCAAATTGTCGTGAAGGACCACTACGGCGATAAATGCACCGACTGTCACCTGCCGCATCAACCCAGCCCGAAGCCATGAAAACTCAAATCAGCCGGCGCAACGCACTCACCCGGATCGGCGCGGCCATCGCGGGTGTGCTGACGCTTCCGATCGCGCGCAAGGCCAAGGCGGCCGTTCAGAACTTCTTCGTCTCCTCCGGTGCGCCGAAAGGGTACGACCCGACCGAGCACAAATGGTTGATGTGCGTTGACGCGAACAAGTGCATCGGCTGCGGTTTGTGCGCGGAGGCGTGTAAAAAAGAAAACGATGTTCCGCAAGGACCCTGTTACCGCACCTGGATCGAGCGTTACATTATCACCAAACCCAAAACCGGTTCGTCGGAAACCCGCGGCGAAACGGTGGTGGATTCGCCCGATGGCGGAATGCACGGGTTTCCGGAATGTCCGGTGTCGGAAGACCGGATCGAGCAGTCATTTTTCGTGCCGAAGCTGTGCAACCTGTGCGAAAATCCGCCGTGCGTTCAGGTTTGTCCGGTCGGCGCGACCTTCAAGGCGCCGGATGGCACCATACTGATTGACAAGAATTACTGCATCGGATGCGCGTTCTGTGTGCAGGCCTGCCCTTACGGCGCTCGGTTCCTGAACCCGGTAACCCACACGGCCGAAAAATGCACCTTGTGCTACCATCGCATCACCCGCGGCTTGAAACCGGCCTGTGTTGAGGTTTGTCCGGCGCAGGCTCGCATCTTCGGTGATCTGAAGAACCTCCAGCCGGACGATCCGCTGCGGAAGTTTTATGAGAGTAACCGCGCGCAAGTGCTCAAGCCTTATCTGGGAACGGCGCCGCGCGTCCTGTACGCCGGACTGGACGAGGAGGTAAGATGACAGCACAAATGACCAACTTTGTTGTTGAAGCGATCCCGACGTTTCAAGGCTATGTGTATCCCAACGAAGCGACGGCTCACCCGGTCTGGAGCGTCCTGATTGTCATCTACCCTTACATCACCGGATTGGTCGCGGGCGCGTTTATCATGGCTTCGCTGGTGCGGGTGTTCAAAGTCAAAGCGCTGGAACCGGTTTATCGCTTTTCACTGCTGACCGCTCTGGCTTTTCTGCTTTGCGCACCGCTGCCATTGCTGTTCCACCTGGGTCATCCCGAACGTTGTTTTGAAATTATGATGACGCCGCATCTCACGTCGCCGATGGCGGTATTTGGGTTTGTTTATGCCTGGTATCTCATGGCGGTGCTCCTGCTGGAATTGTGGTTTGACTATCGGCATGACCTGGTGGTCTGGTCAAAAACCGAAACCGGCTTCAAGGGAATTATCTACCGGCTTCTCACCGTCGGGGTGACTGATATCTCCGAGCCCGCGGTGAAACTCGATGCCAAGATGGGACAAATCCTTTCCCTGGTGGGCATCCCGTCGGCATTTTTGTTGCACGGTTACGTCGGCTTCATCTTCGGCTCTATAAAGGCCAATCCCTGGTGGGGAAATCCTCTGATGCCGATCATCTTCATCCTTTCCGCCATGTCGTCGGGCATCGCGCTCTGTGTTTTCAACTATCAGGTACTGACCTGGATCCGACGGCGCGAAGTGGATATGCGTTGTCTGGACGCGATGGCGATGTTCCTGTTCTATGCGCTGGTTGTGGACGCGGCAGTGGAGGCGCTGGACTGGCTGCACCGGGCCTTTGCCGCGGAGGAAGGTTTTCAGGTGCTGCAGGTGATGATCCGCGAGAAGCTCTTTTATACGTTGAACGTAGGGCAGGCGGCGGTGGGCACGCTTTTGCCGTTCCTGTTGCTCGGCTCGCTGCAACTGCTGCGCCGGCGTGTGCCGGAACTCGTCCGCCGACGCATGATTTTCGGCAGCGCCGCGATGATCCTGCTGGGCGTACTGGCGATGCGTTGGAACGTGGTCATGGGCGGTCAGTTGTTCTCCAAGAGCCTGCGCGGGGTGATGAGCCACAAATTTGAATTCACCGGCGGCGAAGGCTGGTTCATGGGCCTCTTTTTGCTGATCTTGCCATTTGTCATTTTGACCGTGCTCGTGAAATTATTTCTATCCGA
>Ga0335085_10001169_pt1 | contig 59799 bp, 59 predicted proteins | sample Lox_Sample_45_FD_206712 | JGI IMG/M metagenome (GOLD analysis project Ga0335085, IMG submission 206712) | Soil microbial communities from Loxahatchee National Wildlife Refuge, Florida, United States - Lox_Sample_4.5 | ecosystem: Environmental > Terrestrial > Soil > Wetlands | place: USA...
GCGCGCCTGGAGGACTCGGCCGGCAAGCTCTACGCGCACGGCTCGAGCACCTGCCTCATCCTAGGCTAGCGCCGCGCCAGGCGAGGTGCCGCGCGTGGAACGCGGCGAGACTCGCGCGGTGGCCGATCGACACGAGGGTGGTGCGCGGCAGCCGCTCGGCCAATAGGCGGTACAGGCCCGCCTGCGCATCCTCGGGCAGGGCCGACGTCGCCTCGTCCATAAACAGCCAGTCGGGCCGATAGAGCAACGCGCGCGCGAAGGCGATGCGCTGCTGCTCGCCGCCCGAAAGCAGCTGCGCCCAGTTTTCCGTCCGCTCGAGGTCGGCGGCCAGGTGCTTCAGCCCGACCGCCTCGAGCACCTCGGCGAGTTCGGCCGGCGAATGGCCGCCGACCTCGTCCGGATAGCAGAGCACGTGCGTCAGGGCGCCGATCGGAAGATAGGGCTTCTGCGGCAGGAACAGCACGCGCGCGCCGGGCGGCGTGCGCACGCGCCCCGACCAGTAGGGCCAGATTCCCGCGAGCGCGCGAAACAGCGTCGACTTGCCCACGCCCGAGGCGCCGGTCACCAAGGTCGACTCGCCCGCGCGCAGGCGCAGGTCGGTCGGCTCGAGCAGCCGCCGCCCGCGCGGCAGGTCGAGCGCCAGCGCATCGGCGCGCCACTCCTGCGACGACCCGTCCGAACGCTCCCCCGCCCCGCGCTGCGCCTCGGCGTGCACCTCGTCGAGCTTCTCCTGGAAGCCTGTCAGCCGGTCCACGGTCGCCTTCCATGCCGCGAACTGCGTATAGGCGCCGATGAACCAGGACAGCGCGCCCTGGACCTGGCCGAACGCCGAGGCCGTCTGCATCAGGCCGCCGAGCATGATCTGGCCGCTGAAGTAGCGCGGCGCGGCCACCACGAACGGAAAGATGATGGCGATCTGGCTGTATCCGGAAGTGAACCAGCCGAGCTGCTTCTGCTTGCGCATGATCGCCCACCAGTTGGCGATCACGTTCGAAAAGCGCGCGCGGAAGTTCGCCCGTTCCTCGTCCTCGCCGCGGTACAGCGCCACGCCCTCGGCGTTCTCGCGCAGGCGCACCAGCGCGAAGCGGTAGTCGGCCTCGTAGCGCTGCTGGCCGAATTCCAGGCCGATCAGCGGCCGCCCGAGCAGGTGCGTGAGCCAGGTCCCCGCGACCGCGTAGCCGAGCGCGAACCACACCATGTAGCCCGGCACCGACAGCGTGCCGACCTGCAGCGCGCCCGAAAGCGTCCACAGGATCGCGACGAACGAGGCGAGCGTCACCACGGCCGAGAGCAGCCCGAGCGCAAGCGAGAGCGTCGCGTCGACGAACAGGCGCAGGTCCTCGGCGATGCGCTGGTCCGGGTTGTCGGTGCCGCGCTCGACGAGCTGCAGCCGGTAGTACGCGCCTGCGCCGAGCCACGCGCCGAGCAGGCGATCGTTGAGCCAGGTCCGCCACTCGATCTGCAGCATCTGCTGCAGGTACAGCTGGTACACGCCGGCGGCGATGTAGGCGGACGCGAGCAGCGTGAACTTGCCGAGCAGCCGGAAGAAGGCGGCCTGGTTCTTTTCCTGGATCGCGTTGTAGAAGTCGTTGTTCCAGGAATTGAATTGCACGTTGAGCCAGACGAGGCCGAGGGCCAGCACGACGACGGCCGCGAGCAGCGCCAGGCCCTTGCCGCGCTCCTTGGAAGACCAGTAGGGGCCGGCGAGCCGCCAGGCCGCCCGGACGAATCCGCGCTTGTCCATCGTTCACCTCGAGTCGCGACAGGCGCGGCAGTTTACAGAACCGCGCCGATGGGGCGAGAATGGCCGGGCGCCCCGATCCCGCATGCCCGGCAAGATCTTCCGCTTCGGGCCGACCCCGGAGCAGCCTCCCCGGCACCTGTTCGTGTTCCTGCACGGCAGCGGCGCAACCTCGACATCGATGATCCCGATCGCGTTCCGCTTCCAGGCGCGCTTTCCCAGCGCCGCCCTCGTGGTGCCGAGCGGCTTCGCGCGCTCCGAGGTAGACCGGGACGCGCAGCAGTGGTTCTCGAGCCGGGGGCTCAACGACGACAACCGCATCGAGCGCATCGCGGCGATCCTGCCCCGGCTCGAGGCGCTGGTGAGGCGCGAGCAGACCAATTGCAGCGTGCCGGCCGAGCGCACGGTGCTGATCGGCTTCTCGCAGGGCGGCACGGTCGCGCTCGAGGCCGTCAAGCAGCTGCCCGGCCTCGCGGGCGCGGTGGTCGCCTACTCGTCGCGCTTCGCGCGCCTGCCCAGGACCGGCACCCGCATCGGCTCCCGCGTGCACCTGGTGCACGGCGAGCACGACGCGGTCGTCTCGCGCGTGCACGCGGAGCGCGCCGCGCGCACGCTGGCTGCGCTGCACGTGCCCGTGACGCTCGACATCGTCGAGCAGCTGGGGCACGCGCTCACGCACAGCGCGATCTGCCTCGGATCGCTGCGCCTGCTGCAGGGCATCTACGAAGGCCGGCGCGCGACGCTGCATTGAAGCCGGCGCTCGTCCTCTTCGCGCACGGCTCGCGCGACGCGCAGTGGGCGCGGCCGTTCGAAGCGCTGCGCGCGGCGCTCGACCCGCGCTACGACGTCGAGCTTGCCTACCTCGAGCAGATGGCGCCCGCGCTCGATGAAGCCGTCACGCGGCTCGCCGCACGCGGCGCGAAGCGCATCCGCATCGTGCCCGTCTTCCTCGGCCAGGGCGCGCACGTCGCGCGCGACCTGCCCGCGCTCGCAGCGGCCGCGGGCGCGCGCCACCCGGAGGTCGCGCTCGAGCTCGAGCCCGCGATCGGCGAGCAGCCGGCGGTCATCGCCGCGCTCGCGGCGGCGATCGCGCGCGGCTAGAATCGCCGCATGGGCACCGTGGTGGCACTCGGCGGCCAGGTCGGCGGCGCAAAGCTCGCCGAGGGCCTGTACCGCCTGCGCGGCAAGGACCTGACGGTCGTCGTCAACACCGGCGACGAGTTCGAGTACCTCGGCCTCACCGTATCGCCCGATCTCGACACGATGCTCTACGCGCTCGCCGGCATCGCCGACACCGCGAAAGGCTGGGAGCCCGCGGGCGAGACCTTCGCCTGCCACGCGATGCTGATGCGCCTGCGCGGCCCCGGCGACGTGCCGATCGGCGACCGCGCGCTCGCCTTCCAGCTGCTGCGCGCGGAGGCGCTGCACGGCGAGCGCACGCCGACGGCGATCACGCTCGAGCTCTCGCAGCGCCTCGGCATCGAGGCGCGAGTGCTGCCGATGTGCGACGAGCCCGTGCGCACGATCGTCAACACCGAGTCGGGCGCGATGAGCTTCCAGGACTACTTCGTCGACCTGAAGTGCGAGCCGGCCGTGCGCAGCTTCCAGTATGGCGGGGCCGACGACGCGCGCCCGTCCGACGAGGTGCTCGACGCGCTGCACGCGCCCGACCTCGAGGCGGTGGTGCTGCTGCCGTGCAACCCGTACCACACGATCCTGCCGATCCTTTCGGTGCCGGGCGTGCGCGAGGCGCTGCGCCGGCGGGGCGCGCCGGTGCTCGCGGTCAGCCCGATCATCGGCGGGCGCGCGCTGCAGGGCTCGGCGGCGAAGGTGATGCGCGAGCTCGGGCGCGAGGTCAGCGCGCGCGCGGTCGCGATGGAGTACTACAAGCTGATCGACGGCATCGTCGTCGACACGGCCGACGAGTCGCTGGTCGAGGGCATCCGCGCCAGCGGCTTCCACGCCGTCGCCACGCCGACCTTCATGCGCACCGCCGAGGACCGGCTGCGGCTCGCGCGCGCCGTGCTCGACTTCGCGCGCGCGGTGCGCCTGCGCAAGGAGATCGCGGCCGACGCCTAGCGCAGCAGGCCGTACTCCCCGCCTCGCTCGATCGCCCGCCGGTACGCCGGGCGCGCGTGAATGCGCTCGAGGAAGGCCATCAGGCGCGGGCGCCGGGCGTCGAGCCCGCCGCGCACGACGGCGGCTTCGAGCGGAAAGCTCATCTGCACGTCCGCGGCGCTGAACGCCGCGCCGGCGAACCATTCGCGCCTCGCGAGCTCGCCTTCCATGAAGTCGAGGTTGCGCTCGATGTTCGGCAGCACGTAGGCGTCCTTCGCGCGCCGCGCGATGGCGCGCGCGATCGGACGAGCGAAGAACGGCATCGGCCCGGTTTCGACGCGGTCGAACAGCAGCTTCAGCAGCAGCGGCGGCTGCGCGCTTCCCTCGGCGAAGTGCAGCCAGTAGCGGTAGCGCTCGCGCTCGGGCGTGCCGGCCGGCGGCACGAGCCGCCCCCCGCCGTAGCGCTCGGCGAGATAGTCGATGATCGCGCCCGATTCCGCGAGCACCTGGCCGCCGTCCTCGATCACGGGCGACTTGCCGAGCGGGTGCACGGCGCGCAGCTCCGGCGGCGCGAGCATGGTCTTGCGGTCGCGCTGGTAGCGCTTGATCTCGTAGGGCAGGCCGAGCTCCTCGAGCAGCCACAGCACGCGCTGCGAGCGGGAATTGTTGAGGTGATGCACGACGATCATGTCTGCAGCTCCGGCAGGTCGCGAAACAGCTCGAGCGCCTCGGGATTGGCGAGCGCATCGGTGTGGGCGACCGGCATGCCGTGCACGACGGATTTCACGGCGAGCTCGACCACCTTGTTGTTCTTGGTGCGCGGGATGTCGGCGACCTGCACGATCTTCGCCGGCACGTGGCGCTTGGTCGTGTTGTCGGCGATCTGGCGGCGGATGCGGTCCTCGAGCGCGGCGTCCAGGCGCAGCCCCTCGCGCAGCTTGACGAACAGCACCACGCGCGTGTCGGTGGGGTTCGCCGGCGGCCAGAGCTGCCCGATCGCCACCGACTCCTCCACCTCGGGCACCTTCTCGACCTGGCCGTAGATCTCCGCGGTGCCGATGCGCACGCCGCCGGGGTTGAGGGTCGCGTCCGAGCGGCCATAGACGATCATCGTGCCGCGCTCGGTCAGCTCGCTCCAGTCGCCGTGGCACCAGACGTTCGGGAACTTCGCGAAGTACGCGGCGTGGTATTTCTCGCCGCCGCGGTCGTTCCAGAAGCCGAGCGGCATCGAGGGAAACGGCTTCGTGCACACGAGCTCGCCCTTCTTCCCCACCACCGCGCGGCCGTCCTCGTCGTAGACCTCGACCGCCAGGCCGAGCGAGCGGCATTGCATCTCGCCGCGATAGACCGGCAGCACGGGACTGGCGTCGGCGAAGCCGGCCATGATGTCGGTCCCGCCGGAGATCGACGACAGGCAGACGTCCTGCTTGATCTCGCGGTAGACGTAGTCGTAGCTCTCGGCCACCAGCGGCGAGCCGGTCGAGACCAGCATGCGCAGGCCCGGCTGCGGCGCGAACTCTCGCGGCTTCAGCCCGCGCTTGGCGATGGCATCGATGAACTTCGCCGAGGTGCCGAAATGCGTGAAGCGCTCGCGCTGCGCGTACTCGAACAGGATCTTCGCGTCGCGCGCGAAGGGCGAGCCGTCGTAGAGCATCACGGTCGCCTCGGCGGCGAGGCCGTGGAACAGCAGGTTCCACATCACCCAGTTGCACGTGGTGTAGTAGAAGAAGTGGTCGCCGGGGCGAACGTCGAACTGCAGCTTGTACATCTTCAGCGCCGCGAGCAGCGTGCCGCCCGCGCCGTGCACGATGCACTTGGGCTTGCCGGTCGTGCCGGAGGTGAACAGGATGTAGACCGGATGGTCGAACGGCAGCTGCGCCCAAGCGATGTCGCCCGGCGTGTGGCGGCGCAGCCATTCCTCGAGCAGGACCGACTTCGGGATGTCGTCGATGTCGGGCCGGGCCTCGAGGTAGGGCACGACCACCACCTTGCGCAGCTGCGGCAGGCGCTCGGCGATCTCGCGCACCCGCTCGAGCACGTCGTGGCGCTTGCCGTTGTAGAGGTACCCGTCGGCGACGAACAGCACCTTGGGCTCGATCTGGCCGAAGCGGTCGAGCACGCCGTCGACGCCGAAATCGGGCGAGCACGACGACCAGACGATGCCCTGCGAGAGCGCGGCGAGCGCGAGCATCGCCGTTTCGGGAAGGTTGGGGATGAACGCCGCCACGCGGTCGCCGGCGCGCAGCCCGAGCTGCGCAAGCGCCTGCGCCGCGCGCGAGACGTCGCTCGTCAGCTCCGAGTACGTCACGCGCCGCTGCGGCCCGCGCTCGTCCCAGAACACGAGCGCGTCGCCCCGGTCGCCGCGGCGCAGCAGGTTCTCGGCGAGGTTGAGCCGCGCGTCCGGAAACCACTTCGCGCCCGGCATCTTGTCGCCGTCCACCAGCACGGCGCTGCCCTTGCGCGACGCGCGCACCCCGCACCAGTCCCAGACCTCGCCCCAGAAAGCCTCCGGCTCGTCGACCGTCCACTGGTAGAACGCCGGGTACGAGTTCAGCTCCAGGTGGTGCTTGCGCACGACGTGGCGCGCGAACTGCGTGATCTGCGCCTGCTCGATCGCCTCCTCGCTCGGCCGCCACATCGGGTTCATGGGTGCGGATTCTAGGCCGATTGCGCTAGGATGCGGCCTTTCGCCTCGAGGCGGTTCGACATGAGCACGGTCGCATTCATCGGCGTGGGCGCCATGGGATCTCGCATGGCGTCGAACCTGCAGGCCGCGGGCCACGCGCTGCGCGTCTACAACCGCGACCGCGCGAAGACGCGCGCGCTCGCCGACCAGGGGGCGCAGGCCTGCGACACGCCCGCCGCCGCGGCGAAAGGCGCGGAGTTCGTCGTCTCCATGGTCGCCGACGACGCGGCGACGCGCGCGGTCATGCTGGGCGCGGACGGTGTGGTCGCCGCCGCGGCCGCCGGTACCGTGATCGTCGACTCGAGCACCAATACGCCGGCCATGGCACGCGAAGTCGCGCGGGCGGCCGCCGCGCGCGGCGTGGCCTATCTCGACGCGCCCGTCTCGGGGAGCCTCGCGCAGGCGCAGGGCAAGGAGCTCGTGTTCATGGTCGGCGGCGAGCGCGCGGCGTTCGACCGCGCCAAGCCGCTGATGGCGGCCATGGGCCGCATGGCCACCCACATGGGCGGGAGCGGGACCGGCGCCACCGTCAAGCTCATCAACAACATGCTCTCGGGCACGATGACCTGCGCGATCGCCGAGGCGGTGACGATCGCCGAGTCGGCCGGGCTCGACGTCGCGGCCGCGCTCGAGGTGCTCGGCGAGGGCGCGGCGGCTTCGCGGCTGCTGAAGACGCGCATGCCCAAGATGTTCAAGCGCGACTTCGCGCCGCAGTTCCAGCTCGAGCTGATGGAGAAGGACCTGCGCTACTTCCTGCAGCTCGCGCTCGAGCTCGACCGGCCGGTGCCGGTCGCCTCGCTCGTTCGCGCGCAGTACCAGGCGGCGCGCCGCGCCGCGCTCGGCAAGCTCGACTCCGGCGCGGTGTTCCTGCAGGCGGCCGGCGAGAAGCCGAAGACCTGATCCCCGGGCGTCCGGCGATGCGTGCCCGGCCCGGGTTGCTGTTCGCGCTGTTCGCGCTGTCGGGATTCACCGGGCTCGTCTACGAGTCGGTCTGGTCGCACTACCTGAAGCTGTTCCTCGGCGCGGCGGCGTTCGCGCAGTCGTTCGTGCTCGCCGCCTTCATGGGCGGCATGGCGCTCGGCGCGTGGCTCGCGAGCCGCACAAGCGCGCGGCGCGCCAACCTGCTCGCGGCCTACGGCTGGATCGAAGGCCTGATCGGGCTCGCCGCGCTCGCCTTCCACCCCGTCTTCGTCGGCTTGACCGACGCCTCGTTCGCGCACGTGTTCCCGGCCCTGGGCGCCCCGGCCGCGATCCAGCTCTACAAGTACGCGCTGTGCGCGCTGCTCATCGTGCCGCAGACGGTGCTGCTCGGCATGACCTTTCCGCTCATGAGCGGCGCGGTGATGCGCCGCCACCCGCTCGACGCCGCGGGACGGCCCGCGGGCGGCCACCACCTCGCGATGCTGTACTTCACGAATTCGATCGGCGCGGCGCTCGGCGCGCTCGTCGCGGCCTTCTGGCTGCTGGGCGCGCTCGGCATGCAGGGCACGATGAGCCTCGCCGGCGCCCTCAACCTCGCGCTGGCCGCCGTCGTGCTCGCGATCGCACGGCGCCGCGAGCCCGGCGCGCCGCCCGCCGTGCCCGCGGCCGGGGCCGCGCCGGCGGGACGCCGGCTCGTCGCGCTGTTCCTCGCCGCCGCGGCGGTGACCGGGGCGGCGTCGTTCGTCTACGAGATCACCTGGATCCGCATGCTGTCGCTCGTGCTCGGGTCCTCGTTCCAGGCCTTCGAGCTCATGCTGTCGGCGTTCGTCACCGGGCTCGCGCTGGGCGGCCTGTGGATCCGCAAGCGCATCGACCGCATCGCCAATCCGGTCCGCTTCTCGGGTTACGTGCAGCTCGCGATGGGGGTCGCGGCGGTCGGCACGGTCTTTCTCTACCACGTGAGCTTCGACTGGATGGCCTGGGTGCTCGGCGCGCTGCAGCGCACGCCGTCGGGCTACCTGCTGTTCAACTTGTTCAACCACGGCATCGCGTTTGCCGTCATGCTGCCGGCCACGTTCTTCGCCGGCATGACGCTGCCGCTGTTCACGCACGTGCTCGTGCGCGGCGGGCACGGCGAGCGCGCGATCGGCCAGGTCTACGCGGCCAATACGCTCGGGGCGATCGCCGGCGTGTTGCTGACCGTGCACCTGCTGGTGCCGGAGACCGGGTTGAAGGTGAGCCTGCTCGTCGGCGCGTCGCTCGACATCGTGCTCGGCGCCTGGCTGCTGCGCTGGTCCGGGGCGCGCCTGCAGCGCAGGGAGGCCTTCGCGGCGCTGATCCTGGGCCTGCTCGCGGCCGCGCTGACCGCGCGCGCGCCGCTGCTCGATCGGGCGCGCCTCGCCTCGGGCGTATATCGCTACGGCTCGGTGAATCCCGACAACGAGAGCGTCGTCTACTACCGCGACGGCAAGACCGCGTCGGTGGCGGTGCTGGCCGACGGGACCATCCGTACCATCAGCACGAACGGCAAGCCCGACGCCGCGATCCAGCTCAACACGGCGAAGCCGCCCTCGCCGGACGAGTACACGATGACGCTGCTCGGCGCCCTGCCGCTGCTTGCGCGGCCCGACGCCCGGCGATTCGCGAACATCGGCTTCGGGTCCGGCCTCACGGCCGAGACGCTGCTGTCGCACTCCGGGCCGCGATCGGTCGACACGATCGAGATCGAGCCGGCGATGGCGACCGGCGCGCTCGCGTTCTACCCGCGGGTGGACCGCGTGTTCCACGATCGACGGATGCACGTCTACTTCGAGGACGCGAAGAGCTACTTCGCGCGCCACGGCCGGCGCTACGACGTGATCGTGTCCGAGCCCTCGAACCCCTGGGTCAACGGCGTCGCCAGCCTGTTCACGGCCGAGTACTACCGCCACACGGTGCATTTCCTCGAGCCGGGCGGCCTGTTCGTGCAATGGCTCCACATGTACGAGCTCGACGACCGCCTGCTCGCCTCCATGCTGTCCGCGCTCGGCACGGTATTCGCGGACTACGACGTCTACCAGGCCAGCACCGGAGACCTGATCGTGCTCGCCGTGCGCGAAGGCAAGGTCCCGCTGCCGGGCGAGCTGCCGGCGGACCAGCCCGCCTTCGCCGGCATGCTCCGCATCATGAACATCACGCGGCGCGACGAGGTTCTCGCACGTCGCCTCGGCGGCCGCGGCGAGCTCGAGCCCCTGCTCGCGCTCTACGGCGCGGCGCCTAACTCGGATTTCCACCCCGTGGTGCAACTGCAGGCGCCCCGCAGCCTGTTCCTGCGCGACACCGCGAACGCGGTGGTCGAGCTCGCGCTCGCGCCCCTGCCCGTGCTCGAGATGCTCGGCGACCGGCGGCATGGGTTCCTCGCGGCACCCGCGCCGCGCGCGACGCCCGGCGCCTACCTGCAGCAGGTCGAGGCGCTCGAGGTCGAGCGCACGCTGGTCGCGCGCGGGTCGCCCGAGGCGTCGGCGGTGCCTCCGGTGATCGCGCTGCGCCAGCCGGGCGCGTTGTGCGGCCCGCGCGTCTCGGCGTTCATGCTCGAGCAGCTGCACGTCATTGCGATCAACACGCTCGCGCATATCGGCCCGCGCTATCGCCGCGAGCTCTGGATCGAGCCGCGCTGGATCGGCTGCCCGCTCGCGCGCGCGCCGCGCGAGGTGCGCGAGCACTTCGGGCTCTACGCGGCCGTCGCCGCGCGCGACGGCGCCGCGATGCTGGAGCGCGCGCGCGACCTGCTCGAGCGCGACCCGGTCGGCGGCGAGCCCTGGCGGCGCTTCCTGCTGCTGACGGCCGTCCTCGGCGCTCACGCGAGCGGGAACAGCGACGAGGCCCGGCGTCTCCTGGACGCGCACAAGGACCTGCAGCGCCCGCCGCTGGCGCCCTTCGAGCGCTACCTCGCGGGGTGGAAACGCTAGCGGGAATCAGCGCGGCGCGACGCGCCGGCGCATTTCGTCGGACATGCGGTAGTCGGGAAAGCGCCGGCGGAACTCGGCGAGGCTCTCGTCGGCCTCGCGGCTCCTCCCCTCGGCGCGCAGCTTGGCGATGCGCTCGAGCCAGTGTTCGGGCGTTTCGGGTGCCGCCGCGACCTTGCCCAGCGCGATATTCGCGCGCGCCGGCACCGGCGCCCGGGCGGCGGGATGCGGCGGCGCCTCGTCGCGCGCCTGGGCCGCGGGGCCGGCCGCCTCGCGCGCGACGCTCCCGGCGGCCTTGCGCTCGGCCGCCGGCGCCTTAAGGGCCGGGTGTACGACCGCGGCCGGCTCGGGTTCGCGCCGGGGCTCCTGCGCCACGCGCATGACCACCCCGACGGCGAGCACGACCACCGCAGCGATCGAAACCGGCACGCCCCAGCGCACGGGGCGCCGCCGCGCGGCCGCGAGGATTGCTGCATCGATCTCCGGCGGCGGCCGCTCCGCGCCGAGCGCGCGATAGGCCGCGGACACGCGCGGATCGCGATCGAGCTCAGCCATCGGCGAGCGCCTCCCTCAGCTTGGCGAGCGCGTAGCGCAGGCGGCTCTTCGCGGTCTCCTCCCCCACGCCGGTCGCCGCCGCGATCTCGGCCACGCCCAGGCCGGCCTCCTCGTGCAGCAGGAACGCCGCGCGTTGCGCCTCGGGCAGCGCGGCGAGCGCCGCCGCGAAGCGCGCGAGCCCCTGGCGCCCTTCCGCGCGCGCGGCCGGCTCGTCGCCGACGGGCGCCGGCGCGTCGGCGCCGTCCAGCTCGACCAGCTTCAGCCCGCGCTTGCGCCAGTGATCGGCGAGCCGGTTCTGCGCGATGGTGTAGAGCCAGGTGGTGAACTTCGCCTGCACGCGATAACGTCCGCGCGCCTCGATCACGCGCATCCAGACCTCCTGGTAGAGCTCCTCCGCGACCCCGCGGTCGCGCAGGTTGCGCAGCACGAAGCGGTACAGCGGCGCCTTGTGCCGCGCGTAGAGCGTGCCGAAGGCCGCCTCGTCGCCCCTTCCATAGGCCAGCATCAGCTCTTCGTCCGGGGCCTCCACGGCGCGCAGTCTAACCGCGCCGGAGCCCAGGGATTGAAACGAAGGCGCAGTCGAAAAGGGTTAAGATGCGCGCCTTCCATGAAAAAAGCGTCCTACGACTGCAGCAAGTGTCCCGCCTACTGCTGCAGCTACCCCGAGATCGAGGTCTCGAAGGCGGACATCGCGCGGCTCGCGCGGCACTTCGGCCTGTCCGAGAGCGCCGCCGAGGAGCGCTTCACCAAGCTGCAGCGCGAAGAGAAGGTGCGCATCCTGCGCCATCGCGAAGACGAGCACTTCACCTCGGTGTGCATGTTCCTCGACCGCGAGACGCGCCGCTGCACGGTCTACGAGGCGCGCCCGCACACCTGCCGCAGCTACCCCTACGGCGCGCGCTGCGGGTACTTCGAGTTCCTGAAGTTCGAGCGCGAGCACCAGGCCGACGAGACCTTCATCGCCGTCACGTAGGGTGGGCCGCAGGCCCACGCTACAGGGTCAGCCCTTGCGCTTGAGCGCCTGCTGGCGGATCTCGCTGAGGGTAGTGGCGGTGGTGATGGCGTCCGGATCGATGCGCAGCTCGATCAGCGCAGGCTTGCCCGAGGCACGCGCGCGCTCGAAGGCCGGCGCGAACTGATCGGTCGTCTCCACCCGCTCGCCGTGCGCGCCGAACGCGCGGGCATAGGCTGCGAAGTCGGGGTTCTTCAGTTCGGTACCCGAGATTCGCCCCGGGTACTCCCGCTCCTGGTGCATGCGGATCGTGCCGTACATTCCGTTGTTCACCACGAGCGCGATCACCGCCGCGCCGTACTGCGCGGCGGTGGCGAGCTCCTGCCCCGTCATCAGGAAGTCGCCGTCGCCCGTGACCGCGATCACGGTCCGCGCCGGCGCCGCGAGCTTGGCCGCGATCGCCGCAGGCAGCCCGCAGCCCATGGAACCGTTGGTGGACCCGAGCTGCGTGCGGAAGCCCTTGTAGCGGAAATAGCGGTGCACCCAGCCGGAGAAGTTGCCCGCGCCGCCGGCGACGATCGCGTCCTCGGGCAAGTGATCCGACAGCCATCGCACGATTTCGCCGTATTGCAGCCGGCCCGGCATCGCCTTCACCTCGGTCCAGGCGAGGAACTCCTCGCGCGCCTGCCGGGTGCGCGCGGCCCACTTCCCCCCGTCGAGCTTCACGGCGGCGAGCGCCTCGACGAAGCGCGCCATGCCCGAGTTGATCGGCAGCTCGGCGCGATAGACGCGCCCCAGCTCCTCGGCGCCGCTGTGCACGTGGATCAGCTTCTGCGACGGCATGGGCGCCTGCAAGAGCGTGTAGCCGCCCGTCGTCATCTCGCCGAGGCGCGCGCCCACCACCAGGACCACGTCCGCCTCCTTGATGCGCGCGGCGAGCTTCGGGTTGATACCGATGCCCACGTCGCCCGCGAACGCGCCACTGCGGTTGTCGAGCAAGTCCTGGCAGCGAAACGAGGTGCCCGCCGGCAGCTGCGACGCCTCCAGCCAGGCGCGCAGCGCGTCGCAGCTCGCGCGGTCCCAGCCGCCGCCCCCCAGCACGACGAACGGGCGCTCGGCCGCCTGCAGCATCTCGCGCAACGTCGCCATGTCTGCCGGCGATGGGGCGGCGCGCACCGCCTTGTACCGGGGCACGTCGACAACGGCCGCGTCGGAAAAGAGCATGTCTTCCGGCAGCGCGAGCAGCACCGGCCCGGGACGCCCCGCCATCGCCGTGTGGAAGGCGTGGCTGACGTACTCGGGGATGCGCTCGACGCGGTCGATCTGCGCCACCCACTTGGCCAGCGGCGCGTACATGCGGCGATAGTCGATTTCCTGGAACGCCTCGCGCTCGGCGAAGTCGCTGCCGACCTGGCCGACGAACACGACCATCGGCGTGGAGTCCTGGAACGCCGTGTGCACGCCGACCGCGCCGTTGGTCGCGCCCGGGCCCCGCGTCACGAACAGCACGCCGGGCTCCCCGGTCAGCTTGCCGTAGGCCTCGGCCATGTAGGACGCCCCGCCTTCCTGGCGGCAGACGACGAACCGCAGCAGGTCGCGCACGTCGTAGAAGCCGTCCAGCACCGGCAGGTAGCTCTCGCCCGGCACGCCGAACGCGAGCCGCGCGCCATGACCGACGAGCGCATCGGCGAGGATGCGGCCGCCGTGGCGGACCTTCAGCTCTTGTCGCACGCGAGCCTTACATTCGCATATGCAGCAGCGCAATGGCGCCGGCCGCCGCCCCCGCGGTGGTGCAGGCGAGAATCCAGCCCGCCGGGCCCGGATGCGCTTCGACCAGCCGGTCGAGCACCGGGTGCATTTCATCCGCGCCGCGGACCGCGCGCCGGGTGGAGGACCACCGGTTGGCATACTTTTCCAGCCTGGCCAGGGCGTCCGGGGCGAAGGCGAGCAGGCCGCCCACCACCACGCCGGTGGCACTGCCCACGACCAGGAACCATTTCAGGGTCCCGAAGATCACGGCGGCCAGGATTCGGGCGTCGCCCTTGGCGAGCGCGATGCTGAGTTGCGCCGTATTCACCGCCAGCACCAACCCCACCGTCGCCATCAGGCCGCCCAGGATCAAGCCCCAGCCGACGAGGCGTCGATGGCGATGCGAGCGCTGGTCGGTATCGCGCGGTATTTCCAGCGCGCGCAGCGAGCCCCGCGTGGATATCCAGTGATTCATCAGCTGGAAGACCCTCTGCGTGGGCGCTCTGGCAAAGATCAGGCCCATGCCCGCGGCGAAGCCGACGGCAGAGAAGACCAATACCAGCGCAATGAAGAACTGGAAGAGAAACTGCCAGATCACGTCGTAGGATGACATAGGTCCTCCATTCACCAGGCGCCGCGCAACTTCTCGCAGCATTCCGCCACGGCCGCGTTCGCCGTGTCGACGACACCGCCGAACAGGATGAAGCCGTGCACCATGTCGGGAAACTCGCGGTACGACACGTGCACGCCTTCCTTCGCCAGGCGCTCGGCGTACTCGCGACCCTCGTCCACCAGCGGGTCGTAGCCCGCGGTGATCACGAGCGCGGGCGGCAGCCCCGCGAGCGATTTCGCCAGCAGCGGCGAAGCGCGCCAGTCCGTGAGGTCGGCCTTCTTCGGCAGGTACTGCGCCTGGAAGTACTCCATCGCCTTCTTCGTGAGCAGGTAGCCCTCGCCATTGCGCGTGATCGACGGGTGCTGCGCGCGCTGGTCCGTGGCCGGGTAGATGAGCAGCTGATAGGCGATCTCCGGGCCGCCCGAGTCGCGCGCGTGCAGCGCCACGACCGTGGCGAGGTTGCCGCCCGCGCTGTCGCCGCCGACCGCGACCCGCGCATGGCGCGACGCGACGAACCGGGTCGCCGCGACGCAGTCCTCGACCGCGGCCGGGAACGGATGCTCGGGGCCCATGCGGTAGTCCACCGAATAGACCGCGCAGCGCGCGCCGTTGGCGAGCTGGCGGCAAAGCACGTCGTGCGTATCCAGGTCGCCGATCACCCAGCCGCCGCCGTGGAAATAGGCGAGCGCCGGCAGCGCCTCGTCGGGCCTCGAGCCCTGTGGTCGGTAGTAGCGCATCGCGACGGGCCCCGGGCCCAGGACCAGCGCCGCCGACGCCACCTCGGGCGCCTTCGGCGACAGCGCCGCGCGCGTGTCGCGGTACAGGCGCCGCGCGACGTGGGCCGGCACTTCGTAGAGCTGCGGCAGCGGCGATTTCGCCGCGCGCTCGAGCAGCTGGACCACCTGGGGATGAAGGGCCATCGACCTAGCGGACCGCCGCGAGCATCTTCTTCAGCCGCTCGACGAAGAACGGCGCGCACTTGTGGATCTTGGTCTCCTGAGTGACGATCAGGGGCCGGATGCGCGGCAGGTACGCCTGCCAGTCGGGATCCGCCTGCATGGCCGCGCGCATCTTCTCGCGCTGCAGCAGGTCGTCATAGGCCCACATGTGCGTCACCAGATTCTGCATGCCCGCCTCGGTGACGTAGTAGCCGACCATGTTGGGCAGGTGCCTGAGCTGCACCTTCATGCCGGCCTCCTCGTAGTGCTTGAAGTACTCCGGCGCCTTGCCGGGGTGCAGCAGGTACATGCGTTCTTCGACGTACATGGGCCCTCCTCCCTGGTGCGGTCGATTATAGTATCCACGGCATGGACGACATCAACAGCCTGCGCCGCATCCTCTCGCAGTACCGCGTCATTGCGGTGGTGGGGCTGTCGGCGGACTGGTTCCGGCCCAGCTACTTCGCGGCGAAGTACATGCAGGAGCACGGCTACACGATCATTCCGGTGAATCCGCGCTACGACACGGTGCTGGGCGAGAAGTGCTACAAGTCCCTGCGCGACATCCCGTCGAAGGTCGAAATCGTCGACTGCTTTCGAAAGACCGCGGACATCCCGCCGATCTGCGAGGACGCCATCGCCATCGGCGCGAAGGTCCTGTGGCAGCAGCTCGGTGTGCGCAACGAGGCGGCCGCGGCGCGGGCGGAGGCGGCCGGGCTCGACGCGGTCATGGACCGTTGCGTCAAGATCGAGCATGGGCGACTGTTCGGCGGCCTGAACTGGATCGGCGTCAACACGCGGGTCATCTCGGCCAAGCGCCCGCACTGGCTGGCGTACTAGTCATCGGCCTGTCATCTCGTTTTTCGAACGTCGGCCGTGAAATCTGCCGCTAGCGCAGTCGCGCGGGGGCCGTTATCCTTCAGTCCATGTCCCATCCCCTGAGGATGTTCGAGGGCCGCTTCGGCCGGCTCCAGCTCGCCGAGGCGACCGCGGACGAGGCCGCGCTCACGCGCGAGGAGCCGCTGATCCTGATCAAGGTGGACGGCGCGGACTGCACGGTCCAGATCGGCGCCGAGGCGCTCGCGCTCACGCGCGACGATGCGCTGCTGGTCAACGCCGGCCAGCCGGTGCGCCACGCCGGCGGCGCGCACGGCGGCGTGTCGCGGGTGGTCGAGTTCCACCCGTCGCTCGCCTGGCTGCGCGAGGTGTTCCCGGCGGTGTTCGAAGATCCGGCGAGCGTGTTCCCGCGTGCCAGGGAGGCGGTGACGCCGCGCATTCGCCAGCTCGCCGACGCGCTGGCCGTCGAGGCCATGAACGACCAGTTCCTGTCTCCCGAGCGGCTCGAGTTCATGCTGCAGGAGCTGATGCTCTCGGTGGTCGAGAGCTACCTCGCGCGCCGCCGCGCGGGCGCGTCGCTGTGGCGCGGCTCGCGCTTCGCCGACACGCGCATCCGCAAGGCGCTGGGCCTTCTCCGGGCGCGCCCGAACAAGGACGTCAACATCGACGATCTCGCCAGCCAGGTCGGCTTGTCGCGCTCGCGCTTCTACGACCTGTTCCAGATCTGCACCGGCCGCTCGCCGCGCGCCTACCTCGACATGCTGTGCGTGGAGACCGCGATCGCCAAGCTCTCCAGCGGCCGCGCACGCATCGCCGACGTCTCGGCGGAGCTGGGCTTCTCGGCGCAAAGCAACTTCACGCGCTTCTTCCTCAACCAGGTCGGCATCCCGCCGTCGGAATACCGCCGCGCTGCAACCCGGCCCGGCGCGCCGGCCGCGCTGCCGGCGACTCCCGAGCCCCCGCTCTGAGGTTCCGCGGGCGCGCCGCGCTGGTGCGCGGCGCCCGCCCGGGATAACCTAAGCCATTGAGCGCCAAGCCCGGCGCCCCTGGGCATGGCGGTTGCTTGCTTCATCCATCGGGGATCGGGAATGCCGCGCCGCCACTACGACGAAATGCGCGCCGAGAACGGCGAGGTGCGGCCGCATTTCGGCGCGCTGGCAGAGTGGCTCGCCGACACGCCGGCCGAGCGCGTGGCGGACAAGCGCCGCGAGGCGGACCTGCTGTTCCACCGCGTCGGCATTACCTTCGCCGTGTACGGCGACGAGGCCGGCGCCGAGCGGCTGATTCCCTTCGACACCATCCCGCGCGTCATTCCGAAGGCCGAGTGGGACGGCCTGGTGCTCGGCCTGCGCCAGCGCGTCACCGCGCTGAACCGCTTCCTGCACGACGTCTACCACGGGCAGGAAATCCTCAGGGCCGGGGTCATTCCCCCCGAGCAGGTGCTGATGAACGAGGCGTACCAGGTGGCCATGCTGGGCCTGGACCTGCCCAGCCAGATCTACTCGCACGTCTCGGGCATCGACCTGATCCGGCACGACGACGGCCTGTACTACGTGCTCGAGGACAACCTGCGCACGCCCTCGGGCGTGTCGTACATGATGGAGAACCGCAAGATGATGATGCGGCTCTTCCCCGAGCTCTTCGACCGCCAGCACGTCTATCCGGTGGAGCACTATCCGGGGCTGCTGCTCGAGACGCTGCGCGCCGCGGCGCCCGAGCGCGTGCGCGACCCGGTCGTCGTGGTGCTCACGCCCGGCCAGCACAACAGCGCCTACTTCGAGCACGCGTTCCTCGCGCAGCAAATGGGCGTCGAGCTGGTCGAGGGCAGCGACCTGTTCGTCAAGGACGGCTTCGTCTACATGCGCACGACCGCGGGCAGCCAGCGCGTGGACGTGATCTACCGGCGCGTCGACGACGGCTTCCTCGACCCGCTCGCTTTCCGGCAGGACTCGCTGATCGGCGTGCCGGGCCTGCTCTCGGTCTACCGCGCGGGCAACGTGGGGCTCGCCAACGCAATCGGCACCGGCGTGGCCGACGACAAGTCCACCTACCCCTACGTGCCGGACATGGTGCGCTTCTACCTCGGCGAGGAGCCGATCCTGAAGAACGTGCCGACCTGGCAGTGCAAGCGGCCGGAAGACCTGAAGCACGTCCTCGACAAACTGCCCGAGCTCGTGGTGAAGGAGGTGCAGGGCTCGGGCGGCTACGGCATGCTGGTCGGGCCGGCGGCGACGAAGGCCGAGCTCGAGGCCTTCCGCAAGCGCCTGCGAGCCAATCCGGCGAACTACATCGCGCAGCCGACGCTGTCGCTGTCGACCTGCCCCACGTTCGTCGAAAAAGGCATTGCGCCGCGCCACGTCGACCTGCGGCCGTTCGTGCTCTCGGGCAAGGAGGTGCGCATCGTTCCCGGCGGCCTCACGCGCGTCGCGCTCAAGGAAGGCTCGCTCGTCGTCAACTCGTCCCAGGGCGGCGGCACCAAGGACACCTGGATCGTGGACTAGCGCATGCTGTCCAGGGTCGCCGACCGGATCTTCTGGCTGAGCCGCCAGATGGAGCGCGCCGAGAACATGGCGCGCATCCTCGGCGTGACCTCGAACCTGGTGCTGTTCGGCACCAAGGACATGCAGGCGCAGAACCTGCTCGCGCCGCTGTCGATCACCGGCACCGAGGAGGCGTTCTTCGCGAGCCACGACAAGCTCACGCTCGCCGCGCTGATCGCGTTCCTCGCGCTCGACGAGAAGAACCCGTCCTCGATCCTTTCGTGCCTGAAGTGGGCGCGCGAAAACGCCCACGCGGTGCGCTGGCAGATCACCTCCGAGATGTGGGAGACGCTGAACGGCACCTGGCTCGAGATCCGCGCAATGAAGCCCGCGCGCGTCACCGGCGCCGGCGCGACGCAGTTCTTCGACTGGGTCAAGGACCGCTCGCACCTCTTCCGCGGCGTCACCTACGGCACGATCGTGCGCGGCGAGGCCTTCAATTTCTCGCGCTTGGGCACGCACCTCGAGCGCGCCGACAATACCGCGCGCATCCTCGACGTGAAGTACCACGTGCTGCTGCCCTCGGTCGCCGACGTCGGCGGCGCGCTCGACTACTACCAGTGGACCGCGCTGCTGCGCTCGGTGTCCTCGTTCGAGACCTACCGCCAGCTCTACCGCGACCAGATCTACCCGATCAAGGTGGCGCAACTGCTGATCCTCGAGCGGCGCATGCCGCGCTCGCTCGCCGCCTGCTTCGACCTCATCAAGGATTCCATGGACCGCATCGAGGGCCAGCACGACCAGGCTGCCAAGCGACTTGCCTACGAGCTGCACGCGCGCCTGACGCACGCCGACATCGAGGAGATCTTCCAGGGCGGGCTGCACGAGTACCTGACCGCGTGCCTCGCGGACTTCGGCGAGCTGGGCAGCCGCATCCAGCGCGCCTACCTGGGGGCCGTATGAAGCTCGCGCTGCGGCACGAGACGCACTACAGCTACGATTCGCCGGTGCGCTACTCGGCGCAGTACCTGAGGCTCACGCCCCGTGACACCGCGCGCCAGAAGGTGATCGAGTGGCAGCTCGAGACGCCCGGGCAGCCGGTGCGCACGGTCGACGGCTACGGCAACGTGCTGCACGTGCTCACGCTCGACAAGCCGGTCTCCGAGATCGTGATCCGCGCGTTCGGCGTGGTGCAGACCGCGCGCGACGAGGACACGCCGTCCGACTTCACCGGCGTGCCGCTCTCGCCGATGCTGTTCCTGCGCGCGACGCCGCTCACGCGGGCCGACGACAAGGTCGAGGCGCTCGCCGAGAAGCACCGCGCCGGGGCGGGCACGCCCGAGGGGCTGCGCGCGCTCGCCGCCGCGGCCAAGGCGCACGCCGGCACGTCGGGGCCCGAGGCGATGGTGCACGTCTTTCTCGCGGCGTGCCGGCTCCTCGGCGTGCCGGCGCGCTACGTCTCGGGCTACGTGCTGGGCGAGAAGAAGTCCGGCGCCGTGCTGACGCACGCCTGGGCCGAGGCCTGGGTCGGCGACCGCTGGAAGAGCTTCGACATCGCGCGCGACGCCACGGTCGGCGAGGGCCACGTGAAGATCGCGGTCGGCGCCGACTACAACGACGCCTGCCCGATCCGCGGCATGCGCACGGGCGGCGGGCTGGAGTCGATGAACGCCGTCGCGAGGCTCGAGCAGTAGCCATGAGCATCCACGTCGCCCTCAACCACGTCACTCAGTACCGCTACGACCGGCCGGTCGCGCTCTCGCCGCAGGTGGTGCGGCTGCGTCCCGCGCCGCACGCGAGGACGCCCGTCCACGCCTACTCGCTGAAGGTCCTGCCGGCGAAGCACTTCATCAACTGGCAGCAGGACCCGCAATCCAACTGGCTCGCGCGGCTCGTCTTCCCCGAGCGCACGACGGAGTTCCGGCTCGAGGTGGACCTCGTCGCCGAGATGTCGGTGATCAACCCGTTCGACTTCTTCCTCGAGCCGGTCGCGGAGAAGATCCCGTTCGAGTACGGCGAGGCGCTGCGCCTGGAGCTCGCGCCCTACCTAGCCAAGGCCCCGCTCACGCCGCTGCTGAAGGCCTATCTCGCCGAGGTCCCGCGCGCGCCGCGCGCGTCGGTCGATTTCCTCGTCGACCTCAACCGGCAGCTCTCGCGCGACATCCGGTACCTGATCCGCATGGAGCCCGGCGTGCAGACGCCCGAGGAGACGCTGAAGGCCGCGAGCGGCTCGTGCCGCGACTCGGGCTGGCTCCTGGTGCAGATTCTGCGGCACCTCGGCCTCGCGGCGCGCTTCGTTTCCGGTTACCTGATCCAGCTCACGCCCGACGTGAAGTCGCTCGACGGTCCGTCGGGCCCCGAGGCCGACTTCACCGACCTGCACGCCTGGTGCGAGGTGTTCCTGCCCGGCGCCGGCTGGGTCGGGCTCGATCCGACCTCGGGGCTCTTCGCCGGCGAGGGCCACATCCCGCTCGCCTGCTCACCCGAGCCCGGCAGCGCCTCGCCCGTCACCGGGTACTCGGACAAGGCCGAGGTCGAGTTCTCGCACAACATGAAGGTCACGCGCGTCTGGGAAGCCCCGCGCGTCACCAAGCCCTACACCGAGGCGCAGTGGATGGCGATCGAGGCGCTCGGCCAGCGCATCGACGCCGACCTCGCGCGCGGCGACGTGCGCCTCACCATGGGCGGCGAGCCGACGTTCGTGTCGGTCGACGACCGCGACGGCGCGGAGTGGAACACCGACGCGATGGGGCCGACGAAGCGCCGGCTCGGGGCATCCCTGCTCGCGAAGCTCAAGGCGCGCTATGCGCCCAAGGGGCTGCTGCACTATGGCCAGGGCAAGTGGTATCCCGGCGAGCAGCTGCCGCGCTGGTCGCTCTCGTGCTTCTGGCGCAAGGACGGCGAGCCCGCGTGGGACAACGCCGCGCTCTTCGCCGACGAGACCGTCAACTACGGCGCGACGCCCACCCAGGCGGCGACGTTCCTGCAGCATCTCGCCGAAAGGCTCGGGCTCGACCCGAAGTTCGTCTTCCCCGGCTACGAGGACACCTGGTACTACCTCTGGCGCGAGCGGCGCCTGCCGGCGAACGTGGATCCGTTCGATGCGCGGCTGGACGACCCGCTCGAGCGCGCGCGCCTGAGGAAGGTCTTCAAGCAGGGCCTGGACAAGGTCGTCGGGCACGCGCTGCCGATCCAGCGCGACGCCGCCACCGGGCGCTGGAAGACCGGGCCCTGGTATCTGCGGCCGGAGCGCTGCTACCTCATTCCCGGCGATTCGCCGATGGGCTACCGGCTCCCGCTCGATTCGCTGCCGTGGACGTCGAAGACCGACTTCCCGTGGGTGCATGCACCCGATCCCATGCAACCGGAACGCCCGCTGCCGCGCTATCACGACCTCGCGCCGCAGCTGCAGCCGGCGCGGGGCCCGGCGCGCCCCGCGGCGCCCGAAGGCCGGCACGGTGCGCCGGAGCGCCGTCCCGGCGAATTCGAGTCCGCGGCCTGGATCACCCGCACCGCGATGTGCGCCGAGCCGAGGAACGGCGTGCTCTACGTCTTCATGCCGCCGACCGTCGCGCTCGAGGACTACCTCGAGATCTGCGCCGCGGTCGAGTCGACCGCGGGCGAGCTGGGCTTTCCCGTCGTGCTCGAAGGCTACGAGCCGCCAAAGGACCCGCGGCTGGAGTCGCTTCGCATCACGCCCGACCCGGGCGTGCTGGAAGTGAACATCCATCCGGCCAGGGACTGGGACGAGCTCGTCGACCGCACCACGCACCTGTACGAGGAGGCGCACCGTTCCCGCCTGTCGACCGAGAAGTTCATGCTCGACGGGCGCCATTCGGGAACCGGCGGCGGCAACCACTTCGTGATCGGCGGCGCGACGCCCGCGGACTCGCCGTTCCTGCGCCGTCCCGACCTGCTCGCGAGCCTGGTCGCCTACTGGCACAACCATCCATCGCTGTCGTACCTGTTCTCGGGCATCTTCATCGGCCCGACGAGCCAGGCCCCGCGCATCGACGAGGCGCGCAACGACTCGGTCTACGAGATCGAGGTCGCGTTCCGCGAGCTCGAGCGCCAGGCGAAGAGGGGTCCCGCGGCGTGCCCGCCGTGGCTCGTCGACCGCGTCTTCAGGAACCTCCTGATCGATTCGAGCGGCAACACCCACCGCGCCGAATTCTGCGTCGACAAGCTTTACTCGCCCGACGGGCCGACCGGGCGGCTCGGGCTTCTCGAGATGCGCGCGTTCGAGATGCCGCCGCACGCCCGCATGTCGCTGACGCAGCAGCTGCTGCTGCGGTCGCTGATCTCGCGCTTCTGGCACAAGCCGTACCGGCCCGGGCGCCTGAAGCGCTGGGGCACGGAGCTGCACGACCGCTTCATGCTGCCGTGGTTCGTCTGGGAGGACTTCGGCGACGTCATCGCGGAGCAGCGCGACTTCGGCTATCCGCTGGACGCCGCCTGGTTCGCGCCGCACCTGGAATTCCGCTTTCCGCGGCTCGGCGACTTCGCGGCGCGCGGCGCCGCGGTCGAGCTGCGCGCGGCACTCGAGCCCTGGCACGTCATGGGCGAGGAAGGTGCGCCCGGCGGCACCGTGCGCTACGTCGATTCGTCGGTCGAGCGGCTGCAGGTGAAGGCCAACGGCCTGGTCGGCGATCGGATGGTCCTGACCTGCAACGGCCGCCGCGTCCCGCTCGCGCCCACCGGCAACGTCGGCGAGTTCGTCGGCGGCGTGCGCTACCGCGCGTGGCAACCGCCCTCGGCGCTGCATCCGACGATCGGCGTGCATACGCCGCTCGTCTTCGACCTGGTCGACACCTGGATGAACCGCTCGATGGGCGGGTGCCAGTACCACGTCGCGCACCCGGGCGGGCGCGCGCACGAGGTCTTCCCGGTGAACGCGTACGAGGCGGAGGGGCGGCGGCTGGCGCGCTTCTTCCGCATCGGGCACACGCCCGGGCGCGTCGAAGCCCAGGTCGAGGAGCGCAACCCCAACTTCCCGTTTACACTCGACCTTCGGCGATAGAGCGCAGGGAGGCGCGATGCCGGAGGAACCGATGTATCACGAGGGGATGCGCCGGCTCCAGGACGCACGCGACACCCGGGGCATCGCGGACCGGCTCGTGAAGGTCACGGTGCGCGAGGCGTTCACCGACGACGACCGGGCGTTCATCGAGCGCAGCCCCATGTTCTTCGTCGCGACCGCGGACGCCGAGGGGCGGCCCGACTGCTCCTACAAGGGCGGCCTGCCGGGCTTCGTGCGCGTGCTCGACGGGCGCACGCTCGCGTTCCCGGACTACGACGGCAACGGCATGTATCGCACCTGGGGCAACGCCCTGGTCAACCCGCACGTCGGGCTGCTGTTCCTCGACTTCGAGAAGCCCAAGCGCATACGGGTCAACGGCACGGCGCGGCTGAGCGCCGACGACCCGCTGCGCGCGGAGTTTCCGGGATCGGTCTTCATCATCCGCGTCACCGCGAGCAAGATCTTCCCGAACTGCCCGCGCTACCTGCACAAGATGCAGCTCGTCGAGCTCTCCGCGTACGCGCCGCGGCCGGAATACACGCCGCCCGTGCCGGCGTGGAAGACGTTCGATGTCTTCCGCGACGCGCTTCCGGCGCGCGATCGGGTCGACGCGCCGCCCGCGAACCCGGGGGCGAGGGGCTAGGGCCGGGGCTGGGGTATCCTCTGCGTCGACTCGATGCGGAGACCGAGTTGCGACTGCGCTTGATCCTCCTCGCCGCCCTCGCCCTGCTCGCGGCGCCCGCCGCGAGGCCCGACGACGTGCCGCCGGACCTCGCCGTGCGCTTCGTCGAGCTGCTGGGTTACGACCAGGAATTCGCCCACTTCCGCGACGCCTGCGTCGCCGCGCGCGGCTCCGTGACCCCGGAGTCGCTGGTCGACGCACACCCCGAATATTTCGGCGGCATCCGGCCGGGCACGCCGAAGTGGCCGAAGGTCGCCGGCGCCTACCGCGACTTCGTGGTCGATTCCTGCTCGCGCCCGACCCGCGAGGAGTTCCTCGGCTCGCTCGCCGAGTACTACTCGCACGTGCTCACGGAGCCGCAGTTGCGCGCGGCAATCGCGTTCTACGGCACGCCGACCGGCAAGGCGCTCGTCGGCGCGCGCGAGCCGAGCGCCGAGGCCGTGCGCGACGCCTGGACCGGGACCAACTCGCTGCACCTCGCCGAGGCGACCGCCGCGCTCGAGCAGCGCATCGCGGTACTGCTGGAGTCGCAATAGGAGAGCCCCATGGCCGGCATCAGTGGCATCGCCCACATCCAGCTGACGGTGACGAGCATGGCGCGCTCGGTGCCGTTCTACGAGAAGCTGCTTCACGCGCTCGACATGGTCACGGTCATCGACCGGCCCGACATGTTCTACTGCGTCGGCGGACGCACCGGGGTCGCGATCTCGCCGGCCGACGCGCAGCACGCGGGCGATGCGTTCCACCAGCGCCGGCCCGGCCTGCACCACATCTGCTTCCGCGCGAAGACGCGCGAAGACGTCGACGCGATCCATCGCACCGCCGTCGGGCTGAAGGCGAAGGTGATCCGATCGCCGACGGAAACCCACTGGGCGCCGGGCTACTACTCGACGCTGTTCGAGGATCCGGACGGCATCCGCCTCGAGGCCAACCACGTGCCCGGCAAGGGGCTGCTGGCGGAGTAGCGGTGCGCCCGTGGAAAGGATGGTCGAGCGAGTCGCCGGGTCGCGTCGTGCAGCTGCTCGCCATCGTGACGCTGGCGCTGATGGGCTCGGTGATCGCGCACAAGGGCTATCACGACGTCGCCGCGCTCGCGCAGCGCTACGACGGCGCGGAGTTCTGGCGCATGCTCGGGCGCTACGTCATCGCCAACCTGCTCGCCGGCGGGTAGTTGGCCCCTGCCGCGACCGTGGCGCTCGTCGCGGTGGGAGACGCGGCGACGCGCGCGGCCGCGCGGGAACTGATTCTCGAATACCTCGAGCTCGTCCGCGACTCGGCGCGCAGCCGTTACGGGCTCGAGTTCGACATCGACGCCATGGTCGCCTCCGACATCGGCGACCCGGCCAAGTTCTACGCGCCGCGGGGCCGCTTCTATCTCGTGAGGCACGAAGGGCGGCACGTCGGCGTCGGCTGCCTGAAGGCGCTCGCGCCCGGCGTGGCCGAGATCCAGCGCATGTACGTGCGGCCGCCGGCGCGCGGGCTCGGCGCGGGGAGGCTGATGCTCGAGCGGCTCCTCGCGGATGCGCGCGACATGGGGTTCGAGCGCGTCCGGCTGGAAAGCCTCAAGCACCTCGGTCCCGCGCATGCGCTCTACCGTTCGGTCGGCTTCCGCGACATCGCGCCGTACGACGACAACAGCATGAAGGACTACCAGCCCGCGGACGGGATGGATCGGTACCGGGCGAGCGTGGTATTCATGGAGCTCGAGCTCTAGCGCGCAGTCGGGGGCGACCCGCCTCCCTCGGCGGGCGCGAGCAGGTGCTGGGGCAGCTTGAACGTGCGCTCGAAGATGCCAAGCACGCGCGACGCGATCGCGCGCGGGTCGAGCGGCACGACCAGCGGGTCGCGGATGTCGCCCGAGACCTGTACCGGCAGGCTGATCAGGCTGCCGCCGGTCAGGTAGCCCACGATGGGGATCTTGCCGAGCAGCTTGTCGACCTGGCCGAACGGCGCGACGAGCACGGTCAGGCTCGCCTTGAGATCGGGGATCCCGACCGCGCCCGTCGCGACCAGGCCGAGCGCGTCGCTGAGGAACGTGGCCTGCTCGACCTGAACCTTGCCCTCGCCGACGTGGGCATCGACCGTCAGCTCGCGATACGGAAATCCCTCGCGATCCAGGCCGGGCGCGTCCTTTTCCAGCAGGCCCGCGCCCTTCACGTACGCGAGCAGGTTCGCGAGCAGGCCGAACTTGTGCACGCGCCCCTTCTCGGCGCGCACCGTGACCGTCCCCTGCAGGTTCTTCACCAGCGCGTCGGGCGCGCCGTGCGTGCGCAGGTTCGCGTCGAGGTCGAGCGCGCCCGTGATCAGCACGCCCGAGCCCGAGAGGCAGCGCGCGATCCTTTCCAGGTCCTCTTTCGCCGCGTGGATTCGCACCGCGGCATCGTAGCCGCCGGGTGCGGCCTTCACCTGCAGCGGCACCTCCAGCCCGCATACCTGCGCTTCGGCGACGTCGAGGCTCGCTTGCTCACGCTCGAGCTCGAGCGAGACCAGCACGGGCGCGACGCGCCGTCCGCGGTATTCGAGGTAGTCCATGCGCACGAAGACGCGCCCGGTCACCGGCAGCGGCCAGATCGCCGACGGCGTCAGCGCGGCTTTCGGCGCGGCCGCGTCGTCCTGCCCGGCCGCCGGCGAGGGCGGCGGCAGCAGGCGATCGAGCACGAGCCCGTCGGACTCGATCTCGGCGTCGACGACGGGCCCCCCGGCGCCGCGCTTCACGTCGCCGTGGATCGAGACCTTCTGTCCGTCCAGGTCGAGCACCGCGTTCTCCAGCCGCGCCGACGCCGGATCCGAGGCGAACGCGAGCTGGTCGATGCGCACCGGCCGGCCCAGCACGCCGCTCAAGTCGAGGTCGCTCGCCTCGAGACGGCCCTCGGCCTCGGTTTGCTCGGGATGGTTTCGGTCGACGGTGACGCGGAGGTCGCCCGAGAGCTGGCCGGTCGGGAGGTCCCGCGCTTTCGTCATCGCCTCCAGCGTCGCGCCGCGCAGCCGGCCGCGGAAGCTCGCCGTGATCAGGTTCTGCCGCTTCACCTGCAGCGACACAGTCGCGTCGCTGCGGTCGTCGACGATCCGCAACCGCGGGACGTCCAGCGCTTCCGGCTTCCAGCCGAGCTCGAGCTCGACGCGCTGCCCCGCCGGGAACTGCAGCCGCGCTGCCGCTTCGAGCGCGCCCCCCTGCCAGCGCACGCGCTGGGCCGTGAACCGGAGCGGCGTCGCCGGCTCGAGCCGCGCCGGCGTGCCGGTGCGCCGAAGGAGGTACGCCGCGGTCTTCTCGCCCAGCACACCCTCGCTTACGGACGCGCCGAGCGCCGGCGACTCGGCGCGGTAGCCCGCGACCGTGGCCGAGGCCACGACGCGCGAGTCGAGGAAGGCGACGTCCACGCCCGCCGCGTCCAGCGCATCGGGGTTCGCGCGCAGCACGGCGCGGGAAAGCGTCACCGGGCCGGGCAGGCCTGCAAGCCGCACGCTCGCGTCCGACGGCCCGATGTCCGCGGCAGCCTGCCAGCGGCCCTTCGCGAGGCCGCCGCTCGCCTGGCCGCGCAGGTGCCCCGCGGCCGACTCGATCGGCGCGAGCGCCGAGCGACGCTCGGGCGGCAGCGCCTGGCGCGCGACCTCGAGCGCCTCGGCGACGTCGACATCGAACGCGAGTTTCCCGTCCGCGGCGCCGTCCTTGAGCGAAACCTGCACGCGCTCCACGGCGACCCGGCTCCTGCCGATCGTCGCGTCCGCGCCTTCGACGCTCGCGGCTTTCGGATTTGCGCGCAGCACCGCGCGCGACACGGTGACCGGGACCGCGAGACGCTCGAGGCGCACGCCGGCGTCGGTGTGCGCGATCCTCGCCTCGGCCCGCCAGCCGCCCTTCGCGATCTCGCCGCTCGCCGTGCCGCGCAGGTGGCCGCTCGCCGCCTCGATCGACGCGAGCGCCTCGCGGCGCGACGGCGGCAGCGCCTGGCGCGCGAGCGCGAGCGCCTGGGCCATGTCGATGTCGAAGGCGGCGCCGCCCGCGCCCGAGCCCGCCTTCAGCGAATAGCGCAGCTGCCCTTCGTTCACCCGGCTGCCGTCGACGCGCGCCTGCAATCCCGAGACGCGCAACTCGCCGCGAGAGAGCTCGGCCCGGCCCGCGATGCCCGACACGGGGTGCTCGAGGCCCGGCGGCACGAACTCGCCCCCCGAGAGCTCGAGGCCCGCGGTCATCCGTTGGGCGGCGCCGAGGTCCGACCAGGTCTCGCCCTCGGCCCGCCAGTGCGCGCCGGACACCTCGCCCGAGCGCAGGCGCGGCAGATAGTCGCGGATAGCCGGCTGGTCGCCGTAGAGCGCGAGCACGGCGTCGCGCAGCGTGGCGAGGTCGACTCGTGGAATTTCGGCGGACAAGCGCGGGTTCGCGCCGTCTCCCCGGAGCTCGAGCTCGGCCTTTGCCGCGCGAACGACCGGGTCGAGCCGGATGTCGTCCAGCCGCAGTGCGAGCCCATCGGAACCCATCCGTACCTTCCCCGAGAGGCCGGCCGCCGTGAGCGCGAGCCGCCGCTCGCCGCGCGCGAGCGCGAGCGCCGGGGCCTGCGCCTCGAACTCGCACTCGACGAGCGCGTGGCCGTCACTGCTCGCCCGCGCCCGCAGCCCTGCCATCGGGAGCTCGAGCCGCACCGGCGAGCCGCCGAGGACCTCGTCGAGGATCGCCTGCGGCTTCAGTCCCTCGAGCTCGAGGCGCGCTTGCGTGCCCGCGTCCGCGTAGCGCGCGCGCGCCCGCACGTTCAGCCGCTGCCACAGATCGCTGTCGGCCGACGCGGCAAGCGTGGCGCCGTCGGCATCGTCCTCCAGCCGCAGCGAGATCGCGCTCAGCCGCGTCGGGGGCCGGTCCGGACGCGCGACCTCGAGCGCACCACCGTCGATCTCGATGACCGCCTCGGGCGCGTGCCGGTGCAGGGCGTCGAGCACCTCGCGGTATACGGCCGCAGGGTCCACCGGCGCTGCCTTCGCCGCAGGCGGAGCCTCCGCGCGAGGCGCGCCGAGCTCGAGGCGCACCGAGGGCTGGCGCGCGCGAAACGCCGTGACCTCGACGCGCCCCGCCAGCAGTGCCCAGCCGCGCAGCGCGAGCTCGGTCTCGGCGACTCGCACGCTCGCCGTTCCCGGAAAGTCGGCGCGCGCCCCGACGAGCCGCGCGCGCGGCACCGGCAGCAGGCGAACCTGCAGGTCGTCCCAGGCGATCTGCCCGTTCGCGAGCCCCGAGAGACGCCGCTGCAGGATCGATTGCACGCGCGGCTGGTCCACGACGGCGACCAGCAGGGCCATCGCCAGCACGACCAGCGCGACCAGCCCGCCCAGGACCCAAAGGACGCCCCGCCAGAGCCTGGATCGAATCGGGGAGCGAAGCGCGGCCACGGGAGCAACATTGTGTGCCCGAACCCCCGGCGCTCAAAGCGCAGCCCGGCTAGAATTCCGCCTCCCGAATCCCTCAAGCGTGGCGATGCAAGGCGCGAAAGAGCTCTACCTGGACCTGCTCAAGCGGTGCCTGACGAACATGATCTACCGCGACTCGAGCACGCTGCACGGGCGCCCGCTGCCGTTCGACCTCCAGCGGCGCGGCGAGGGGCGCGACTGGCCCGTGCACGCGCATACCATGATCGGCGTCAAGCGGCTCGACGCGCTTCACTTCTGCCTCGAGGACGTGCTCAACCGCGATGTCCCGGGGGACTTCATCGAGACGGGCGTATGGCGCGGCGGCGCGGTCATCCTGATGCGCGCGGTGCTCAAGGTGCGCGGCGTCACCGACCGCGTGGTGTGGGCGGCCGATTCGTTCCAGGGACTGCCCAAGCCCGACGTCGAGCGGTACCCGCAGGACCGGGGCCTGGATTTCCAGGACATGCGCGAGCTCGCGGTCTCGCTCGAGCAGGTGCAGGAGAACTTCCGCCGCTACGGTCTGCTCGACGACCAGGTCCGCTTCCTGAAGGGCTGGTTCCGGGACACGCTGCCGACCGCGCCGATCGGGCGTCTCGCGGTCCTGCGCCTCGACGGCGACCTCTACGAGTCCACGATCGACGCGCTGAACCACCTGTATCCGAAGCTCTCCCGCGGCGGCTACCTGATCGTCGACGACTACGGCGACATCGGCGCCTGCCACAGCGCGGTGTCCGACTACCGGCAGGCCCACGGCATCACGGACGAGATCGTCCCGATCGACTGGTCCGGCGCCTTTTGGCGCAAGGAGACCGGGCCCGGTGCCTGAACGTCGGGACCGGGCGCGCAGGGTTCTCGCCGTCAGCGGCGGCGCGCAGGGCATCGGCCGGGCGATCGCAGAGCACTTCGCGTCGCATGGCTACGCGGTCTCGTTCGCCGACACCAATGCCGCGCAGGGCCGCGCCGCGCTCGCGGCGCTGCGCCGCAAGGGCGCGCGGGCCGAGTTCTTCCGCGCCGACGTCTCGAAGCAGGCCGATGTGCGCCAGTGGCTGCGCGGCACCTTGCGCGCGCTCGGCTGCCCCGACGTGCTCGTCAACAACGCCGGCGTCCGCGCGAGCGCGCCGTTCCTGACGCTCTCGCCCAAGGCGTTCGACGTCGTGCTCGGGACCAACCTGCGCGGCGCGTTCCTGTGCACCCAGGAGGCCGCGCGCCTGATGGTCCGGCACCGTCGCCGCGGCGCGATCGTCAACATCGCATCTACGCGGGCGCTGATGTCCGAGCCCGGCACCGAGGCGTATTCGGCGTCCAAGGGCGGCCTCGTAGCCCTCACGCATGCCACCGCGGTCAGCCTCGGGGCGCGCGGCATCCGCGTGAACTGCGTCAGCCCCGGCTGGATCGAGACGCGCGGGCGGAATCACACGCGCCGCGACCGCGCCCAGCATCCGGTCGGGCGCGTCGGCGAGCCCGCCGACATTGCGCGCGCGTGCCTGTTTCTCGCCGAGGACGCGGGCTTCATGACCGGGCAGAATCTCGTCATCGACGGCGGCATGACCGTCAAGATGATCTACGCGGACTAGGGAGGATCGGACAGATGCGGCACGTGCGCTTCGGGCCCACGGGGCTCCAGGTCTCGCGGCTCTGCCTCGGCACCATGACCTTCGGCCTGCAGTGCGACGAGAAGACCTCGTTCGCGATCATGGACGCGGCCGCCGCGTCGGGCATCACGTTCTTCGACACCGCCGACGCCTACCCGCTCGGCGACACGCTGGAGAACATGGGCCGCACCGAGGAGATCGTCGGCAAGTGGCTGAAAGGCCGGCGCGAGCAGTTCATCGTCGCCACCAAGTGCAGCGGCAAGGTCGGGCCCGCGCCGTGGGACCAGGGCACCTCGCGCAAGCACGTCTTGCAGGCGATCGACGCGTCGCTCAAGCGCCTGGGCACCGACTACGTGGACTTGTACCAGGTGCACCACTTCGACGCGGCGACGCCGGTCGACGAGACCGTGGAGGCGTTCGACGCGGTAGTGAAGGCGGGCAAGGCCCGCTACGTCGGCGTGTCCAACTACCACGCCTACCGGGTCGCGCGCGCCCTGGGGCGCGCCGAGGCGCGCGACCTGGCGAAGCCCGTCTCGGTGCAGCCGCGCTACAACCTGCTCTTTCGCGAGGTGGAGCGCGAGCTGCTGCCGTTCTGCGGCGAGGAGGGGCTCGCCGTGATTCCCTACAACCCGCTGGCCGGGGGGCTCCTCACCGGCAAGCACCAGCGCGGCGCGCCGCCCGCGGGCACGCGCTTCACGCTCGGCGCGGCGGCCAAGACCTACACCGAGCGCTACTGGCGCGAGCGCGAGTTCGCCACCGTGGACGCGTTCGCGAAGCTCGCCAGGGAAGCCGGCGTCGAGCCCGCCACGCTCGCGGTGGCCTGGGTGCTCGCCCATCCGGCGATCACGTCGCCGCTCGTCGGCGCGAGCCGGCCCGAGCAGCTGAAGGCGAGCGTCGCCGCGGTCGATTTCAGGCTCGATGCGGGATTGAAGGCGAAGCTCGACGAGCTCACGCACGAGTACCGCATGGGCGACGCGGTTCGCTGAAGCGATGTCGCACGGGCTCCTCGCGGCCTACCCGCCGGCGACCGGCCGCTACGACGAGATCTTCGGCGGCGGCGATGCGCCGCGCGGGCACTGGCAGCCGCTGCTCGAGAGCATCGCCGGGGAGCCCGCGGAGCGCATGCGCGAGCGGCTCGCCTCGGTGCAGCGCCAGGTGCGCGAGAACGGCGTCACCTACAACGTCTACGCGGACCCGCAGGGCGCCGACCGGCCCTGGGCGCTGGATCTGCTGCCGTTCATCCTGCCGCAGGACGAATGGGCGGGAATCGAGGCCGCGATCGCGCAGCGCGCAACGCTGCTGAACCGGATCCTGGTCGACCTCTACGGCGAGCAGCGGCTGCTGCGCGAGGGCCTGCTGCCCTACGCGCTGGTGCACGGCCACGCCGGGTTCCTGCGGCCGCTGCAGGGCGCGAAGCCGCCCGGCGACGTCATGCTGCACATCTACGCGGCCGACCTCGCGCGCTCGCCCGACGGCCGGTGGTGGGTGCTCGACGACCGCACGCAGGCGCCCTCGGGCGCGGGCTACGCGCTCGAGAACCGGATCGTGATCTCGCGCGCGTTTCCCGAGCTGTTCGCCAACCTGAAGGTGGAGCACCTGGCGAGCTTCTTCGCCACGCTGCGCGACAGCCTCGCGCACTGGGCGCCGCAAAACGGCGGCGCGACCCTGACCGTGCTGCTGACGCCCGGCCCCCACAACGAAACCTACTTCGAGCACACCTATCTCGCGCGCTATCTCGGCCTGCCGCTCGTCGAGGGCAGCGACCTCACCGTGCGCGAGGGCTGCGTCTGGCTGAAGACGCTCTCGGGGCTGCGCCGCGTGCACGCGATCCTGCGGCGCCTCGACGACGACTACTGCGACCCGCTCGAGCTGCGCGCCGATTCCGCGCTGGGGATCCCGGGGCTCGCCGACGCAGTGCGCCGCGGCAACGTGCTGGTCGCGAACGCGCTCGGCTCGAACCTGCTGCAGTCGAGCACGCTGCTCGGGTTCCTTCCCCGCCTGTGCGAGACGCTGCTCGGCGAGCCGCTGCGGATGCCCTCGGTCGCCACCTGGTGGTGCGGCGAGCCGGCGGCGCTCGAGGACGTGATCGCCAAGCTCGACCGCCTCGTCATCCGGGCGGCCTTCCCGCAGCAGCGCATCGACCCGATGTTCGGCGAGGACCTCGACGAGCGCGGCCGCAAGCGCGTCATCGCGATGCTGCGCGCGCGGCCGATCGACTACGTCGCGCAGGAGCTCGTGCAGTTCTCGCAGGCCCCGGTCTGGGAGGCCGATCCCGCGCGGCTGCAGGCGCGCGCGATCGGCCTGCGGGTGTACGCCTGCGCGAGCCCGAACGGCTACGTCGTCATGCCGGGCGGCCTCACGCGCGTGGCGAGCAACGACGCGCGCATCATCTCGATGCAGCGCGGCGGCTCGAGCAAGGACACCTGGGTGCTCTCGAGCGGCCAGGTCAACACCTTCAGCCTGCTGCGGCGCGAGATCGGCCCGCACGAGCTCGTGCGCGCCGGCACGAACCTGTCGAGCCGCGTGGTCGAGAACCTGTACTGGTTCGGCCGCTACTGCGAGCGCTGCGACGCCACCGCGCGGCTGCTGCGCGTGGCGCTGGTACGGCTGCTCGACGACACGCTCGCCGACGGCGCCGACGGCCGCGCGCCGATCGTCGGGCTGCTCCGGCGCGCCGCGATCCTGCCCGCCGCCGGGCCCGACCCGAGCGACCTCGAGCTCGTCGCGGCGCTGCGCGGCGCGATGAGCGACGACGAGCGCCCCGGGCTCGCGAGCGGCCTGCGCGAGCTTGCCGGCGTGGCCTCGCACCTGCGCGAGCGCCTGTCGCTCGACAACTGGCGCACGCTGAACGGCATGGCGCGCAGCGCTCGTCGCGGGCGGCCCGCCGCGCTGTCCGACGCGCTGGTCGAGCTCGACGGCGTGATCGCGACTTTCACCACGCTCTCGGGTTTCGCGCTCGACGGCATGACGCGCGACCCGGGCTGGCGGTTCCTGTCGGTCGGGCGACGCATCGAGCGGCTGCAGACGCTCGGCGACACGCTGCGCGAGGCGCTCGAGGGGCCGCCGGGCGAGGACCTGACGTGGCTGCTGCGGCTCTCCGACTCGATCATCACCTACCGGGCGCGCTATTCGACGCGCCCGCAGTGGCTGCCGGTGCTGGACCTCCTCGTGCGCGACGAGGCCAATCCGCGCTCGATCGCGTTCCAGGTGCGCGGGCTGCGCGACTACGTGCGCAAGCTCGGCGAGCTGTTCGGCGACGTGGGCGACGAGGACCTCGGCTCGGTCGCCGCGATGCTCGAGACGCTCGACCCCGGCGCGGACCTGCGTCCGGGCAGCGCGCGGCTGCTCGAGCTGCTGGACGCGGGCTACGCGTCGGCGTTCCGGCTGGGCGAGCAGCTGGGCCTGCGCTTCTTCAGCCATGTGGGCGAGGCCTCGCGCCAGACGTTCGCCACCTAGGCGCGCGATGCGGCTGCAAGTCGTCCACGAAACGCACTATCGTTACTCCGCGCCGGTCGCGCTGTCGCAGCAGCTGCTGCACCTGACGCCGCGCGCGCTGCGGTGGCAGGCCTGCCACGCGCACCGCCTTTCGGTGGAGCCCGAGCCCGGCGAGCGCAGCCAGCGCGACGACTTCTTCGGCAACCCGACGACGCTGTTCCTGATCGCGGCGCCGCACCTGGAGCTGATCGTGCGCGCGACCTCGTCGGTCACCGTGTCGCCGCGCGAGGCGACGGCGCGCGCGAGCCCGCGCACGCCCTGGGAGGCCGTGCGCGCCGCCGCGGTCGCCGAGGCGCCCGCGTTCCTGTACGAGTCGCCGCACGTCGAGACCTGGCGCGAGATCGCCGAGTACGGCGCGAGGAGCTTTCCGCGCGGGCGCTCGGCGCTCGACGGCGCGATCGACCTCGCCGCGCGCATCCACCGCGACTTCCAGTTCGACCGTGCGGCGACCAGCGTCTCCACCCCCTTGCGCGAGGTGATGAAGCGCCGTCGCGGCGTGTGCCAGGACTTCGCGCACCTGATGATCGGCGCGCTGCGCGCGCTCGGGCTCTCGGCGCGCTATGTGAGCGGCTACCTGCTGACCGATCCGCCGCCGGGACGGCCGCGCCTGATCGGCGCCGACGCCTCGCACGCCTGGGTCTCGGTGTACTGCGGCGCAGCCGCCGGCTGGGTCGACCTCGACCCGACCAACGACTGCGTGGTCGACGACGAGCACGTCACGCTCGCCTGGGGCCGCGACTTCGGCGACGTCACGCCGATGCGCGGCGTGATCCTCGGCGGGGGCGACCAGGAGCTCGAGGTGCGCGTCACCGTTTCGCCCCAGGGCGAGGAGTGAGCCGCTAGAATCCGGCCCATGGCCGACCGCAAGTTCGGGTTCGAGACACTGTCGCTGCACGCGGGCCAGATCCCGGACGCCGCGACCGGCGCGCGCGCGGCGCCAATCTACCAGACGACCTCGTTCGTCTTCGATTCCGCGGACCACGCGGCGAGCCTGTTCAACCTGCAGACCTTCGGCAACGTCTACTCGCGGATCTCGAACCCGACGGTGGCGGTGCTCGAGGAGCGCGTCGCGGCGCTCGAGGGCGGGCGCGCCGCGCTCGCCTGCGCCACCGGCCAGGCGGCCGAGGCGACCGCGATCCTCACCCTGTGCAAGGCCGGCGACCACGTCGTCTCGGCCTCGACGCTGTACGGCGGCACGCACACGCTGCTCGGCGTGAACCTGAAGAAGCTCGGCATCGAGGCGAGCTTCGTCGATCCCGCGGACCCGGCGAATTTCCGCAAGGCGCTGCGGCCCGAGACCAAGCTCGTGTACGCCGAGACGCTCGGCAATCCGCTGATCAACATCGTCGACCTCGAGGCGGTGGCGGGAATCGCGAGGGACGCCGGCGTGCCGTTCCTGGTCGACAACACGGTGCCCTCGCCGTACCTCTGCCGCCCGATCGAGTGGGGCGCGGACCTGGTCGTGCACTCGGCCACCAAGTACCTGGGCGGGCACGGCACGACGATGGGCGGCGTGATCGTCGAGTCGGGGAGGTTTCCCTGGGGCAACGGCAAGTTCCCCGAGTTCACGACGCCCTCGCCCGGCTACCACGGCGTGATCTTCCACGAGACCTTCGGCGACTTCGGCTTCACGATGAAGGCGCGCATGGAGATCATGCGCACCTTCGGGCCGTCGCTCGCGCCGATCAACGCCTGGCTCCTGCTGCAGGGCGTCGAGACGCTCGGCGTGCGCATGGACCGGCACTGCGCCAACGCGCTCGCCGTGGCGAAGTTCCTCGAGGGCCACAAGCGCGTGGCCTGGGTGAACTACCCGGGGCTGCCCGGCGACCGCTACTACGAGCTCGCGCGCAAGTACCTGCCGAAGGGCGCTTCGGGCCTGCTCAATTTCGGCGTCCGGGGCGGCGCGAAGGCCGGCGAGCGCTTCATCGAGGCCGCGCAATTCATGAGCCACCTCGCCAACATCGGCGACGCGAAGACGCTGATCATCCACCCGGCGTCGACCACGCACCGGCAGATGAGCGACGAGGACCAGCTGAAAGCCGGCGTCACGCCCGACATGATCCGCATGTCGGTCGGCATCGAGACGCTGGACGACATACTGTGGGACATCGACCAGGCGCTCGAGGAGGCGTCCAAAGCATGATCAGCTACCAAATCATGGAGCACGGGCGGCCGCTGCAGAAGGTGATGCACGAGACGCCGAAGCCCAGGGGCACCGAGGTCCTCGTGCGCATCACGCGCTCGGGCGTGTGCCACTCGGACGTGCACATCTGGGACGGCTACTTCGACTGGGGCGGCGGCAAGCGCTTCTACGTGAGGGACCGCGGCTGCATCCCGCCGTTCACCATGGGGCACGAGCCCTTCGGCGTGGTGGCGGCGGCAGGCCCCCGCGCGAAAGGCGTGAAGGTGGGCCAGAAGCGCATCGTCTATCCCTGGATCGGCTGCGGCAAGTGCCCCGTGTGCAAGGCGGGCCAGGACAACTACTGCATGAAGGCGCAGTTCCTCGGCGTGATGAAGCCCGGCGGCTATTCCTCGCACGTGCTGGTCCCGCACCCGAAGTACCTGGTCGACGCCGCGGGCATCGACGAGGGCTTCGCGGCGACGCTGGGCTGCTCCGCGATCACGGCCTACAGCGGCATCAACAAGTTCCCGAAGCTGGGGCCGAAGGACTGGGTGGCCGTGATCGGCTGCGGCGGCCTCGGGCTCGTGGCGCTCTCGATCCTGAAGGCGAAGGGCGTGAAGAACGTGATCGCCTGCGACGTCGACGAGGCGAAGCTCGCCGCGGCCCAGAAGCAGGGCGCGAAGCTCGTGCTCGACACGCGGGCAGCGGACGCCGTGCAGAAGCTCGGCGCGCTCGCGATGGGCAACCTCGCGGCCTCGATCGACTTCGTGGGCATGCCGGCCACCGCGATGCTCGGCACCGGCGCGCTGCGCAAGGGCGGGCGCTACGTGCTCTGCGGCCTGTACGGCGGCGAGCTCGTGCACCCGCTGCCGCCGATCGCGCAGCGCGCGATCGGCATCCTCGGCTCCTACGTCGGCAACCTGCAGGAGCTGAAGGAAGTCGTGGCGCTGGCGAAGAAGAAGCTCAGGCCCACGCCGGTGACGCTGCGCACTTTCGACGAGCTGAACCGCACGCTCGAGGAGCTGAAGGCCGGGAAGATCCTGGGACGGGTGGTGCTCGATCTCGGGAAGGAGGCCGCGTAATGCGCTTCAGCTGGGCCAACCCCTACCCCTGGCCGCGCAAGCCCGTCCTGGCGAGGAACGTCGTCTCGACTTCGCAGCCGCTCGCCGCGCAGGCCGGGCTGCAGATGCTCGCCGCGGGCGGCACCGCGGTGGACGCGGTCCTGGCCACGGCGATCACGCTGACGCTCGTAGAGCCGGTCTCGAACGGGATCGGCTCGGACGCCTACGCCATCGTCTGGGACGGCAAGCAGCTGCACGGCCTCAACGCTTCGGGCCGCTCGCCCGCGGCGTGGACGCCCGAGTTCTTCAAGGACCACAAGACCATGCCGCAGCGCGGCTGGAACTCGGTCAGCGTGCCGGGCTGCGTGTCGGCCTGGCGCATGCTGTCGGAAAAGTTCGGCAAGCTGCCGTTCGAGAAGCTGTTCGAGGCCGCGATCCGCTACGGCCGCGACGGGTTCCTCGTCTCGCCCACGATCGCGCGGCAGTGGGCGGCGCAGGTGCCGGAGCTGAAGGCCCAGCCCGGGTTCGCCGAGGCGTTCCTGCCGAACGGCCGCGCGCCGCAGCCGGGCGAGCTGTTCCGCTTTCCCGACCACGCGGCCACGCTCGAGGCCATCGCGCGCACGAAGGGCGAGGCGTTCTACAACGGGCCGCTCGCCGAGCGCCTGGAATCTCACTCGCGCCAGCACGGCGGCCTGATGAAGGTCGGGGACCTCGCCGCGCACAAGTCGGACTGGGTCGAGCCGCTGCGGATCGACTATCGCGGCTACACGCTGCACGAGATCCCGCCGAACGGCCAGGGCATCGTCGCGCTGATGGCGCTCGGCATGCTTTCGCACTTCGACCTGAAGAGCCATCCGGTCGACGGGCTGGACAGCGTGCACCTGCAGATCGAGGCGCAGAAGCTCGCCTTCGCCGACGCCTGGCGCTACGTCGCGGACCTCGACTTCATGAAGGAGGTCACGCCGAAGGGCCTGCTCGATCCGGAGTACCTGAAGTCTCGCGCCAGGCTGATCGACCTGAAGAAGGCGCAGGACTTCGGGCCCGGGCAGCCGCCCAAGGGCGGCACCGTGTACCTGACCGCCGCGGACGCCTCCGGGATGATGGTGTCCTACATCCAGTCGAACTACATGGGCTTCGGCTCGGGCGTGGTCGTGCCGGGCACGGGGATCTCGCTGCAGAACCGCGCCGCGACCTTCGTGCTGAAGCCCGGGCACCCGAATTGCGTCGGGCCGTCCAAGCGCCCTTACCAGACCATCATCCCGGCGTTCCTCACCCAGGACGGCAAGCCCGTGATGAGCTTCGGCGTCATGGGCGGCACCATGCAGCCGCAGGGGCACGCGCAGGTGATCGTGCGCATCGCCGACTACGGCCAGCACCCGCAGGCCGCCTGCGACGGCCCGCGCTTCCGCTATGTGCAGGGCATGGACGTCAGCGTCGAGGAAGGCGGGTTCCCGGCTGCCACGCTCGAGGGCCTGCAGCAGCGCGGCCATCGCATCGTGAACGTGGACGACTACAACCAGTTCGGCTGCGCGCAGCTCATATGGAAGACCGACGGCGGCTACATCGCCGCCAGCGATCCGCGCCGCGACGGCCAGGCCGTGGGGTTCTGAACATGCTCAAGATCTGGGGACGGACGAATTCGGTCAACGTGAAGAAGGCGCTGTGGTGCCTCGGCGAGCTCGGGCTCGCCTACGACCGCGTCGACGCCGGCGGCCAGTTCGGCGTGGTCAACACGCCCGAGTACCGCAAGCTCAACCCGAACGGCCTGGTGCCGACCCTGGAGGAGGACGGGTTCGTGCTCTGGGAGTCGCATACGATCGTGCGATACCTGTGCGCCAAGCATTCGATGGGCAGGCTCTGCCCTTCGGACCTGCGGGTGCGCGCCGACGCCGAGCGCTGGATGGACTGGGCCTTCACGTTCCAGGGCGCGATGCGCAACGTCTTCTGGGGCCTGATCCGCACGCCGCCCGAGAAGCGCGACGCGAAGGCGATCGAGGAAGGCGCGAGGAAGAGCGCCGAGCTCGCCGGCATGCTCGACCGCGCGCTCGCCGGCCGCGCGTACGTCGCGGGCGACGCCTTCACGATGGGCGACATCCCGATCGGCGCCGAGGTGCAGCGCTGGCTGCGCGTGCCGATCGAGCGGCCGAAGATGCCGAACGTCGAGGCCTGGTTCGAGCGGCTGCGCGCGCGCCCGCCGTTCTCGAAGCACGTCGACATCCCGCTCACGTGAGCAAGGTCGCGATCGTCACCGGCGCGGCGAGCGGCATCGGCCTCGCCTGCGCCGAGCGGCTCGCCGCGGACGGCATGAAGGTCGTGCTCGCCGACCTGAACGAGAAGGCGGGCGTCGAGCACGCGAAGCGGCTCGGCGGCTCGTTCGTCGCCGCCGACCTCAGCTCGCGCGCGGGCTGCCGCGCGCTCGTCGACGCCGCGCTGAAGGCCTACGGCACCGTGCACGTGCTGGTCAACAACGCGGGCTACCAGCACGTCTCGCCGATCGAGGATTTCCCCGAGGAGCAGTGGGAGCGCATGGTCGCGCTCATGCTCACGGCGCCGTTCCTGCTCACGCGCTACTGCTGGCCCGCGATGAAGAAGCAGAAGTGGGGCCGAGTGGTTAACATCGGGTCGATCCACGCGCTCATCGCCTCGCCCTTCAAGGTCGGCTACATCGCGGCCAAGCACGGCCTCGTGGGCCTCACGCGCACGGCCGCGCTCGAAGGCGGCGAGCACGGCATCACCGTGAACGCGATCTGCCCGGCCTACGTCCGCACGCCGCTCGTCGACGGCCAGATCGCCGACCAGGCGAAGGCCAACGCGATGTCGCCCGACGAGGTGATCGAGAAAGTCATGCTCGCGCCGGCGGCGGTGAAGCGCCTGATCGAGCCGCGCGAAGTGGCCGACTTCGTCGCCTATCTCTGCACCGAGCCCGCCGGCACGATCACGGGCGCGGCGCTGGCGATGGACCTGGGGTGGACCGCTCGCTAGCGAGGCGCTTCACGCGGGCGTAGAACGCCGGCAGGTCGCCCCGCTCCTCGGCGAGCAGCTTCTCGAACATCGGCACCAGCTGCGTGTAGGTCGCGAACGACGCCAGCACCGCGTTGCTCGGCTCGGCGCCCTCGAAGCCGGGAATGCGCGCGAGCCACGGCGCGACCGGGGCGAGCGCCTCGCGCTTGCGCCGCCGCATCTCGTCCGGGGAGACCTTCGTCCGGTAGAGCGCCTCGAGCGTCGCGCGCGCCGAGGCGACGATCGCCCCGAACGCCTCGCGGCGCGACGCGTCCGGCGCGGGCTCGCCGCGCGCGGCGCGCCAGCGCTTCAGGCCTTCGCGTTCGACCGTCACCGCGAACGACTCGTTGAAGGTCGAGTCGTCCTTCACGTACACGACGTGGTGCGCCAGCTCGTGGAAGATCAGCCGCGCGAGGCTCGCCTCGCCGTCGCCGATGAAGGTGGACAGCAGGGGGTCGTCGAACCAGCCGAGCGTCGAGTACGCCGGCACGCCGTAGACCAGCACGTCGTCGCCGGCGGCGCGCAGGCCGGCGGCGTACGCTTCGGCGTCGTCGCGGGCGAAATAGCCGCGGTAGGCGACGCAGCCCGCGACGGGAAAGCACGAGAGCACCGGGGCCAGCGAGAACTCGGGCGTCGCGACGACGTTCCAGACGACAAACGCCCGGTGCAGGTCGGCGTAGGCGCGGTACGAGCCGTCGTCGGGAAGCGAGAGCTCGCGGATCGCGAACTCGCGGATCGCCTGCGCCTGCCGCAGCTGCGCGCGCAGCGCCTCGCCCGTCGCCGGATCGACCAGCACGTCTGCCACCGGGCGCGCGGCGCGCACGATCGCCAGCTGTCCGCTCGCCGCCTGCCCGTAGTACGCGAGCGTGTCGCAGCCGCCGAGCGCCGCGGCGCTAATGAGGACGAGAAAAGCGCGCATGGGCGAGGAACGCCGTCACCTGCATCGCAACGCGCCCCGAGACGAGCATGATGCTGTGACCGACGGGCAGCTCGATGCGTTCGCGCATGCCGTCGATGGCGGTCTCATCGAGGCGCACGACGCCGTCGTTCGGGGCGTGCAGCGGGCCGAACGCGCGCCCGAGGCCCAGCGGCAGCGTGCCGGCGATGACGCCCAGCGGCTCGGGCCGCGTCCAGCGCGCCGCGCGTTCCTCGCGCCAGAGCGGCTCGCTCGCGCCGAGGAACCAGCGCCCGAGCGCGTGCCGCGCGAAGCGCCGCGCCGCGAAGTTGCCGCGCGCGGGGGTGCCCATCAGCACGAGGTTCCCGGCGCGCACGTCCGGGTGGCGCTGCAGCGCCTCGAGGATCACGAGGCCGCCGAGGCTGTGGCCAACGTAGTGCGCCGGACCGATCTCGTGCCCCAGGCGCGCGAGCCGCTCCGCGTGGCGCTCGAGCGGCCTGGCCTGCCCGGCATAGCCGAACAGATGGCAGCGATAGCCCGCGGCCCGCAGCCGCGCCGCGAGCGGCGTCATCACCGCCGCCGGCACCCACAGCCCATGCACGAGCACGACGTCGCGCACGAGGCTAGGCGCCCGAGCGCCCGGGCAGCGCGAAGATGCCGCTCATGCGCACCACGCGGCGCTCGCCGACGCAGAGGTAGCCGGTCGCGAACGCCAGGCGCGAGCCCACGCGCTGCACCTCGACCTCGGAGTGGATCCAGTCGCCGAGCTCGGCGGCGCCCGCGTAGTCGATGTCGAGGTGCGCCGTGACAAAGCCCGCGCGCGAGCCGGTCTTCGCCCCGAGCCCGTAGCCGAGCGCAAGGTCGGCGAGCGTCGCGAGCACGCCGCCGTGGCACATTCCGCGCGAGTTGCAGTGCTTTTTCTCCACGCGAAGGCCGAGCGAGATCGTGCCCTCGCCGCGCCGCTCGAAGAGCGGGCCGACGAGGTCGTTGAAGGGGCTCGCCGCCGGGAGCGGCTTGTAGCCGGCGGGCGGCGTCATCGCGGCGATTCTAGCTTTGCGGGCACGACGAGCAGCCGCGCGCCGAGCGCGAGGCCGGGCAGGCCGAGCAGCGCATAGGCCACCGCGTAGCCGCCGCCCAGCGCGAGCACGGCATTGAAGGCGAGCGGGGTCACGACCACGCCCAGGAACGTGAAGAACAGGCACCCGCCCGTCGCCTGGCTCACCTGCCCGGAGGGCGCGACGCGCGCGATCTCGGCGAGGAACACGCCGTTCCAGCCGACCGCCGTCGCGCCGAAGACCGCGGCAAAGGCGAACAGCACCCAGCCGGGCCACGCCGGCCCCGCGGCAAGCGTCGCGATCGCGGCGCCGCCCATGCCGATGCCGAGCAGCCCCAGCATCGCCCGGCGCGTCATCGCGCGGTCGGCGATGGCGCCCCAGACAATGCGGCCGATCACGCTCGAGGCCTGCGAGACCGCCATGATCGCGCCGGCGGCGACGAGCGAGCGCTGGAAGCCGTCGACCAGGAACGACACGAGGTAGGTGACCAGCGTGATCTGCACGCCGCCGAAGACGAAGCCCGTCGCCGCGAGCTCGCGCAGCCGCGGCGCGCGCGCGACGAGCGAAACCGGCGCGAACGCCGCGCGGATCGACACCGGCGCCGATGGATTGAGCCCGACGTCATAGCGCGGGCGCATCGGCGCGGCGAGCAGCGCCGTGGCGAGGCAGGCCGCGCCGATCGCGAGCGCCGCCGCCTGCCAGCCGAACGCCAGCACCAGCGCGGGCACCAGCGCGCCCGCGAGCACGCCGCCCGCGGGTACGCCGGTCTGCTTGATCGAGAAGATCAGCGAGTACATCGAGGGCGGCGTCGCGCGCGCGAGGATCACCGAGCTCGCGGGCGTGGTCGGGCCGTAGCCCGCCCCGGTGATGAAGGCGCCGAGCACGAGCAGGGGCGTCCAGCCCGTCGCCCCGAGCGACAGGCCCGCGAGGCAGAGCACGAGGCCCGCCTGGCTCACGCGGATCGGTCCGAAGCGCGCGACCCAGCCGCCCGCGGCGGCCGACGAGAGCATGCTGCCGAGGTAGGCCGCTGCGATGTAGTAGCCCACCGCCGAGGCGGGCAGGCCCAGCTCGCGCGCGGCGACCGGCGCCATGACCGGCGCGCTGTAGATCGCGAACGCGACCAGCGTCTGGATCGCGAGCGTGACCGCGAGCGGAAGGAGCAGCGCGCCCAGGGCGCTAGCCGCCCTGGGCGGCGATTTCGCGCGCGGCCTCGAGCAGCGCCTGCGCGCGGTGGACGACGGGGTAGTCCACCATCTGGCCGTCGACCTCGACCGCGGCGCCGCCCTTCGCCTCGGTCGCCTTGAAGGCGGCGACGATACGCTCCGCTCGCGCGACTTCCTCCGGCCCCGGGGTGAAGGCGGCGTTCGCGACCGGCACCTGGTCCGGATGCACGCACAGGCGCCCCTGGAAGCCGCCGCGGCGGCTGCGCTCGAGCGCCCGGCGGAATCCCGCCTCGTCGCGCAGCGCGAACCAGGGGCTGTCCAGCGGCGCCTCCATCCCGGCCGCGCGCGAGGCGAGCACCACGCGCTCGCGCGCGAAGGCGAGCTCGGGCTCCTCGGCCGAGGGCACGAGCCCGGCCTCGAGCGAGAAATCCGCGGCGCCGAACGCGACGCGCTTCACGCGCCACGGCGCGCGGTAGGGCCGCAGGCTTCGCGCCTGCAAGATGCGATCCACGCGCGCGACGCCCACCGCAGTCTCGACCATCGGCACGAGGTCGATCGAGCCTTCCGCGATGCCCTGCTCGCGCTCGAGCGCGGACATCAGCCAGTCGACCGCATGCAGGTCGGCGGCGCTCTCCACCTTGGGCAGGAACACGCCGTCCACGCGCGCGTGCAGCGTCTCCACGAGGTCGCGGTAGCAGAAAGGCGTGGCCGGCGCGTTCACGCGAACGTAGCCGCGCCCCCGGCGCGGACCCTTCAGCGCCTCGGCGACAGGCCGGCGCGCCGCCGGCTTGTCGGAGACGGCGACGGCGTCCTCGAGGTCCAGGATCACGGCGTCGGCCGCGAGCCCGAGCGCCTTTTCCACGCGTCGCGGGTGGTTGCCGGGCGCGAACAGGTACGTCCTATGGAGTGGCATGCACCTGCCTTTCGTCCCACCGGGGATAGGGAAGCCGCCATTTTGCCGTGGCGCGGCCCGGCGGCCACACGATCTCGCGCCGGCCGCCCTGGATCTGCACGACGAGCGGCTTGACGCCAATCTGCACGCCGTCGGCGTCCACCGCGTAGTGGCCGATCGGGGTCTCCAGCTGCAGCGCGCCGAGCGCCGCGCGCAGCCGCGCCGGATCGAGGCTCCCCGCGATGCGCACGGCCTCCTCCAGGACCCGCGCGGCGGAGTACGCGGCGGCGGCCGCCGCGCCGGGATCGCCCGGGCCGCGCTTGCGCCAGCCGGCGAGGAAGGCCGCATTGGCCGGCGACGTATCCGCGGGCTCGTACGTCGCCACGCCCATCGTGAGCTCCGCATCCTGCCCCACCGCGGTGATGAAACGCGGGTCGGCCGCGCTCTCGAGAAGCAGCATCCACGGCGCGTAGGCCAGGCGCTTGAACACGCGGATCGTTTGCGCGGCGTCCTCGACCCCGCCGAACGCGATCCAGGCCTGCGCATTCCGCGCGCGCGCCGCGGAGATCCTCGCCGCATATTCCTTCGCCCCGCTCGGCGCCGCGTCCGACATCGCGTCCAGCCCCGCCGCGCGCGCCTGCGCCACGAGCGCATCCGCAGCCTCGCGCGAGGCGGGATCGCCGCGCGCCAGCACCAGCAGGCGCGAGTCGCCGGCCGAGCGCGCCACGGCGAGCGGCCCGGTCCCGTAGGCTGAAAAGGGCGCGGGCACCGAGACCACGTACGTGCGGCCGGCGCGCTGGATGTTGCGCGCGGAGCCGGTGGCGTTCACGAGCACGCGCCCCGCGCGTTCCGTGGCCGAGGCGGCGGCGACGGCCGCCGCGCTGCCGAACGGGCCGAGCAGCAGCTCGGCATGCTCGTCCTCGATCAGGCGCGGGTACAGGCGAAGCGACGCCGTCGCCTCGGATCCGTCGTCGAGCAGCCGCAACTCGAGTCGGCGCCCGAGCAGCCCGCCCGCGGCATTGCACTCGTCGCGCCACTGCTCGAGCGCGCGCTTCATGCCGGCGCCGTAGTCGGCGAACAGGCCCGTCAGGGGGATCGCCGCGCCGGCCACGATCGGCGACGGCTGCGCCTGCGCCGCCGTGCAGGCGAGCGCCAGAACGAGCGCCCGCAGCGCGGCGCGCATCAGAAGCCGTGGAACCTGGCGAAGCCCGCGACCGGCTCGCGCTCGGTGACCAGCGTGTTCTCGACCGCGTCCGCGCGCGCGTAGCCGAGGGCCATGCCGCACACGATCATCTGCGCTTCGGGCACGCCGAGCTCGCGCCGGATCACGCTGTGCGCGGAGGCGATCGCGGCCTGCGGGCAGGTGTCGAGGCCGAAGGCGCGCGCGGCGAGCATGACGTTTTCCAGGAACATGCCCGTGTCGAGCCACGCGCCCACCGGCAGGTCGCGCTCGATCGTCACCACCAGCCCGACGGGCGCGTCGAAGAAGAGATAGTTGCGCCCGTGCTGGCGGTGCGTCTTGTCGCGCTCGCCCTTGGCGATGCCGAGCAGCCCGTACAGGTCCCAGCCGATCTTGCGCCGGCGCGCGAGGTAGGGGTCGCGCCACTTGACGGGGTAGTACTCGTACTCGCGCTTCCAGCCCTCGTCGCCGTGCGCGAGGTACTCGTCGTGCATGGCCTTCACCAGCCGCTCGCGCGCCGCGCCGGCGACGACGTAGACGTTCCAGGGCTGGATGTTGGTGCCCGAGGGCGCGCGGCTCGCGAGCGCGAGGATGCGCTCGACGACCGCGCGCGGCACGGGGTCCGGCCTGAAAGCGCGCAGGCTGCGGCGGGACAGGATCGCCTCCTCGACCGTGCGCGCAACGCTGCCCGCGGCGAAGGGCAGCGCGCCCCGGGCCGGATCGTGGGCGGCGGAATCCATCGGGCGATAATACCGAACATGGATGCCCGCCTGCAGGCCGCGTTCGCAGCGATCGTCGGCGCGCCGCACGTGCTGACCGACGCGGCGGATACCTCGTCCTACACCCGCGACTGGCGCAGGCAGTACGCCGCGCCCGCGCTCGCCGTGCTGCGGCCGGACACGACCACCGAGGTCGCAGCCGTCGTCGCGCTGTGCGCCCGCGAAGGCGTCGCCGTCGTGCCGCAGGGCGGCAACACGGGGCTCTCGGGCGGCTCGGTGCCGACGGGCGCGCGCCGCGAGATCGTGCTGTCGCTTGGCCGGCTCAACCGCATCCGCGAGGTCGACGCGCTAAACGACACGATCACGGCCGAGGCCGGCTGCGTGCTCGCACAGGTGCAGAAGGCGGCCGAAGACGCCGGCCGCCTGTTTGCGCTGTCGCTCGCCGCGGAGGGCAGCTGCCAGGTCGGCGGCAACCTCTCGACCAACGCGGGCGGCGTCAACGTGCTGCGCTATGGCAACGCGCGCGAGCAGGTGCTGGGGCTCGAGGTCGTGCTGCCCGACGGGCGCGTCTGGAACGGCCTGCGCGCGCTGCGCAAGGACAATACGGGCTACGACCTGAAGCAGCTGTTCATCGGCGCGGAAGGCACGCTCGGGGTGATCACCGCGGCGGTGCTGCGCCTGCAGCCGAGGCCGAGCGCCACGGCGACCGCCTGGGTTTGCGTTCCGGCGCCCGCGCAGGCGGTGGAATTGCTCGCCCACGTGCATCGCCGGTGCGGGGAGCGCGTGTCGGCGTTCGAGCTGCTGTCCCGGCCCTGCGTCGACGCGGTGCTGCGCCACAGCCCGGGCGCGCGCGACCCGCTGCCCGGGCGCGGCGCCTGGTTCGTGCTCGTCGAGATGGCCGACGTCGGCACGGACGCGCAGCTCGCCGAGCTGCTGCAGCGCGAGCTGGCCGAGGCGTTCGACAACGGCATCGCCGTCGACGCCGCGATCGCGAAGAGCGGCGCCGAGCGCGCCGCCATGTGGGCGATCCGCGAGACGGTCCCCGAGGCCCAGTTCGCCAACGTGAAGCACGACGTCTCGGTGCCCGTGTCCCGGGTCCCCGCGCTCATCGAGCGCGCGGGCGCCGCGCTCGCCGCCGCGTTTCCGGGCGCGCCGGTCTACGCGTTCGGGCACATCGGCGACGGCAACATCCACTACAACGTCGGCGACGAGGCGCTGATCGGGCGGCGCGATGAGGTGAACCGGCTCGTGTTCGGCGTCGTCGACGCGCTCGACGGCTCGATCTCGGCCGAGCACGGCCTCGGGCAGCTCAAGCGCGAATCGGTCCGCGAGCACAAGGCCGCGCTCGAGCTCGAGCTCATGCGCGCGCTGAAGTCCGCGCTCGACCCGCGCGGATTGATGAACCCCGGCAAGGTGCTGTGACGTACGGTGGGCCGCCGGCCCGCGCTACTGCAGCGCGGCGCTCGCCCCGAGCAGGGCCTCGCGGAACCGGTTCTTGAGCAGGGCGCCCTCGCGCGGCGGCAGCACCAGCGGGATCTTCTCGGCCGCGACCTTCACCTGCGCGAGCCACGGCCCAGGCGCGTGGTGCACGGCGCGGCGCAGCGCCTCGACGCCCGCGGCGTCGCGCACCGTGACGCTGGAGGCGAAGCAGGCTCCCCGAGCGATCGCCGCGAGGTCTACCCCATGGGCCGTGTGGGTCTGCTGCATCCCGGTCTCGCCGTAGCGCTCGTTATCGAGCACCACCACGCCGAGATTCGCGACCCGCTGCACGCCGATCGTCGCGAGCGAGCCCAGGCCCATCAGCATCTCGCCGTCGCCCGTGATTACGAGCACGCGCCGCGCCGGCTGCGCGAGCGCGAGCCCGAGCCCGGTCATGGCGGCGCAGCCCATCGCGCCCCACATCGGAAAGGTGAGCGGGTGGTCGCCCGCCGCCGTGCAGTCCCAGGCCGCCGAGCCCAGGCCGGCGACCACGAGCAGGTCACCTCGGTCCGCGAGCAGGGCCTTGACCACGTCGCGTCGATGAAGGCTCACTGCTCGGCCTGCTCCTGGAAGCTCTTGATGCCGATCACGCGTTGGGAGATCAGCACCGCGGCCGCGCAGTAGCCGCCGAACGCGAGCCGCGCCGCCGCGTCCGCATGCGCCGCGACCTCCGCCGCCGTATGCGCCTCCTGCACGGCGACCCCCATTTCGCGCAGCACTGCGCCGGTCGCCCGCCCCATCGGCACCTGCCACGGGTTGAATTCGCCGTACTCGCCGCGCATGGTGACCAGCAGCAGCAGCGGAAACCGGCACTCGCTCACCATGCCGAGCGCGTTGACGATGTTGCCGACGCCGCTCGATTGCATGAGCAGCGCGGTCTTCCGGCCGCCGAGCCAAGCGCCGGCGGCGAGGCCGATGCCTTCCTCCTCCGTGCTCATGACCACGGTGCGCATGCGCGCGTCGGCCTGGCAGAGCTCGATCAGCCGCTTGTGGCCCGCGTCGGGCACGAAGCCGACGACGCCGAATCCGAGGCGCGAAAGCGCCTGGTGGGTGGCAAGCGGCCAGTCGAACGCGGTAGCGAGGGGGGCGTTCACGCCGGCCGATTCTAAACCACGCGTACGCGCACCCTGTGCACCGAATTGTTCCCGAACCCGGTCACGTCCCACGGCGGCTCGATCGGCTGCACGTGCCCGGCGGCATCGGTCGCGCGGCACGCGAGCTCGTGCTCGCCGGCCGTGGCGTCCCAATCCGCCATCCAGCGCTGCCAGGCCTGCGGCGCGGGCGCGGGCTCCAGCCGCGCATCGCGCCACGCGCCGTCGACGCCGAGCTCGACGCGCGAGATGCCCCCCTCGCCCGACCAGGCGCGCCCGAAGATCTCGACGCGGCCCGCGGGCAGCACTCGCGCACGCGTATAGAAGTCCGGGATGCCTGGCGGCGCGAGCAGCGAATTGACGCGCATGCGCGTGCAGGGGACGCCGCGCTCCCCCGCCTCGCGCCGGAAGTGGTAGCTGTGCGCCTGCTGAACGCCGTCGAAGGCGTGGTCGATCGCCTCGATGCGCACGAGCCACTTCACGCTCGCCATGCCGTACCAGCGCGGCACGACGAGCCGCAACGGGGCGCCATGGGGCGCCGGGAGCGGCTGGCCGTTCATCGACCAGGCGAGGAGCACGTCCTCGCGCATCGCCTCCGCGGGCGCGAGGCTGCGGGCGAAGGCATGCTCGGTGCCGCGGTCGATGCCGCGGTCGGCGCCCCAGAAGACGATCTCGCGCGCCTCGGGCCGCACGCCGGCCGCCTCCAGCACGCCCGCGAGCGGCGTGCCGGTCCACTCGGCGGTCGACACCCCCTCCTCGATCCACGGCACCGAGGGGTAGCGCGGCGACACCTGCGCGCGTCCATTGCCCGCGCATTCCAGCGTCGCGCGCACCGTGCGCGCGGGCAGCCGCTGCAGGTCCTCCAGCCCGAGCCGCCGGGGGCGCTCGACGCACCCGCCGACCTCCAGCCGCCAGTCCGCCGGCCCCAGCGCGGGGATATCGAAGTGCACGAGACAATAGTGCATGCCCACGGGCGTGACGTCGTGCCGCAGCGCCTCGAGCGGCATGCCGCTGTTGCGCGCCGCGAGCGCGACTTCCTCCAGGGTATAGCGGCCGACCTGCGGCGGCCGGCGGGTGATGTCGTTCACGGCGGTCACTCTCGCGCCGATTCTATAATTCCCGTGGGCGTCCATGGCGACCGCGACCTGGCTCGAAGTGGCATTGAACGGCGGCTGGGGCCGCGCGCGCCAGCCCCGGATTCCGGTCGCGGTGCGCGAGATCGTGGACGAGGGCGTGGCCTGCGCGCGCGAGGGTGCGGCGATCGTGCACGTGCACGCGTACGACGAGGCCTCGGGCCGCCAGCGCGACGACGTGGATCTCTACGCGCGCATCATCGAGGGAATCCGCGCCCGCGTGGATTGCATCGTCTACCCCACGATCCCGGTCACCGGCAAGCTCTCCGCCGAGGCGCGCTTCGCGGCCATCGAAGGCCTCGCGCGCCGGGGCCTGCTGGAATGGGCGGTGGTCGACCCGGGGTCGGTCAACCTGGGCGACTTCGTCTACGTGAATTCCGACGAGCACGTCCGACACGGGTTGGGCCTCGCAGCACGGCACGGCTTCCATCCCGGCTATGCAATCTACGAGCCGGGGTTCGTACGCCTGGGCGCGCGGCTCGCGCGCGAGCTGGCGCCGCCGCAGCCGATCTACCGCTTCATGTTCTCCGACGGCATGGCGTTCGGCTTTCCGCCGGCGGAGTACGCGCTCGACTCCTACCTCCGGTTGCTCGCGCGCGAGGCGCCGGGCGCGCCGTGGATGGTCGCGGGCCTCGACGTCGACATCCTGCCGATCGCGGGCACGGCGGCGGCCCGGGGCGGGCACGTGCGCGTCGGCCTGGAGGACGCGCCGCACGCGAGCGCGCGCTCCAACGTCGACTGGGTGCGCCTGGCGGGTAGCGCGATCTCCAGCGCCGGCGCCTCGCTCGCCTCCGCCGCCGACGTGCGCGCCGCGCTGAACGGTCGCGGATGAGGCTGACGGAATTCCGCGCCGCGCTGCCGCGCGGCGACCTCTGGGTGTTCGGCTACGGGTCGCTCATGTGGTCGCCCGGATTCGCGTACGCGGAGCGCTCGTTCGGGCTGCTGCACGGCTACCACCGGGCGCTGTGCATCCTGTCCACGCGCCACCGCGGGACGCGCCGTCGCCCGGGGCTCGTGATGGGCCTGTGCCGCGGGGGCTCGTGCTGGGGAATCGCGTTTCGCGTGCCGGCGGCGCGCGTCGCCGAGGCGCTCGCCCGGCTGTGGAACCGCGAGATGCCGCGCCGCGTCTACCGCGCGTACCTTGCGCCCGTGCGCGTCTCGCGCGGCCGTCGCGTGCGCGCGCTTGCGTTCGTCGCCGACCCGTCGCACCCGCAGTTCCGGCGCGAGCTCGACCTGAGGAGCCGCGCGCAGCTGGTCGCGCAGGGCATCGGCGAGCGGGGCGCCTGCACCGAGTACCTGCGCTCGACGCTCGCCCACATGGACGAGCTCGGCGTGAGCGACCCTCACCTCGCGCGCGTGCTCGCCACCGCCGAGCGCATGCGCGCCAGGGCCGTTCGCAGGCGCGCGCGCTGAGTGCCGAAGTTGAGCCGGACGTAGCCCGGGGCGCCGAACTGCTCGCCCGGCGAGGTCGCGACGCCGTGCGCGAGGAAGTGCGCGTGCGCGTCCGCCGCGCCGAGCGCGCGGGCGTCGATCCAGGCGAGGTAGGTCGCCTCGACGTGCGCCATGGCGAGCCCGTCCATCGACGTGACGGCGCGCTCCACCTCGTCGCGGTTGCCGCGCAGGTACGCGAGCTGGGCCTCGAGCCAGGGCCCGCCTTCGCGGTACGCCGCGAGCGCCGCCACGTACCCGAACAGCGACGGGTCGTGCACCGTGGCGTGGTGGTCCGCGGAGAACGCGCGCCGCAACCCGGGATCCTCGACGATCGCCCAGGCGCAGCCGGCGCCGGGAAAGTTGAACGTCTTGTTGGGCGAGGCGAGCGTGACCGTGCGCCGCGAGACTTCCGGCGCGAGGCTCGCGATCGGCACGTGCGGCTTCGCGTCGAGCCGCAGGTCGGCATGGATCTCGTCCGAGCAGATCACGAGGTCGTGGCGCTCGGCGAGGCGCGCGAGGCGCTCGAGCTCGGCCCGCGCGAAGATCGTGCCGCCCGGATTCTGCGGATTGCACAGGAACAGCAGCTTCGTGCCCGGGCGGACCGACGCCGCGAGCCGCTCCTCGTCCAGCACCCAGCGTCCGGCCTGCAGCACCAGCGGCACGTCGGTGTGCGCCCGGGGCGCGATCTCGACCGCGCGCTTGAAATGGTGGTAGATCGGCGTGGGCACCAGCACGTGCTCGTCGGCGCGCACCAGGTGCCGCGCCGCGAGGTGCAGGCCCGGGACCACGCCCGGCAGGTAGACGATCCAGTCGGGCTCGATGCGCCAGCGGTACAGGCGCGCCATGCGGGCGACGATCTCCTCTCGCAGCCGGGACGACGGCGCCGTGTAGCCGAAGATGCCGTGCCGCACCCGCGCCTCGAGCGCCGCAATCACGCACGGCGGCGCGCGGAAATCGGTGTCGGCGACCCAGAGCGGGATGACGTCGCGGCCGGCGTAGCGCTCCCAGCGCGACGCGTCGGTCCCCGCGCGGTCGATCGGCTCGTCGAAGTCGAAGGCCATGCCCGGCGGCCTCAGTCGAGTCTCGCGACCGTGCCCTCGAGGTCCTTCGACGGCGACGCATACCTCTCGAGCACGAGCGGATCGTGGCCCGGGATGACATGGCCCTCGGACGTGGCCAGCGCGCGGGCCCGTCGCCAGCCCTCGACCATGTCTCCCACGTTGTACACGATCGGGAACGGCCGGCCCTGCTCCATGTTGGCGTAGTAGTGGCTCGCGTCGGAGGCGAGCACCACCCAGCCGCGGCGCGTGGCGACGCGCACCACCTGCAGTCCCATCGTGTGGCCGCCGACGTGGTGCAGCGTGAGCCCCGGCGCCACCTCGCCTTCGCCACTATGGAACCGCACGCGCCCGGCGTACACGCGGCGCACCATGCCGACGACATCTTCCACCTCGTAGGCGTGCCGCATCGCCTCGACGCCCATGCAGCGGCCCGTTGCGTATTGCATCTCGAGATCCTGCAAGTGGAACGTCGCCTGGGGAAACAGGTCGAAATTGCCCACATGGTCGTAGTGCAGGTGCGTGATCACGACGTCGCGAACCGTCCCGGCCTCGACGCCCATGCGCCGCAGCCCTTCCTCCACGGGCAGCGTCACGCGCCGACCGCGCTTGGCCGCGATCGCGGCGTTGAATCCGGTGTCGACGACCACGACGCGGCCTTCGCCCCGCACCAGCCAGACGAAGTAGTCCATCGGCATCGGCCCGTCATGCGGATCGCCGCCGAGGAAGTTCTCCCTCGCGGTGCGCGCATGGTGCGCGTACTTGATGGCGAAGACCTCGTACTCGCTCATCGCAGCGTGATGCGCGCGAACTTGCGCTTGCCCACCTGAGCAACGACGACCTCGCCCGGCGCGAGGCGTCGCGCCTTGTCGGTCAGGCGCTCGCCGTTGAGCCGCACGCCGCCCTGCTCGATGTTGCGCGCCGCCTCGGACACGCTCGGCGCGAGGCCGGCCTGCTTGAGCGCCTGCGTCACCACGAGTCCGCCCTCCGGGCAGTGAAGCGTGACCTCCGGCATCTGCTCCGGCGTCTGGCCAAGGCGAAAGCGCTGCGTGAACGCCTCTTCCGCGCGATCGGCGGCCTGCGCCGAGTGGAACCGCGCGACGATCTCGCGCGCGAAGCGCACCTTGACGTCGCGCGGGTTGGCGCCCGCCTCGACGTCGAGCCGCCACCGGCGCACCACCGCCGCGGGCTCGAACGACAACAGCTCGATGTAGCGCCACATGAGCCCGTCGGAGATCGACATGAGCTTGCCGAAGATCTCCCCGGGCGGTTCGGCGATGCCGACGTAGTTGCCGAGCGACTTCGACATCTTGCTCACGCCGTCCAGGCCCTCGAGCAGCGGCGTGGTCAGGATGCACTGCGGCTCCTGCCCGTAGTCCTTCTGCAGCTCGCGGCCCACCAGCAGGTTGAACTTCTGGTCGGTGCCGCCGAGCTCGACGTCGGCTTGCATGGCCACCGAATCGTAGCCCTGCATCAGCGGGTAGAGCAGCTCGTGCACGGCGATCGGCTGGCCGCCGCGGTAGCGCTTGGCGAAGTCGTCGCGCTCGAGCAGGCGCGCGACGGTGTAGCGCGCCGCGAGCCGGATCATGCCTTCCGCGCCGAGCTTGTCCGACCATTCGGAGTTGAACAGGATCTGGGTGCGATCGGCGTCCAGGATCCTGAACGCCTGCTCGCGGTAGCTCTTCGCGTTCTCCAGGATCTGCTCGCGCGAGAGCGGCGGCCGCGTCTGGTTCTTGCCCGTCGGGTCGCCGATCATGCCGGTGAAGTCGCCGATCAGGAACTGGACCTGGTGCCCCAGCTGCTGAAAGTCGCGCAGCTTGTTCATGACGACGGTGTGCCCGAGATGAAGGTCGGGCGCCGTCGGGTCGAGGCCGAGCTTCACGCGCAGGGGCGCCCCGCGCGCGAGCTTGCGCGCGAGCTCTTCCTCGACGATCAGCTCCTGCGCGCCGCGCTTGATGCGCGCGAGCGCCTCGGCGACCGGGACGGACGGGGTTTGCCGCATGCGCGATTCTTGGCTAGACTGACGCAGGCATCTGAATAAAAAAGAATTCTAGCCCATCCCATGCGCGAGTTCGCGCCCTTGCAGCGTGCCGCCCTGATCGTCGTGCTCGCGCTCTCGGGCGCGGTGGTGGCATTCGCGACACTCGCGCCTTCCCCCGAGGCCGAGGCCACGCTGCTTCGCCGCCCGGTCCTGGAGGCGCTGCCGGTCGACGGGGCCGCGGTACTGCCCGCGCCCGCGCGCTATGTGCGCGAGGACCGATTCCAGCGCGGCGACACGCTCGCCGCGCTCTTCACGCGCCTGGGCGTGGCCGGTGACGACTTGCGCGCGCTGGTGCGCGTGCCTTCGCTGCGGTTCCTGCGCACGGGCCAGGTCGTGCGCGCCGAGACCGACGCCGACGGGCACCTGCAACGTCTGAGCTTCCTGTCCGCGCGCGAAACCGAGATGCAGATCGAGCGCGCGGGCGGCGACTTCCGCGCGCACGAGGGCGCCGCGCCGCTGACGGTCGAGGTGCGCATCGGCGCCGGCGCGGTGCAACGCTCGCTGTTCGGCGCCACCGATGCCGCCGGCGTTCCCGATAGCGTCGCGATCCAGGTTGCCGATATCTTCGCCGGCGACGTCGATTTCCATCGCGAGCTGCGCCGCGGCGACCGATTCGCGGTCGTCTACGAGCAGGTTTACCTGGGCGGCCGTGAGGTCCATGCCGGGCGCGTGCTCGCGGCCGAGTTCGTGAACCAGGGCCGCACGCTGCGCGCCGTACTGTACGAGACCGCCCGGGGACGCGCCGGCTACTACGCGCCGGACGGCAGCAACCTGCGCAAGGCCTTCCTCCGGTCGCCGCTCGAGTACACGCGGATCAGCTCCCGATTCGGCATGCGCCGGCACCCTTTCCTGAAATCCTGGCGTGCGCATACAGGCGTCGACTACGCTGCGCCCACGGGCACGCGCGTGCGCGCCGCGGCCGACGGCGTGGTGGAGTTTGCCGGTTCCAAGGGCGGCTACGGCAACGCGGTGATCCTGCGCCACCGCGGCGAGGTGTCGACGCTGTACGGGCACCTTTCGCGATTCGCTGCAGGACTTCATCGCGGCGCGCGCGTCGCCCAGGGCGACGTCATCGGCTACGTCGGCAGCACGGGCTGGGCGACGGGGCCGCATCTGCACTACGAATTCCGCGTTGCGGGGCACGCACGCAACCCGTATGCGATCGCGATGCCCGCGGGCGAGCCCGTGCCCGCCGACGAGCGCGACGCGTTCCGCGCGCGGTCTGCGCCGCTGGTCGCGCAGCTCGAGCTGCTCTCGGGCGACCGGCTCGCGCGCCTGGAGTGAGCCGCGAGCTCTACGCCGGGCTCATGTCGGGGACGAGCCTCGACGGGGTCGACGCGGTGCTGGTCGAGTTCTCCGCGCGGTCAGCGAGCGTGCTGCGGCACGTGCACGAGGCGTTCGAGCCGTCGCTGCGCGCGGAGCTTCTCGCGCTGCAGGCGCCGGTTTCCGGCGAGCTGGAGCGCGCCGCGACGTGCGGCAACCGGCTGGCGCGGGTCTACGCGCAGGCCTTCGCCGCGCTCGGCGCCGATCGCCCGGTCCAGGCCATCGGCTGCCATGGCCAGACGGTCCGGCATCGCCCGGACGCCGGCTACACGCTGCAGATCGGGAATGCCGCGCTGCTCGCCGAGCTGACGCGCACGCGGGTCGTGGCGGACTTTCGCAGCCGCGACATCGCTGCAGGAGGCCAGGGCGCGCCGCTCGTTCCCGCGTTCCACGCCGCGGCGTTCGGCAGCCCAGCCGAGAACCGCGTCGTGCTGAACCTCGGCGGCATCGCCAACGTGAGCTGGCTGCCCGCGGGCGGCGACGTGCGTGGTTTCGACACGGGTCCGGGCAATTGCCTGATCGATCTGTGGGCGGCCCGGCATCTCGGGCGGTCCTACGACGATCGGGGCACATGGGCCTCCGGCGGGCGCGTGAACGCGCCACTTCTCGCCACCATGCTGATGGAGCCTTATTTCACCATGCCGCCGCCCAAGAGCACGGGCCGCGACCTGTTCAACGAGGCCTGGATCGAGCGGCACCTTGCCGCGAGCCCGGATCCGCAATCCGTTCAGGCCACGCTCGTCGAGTTGACGGCGAAGAGCGTTGCGAGCGCGGTCGAGCGCTACTGCACGGGCGCGGCGCGCGTCATTGCCTGTGGCGGCGGGGTAGCCAATGCCAGGTTGATGGAGCGCCTGGGCGCGGCCCTGGCGCCCGTGGCGCTCGAGTCGAGCGATCGGCACGGGCTCGATCCCACGGCCGTCGAGGCCGCGGCCTTCGCCTGGCTCGCGCGCGAGTCGCTCGCGGGGCGGCCGGGCAATCTCCCCGCGGTCACGGGCGCGACCGGCCTGCGCGTGCTCGGCGCGATCTACCCCCCGTAGAAACGCAAAGGGGGACCGAAGTCCCCTTTTCGATGCGGCCCGGAGGCCGCGCTCAGACCGAGAACGACGAGCCGCAGCCGCAGGTGGTGGTCGCGTTCGGGTTCTTGATCACGAACTGCGCGCCCTCGAGGCCTTCCTGGTAGTCGATCTCGGCGCCGACCAGGTACTGGTAGCTCATCGGGTCGATCACCAGCGTCACGCCGTTCTTCTGCATGACGGTGTCGTCCTCGTTCTGCACCTCGTCGAAGGTGAATCCATACTGGAACCCGGAGCAGCCGCCGCCCGAGACGAACACCCGGAGCTTGAGCTCGGCATTGCCCTCTTCCTCGATCAGCTGCTTCACCTTGCCCGCCGCGCTGTCGCTGAAGACGAGGGGCGCGGGCATCTCGGTCACTGCGTTCATGTCGTCGCTCCGTTCGCTACTTGTCGCCGCCGGAGGCGAGCTTGAGCTCGACTCCCTTCGCTTCGGCCCCGCCGTGATGCACGAGGCGTCCTTCGACCACGGCGCCCTGCTGGATTTCGAGGCTCTTGTAGTGCACGTCCCCTTTGACGCGCGAGCCGACCTGGAGTTCAAGCGACTCGGCCGCATGCACGGGGCCGTTGATCGTGCCGTTCACCACGATGTGCGAGGCGGCCACTTCGCCGTCGATGCGCGCGTGCTCCGACACGACCAGCGTGCCCGGCTGGTCGGGAAGCGCCGCGACGTTGCCGCGCACCGAGCCATCGACGCGCAACCCGCCGCTGAAGAATACGTTGCCCTCGATGCGCGTGGTGGCGCCGATCAGGCTGTCGATGCGGCTCTGCGGCTTCGGGCTCTTGCTGAACATTGTCCGTGACCTCGCTACCCCGGCGTCGCCGTTTGCGCCGCCTTGATCTGATCCGAGCCGGCCTCGTAGACCCGCACCTGCACGCTCTCGACCTTGGCCTTCGGATCCACGCGGAAGATGCCTTCAACGCGATGGAACTGCCTGAAATTCAACCGAAAAGCCTCGGCGCTCGGGTCCCCCGCCTCGGGGAACACCATCATAGCACTTTTGCCCCCTTCCGAGAGCGTGACCACCAGCTCCATCCTGCCCTGAAAATCGCGATCGCGCCGGCTGCCGGGCGCGAGCAGCAGCAGCAGCCGGTAGCGGTACTCGCCGGGCAGCACGTCGGGCGCAACCTTGAACCGGTTGATCGAAAGCGGGTTGGCCGCGCGCGACTCCGCGGAGAGCATGCTCTCGAAGATCGCGAGCTCCTCGCGCAGCCGGGCGGTCTCCTGCTCGAGACCCCGGATCTGCTGCGTGAGCTTGAGCTGCGCGGTGCGCTCGATCGACAGGCGGCTGTCCGCCGCGTTGGCGACCGCGCGCAGGCGCTCGAGCTCGGCTCGCGTCGACTGCAGCTCGCGCCGCGCGTCGTCCAGTTCCTGCTCCACTTCGCTGCGGTCGAAGCCGGCGAAGCGCCGGCCCGCGTCGTACATCCAGGCGGCGAGCGCCGCCGAGCAGGCGAGCACGACGATGAGCCCCGCCCAGCGCAGGTACCACGCGACTTCCGAGCGCACGGAAACCCGGGGCGCGGCGATGCCGAACCGCCGGCGCAGCTTGAAGAATCGACTCCCTATCTGCACGGGGGGATGATGCTCTTGCGCCGCCCGGAAAACAAAAGGCCGCCCGTGGGCGGCCTCGGCTGTCGCGGCGCGCGGCGGCGGCCTCTCAGCGCTTGGAGTATTGCTTGCGCCGGCGCGCCTTGTGCAGGCCGACCTTCTTGCGCTCGACCTCGCGCGCGTCGCGCGTCACGAGCCCGGCCGCGCTCAGCATCGGCTTGAGCGCCGCGTCGTATTCCACCAGGGCGCGCGCAATGCCGTGTCGCACGGCGCCCGCCTGCCCGTTCTCGCCGCCGCCCTGCACGTTGACGGTGATATCGAAGGCCGAGACGTTCTTGGTCACCTCGAGCGGCTGGCGCACGATCATGCGGCCCGTGTCGCGCGAGAAGAACTGGTCCACCGGCTTGCCGTTGACGATGATCTCGCCCTTGCCGGGCTTGAGGAAGACGCGGGCGACCGAGCTCTTGCGTCGACCCGTGCCGTAGTAGTAATCGCCGACCATGGTGTGCGTCCTCAGATGTCGAGCGCGCGGGGCTGCTGCGCCGCGTGCGGGTGCGTGTCCGACCCGTAGACCTTCAGCTTCTTCAGCATTGCGTAGCCCAACGGGCCCTTGGGCAGCATGCCCTTCACGGCCTGCTGCAGCGCGCGGCCGGGATGACGTGCCTGGAGCTTGGCGAAGTTCGTCTCGCGCAGCCCGCCCGGGTAGCGCGTGTGGCGGTAGTAGATCTTGTCCTGCGCCTTGCGGCCGGTGACGCGGATCTTCGATGCGTTCACCACGACGATGAAATCGCCCGTGTCCACGTGCGGCGTGAACTCGGGCTTGTGCTTGCCGCGCAGCCGCGCGGCGATCTGCGTCGCCAGGCGGCCGAGGATCTTGCCCTC
>Ga0335085_10001170_pt1 | contig 59764 bp, 43 predicted proteins | sample Lox_Sample_45_FD_206712 | JGI IMG/M metagenome (GOLD analysis project Ga0335085, IMG submission 206712) | Soil microbial communities from Loxahatchee National Wildlife Refuge, Florida, United States - Lox_Sample_4.5 | ecosystem: Environmental > Terrestrial > Soil > Wetlands | place: USA...
ACCGGGCACCGTGAGGGCGTTCTAAGGCCTACAGGAGGTTCAGTTCCACCACAAATGCAACGCTTCCTGGCCAGGAAGAAATCCGTGTTGCGGAGCGCGCGAGTGGAATGCGGCTCTCAATTTCAGAGTAACAGCGCGGGTCAAGGGGTTCGGGGGCTATTCGGAAGGGCGGTGTTGAGAGGAAAGGGAATAAAAAGTTGGAAGGGCGGAAATGTGGCCACGAATGAACACGAAGGAACGAATGAAGCAAAATCCTCTTTCTTTGCGTTCCTCTGCGGCCGGTAGAGATGGCGGGGGGCGGAGAGGGGGCACCGCGGCCGGGGCCGGCGGCGCCACCATAATGTTAATCTAAAGGAAACAAGAGGGATAAGCGGTACGGATCGCCTCTGGAGTTTCCCCGAGGTTCACACCGTGACGGATTTGATACACGCACGTCAAATTCCACAGAACAGATGAATTCAGGAGTTGGTTGCGCGCTGAGAGCGCGGTAGGGTTATGGCGCAAAATGCGGGCGGTGCGGTTGGGGCCCGATTGAGTCCACAAGTCGATTCGCTGATCCGGGCAGCCCAGCGCGGCGACCAGGACGCCTTTGAATGCCTGGTGCGCGCTTATGACCAGAGTGTGCTCCGTCTCGCCATGAATCTGCTGCGTTCCCCAGAGGACGCCCGCGACGTCTACCAGGAGGCGTTCCTGCGGGTCTACCGCAACCTGCATACCTTTCGGTTCGATTGCAGTTTCCACACGTGGCTGTATCGGATCGTGACCAACATCTGTCTGGACCAGTTGCGGAAACGGAAGGTGCGAAAGGAAGAGGCCGCCGTAGTGGATACAGCCGAAGGCCCCATCGATCGCCTCGAGAGTTTCGAGGAAGATGCCGCGGAAAGCGATCCCGAGCGCACCATGCTGAACCGCCAGTTGAAGCAGAAGATAGAAGACGCGCTGGGCGACCTCACGCCGCGCGAGCGGATGGTGTTCGAACTGCGCCACTACCAGGGTTTGCGGCTGCGGATGATCGGCGAAATGCTGGGCACCACGGAAGAAGCCGCCAAAAACTGCCTGTTTCGGGCCACTCAGAAGATGCGAAACGTGTTGGGAGATTTTCTATGAACTGCGATTCGGTTTCCAAGCTCATTCCCCTCTACTACTACGGCGAACTGACGCCGGAAGAGGAAGACCGCGTCGAAGTGCATCTGCACGAGTGCGCCGGCTGCGCGCGCGAAATGGACCGCCAGCGCGCCGCCGCGGCCGCGTTCGATCGCCGCCGCCTGGAGATTCCTCCGCGCCTGCTGGAAGATTGCCGCGCGGACCTGATGGCCGCGGTGGAAGGCGGGGCTCCGCTGCTGAACCGGCCGGAAAAGGGTCCCTGGACGCTGTTTCTGGAGGCGATGCACGCCACTTTCGGCGGCGCCATTCGCATGCGCCAGCCGGTGGGCGCGGTAGCACTGGTGGCCATCGGCTTCTTCGCGGCCCGCCTGACGAGTTCGATTCCCTCCTTTCAGTCCTCCTCGGGTTCCAACGCTCCCCTGACAGAAGATGTTTTCTCCACCGTCCGCTCGGTGCAGCCGGAATCGTCCGGGCACGTGCAGATCGCGTTCGATGAGACGCGCCGGCGCGTGGTTTCGGGCAGCATGGACGATGAAAATATCCGCCGGCTGCTATTGACGGCGGCGCACGAAGACAATACGGCGGTGCGGGTGGAATCGGTGGATCTGCTCAAGGCGCAATCGGGTTCGCTGGAAGTGCGGGATGCGCTGCTCAACGCGCTGGCGCACGATTCCAATCCGGGAGTGCGGTTGAAAGCGCTGGAAGGTTTGAAGCCGCTGGCGGGAGATCCGGAGGTGCGCAAAACGCTGGCCCAGGTGCTGCTGAGCGACGACAACCCGATGGTGCGGATGCAGGCGGTGGACCTGCTGGTGGCGCACCGCGACGATTCCATGGTGGGGATTCTGCAGAACGCCGTACAGAAAGAAGATAATAGCGCCGTCCGCCTGAAGTGCGAAAAGGCGCTCAAGGAATTGAATGCATCGATTGGCATTTTTTAGCGCTCTGGCGGTCCTCGCGATGTGGACGCACCCGGGCGGCGCGCAGCCCCGCGCCCGTGGGGGCGGCTCGGCCATTCGTCACGAAGGCGACGGCTGGGTGCGCATGTTCACCGGCACGGTGGCGCCGGAAGCGCGCCTGCGCGTGATCGGCCACGGCCCGGTAACGCTGCACGGCGGCGGCAGGGGCAACCTCATTTATTCGGTGAAGGTGAAGGTGGAAGCCCGCCGCGAGTCGGAGGCGCGGCGCGCGCTGGATGCGGCTTCTGTCCGTATCGAACGCGAACGCGGCCAGCTTGTGCTTACGGTGCCGGGAGGCGCCGCGCTCTCGACAGTAACTCTGACAGGGCCGCGCTTCGAAGCGGTCACGATCGGCACGTCCGATGGCGCCGTGGACGCGCGCGGAGTGAACGGGCCTCTGAATGTGACTTCGGGTGCGGGCGAGATTTTTGCGGATCGCGTGGCGGGAGCCTGTTCGCTCGCGACGGGAGGCGGCGATGTGCGGGTAGGCGATGTGCAGGCGGGGCTGCACTGCACCACGGGGGCGGGCCGCATCACGGTGAATTCGGCAGGTGGAGAGACGGTGCTGGAAACCAATGGCGGCGATATCATCGCGGGACGCATCAGCGCGTCGGTGAAAGCGCAGACGGGCGCGGGCCGCGTGCAGATCCATAGCGCCGGCGGCGCGGTGAACGCGATCACCGGCGGCGGCGAGATCGTGGTGGATCAGGCCGCGGGCATCGTGACGGTGCGCAACATGGCAGGGCCGGTGCAGGTAGGCGCATCGGAGGGCGTGCAGTGTGAGAACGGTTCGGGCGGGATCCGGCTGGGGAATGTCACGGGCGCCATGCGGGTTTCGACGGCCATGGGCAGCATTTTTGCGAACCTGCTGGGCAGCCGGCTGCGCGATTCCTACCTGGCGACCGGCAATGGTGACATCACTGTGATCATTCCGTCTAACGTGGGTGTGACGATTCGCGCCGCCAACCAGATGGGCGACACCATCCGCCGCATCGTCAGCGATTTTCCTTCGATCCAGTCGCGGCGCCGCGGAACCCAGGTGATTGCCGAGGGCTCCGTAAACGGCGGCGGTCCCCTGCTGCAGATCAACGGCACCGGCGGCACCATTTATATCAGGCATCCGTGAGGTTTTTATGAAATTCCGTATGCTTTTTGCGATTGGGACAGTGACGGCGGCTGCGTTCGCGCCCGCCGCGTTCGCCCAGAAGGCCCGCTCCGCCGCCACGGTTGTGGTGCAGAAAGGCGGTTCCTATCTCGGGATCGGGGTCGAGGATATCGACGCCGACAGGGCCAAATCGCTCAAGTTGAAGGAGGACCGCGGCGCGCTGATCACCAGTGTCACTCCGGATGGTCCGGCGGCGAAGGCCGGCATCAGGGAAGGCGACGTGGTGATGGAGTACAACGGCATGCCGGTGCAGGGCACCGAGCAACTGCAGCGCCTGGTGCACGAAACGCCCGCGGGCCGGGAGGTGAAGATCGTCGTTTCGCGCAACGGCAATCTGCAAACCCTGACCGCTACCGTAGCGGAGCACAAAGGGACCATCATCACCACCCCCAACGGCGACTGGAGCTTTGCCATTCCGCAAACGCCCATGCCGGCCATGCCCGACATGACGTGGCCCAACGTTCCGGCTATGCCCGGCGTTCCCTTCTTCATGCAGAGCGGCATGCTGGGGATCATGGGCGAGCCGCTGGGCAGCGAGCCGCAGCTCGCCGAATACTTCGGCGTGAAAGACGGGGTGCTGGTGAAATCGGTCACGCGCAATTCCCCGGCGGAGCGCGCCGGCATCAAGGCGGGGGACGTGATCGTGAAGATCGACGACGCGCAGATTTCGAGCACGCGCGACATCACGATGGCGCTGCGCGGCGCGCACGGGACGAAGACGGTGACGGTGGTGCGGAACAAGAAGGAGATTCCGCTGCAGGTGACGCTGGAAGACAGCGGCAGCCGGGTGAGAGCGTAGGGCGCGGGAATCGCATTCGCTTCGCGGTGTTGGGCGGGCTGCGGCTGTCGCGGCTGAGGGGACCGGGACGGCGCGGCGGCAAACGTTGCAACGCCTGCGGGCGCGGCGCAGTTTCGGGGTTATACTCGAAATGCCGCTAATTCATGCTGGGAACGACCTTCGCGAACTTCCGCATTCTGGAGCGAGTGGACCAGAACCCGACCGACGATACCTATTCCGGCGAGGATACGCGATCGGCGGATGCGGTTGTGATCCGGGTCATCCGCGCCGAAGCGATGGCTGATGTGCGCGTGCGGCAGCGCATCCTGCAGGCGGCGCGCGCCGGCTGTTCGCTGCAGCACGCCAACGTGTGCGGGCCGTATTATTTCGAAGAATCGGCGGGTGCGCTGTTGGTGGTGGCGCCGCGGCTGGATGCGGAATCGCTCGGGCAGCGGCTGGCGGCGGGGCCGTTTGCAATCGAAGAGACGCTGGAGATCGCGATCCAGGCGGCGCAGGGGCTGGCGGCGATTCACGCCGCGCGCTTCGTGCACGGACATCTGAGCCCGCGGCAGATTCTGCTGGCGCCGCGGCCGGACGGGCCGCCGCTGGTGAAGCTGGTGAATGCCGGGCTGGGCGTGACGGTGGACGCGTACGCGGCTCCGGAATGCGCGGCGGGGCAGGATGCGACGGCGGTTTCGGATATCTGGTCGCTGGGATCGATCGTCAAGGAGATGCTGGGCGGCGTGGAGGTCCAGGGATCGGTTCGGGCCGCGCTGGCGCGCGCACTGGCGGCGGATCCCGCGGCGCGCGTACAGAGCGCCGCCGAATTCGCCGCGCTGCTACAGAAGCCGCTGGTGGAGCTGCGCGAGCTGCTTCCCACGGTGGTGCTGGATGCGGGCCCGGAGCCGGCGCCGACCATAGTGGAAGCGCCCATTGCGGTGCGCTCCTTCTTTTCGCTGGAGGAGGGGGCGGGCGGGGCGTCGCAGCCGCCGGAATCCCGCTATGTCGATATCGGGCTGCTGGGCAAAGGCGGGATGGCGGAGGTGCGGCGGGTGCGCGACCTCGCGCTGAATCGCGTGGTGGCCATGAAGGTGATGAAGCCGGAGGCGGAATGGCTGCGGACGCGCTTCGTGCAGGAGGCGCGCATTACGGCGCAGCTTCAGCATCCGGCGATCGTGCCGGTGTATGAAATCGGGACGCTGGCCGACGGGCGCTTCTATTTCACGATGAAAGAGGTGCAGGGGCAGACGCTGGCCGCGGTGATCGCCACCGCCCACGCCCACTGGCGCGCGCCGGAGGAGGCGCCGGCGTTCACCGCTCCGTGGACGCTGCGCCAGCTCATCGGCATTCTGCAGCGCGCCAGCGAAGGCGTGGGCTACGCGCACGACCGCGGCGTGCTGCACCGCGACATCAAGCCTTCCAACATCATGATCGGTGCGTTCGGCGAAGTGCTGGTGCTGGACTGGGGGCTGACGCGGGTGGGAGAAAGCGCGCCCGCCGATGCGGCCGCCCCCGCCGCGCGTCCCGAGATCGAGCCCATCACCGACGACAGCCGCGCGGGCGACCGCACGCGTTTCGGCTCGGTGCTGGGCACGCCCGGGTTCATGTCGCCGGAGCAGGCAGCGGGCGACCCGGAGCGCGTGACGGCGGCGAGCGACGTCTTCTCGCTGGGCTGCGCGCTGTTCGACATTCTGGCCGGTTCGGCGCCATTCGACGATCCGCATCTGCCGACCAAGGAACTGGGCCCGCGCGCGGGGGGCGAGCACGGCCCGGTGATTCCTCCCGAACTGCGCGAAATCTGCGGGCGCGCCATGGAGCAGGACCCGGTGGACCGGTTCCGCAACGCGGGCGAGTTCGCCGACGCGCTGGCGGCGTGGCTGGACGGCGCGCAGCGGCGCGAACAGGCGATGCGGGTGCTGGAACAGGCGCGAGTGCTGCGGCCGCAGGTGCAGGAGGTGCGCCGCGAAGCGGCCACGCTGGAGCAAAATGCGGCCGACATTCTGGCGGTGGTTCCTCCGTTCGCTCCCGTGGATGCCAAGCGCGCCGCGTGGGCTATGCAGGACCGCGCCCGCGAACTGCGCAGCGAGGCTGAAGCACTGGATGCGCGCTTCGCCAACACGGTGCATGCCGCGCTCACGTTGGCCGACGACCTGGCGCCGGCGCACGACATTCTCGCGGATTACTACAAGGAGCGCCATGCCGCGGCCGAAGCGGCGCGCGACCGCGCGGCCGTGGTGCGCTACGAAACGCTGCTGCGCGTGCACGACAGCGGCCGCTTCGCGTCATACCTGCGCGGCGACGGCGCGCTGACGCTGGTGACCGATCCGCCGGGCGCGCACGTGGCGCTGTTCCGTTTCGAGGAAATCGAGCGGCGGATGGTTCCGCAGTTCGCGGGCGAACTGGGCTTCACGCCGATCCGCAAGCGCTCCATGCCGATGGGCAGCTACCTGGTGAAGCTTTCGCATCCCGGGCGCGTGACGGTGGATTACCCGGTCTTCATCGAGCGGGAACTGCACTGGGACGGAGTGCGGCCGGGCGGATCGAATCCGTTTCCGGTCTATCTTCCGCATCCGGCCGACCTGCGCGAGGACGAGTGCTACATTCCTGCGGGCTGGTTCTGGAGCGGTGGCGACCCCAAGGCGCGCAACAGCCTTCCCGCGCGGCGGCTGTGGCTGGACGCGTTCCTTGTTCCGCGCTTCCCGGTGACGATTGCGGAGTACCTGGCGATGCTGAACGACCTGGCCGCCGCCGGCCGCGAGGACGAAGCGGCTGCCGCGCTGCCCCTCATGCCGGAGTACGAGGAGCGCGTCAAAGCCGCGGAGCGCGATTTCGGGTTTTCGCGCGATGCATCCGGCCGTTATGTTTTCGAAGGCGGCGACGAGCGGCTGCGGCTGCCCATGGTGTTGTTGAGCTGGCACCAGGCGCGGGCGTACGCGGAATGGCGCGCACGGCACGAGCGGCTCTCCTGGCACCTGATCCAGGAAATGGAACACGAAAAGGCGGGACGCGGCGCCGATGGGCGCGCATTTCCCTGGGGCAATTATCTGGACCCGACCTTCTGTATGATGCGCGACAGCCGCGCCGGCGCGGTGCGGGCACTGCGCTGCACGGTGGATGAATACCCGCTCGACGAGAGCCCGTACGGCGTGCGCGGGCTTTCCGGCAACACGCACTCCTGGTGCGAGGACGCCTACAGCCCGTCGGGACCGGAGATCGTCAAGAGTATTCCGCGGCCGCCCGATCCGGCGACGCTCAAAGGGCCGGGAGGCGGCGGTGTGCACAGGCTGGTGCGGGGGGGATCGTATCGCGATCCCGAAACGTATTGCCGGATGGCGTTCCGGGACAGCCCGCCAGCCATGTTCCGCGTCAACAATATCGGCTTCCGGGTCGCAAGATTTCTCATGTAAGCGCGAAAGGACGATATGCCCCCTCGCTCTGAACTAATCGAAACGCTGGTGGTTCCCCGCTCGCAAACGGGCCACTGCATCTACGAGGCGCGGGACGTGGACGCGGGGAACCTACGCGATTTCCAGCCGTCGCGCGGCCGCAGGGAGACGGCGGCGCGGCGCCTGCGCAGCCTGGGATTCCAGGTGCACGACACGGGCGGTCCGGCGCTGATTGTGCGCGGGCCGCAGGCGCTGTTCGAAAAGGTGTTTCGCACGCGCCTGGTGCCGCGGGAACACAAGCGGCTGGCGCATGCCGCGGGCCCGGTGAAGTGCCTGGAGCCGGAGGAGACGCACCTGGCGGGTTTCATTCCGGTGCGCGGGCGGCAACACAGCGAGCTGAGCCAGGTGGTGAGCGGGTTGGCCACCGCGCGTCCGGTGCACCTGTTCGGCGGCGCGGCGGTGAAGCCTGTGCCGCCGGCTGCGCCCTATCATCACTTCACAGTGCCGGAGGGCGTGGCGCGCGCGGTGAACGCCGCGGCGGCGCATCGCAAGGGCGTCACGGGAAAGGGCGTGACCGTGGCGGTGTGCGATTCCGGCGTGTACCCGCATCCGTTCTTCCGCGAACATGGATTTCGCATCCGCCGCATGGCGACGAGTTTCGCGAAGGATCCCGCGGGCGACGAGAGCGGCCACGGCACGGCGGTGGCGGCGAATCTGCTGGCGGTGGCGCCGGGCGCGCAGGTAATCTCGATCAAAATGAATTTCGCATCCGGAGCCGCGAGCAGCGCGGATTGCATCGAAGCGCTGCAACTGGCCGCGCGCACGCGGGCGCGGGTGATCAATTGCAGTTGGGGGCAGAACATCGCGGAAAAAAGCGAACTGGCGGCGGACGGCCTGACGCTGGGCTACGTGGTGCTGTGGCTGGCGCATTCCGGGCGGATGGTGGTGGCGGCAGCGGGCGATTATCCGCGCACCGATCCTAAAGAAAACGGCATCTACGGCTGGCCGGCGCAGCATCCGACGGCGATTGCCGTGGGCGGCGCAACCGTGGACGCGAAGGGCGAACTGGCCGCGGCGAGCTACGCTTCGGGCTTCACGAGCATGATTTACGCGGCGCGGTACGTTCCCGATATCTGCGGCCTGTGCGGCGACCTGCCGGCGGGGGTGCTGCTGATGTCGCCGGTGACGCCGGGCGGAACGATCGATACGATCGCGGCGCAGAATCCGTATCCCGATGGCGACGGGACGAAGCCCGACGACGGGTGGGCGTGTTTTTCGGGCACGTCGCTGGCGGCGCCGCACGTGGCGGGGGCGATTGCGCTGCTGCTCGAGGTCAATCCGGGGATTCGCGATTATCACGCAGTGCGGGCGGCGCTGGGGATGACGGCGCGCGCGGTGGAGCGCGGGGAATCGAACCCGCGGGCTACGCATTCGGGGAAGCCGAACCGGGCGCATAAAGGGTGGAATGTGGCGACCGGGCCGGGGTTGTTGGATGCGGAGAGGTTGGTGAAGGTGGGGAGGGCTCTGGGGCGGTAGCGGGGCGGAACGGCCGGTGTTACGGGATGATCGGGCGCTCGAGTTGGTTGAGGGCGAAGGCGTAGGCGCCGACGGCTACGGCTTCGCTGGTGCCGAGACGGGAGATGCCTACGGCGGTGCGGCGCATGGGATCGTAGGCGATGCGGCGGCCGGAGGCGGGCACCGCGACCTCGTGGACTTCGCCGCGCAGGAAGGCGGCGCGATCCGCTGTGTCTTCGAGATTGAAGGCGCGCGGCGCGAGGCGGCGCAAGGGCGGCGTGCAGCCGTCGAAGCCGGAATTCATCGCGCCGACGAGGTGCTTGAGAAAGAGCGGGTGCGCCGCGGCCATGCCGCCGCCGATGACGGCGAGGCCATCGATCAGGGTCAGGGACTGCGCCAGCACGTCGCCGGCGACCTCGCCCATGCGGCGGAAAGCTTCGAGCGCGGCGTGGCGATGGCCGTTGGCGTGTCCCGTGGCAATGCGGGCGATGGTCTTCGGCTCGGGCGCGGCATCGAAGGCGATGCCGGCCACTTCGGCATACACGCGGCGCACGGCGCGGATGGACGCGCCCTCTTCGGCATTCAGCGAAGGGGCGAGGCGGTTGCGCAGCAGCCACGCTTCTCCTCCGGCGGAGTTGTCGCCGAGAAACAGTTCGCCATTGCGCACGATGCCGCCGCCGAGGCCGGTGCCCAGCGTGATGCCGAACAGGTTGCGGTAGCGCTTGGGATTGGCGGCCTCCGCGAGCAGGCCATTGACATAGGGGAGGAAGCCGGCGATGGCTTCGCCGTACGCGAAGAGGTCGCCATCGTTATTGATGAAGACGGGGAGGCCGAAGTGCTCTTTGAGAATCGGACCCAGCGGCACGGGATCGCGAAAGGCGGGAAAATTTTCCAGGCCGGCGATGATGCCGGCGGGATAATCGGCGGGACCGGGAAAGGCGAAGCTGATGGCCACGGGCGCTTCCCGCAGAGCGCGCTTGACCTGCTCGAAGCCTGCGACGATATTGCCGAGGCAGCGCGCGCGATCTTCCGCTTCGGTGGGGCGCGCCACGGGGCCGACCAGCAACTGCGTTCCGCGGATGGCGGAAAACTTGAGACCGGTGCGGCCGGCATCGAGCGTCATGACCACGCGCGGGTCCTGATGGATATTCATTCGGGCTGGCTCCGCATCGAGAAACCGATCCAGGCGATGTAGGCGATGGCGGCGATGGGCACCAGGAAGCCGGTGCGCACGGAGCCGGCGGCATCGGAGACCACGCCCATGAGCGGAGGCAGGAACGCGCCGCCCACGATGGCCATGACGAGCAGGCCGGAAAGCGCGTTGGCTTGATCGGGCATGCGGTCGATGGTGGTGGAGAAGATCAAGGGAAAGATGTTGGCGAAGCCGAGACCCACCAGAACGAAGGCCGCGGTGGCGACGATCTTCGAAGGGACGAACAGGCCGGCCAGGCCGGCGAGCGAAACCACCGTCGTGATTTTGAGAAACGTGCGCGGCCGCATCCAGCGCAGGACCACGCCGCCCGAGAAGCGGCCGACGGTGAGCGCGGCGAAAAACAGGCCGGTGCCGAGCAGGCCCAGTTTTTCGATATCGACATTGAAGCGCTCTTTGAGATAGAGCGGGATGTTGGAGCTCACGGAGACTTCGGCGCCCACATAAAGAAAGATGGCGATCACCATGGCGGCGACAAATCCGCTTTTCAGCAGGCCGAGGCAGGAGCCGAGCGTGGCGGCGTGATGGTCGGGCTTACCCGCATCCACCCGCAGGGTCGCGGCGGCGATGAGCGCGATGAGAATGGCGACGCTGAAGACGGGAAAGATGACGCTCCAGCTCACGCCGAATTCGCGCGCGGCCACAACCGGGATCACCGGCCCGCAGAGCGAGCCGATGGCCTTTACGAACTGCGCCATGGAGAGGTTGCGCGCATAGGCGCCTTCGGGGGAGACATCGCGCATGAGCGGATTGCCGGCCACCTGCAGGGTGGTTGCGCCGGCGCCCAGCAGGAGCACGGTGCCGAGCAGCACGGGAAACGCGGTGAGCCCGGCGAGCGCGGGAATCGAGACGCCCGCCAGCATGATGGCGAGCCCCAGGATGAGCACGAACTTCTTGCCTTTTTGATCCTGCAGCAGCCCCATGGGAACAGAAAGCAGTCCGAACATGATGAAGCCGGTGAAGGCGATCAGTTGCGCGGTGAAGTTGGAGAGGCTGAACTGCTGTTTGGCGAGCCCGACGAACGGACCGGCGGCATCGCCGAACCCCATCGAGAGAAAGGCGAGGAATACCGGAACGGCCTGCGCGGAAGAATGCTTCTTCATTGCGCGTCCTCCGCGACGTTGAAGCCTTCGACGACGATGCGGGGGCGTTCGCCGCGCGTATCGGCATCTTCGAGTTCGGTGCGAATGACGCGCCGTTCGCCGGGCATGAGCGCGATGTAGTTGTCGCTGTAGATGGCAGGAAGGATGCGGTCGCCGCTCTTTTCGCGCACGGCTTTCACCCGCACCATGAGGGCGGGCGCGGCGGAAGTATTGGTCAACTCGGTGGTCAGCACCCACAGCGAGCCCTGGCGCGCGGTTTTCACCGCGGCCTTCACGGCGACCTTGGGCAGCGTGCGGATGGCCTGGAAATTGTACTCTTCGAGGCCGCGCAGATAGAAATTATCGGAGACCACCTGGCCGGCGCGCAGCAGCTTGAGGCGAATGAAGTGCACGGGCGTGAGGCCGGCGGGATATTCGAGCACGATCGGGGTCTGGATGCTGTCTTCGGCGGAATCGAGCGAGGCCGTCTTCACCCATTTCTGCGTGCCATCCATGTTGAGGATCTCGGCCTGCGCGGTAAGGCCGGTGACGTTACCGGCGCTGTAGTTGACTACTTCGATGTTGTCCGTGACGGGGTTCCATTGAATATGCAGCGGTTCGGAGCCCTTCTTGCTGCCGAAGTAGCCGCCGCTCTGATCGAAGTAATAATCGTAAGTCTGCCACACCATGGAAGGCCAGCAGGAGTGGCTCATCCACAGCAGAACGCCCATGCGGTTCTTGCCCTGCGCTTCGAACATGGCGCGGTAGCCATCGTAATCGATGAACTGGGAAAGCTCGACGAACTCGGCGGCATCCCGGGCTCCGCCGTAGGTCTTTTCGATCATGTCGCGCCAGGCGGAGGCGCCCTGCGCGCCGGTGATGGTGAAATCGTGCATGCCCCAGACATCGCCCAGCGGCCACATGTCGGAGGGACGCATCATCTGCTTCAGGCTGTCCATGGTTACGACGTTGGGCATTCCGAGCTCGCTGTGGAGTTTGGTGGTGGCGCGCTCCGCGAAATAGTATTTCGGAAACTGTGTGCGGTACGGGCCGCCGCCGCTGACCGGGCCGGCGGCGGAATCGGGAATGTAATGGATGGCGGGATCGAGCTGCGCGATGAGTCCCTGCAGCCCGTCTTCCAGTTGCTCGGGCGGGTTACCTTCGTTGCGGCCCACGAAGAGGCCGATGGAGGGGTGATTGCGGATTCGCTCAATATAGTCTTCGGCGTTGCGCAGAAACATGCCGTCGTTGTCGGGATTGGGGCCATCGGCGGGATTGGCGAGCCAGAAATCCTGCCACACGACGATGCCGTACTTGTCGCAGGCATCGTAGAAGGCGTCGGCGCCGGTCTGTCCCACCCAGTTGCGGATCATGGTGAAATGCATGTCCTTGTGGTAGCGGACGGCGATATCGTATTCGCGCGCGCCGTAGCGCAGCATGGATTCCGGAAAGCCCCAATTGCCGCCGCGGGCGATGAAGCGGCGGCCGTTGATCCAGATGCGCAGCGCTCCGCCGTCTTCGCTGTAGGTGAACTGGCGCACGCCGGCCTGGAACGCGGTGGAATCGGAGACCTGGCCCGCGGCGACGAAGGAGAGCTCGACGGGGTAGAGATTCTGTTCGCCGTAGCCGTTGGGCCACCAGAGCTTGGGATTGGCGAGGCGCAGGGCGGGGGTGTTTGAGGGATCGATGTGGAGGGTCTTGTAATCGGCCGGGTCGACCGTCACGGGGATGGCGAAGGCCACGTCGCCGAAGCGGCCGCGCAGGGTTCCGGCAGCCGGCTGCGGGGCGATATTGTGGAGCGTAACTTCGATGGCGACATCGGCGCGCGACGTATCGGGCAGCGGCAAAGTAGTGGTGACGTGCGGATTTTCGATGAGGACGCCGCCGGTGGTGGTGAGAGAGACGCCGCCCCAGATGCCGATATCGCGGCCGCGAATGGTGGGGATCCAATCCCAGCCGATGGTGGCGTGTTCGGTGGGATTATCGGCGCCGAGCGCGCCGCCGTTGAGATCGGGGCGCGCGAAAGTCTTCTCTTTGACGCTGCCGGGCGTGGCATTTTTGATGATGCGCACGACGAGCGCATTTCTCGCGCCGGGATGGATCTTATCGGTGACATCGAACCGCCCGCGCTGGAAGCCGCCATCGATTTCGCCGATCCTCTGGCCGTTGAGGAACACCTGGGCTTTCCAATCGATGCCCTCGAAATTCAGCCAGGCGCGGCGGCCGGGAGCGAGCGGGGGCGCCACGAAGACGCGGCGATACCAGAAGTCGGAGTAGAAAAAGGAATCGGAAATGGCGAGCTGGTTGTTGCCGAAGTTGGGATCGGGGATGTCGCCATCGTCGAGGTAGCTGGAGAGCACGGTGCCGGGGACGGTGGCGGGCCGGAGCGCGGGATCGGTGAAATCGAGGGCCGACATGGCTTCGCCGGTCGTGCCGGGCGTGTCGCGCTTGAGGAACCAGTCGCCGGTGAGTGGCAGGCGGCCGTTGGCGGCGGCTGCTGCGTGCGCGGGCACTGCAATGGAGCCGCCGCGCCCGTAGACTTCGAACTGATTCAGGATGTAATCGCCGGGTGCGGCATTACCGGGGATGAGCACGCGCACGTAGCGCGCTGTAGAGGGCGCGGGGAGACGCACGTCATCGTTCAGGGGCCGGCTTGCGGCCAATAGTTGGATGGTCTGCCAGACCGCGGCATCGTCGGAAGTCTGAAGCGCGGTCTCGCCCGCGCGGCGGGTCCAATGAAGAGCGACGCGATCGAAGGTGCAGGGTGCGCCGAGATCGACATAGACCCATTCGCCGGCGTGTTCGGCGGGCATCCAGCCGTTGTTGAAGTGGTATGGGCCGCCGGCTTCGACGCGAGCGCCTTGATCGCGGAGGATGACTTCGCTGAGGGTCCAGCGGCGCGCGCTTTCGGAGGCGAGTTCGATGCGAATGCGCCGATGGTGCGAGGGCGCGGTGAAGGGAACCACGATGCCAGGGGGCGCGGAGGGAGTGCCCGTGCGGGGAAATCCGCGAGTGCCGGCGGGCGGGCGATCGGAGTTCGCGACGCGAGCAAGTTCCGTCCACGAGGTGCCGTCATCGGAGCCGGTGACGACAATCTGCCAGCCGGCGGGGCGGAGCCGGTCGGATTGAGCGCGCAGGCCGGCGAGTTCGACGGAATCGATTTCGAGCGGCGTGTCACCGCCTTCGAGATCGAGCTCGATCCATCCCGTGGGGCCGGCGAAGTTCACGGTGGTGGTCATGTTGTGATCGAGCGCGTGCTCGCGATCCTGTTTCGGGAGCACGCCCTGCTGGCTGGTGGAAACCGAAAGCCATCGCGGCAGGGTGTTGTCGATGATGCCATTGGTGACGAGCTGCGCGGTGAGGTTGTAATCGTACGCGCTGGACTGGTAGGCGGGGCGATGCAGCGCGAGGTTGCGAGAGCCGCGGGAATCGGGAAGCTGGACGGCGCCGAAATACTGGCGGGGATCGCCTGGATAAACACCGACGCCGCGCGTGTAAACCTGCGCGGAGAGCGCGGAGGCCGCGAGAAGGATCGTAGCGAAGGTCCGTGACATGAGCACCCTGAGAGCTAGGGCTCCGCATATGGTAACAGGTGGCAATCGGATGGGGGATCAATCAGGAAGAAACAAGAATGCGGCCGCAGAGGAACCCCGATAGACGCGGACAAGGCCGACGTTTCGGCGCGCGGCGCGGGTGGACCTGGTGCAGCGGCCGCGGAACGTTTCGTCCTACGGCCGCTTCCCGCGAAGCATGAAGATCACCCCAACGATAGCCGCGCCGAAGCACGCCCCGGAGGCGAGGAGTTGAACGATATCCACCGTGCGATACATCGCGAAGCCCGGGCTTTGCATCACGCGGTTAAACCCGATCACACCGATCAGCAGTGGAACAATCCAGATGACAATCGTCGGTCGTTTGCGATCAACCATAATGCCTCTTTCAGGACAATCCTTGATTCTTGGGGGCCCCGCCGGCTCACTCCAGGCCGTTGACGATTCTACAGAAAAAGTCTGGAAGCGGCCAGCCTAAATTCCTTCCGTCTGCACTTTCCAGCCTTCCACCGGAAAGCCGCCATGCCTGGCGAGGTATGCGATGGCGAGCAGCAGGCCTCCGTTTCCAGGCAGGTACAGCGGCAGGCTCTCGCGCTGCCAGTTATGGCCGTTTTGCAGCCAGGTGTTTTTGGGCGTATCCATCATCAGCGCGTCGATGGCGGTTGCGGGTTGGCTCAGGGCGGCAGCGGTCATGGCGACCACGGGGAAGTCCCAGCCCCAGGTATCGGGCCATTTCCAGACCTGCATCACTTTGGCGAGCGTGCGGCGCATGGTTTCGCGATCCACCTTGGTGCCGGGGAGCACGCCGAGCGCCGCCAGCATGGAGGGGTGGTCGCGATTACGTTCTGTGAAGGTCTGGGGGCAGTTTTCGTGGGCCAGATAGACGCCGTCGCGAACGGGCAGAGCGGAAAGGCGCGTGCGCACATCCTCCCACTTGGGGTCGCGCGGCATGCCGAGCCGCTCCCGCCATTTCTGCGCCGTCTCGAGCGCGTCGGCGAAATACTCCAGCTCGAAGGTGGGGTTCCAGGTCTCGCGCGGCGGATGGTTCTCCTGCGCGGGAATCACGGGCGGACCGAGCATGTAGCGGCTGCCCTTTTCGTCCCACCAGGCGAAGCTCGAAAGAAAATCGGCCGAGGCGAAAACGATCTCGCGGTAGCGCGCGAGCGTTTCGGCGCCGGGATGCGCCTGGTAGCAGAGTTCGGCCAGGGAGATGGGATGCGGCTGCTGCCAGACGAGCAGCGGGCCGATGGGCGAAGGGCTTTCGCGCCCATCGGGGGCGGTCATCTTGGGCCAGCGCGCGCCGTTGTAGCCCTGGCCGCGCGCCCGCTCGCGCGCCGAAGGCAGAATTTTGGAATACCAGCCCAGGCTACGTTCCAATAGCGCGGCGCGGCCCCACACGGGGAAGTGGGCGGCGTGCCAATAGTGCATCTCCAGGTGAAATTTTCCGTACCAGCTATTGCAGGTGAGGCCGGTTTCCTGCGGCGGCAGCGAGCCCGCGCACTGAATCGCGGTGAGGTACTGGGAAAGCACCACGCGGCGTTCCAGTTCGTGCGCGCGCGCATCGCGGCTGCCTTCGAAAGCCGCCGCGCCGCCGCCCGACCAGAAGCCGCTCCACCATTCGCGGCTGGCGGTGAAGACCCGCGCCGCGACCGGCAGTTCGCGCTCGCGGAAACCGCAGACGAATTGCAGCGATGCACCCTCGGGACGGAGCACGAAGCGGTGCGGCCCTTCGCGTTTCACGCGCGCGCGCCCCTGCCAGGCGACGGAGACGTCGTAGGCGGCGCCATCCAGCTCGCGGTGGAGATCCAGGCGGGTGTCCGAATTCGCCAGCACCTCGGTTTTGTGTTTCGCGGGGCTGTTCCAATCGGCGGCATTCATCGCCGGCGAGCCATAGGGGAACTCGAAGCACACGGGCAGGCGGCCGCGCACCGTCACCGCAATGGCATTCAGCCTCGGATGGCAGCAGGTCTCGACCGCGATGCGCGTTCCCTGCCAGGTGAACTCGCTGTGCAGCACGCCGGTCCACAGGTCCAGCTCCTGAAAGATACCGCCGATGCTATCGGGTTGCGCGATGACGAAGCCGATGCGTCCGAGGTGGAACTTGTGGGGATTCTCGCGCAGCCAGTCGTACAGGGGCTTCTGGCCCTGGCTGCTTGTCGGGTAGCCGACCTCGCGGCCGTGCGTGTCGAACTGCGTCAAACGGAAGTCCGCCGGGGCTTTCCCGGTGGTGTTGGGCAAGGCGTGCCAGCCCCACTGCGCCATCGTGCACAGCGGCATCTTCTGGTCGTAGGGCTCGGGGAAAGTCTGCAGCCCGGTGATATCGGCGGTGAAGGCGAACTCTCCGTTGCCCACCGAAAGGGGCGACTGAGGGTCCAGCGACGTCACCGCAGGATTGTGGCGGCGGACCAGCGCGCGCCGGTCGATCCGTTCTTCCGCTCCCCGCGCCAGCGCCGGAGCTGGAAGCGCCGCCAGAAACCGCCGCCGCGAAATCTCCATTCGCTCAGGATACCGCCCTCACGGCGCCGCTCGCGGCGCGGACCTTTGCGTCTCTACTGCAGTCCGCAGACTCCCTGTGGTCGCGGCTCGGAAAAGGGCTCAGCGCCACGTTTTGCAAAGGCTGCGCCATTCTTTAGCGCCCGGCGCTACGGGCGGCGGGTTTCCATGCATCACATCTTTTCGAGGCTCACACGGCCGCGGGCCAGTGTCAGCGGCTTCCAGAGGTCTCCCACTTCGCGGACACGGTCGGGGATGGTATCGATGCGGAACTCTTCGATGCGAAAGCCGCGCTCGACCTCCGGCCAGGTGACGGGCGTGGAAACCGTGGCGCGCGGCGTGGGACGCACCGAATAAACGGAGGCAAGCGTGCGGCCCCAGGCGTTCTGGTTGTAGTCCACCAGCACGCGCCCGGGCGGGCGATTGGCGACGCGGTATTCGGTGGTGATGAGCGCGGGAAATCGGCCGGCGAGGTCCATGGATACCGCTTTGGCGAAGGCCCACACCTGTTTCTGCGCCACCGTTCGCCGGATGGGCACGTAGATATGGATGCCGCGCGAGCCGCTGGTTTTCGCGTAGGCGGGCATGCCGCGCCGGCGGAGAGCTTCGCGCACGTAGAGTGCCGTTTCCAGCACGCGAGGGAAGCCGGCGTCCGGCACGGGGTCGAGATCGAAGTGCAGAAAGTCGGGGCGATGCACGTCGTCGCAGCGGCCGTACCAGGGGTTGAGGTCGATACATCCCAGGTTGACGAGCCACAGGAGCGATGCAAGGTCCTGCACGATGGGGAAATCGATGACGCTGCCCGAGGCATGCTCGATGGCACAGGTGCGGATCCATGGCGGCCGGAGCGAAGGAGCGCGCTTCATGAAGAAGAAATCGCCCGCCGCGCCGTCGGGATAGCGCTTCATCACCATGGCGCGATTTTTCAGGTGCGGAAGCAGCGCCGGCGCGACGTCAACGTAATATTGCAGGAGATCGCGTTTGGCGATCCGCAGCTCCGGCCAGAAGAGTTTCCGCAGATTGGTAAGCCGCAGTTTTTTGCGGCCCACCTGAATCTCGACGTCATCTTCGTCCGCGGGCAGCCACGGCCGGCGAGGTTCCGTGCGCGTCGGAGTCATCCGTGCGAAGAGTTGCATTTTGGCGGCCACCGGCTCGATTGAGCCCGTACCGAAAGTGCGCTTCCATGCGTCTTATAGGCGAGCGGGTGCGCGGCTTTCCGGACCGAAAAAAGTTCGGCGCGGATGAGCTTCTGCCCCGCGGTCGGATTACACTGGAATCTAAAGGAATGAAGTTCGCGGCCCTCTTTCTGCTGAGCCTTGCGCCACTGGGTCGGGCCGGCTCGCCTGGAACCTTTGTTCCGGAGCATCGGGTGTCCGGAATCGGTGTGGCCCGCGACGATATTTCCCAGGAGCTGCTGCAGGCCCGCACGGACCTGATGGTCCAGTCGCAGACCTTCATCATCATGCGCGAGCCGCAGGCGGTTCCGGGCGCGCGGCGCATCACGGCCGACCGGAGACTGCAGGCGGTATTTCAAACCGCCGCCGCGCGGAGCGGGCTGCCGAAAGACCTGATTGAAGCCATCGCCTACCTGGAAAGCTGGGGCGACGCGCGCGCGGAAAGCTCGGCGGGGCCAAAGGGAATTATGCAGATTTCGGCTGCGACCGCGCACAGCATGGGGCTGCGGGTGGTGGAGGCGACGCGGTACCGCGTCACGCGGGAGCGCATCAGGGTATCGTCGAAAGGCCGGAAAGCGCGTTACCGCACGGTGACGCATCGCACTTCATACACCGTGACTATCCGCGACGACCGCCTGGTTCCGGCGCGCGCCATTCCCGCCGCCGCCGTCTACCTGGCCGGTATGGAGCAGAAATTTCAGGGGCTGGACTGGGCCATCTTCGCCTACCACTGCGGCCAGGGCTGCGTTTCCCAGATGCTCGACATTACGCGCCACGCGCGCGGCATTCCCAAGGACGAAATTACCGTACCGCGGATGTTTTTTTCCAACAGCCCGGCCTGGAACCGCGAGTTGTACGAAGCCATCCAGCAGCAGATGCAGCGCGATTACTCTCCCACTTACTACTTCCGCGTAATGCGCGCTGAGCAGTTACTCGAGATGTACCGGCGCGACCCGCGAGGCTTCCAGGAGCTGGCGCAGGAATATCGCAGCGACTTTTACAATGGAGTGCGCGCGCCCTACCGGTTGGCGGTCTGGCTGAAGCGGGACGACCTGGTTTACAAAAGTTGCGATGACATTCGCGCCGATTTGGGCCGGCGCCTGTTCAAAGTCTTCGACCGCCCCGATTACTACGGCTACCGGCTGCACCTGGAGCCGGAAGACCCGGCCAACCTGGATGCCTATTCGCAGGCTTCGCCCTCGGCGATTGGGACCCTCATGTACATTTCGTTCGAGACGCGCCGGCTTTTCAATGAGCTCGACCCGAAGCATGAGAAGTTCGAGCCGCTGCCGGTCACTTCGCTGGTGGAATCGACCGATGTGGCCGGACAGAATATCGATCGGCTGGCGCACTGCTCGGGCCAGGTGTTCGATATCGATTACTCGGGGCTGCCGCCGGACGAGCTGGAGTGCCTGCGGTTCGTGCTGAATGATCTCGGCTGGGAAGGCTACCTGGGCTTTATTGAAGAGGGCCGCGACAATCTGCACATCGGCTGCTCGCCGAGCTCGCGCGAGTTCTTCACGACCGTGTTTCACGAAGCGGTGGGCGATTGAGCCGGGGCCGCATCATACGCGAAGCTGCTTCACGCTGCGCCGCGCGCGGTCGCGCAGTTCGCCGATATTGACGCCGGTGAGGGCCGTGGCGACCCCGCCCGTAAGCAGGAGCGGCAGCGTCCAGGCGGCCAGCAGGATGATCGAGAACGTTTTGGCGTCATTGAGTTCGACGTCGAAGAGGCGGAGCGCCGTGACGCAGCCTACATTGAAGAAACCCACGTTGCCGGGTGCGTTGGGCGGAATGGTGGCCAGCCGCACGATGGTGAGAATGCCCGCGCCCGCCCAGAAGGAAAGATCGAGTCCGTAAGCCTTCATCAGGAAATAGATCGAGAGGAACTGCATCGTGACGTAGAGCAGGCTGATGGCGCCTCCGATTCCGAGCGTGCGCCGGTTGCCCATGAGGTGCAGGCCTTCCACAACGTGGCGCAGCGTGGCGGCCCAGCGGCTCTCCGCGAGCGCGGCGTGCGCTTCGTGCTTGTGCAGCACCACCCAGCAGAAACCGACGGTGCCGCAGAGCAGGACCACCGCGAGAATCTGCACCCCTACCGTTACATCGCGCGGAATGCCGCGTACGAAGGCGGCGGTGAGTGCGAAGGCGAAAAGCATCCAGAAACCGTCCAGCAGGCGCTCGACGGCGGCCGAGGCGAAGCCCAGGGAGACGCGCAGGTCGTTCCAGTGCGCCATGAGGTAGCAGCGGATCAGTTCGCCGACGTGCAGCGGGAGCAGTTCGTTGGCAAACAGGCCGATGTAGATGGATTGCACGGTGCGCCAGAAATGCGTGCGGACCACCGGAGCCAGCAGCGTGTCCCAGCGCCACGCCTGCGCCAGGTAGGAGACGAGATAGGCGGCTATGGAGAGCAGCACCCAGCGGAAATCCAGCGTGCGCACATTGGCCATGAGGTCGCGAAACGAGTATCCGTGCAGAAAATAGAGAATGCAGAGGAAGGACGCCGCGTAGCCCAGGGCCTGGGGAAGCCACCCGGGCATCTTTTTTCGTGCGAGCCGCATGGCGCAGGTCTACCGGACCGCCGCCGGAATGTTCGCAAGCGTACACCGTTTCAGCCGCAGCACCATTCCATTCTAACGTGCGCGGGCTGCGCGTCTGGTGCGCGCGGGGGATAATAGCAGTAGCACTTCAGTTACAGGCCATGAAAACCATATTCCGGATCTTCCTTCTCCTGACGGCTTTGGCGGTGGCGTCGTTCGCCCAGCTCGGGCAGAAGACCTCGAGCCAGAACGAAACTCACGACCGCGGGCAAACGCCCGTCCAGCCTCCGGGCCAGAGTTTTGATTACGGCCGCGTCGGCAGCCAGGCGTCGGTCTCCTCGGGACCGGTGACGCTGCACGGCATGCTGGTGGATGCGAGCTGCCTGAACCGCACCAATTCCAATCTCGCCCGCCTGCCTGCCGCCATGCCCAATCTGCTGCCGCCGAAAAGCGTGACGCAGGCGCCGAGTACGGGTAACTCGACGGCCGAAGGCATTACCGTGGATGCAGCGACGCTGGCCAGGGAGCGCGCGGACATCATGGCCCACCAGGTTCCCGATATCCTGAGCCGCCAGGACAACCCGACTTGCGCCATCACCGCTTCCACGAAGGAGTACGGCCTGGTTCTTCCCGGCGGCCGGTTTCTGGACCTGGATTACGGCGGCGACACGTTGGCGAACGAACTGGTCTTCGCCTCACCGCAGGGCCAGGGCATGCTGAACGGCACGGGCTCCGGAGTGAAACTGCCGGTGATCGTAACAGGCCGGGTATTCGGCGACAAGTTCGTAGTGGAGCAGTTGACGCGGTAAATGCGGTTACCGCGCGTTTATTGGCCGGGCCCCGAGGCATCCACGCCGAAGCAATAGCTGTCATTCGAGCCGGAAGGGCTGAAGGAGTATTCCCCCGTAGGCAGATCCCTGACGGTGATGGCATAGGTGATTACGCTGCCGCCGTCTTTTTTCTCGATCTTCAGCGGCCACGTCACGAGCCCGCCCCGTCGCCCGCCTTGGGACCGGGTCCGCCGGCCTCCTTCGACGGTCGCTAACGGGAACAGACTGTAGCTGGTGGGGTCGACTCCCTCGGGCAGGTAGAGGACAAACACGAAAGTGGGGGCCTCACTGAGACGGAAGCTCGACCGGGGGCCCGGGATTTCCCAATATTCCGCGGAGCCGCTCTTACCCTGGACGGCTTGCTTGTGTTCGAGCGGGGTAAGCGCGCTGCCGTCCCAGGAGTAGACCACCCCGATCTCCTGCCTTTGCGAGCGACCGCGCGCAGGCGTCGAAGGTTGGGCGCTGCGGGAGGGCTGCGTCAACTCGGGAGACTCTTTCGCCGGTCCGGCGGATGATCGCGCCAGTTCCGGAGCGCGGTCCGGCGGCGCCGCGGCGGAAGGAGGCTGCGCCGGTGCTGCTGGTGCCGCCGGCGCCGGCGCAGAACGTACAGGCGGCGGGGTGGAAGGCGCGGGCGCGGCCGGCGTCGCAGGCGCGGCCGGCGGAGGCAGATTCGCATCGCCGAAGGTTACGCCCGACACGTCGGACCGCGGGTACTCCTGGAGCTGATTATTGACCAGGAAGTGCATGTAAGTGGCATCGATGGACCACCACCTGCCGGCGACGCGGGTGCCATCGTGGAGAATCAGGCTGTTGGGTTGTGCCGGCGCGGCTTCGGATGCCTTAGGTGCAGCTTCCGGAGCTTTGGCAGCAGGCTGCGCAGGCGAGGAGCCACTCAACTGGATCGCCTGCACGTCATGGATATCGACTGTCTGCGACTGATCCCCGACCTTGATGTGAAGCTCCTGAGTGTTGCCGGCTTCCACCGATCCTGAAATCTGGCGCCCGTCCTTCAGGGTGACGACATCGGCAAGGAGCCGGCTGCCGGCCAGCGGACCGAACTGCCAGAGGATGAGCAGCAGGATAGTTCTCATAACCACATCCTAACGGTTCGCGAGCGTTTCTTTCGCCATCAATTCCATATAGCCGCGAATCTGGCGCCAATCGTTTTCACGGAGCGTGGACGGGCGGCGGTTGGCGGCGAAGAATTCCGGGGTGTAGGCGAGCAGTTGGCGCGCGGCGTCGCGGACGGTGCGGCGCTGCGGGTCGTTCAGAGGCGTCGTGCCGTGGCCGTTCTTCACCGTCAGGTAGAGCACGTTAAGAACCTGCACCGGTCCGGAAACGGGATCGGGAAAAACGGTCTGGAGCGGCCGGCCACGCATCAGTTCGCTCGCGACCTGAAGCACGCGCGCGGATTGCCCTGTTTTGTCGTAGGCCTGCAGGTAGAAGACGGCGCGATCGGACTTGAACGGGGACTCGGGGTAGCGGCGCGTCCAGGCGTCGAGGTCTTGCAGTTGCTTGTTGGGCTCGGCCGCATCCTTCACGACCTGGTCGTACCAGGCGATTTCGCCGGGTTCGCCAGTGTGTCTGCCGGGGTGCTCGGGGCGGACCGGTTTGGGCGGTGGGGCGGGCGCCGTCTTCTTGGCGGACGAAGACGTTGTTGCCGGCGGCGCCGCGGGCGCGGCCGGCTGCTGCGAGTGCAGCTTCGGCGGGACGGCGACCACCGTCTCCAGCACGGGCCAGGGAACGGCGACGGGAACCGCGACGGCCACCGGTTCGGGATCGACTGGCGGCGCCGGCGGCGCGACGATCACGACCGGCTGCGGCGACGCGGGATTCTCGACCGCCAGCGGCTCGGGCCTCGGTTCGGGCGGCGCGGCGCTTTCGGGATTCTCGAAAGTCACTCCCTTCACAACCGGCTCGATGTGAGTGCTCCCTGCGCGCACCAGTGGGCGTGTGGCATCGAGCCGCGATGCCGGCAGCGCGGGCGAAGGCAAGGCGCCGGCGAACACGGCCACGCCGAGCGGCTCCTTCGGGCGATCCGTGAAGCCGGTGGGATCGATGACCGCGGCATCCTGCTGGAACCCAGCGTAGGTGGTGTTGGCGTTGAGAAACTGCTGTGGCTGGGCCGCGGGCGTCCACTGTTCACCGGGCGCGAGCGGACCCCATCCGGCAATCCTGGCGCCGCGCAGCCAGTAGACTTCGCCGGGTTTAAAGATGCGGCTCACCGAAGGGGCCCAGACCCATCCGAGGTCGGGCGTGCGCGCCCAGCGGCCGTAATGATACGGCAGCCAGCCCCAGGAATCGGCGCTCACCCAGGTGTAGCCGAGGGTGTCGTACCACAGCCAGCGTCCGTTCTGGAAAGGCGCCCAATCGGAGGCGACGTTAGGTTTCCAGACAGCGCCGTATTGATCGGTCTGCACCCAGCGGCCGGCGGAATCCAAATCAGCCAGGCCATAGTGTTCCATCACGTGACCGGCGGTGGCGGGCGAAGCGAGCGCTTTGTCACGCGCCGCGCTCCACTGGTCGAGTTCCATGGCGGCGATGCCGCGATCGAGGAAAAAGCGGCTGGGGTTTTCGGGTTCGACGCGCACGGTCTGGCCCTGGACGAGATCGATTTCGGCGGCGGGCGAAGAGAACCGCACCGCGCCTTCGAGCACGGAGATCTGGCTGGAAGCGGCTTGGGCCTGGATGCGCGTGCGGGCCGCGCGCGCCAGCGCCACCTGCATGCCGGGCATTACCAGAAGCGTGCGGTCCGGCAGGCCGGGCGGCCGCGTGAACCACGCCGTGCCATGATCGAGCGAGAGCAGGGTGACGGACTGGCCGGTGGAGAGCGTGGTGTAGTCGGAGAGCTCGATTTGCGAATCGGAACCGAGGCGAAGCACGCTGCCGTCATCCAGCTCGATTTCCAGGCGCGCGGCGGCGCCGGTGCGCAGCCAGGCGCCTTCCGGCAGGGGCAGGTTGTGTTCCGCGGGAGACCAGGTGGAAGCAGCGGTGAGCTGCACTTCGACCGGCCCTTCGAATGTGCCCAGGCGGGCGTAGCGTGCCTGCCCGGCGACCAGCGCCGCAGGCAACAGCAACAACGCGAGTGGTCTCATGACAGTGACGCTCTCAACACATGACGCGCCGTGCCGGGGAAGCGTTGTAAGTAAAATCGAAGAGTGACGGACGGCGCGCTGTTACAACACATCTCCAGGCTGCCGCACGCCCGCGCCAGTTTCAAGCAACTCGTTCGGGAACTGGGCGCGCGGGGCGAGGCGCGCGAAAACCTGGAACTGGCGCTGGCGCGGATGACGGCGCGCGGCGACCTGATCGAACTGCGCGCCGGGCAGTATGCGGTAACCGCGCGCAGCCGCGAATTCGCCGTGGGCCGCCTCGCCATGCACCGCGATGGCTACGGCTTTCTGATTTCCGAGCGGCCGGTGGAGGGAATCGAGGGCGACATCTTCATTCCGCCGGAATCCGCCGAAAGGGCTATGCATGGCGACCGCGTGGTGGTGCGGATCGCCCGCATCGAAGCCGGCGGGCGCGCGGATGGCGAAATCGTCAAGGTTCTGAAACGCGCACATCCGACGGTGGTGGGGGAATTCCGGATAGGCCGCCGCGGGCAGTACGTGGTGCCGCACGACGAACGCATCCGCCATTGGATCGAGATTCCCGAAGGCATGGAACTGCCGCCGGCGGGCGTTTCGCTGGACCGCATCGGAGCCGCTGCGCCGGAGGTTGCGAGCGTCGAAGAGCTGGCCGGGATGGTGGTGAACGTCGAACTGCTGGAATATCCGGAGAAGGGCAGCGGTCCGGTGGGGCGCGTGGTTGAGATTCTGGGCCGCCCCGACGATTTCGGAGTCGATGTCGAAATCGTCATCCGCAAACATCACCTGCCGCACCAGTTTCCGCCGGAGGTGGTGGAGCAGGCGGAGGCGATTCCGAATGTCATTTCGGCACTCGAACTGGCCGGGCGCAGGGATTTCCGCGCGCGCGATATCGTCACCATCGACGGCGAGACGGCGCGGGATTTCGACGATGCCGTCCGCGTGGACCGGCTGGCGAACGGCAACTACGCGCTCGAGGTGCACATCGCCGACGTGAGCCATTACGTGCGGCCGGGCACGCCGATCGACGCCGAAGCGCGGCTGCGCGGCACCAGCGTCTATTTTCCGGACCGCGCCGTGCCGATGCTGCCCTTCGAGCTTTCGACCAACATCTGCTCGCTGGTGCCGCACGCCGACCGGCTGGTGCTTTCGGCGGTGCTGGAGATCGATCATCAGGGCGAAGTGGTCGGGCAGGAGTTCACCGCGGGGGTGATCCGCAGCGCGGAGCGCATGACCTACACAAATGTCCACCTGCTGCTGGAAGGCGACGCGGGGCTGCGCGACCGCTACCGGCCGCTGGTGGAACGCTTCGAGCTGATGCGCGAGCTGGCGCTGGTGCTCAACCGCAAGCGCGTGCGGCGCGGCTCGATTGATTTCGACCTGCCCGAGCCGCTGATCGAATTCGACCAGTGGGGCGCCATGACGGGAGTGACGCGGGCGCCTCGCAACATCGCGCACCGCCTCATCGAAGAGTTCATGCTGGCGGCCAACGAAGCCGTGGCGGCGCACCTCGAACAGGCAGGGGTCGCTTCCATCTACCGCATTCACGAGAAGCCCGACCCCAAGCGGGTGCTGGAATTCGAAGAGGTGGCGGCGCACTTCGGGTATTCGCTGGGCGTGGGCGCGATTCCCGTGAAGAAGTTCGGCTTCACGGACCGGCATCGCGATGGCAGCAAGAAGCGGCGTGAGGTGGTGCTGACCGGGCCCGAACTGAAGATCACCTCGCGGCACTACCAGCGCCTGGTGGCGAAAATCGAAGGCAAGCCGGAAGAGCGCATCCTCAGCTACCTGATGCTGCGTTCGCTGCGCCAGGCGCGCTACAGCACCGACAACGAAGGCCACTTCGCGCTGGCCGCGGAGAGCTACACGCATTTCACTTCACCCATCCGGCGCTATCCCGACCTGGTGATTCACCGGCTGCTGCGCGCCGTGCTGGCGGAGAAGACGACGCCTCCGGAGAGCGAACTGCGGGCGATCGCCGAAGAGTCTTCGCAATCGGAGCGGCGCGCGGCCGATGCCGAACGCGAGCTGGTGGAATGGAAAAAAGTGAAATTCATGGCCGAGCGCGTGGGAGAGGATTTCGACGCGCTGGTCATCAGCACGGCGAAATACGGGCTCTTCGTAGAGCTGGCGGACCTGTTTATCGAAGGCCTGGTGCCGATCGACACGCTGCCGGGCGATGTCTACACGTACCAGGAAAACGCGCGCAAGATCGTGGGCAAGCACACGCGGCGGGAGTTTTCGATCGGCGACCGCGTACGCGTGATTCTGGACCGCGTGGATGCAAGCGAGCGCAAGCTGCAGTTTTCGCTGCTGGAGGAGGAGCCCGCGCGGCGGCGCAGGCGGCGCAAATCATGAGCGCGCTCGAACTCGATCCCGCAGACCTGGCGGCGATTCCCGGCGGCGAGTTTCTCATGGGCCAGGAAGATGGCCGCGACGAGGAGCGTCCGGTGCACCGCGTGACGGTGGGGCCGTTCCGCCTGTGCCGTTACCAGGTGACACACGCGCACTACGCCCGCTTCCGTGCCGTGGATGGCGGAGCGCCCGCGCTGCCCGCGACCGAAGTGAGCTGGTTCGATGCCGAAGCCTTCTGCCGATGGCTTTCGGCGCAATGGCGGATGGAGGTCCGGCTGCCGACCGAAGCCGAATGGGAATTCGCGGCGCGCGGCGGCTTGGAGCAGAAGCTTTTTCCGTGGGGCGATGCGCCGCCCCAGGAGCGTGCCGGCTACGCGCGGCGCTGGCGCTGCGGCCCCGAACCGGTGGCGCAGTGCGAGCCCAACGGCTACGGCCTGTTCGACATGTGCGAGAACGTGCACGAATGGTGCAGCGACTGGTACGACCCGCAGTATTACGCGGTCTCGCCGGCCGAGAACCCGCGCGGTCCGGCGGCCGGCACGCGGAGGGCGTCGCGCGGCGGAGCGTGGCGGCATCACATCAAGATCGCGCGCTGCGCCGCGCGCAGCAGCATCCCACCCGAGTTCCGATATGCGGATTACGGGTTCCGGATCGCAGCGGGGGTGTGAGGGATCGAGGCGCGGCTTACCGCCGCCCGGAGACGAAACCGGCCAGTTTGCGGTATGTTTGCCGCAGGCGCGGATAGACTTCGTGGTAGATCGCGAGAAGTTCGGCGTAGCGGGCGGCGTTGTCGGGGCGCAGAACAGTCTCGTGCGCGATTTCGCCGCTCATGGCTTCGGCTGCCTGGCGCACGGTAGGGAACCAGCCGGCGGCGGCCGCGGCGCACATAGCCGCGCCCAGGCTGGAGGCTTCCACGGTGCGCGAACGTTTGACGGGAATGCCGCAAGCATCGGCGACGATCCGGCACCAGAGATCGCTGGCGGCGCCGCCGCCGATGGCGACGAATTCAGTGACGCGAATTCCGGCGTCCTGTTCGATCAAGCCGGTAACCAGAGCCTGTTCGAGAGCGATGCCCTCAAGCAGGGCGCGATAAATGTGGGCGCTGGTGTGCGCGCCCGTGAGGCCGAGGAGACAGCCGCGCGCGTCAGGATCCCAGTACGGCGTCATCACGGCTCCCCAGTAAGGCACGGCCAGCAGGCCGCCGCTGCCGATGGGGAGAGCGGCGGCTGCGGCTTCGAGGCGCCGGCGCGCGTCGCTGTTATCGTCGCCGCATCCGCAGTTGTCCAGGAACCAGTCGAGGAGGAACGTGCCGCTGCGAAGGCTGGTCTCCAGACAATATCCTTCTCCGGTTGCGCTGCCCATGGTGCGCCACGCCTGCCCGACGCGGTACGCGGCGGATTGGATGCCGGCCACCACGGCGGTTCCGAGATTCAGATAGGCGCGGCCGGGCGTGAGGGCATTGACGCCCAGACCGGCGGACTGTCCATCGCCTCCGCCGGCGGCCACGGGAGTTCCGATGGGAAGCGATGTCGCGGCCGCGGCGCCTTCGGTGATTTCGCCCAGAATGGTTCCGGGGGGCGCGGCGAGCGGCAGTTGTGCGGGTTCCAGGTGGAGCGCGGACAGGATCTCGCGCGACCATTTCTTCTTCCGCATGTCGAAGAGGCCGAGTGGATCGGCGCTGGTCCAGCTTGTGCGGAATTGGCCTGTGAGCCGCCAGGCAAGGTAGCCGTGCACATCCGCGAACATGGCGGTGCGGCGGTAGGGCTCCGGCTCGTGGCGCAGCATCCAGGCGAGGCGGTACGCGACGGGCGCCATATCGACAGGCTTTCCCGAGATTTCGTGGATGCGCCGCCGGCCCACGCGGCGGCTCAGCCAGGGCACTTCGCCGCGGCAGCGCTGGTCGAGCCAGACGATCGCAGGCCGCACCTGAGTACCATCCGGCGCGAGAGGGACGAAGGTCTCGCGCTGGGCGGAAATGGCGAGCGCGGCGATCCGGCCCGGCGAGACGCGTTCGCAGAGACTGCGCAGGGCGAGGCAGGCGGAGTTCCACCAGTCGTCGGGATTCTGCTCGTACCAATCGGCGGCCGGGCGCGATAACGGAATCGGGCTGCGGCCTTCGGCGACGGGAGCGCCCTCGCGCGTCCAGGCAATGGCCTTCGTTGCCGACGTGCTGCTATCGAGCCCGATGACAAGGTCTTTCGGCATCGGCGACCCTCCTTTCGGGGATTGTGTCAGCGATCGGCGGCGCGCGGCAGACGGTACGGGCGGCGATGCTCCGCTGCGGACTCTTCGGGCGCGATCTCAGGATAGTATGACTCCGGCCGGGGCGTAAGCGGCGGTGTATACTCCTCTCAAAAGGAGATCGGTGTTCCATGAAATGCACTGCAATGGCCGGCCTGCTCATCGCGGTAATGCTGGGCAGCGCGCTGGGCCAGATCGACGTGTCCAAGTTGATCACGGGCAACCAGGGAAGCCCGGAAGCGATCGCGGCCATCCATTACGGGCGCGAGGGTAAGCTGATCTGGATCTTCTATCACGCGCCCTCCATGAGAGGCCGGCACATTTTTAACGGCGCGGGCGCGCTGCAGCCCGACGGCAGCATCTGGCGTCTCGGCGCGGATGACGCGACGGTGCTCCATACCGATGCGGACCTGGATATCGGCGGGCTGGCGGTGCCGAAGGGCGAATACACGCTGTATATCGATCTCGACAAGGGGAACTGGAAGCTGATCGTCAATAAGCAACTGAAGGACGCCCGCGGGCGGCCGCAGTGGGGCATCAACCGGGACGGCAGCACAACCGACAATCCGTCGACGGAATTGGGCCGCACCGCGCTGACGATGGGGAAACCGGCATCTCCGGTGGAGACTCTCCAGATTGCGCTCAGGCGGACGGGGCCGGCGACGGAAAGCACCACTCAAGGGAAACTGGAGATCGCCTGGGAGAACGTTTCGGCATCGGCGCCGTTCACAGTGAAGTAGACCGGCATCGGTGCGATCGCCGCGGGCGGCGCCGGAGGGGGCGGTACGGTGTGCGCGCAACCATCGCCGGCAGTGTCGCTAGACGCTCCATCTTGACGAGGTCACGCTTCGCGAAGCGAAGAAGGCCTGCGGCGCATCGACCGACACCGAAACCGTGCGGCTGGGCCTCGAAGCTCTGATCCGGCATGCTGCGTATGAGCGATTGCGGAGGCTCAGAGGTTCCGAAAGCGGAGCGACAGACGTTCCAAGGCGCAGGCCGGCGACCCGCAAGACAAAGACGGTGGCCTGATGGTCCTCGTAGATACCTCTGTCTGGATCCGTTTTCTCGTTAACCGGATGCCCTACGCCGCCGAATTGGACCGCTTGCTCGAGAGCGACGAAGCCGCAGGGCACGACCTGGTATATGGCGAGTTGCTGATGGGAGATACCGGCGGGCGAGGGAAATTGTTGAAGTCGTACGAACTCATTCAGCGGGTCCCGGACGTTGACCATGCCGAAGTCGCTACGTTCGTGCGGTCACGCAGCTTGCAAGGCAGGGGCCTTGGGTGGATTGATGCACACCTGCTCGCTTCCGCGCTGGTTGCCCGGATGAATCTCTGGACAGCAGATGAGCGTTTGGCCGGACTGGCCGTCGAACTCGGAGTCGCGTACCGGCCTTGACCGTCAGCCTCACACCGGCTCTCTTCTGCAGCACCGCATTCAGCCGTAGCTCGGACCGGCGTGGCGGCCGATTCTCAATAGATCCCGGGGACGAGCCGCCACGTGCGGGCGACATAGGCACGGTATTCGGCGCCGAATTGCGTTTCGAGCAGCCGTTCCTCCGCCTGAATGCGGCGAATCAGCGGCGGGATGAGGAGGGCCAGCAGCAGGAGGCCGACGCCCGAGCGAAAGCCGAAAGCCCAGCCGAGCGCGGTGAGCAGTAAGCCGAGATAGCTGGGATGACGGATGCGGCGATAGATGCCGGTGGTCGCAAGCGTGTGACCGGATTGGATGGCAACCAGGCCGCTGAAGCGGCGGCCGAGGACAAACACCGGCCAGAGGCGCAGCGTGCCCCCGGCGGCGAAGATGACGATGCCCAACCAGCGGATGGTGTCACCGTCGATGGTCCAAAAACCGATCCGATCGGTATATGCCGGTAGAAAGCCTGCCAGGAGCCCGATCACGGCGAATGCGAGAAGCACCCAGCGGTTACCGCGATCTTCGCGCACGCCGGAACTCAGGCTTCCGCCGGCGAACAGAGCCACCAGGGCCATCGCCAGGGTTACGGCCGCAAGGGTGGTGCGCGCAGGATCCGCAAAGAAGGGCGCGCCGCGCCAGCCGAGAATCGCCAGGCCGAGGTAAGCGCCGGTGCTGAGGACAACCAGGAGGAATCTTGCGGCGAAACGCATCCTTCGCCTCTGTTTGCCATTGTAACGGGCCGCGCGCGGAGACGATCGTGCGGGAATTCACTCCAGCAGTTCGGAATCGAACCGGCGGTAGATTTCGTGCCGATGGGATATATAATGTCGGCAACGAGGAGGACGCGCCATGGATCCCGCAACGATTGCCGGTTCAGTGATTACTATCCTGGGCCCGTACGTTTCCCAAATGGGCGAAGCGCTCACCAAAACGGTGGGCGAAGTCGCGGTCGATAAAGCTTCGAAGCTGCTGGGGTGGCTGAAGCAGAAGTTTGAAGGCGACCCCGCAGCGATGAAAGATCTGACCCGCTTCGAAAAAGATCCGAAATCGTACGAGGTCGCTCTCAAAGATACGATTCAGGAAAAGGCCGAGGCGGATGCGAGCTTTGCGCAGGAGGCGGAAAAGCGGGTCGCGGAGATCGGTCCGACGCTTACGATCTTTCAGGATATCGTCGAAGGCAAAGTGGTCGTCGGTGGGAAAGGCAATATCAATTCCGGCGGGGTTGACGTGAAGCAGAAGGTCCAGAAGGCGGACGAGGTCACCGGCTGGGAAGGAAACGTCGGCCGGTAAATGCTATGTCACCGGCAGAGCAATTTGCGCCGGGTGTTTCCGACATCATGGAACGCGCCGCCGGTTTTTCCGGGCGGGAGTGGGTCTTCGAACGGATTCACGACTGGCTGAAAAATCCGGCGGGCGGCCGGTTCTATCTGCTGACGGCGGAGCCGGGCGCGGGGAAGACGGCGATCGCCGCGCGGCTGGTTCAGTTCTCGCAGGGGCTCTCCACGCCGCCGGCGTCGTGCCCTCTGTTCCAGCCCGGTTTCGTGAGCGCGGCGCACTTCTGTTCGGCGAACGTCGGGTCGTGGATCGATCCTTCGAGCTTCGCGCGGTCCCTGTCTTTGCAGGTGGCGCGGAGTTATCCCGGATTCGCCGATCTGCTCGTGCAAGCCGGCGAGCGGAGTGTGAATATCCAGGTGGTTCAGCAGGTCGGGAAGGCGGAGACGGTCAGCGGCGTCGTCATCGAGAACCTGGTGTTGACGGGATTGAACCCGCAGGCCGCGTTCAACGCCGCGTTCGCCGATCCGCTCATCAACGCTCCGGGTGACAGACGTCCGGTCACGATTGTTGTGGATGCGCTGGACGAAGCCCTGGCTTTCAAAGGCGACGTGAACATCCTGACGCTGCTTTCTTCGGTGCGGAAGCTGCCGGCGAATGTCCGGTTTATTCTTACCAGCCGTCCCGACGCGCGGGTTCGCGCGGTGTTTCCCGATGCCGCGGGGTTCCTGCTTTCCGCGGCGGACAACGACGATGCGAACGCGCGCGACATCCGCGGTTTTCTGGAAGAGCGCCTGGCGGATCACCAGCAGAAGAGCGAACTGGTGAACGAGATTGCCGCCAAAACCGAGCGCAATTTTCAGTACGTGACGTTTCTGCTGAAGCAGATAACGGTCGACCCGGCGCTGCGGCTGACCGGCCTTCCGGCGGGACTTCACGCGTTGTACCGCGAGTCGCTCTCGCGGGTGATTGGAGTGGACGCGTGGCGCAAGAAGTACGCGCCGGTCATGGGGCTGCTCTCGGTGGCTCGAGAGGCCCTCTCGGAGGAACAGCTGCGCTTGTATTCCAGTCAGGAAGAGCGGGACATCTCGGACGCGCTGCTGGACCTCGGGCAGTTTATCGAAGAGGCCGGGGATCCGGCGGCATACCGGCTCTACCATCAATCGGTCGCCGATTTTCTCCGAGTGCGGGACTTGCCATCGCCGGCGGGAACGGTCAAGAACCAGTTCTATCTGCCGGCGGGAGAGTGGCACCGGGCGATTTCCGCGTACTATATGCCGGACGGTCCGGCATCGTGGAAACAGTGGGATTTCTACGGCTACCGCTACACGGCTTCCCACCTGGCACACGCGGTAGACGGCGAAGTGGGCAGCGGCCGGCACGCGCTCATTGCGAAGATGGTGGAGTTGATCACGAACCAGCGGTTTGTGAGCCAGCAGTTGCGAACGGTAGACGACCTTCCCGGGCTTCGGCACGATCTGGTAAAAGCGGTGCGCTATGCGGCCCGGGATAACGATCCGGCCGGTGTGGTGATGCTGGCGCGCGCGGCACTGGCGCTGGTAGAGTTCAACGCGGCACAACTCCGCCCGGAGCCGCTGTTCGAAATGGCTACGTCGGGAGAAGTGGAACGCGCGGCGCAGCGCGTGGCTCTTTTTGAAGTGGACCCGGAATGGTCGACGGCCGCGGTGCTGGCCCTGGCGTGGTGGGGAAGCACGGCGAATCCGGCCGAGGCGCGCGCCGTCCTGCAGAAAGCGCAGGCGCCTGGAGGATCGCTGGACCTGCTGCGGCGTTACGCGGAAGCGGCGATTGACGGGGCTCCACCGCCGGTAAGCACAGGGGTTCGGGCGTTCGTCGACAGAAACGGGCAAATTCTCGCTTCGCCATTCTCCCTGACGGGGTTCGATCCGCTTCTGGAAGCGCGGGCGGCGGCGGCAGTGGACCGGCTGGGCGGGAATGGCGCGGATACGGAATTGCTGCAACAGCCGTCTGCGCTCACGACACCGTTCTCAGGCACGCCGGTTCTCGGACTGGCGCCAGGCGCGGAACACATGGGGGCCGGCTATCTGGCGCGAGAGGATGCGCCGTTCCTGGTGGCGGCGGCCGCACTCGTTCCGGGCGCGGACCGCTACCTGCGGCAATACATCGCGATTCACAGCAACTATCAATATGTCCATTACCGGAATGCCTCACTCTGGTTCGTGCTGGAGAGTGTGTTGTGGCACCCCGAGGAATACCGCGTTCGCGAGATGGTGCGGGAACTGGTAGCCAGCGCGCTGGCGGGGAGCGCGATCGATTTTCGCGAAGCATTTCCTCTGACGGTGGCGGCGCTGCAGTCCGCTCGCGGAAAGCCGGACGTGGTGACGGGGCTCTTCCTGCAAACGATGAACGAGGCGGCGGCGGTGCAAACCGATTCCGACTACGCTCCGCACGGAGGCGACCCGCGCGTGCAGGACCTGTGGAGCAGCCACAAGCGGCGGCTCGCGGCGCATGCCGAAGTCGCGGCCAGGATTCAAGCGCAGAGCATGCGGGCGCGGAACGTGCTGCTGGAGGCTTCGAGGCTGATGCGTTCCTTCGCGGGCTTTCAGACGCCGGCGAGTCTCGCGCTGGCCGAAGCGTGGGAGATCGGCGATCCGGCAAATCCGGCGGCGCGAACCGGCGAGTTGGAACGGGCGCTGCGCGCGGCGCACAACATCCAGGACCCTTCGTTCTGCGTGCGCATGGTTTCGCGCTGTAACGCGATGCTCAAGGATTGGTGGGGGAATCCGTTGCGCGACCTGCCCGCGCTGGTGAACAGGCTTTTCGATGAAGCGAAGCGTCCCGAGTTCGCGGCTCTTCATTATGTCGGCGACACGTTTCAACGTCGCGCGCCCGGATCGGTGGCGATCCCTGCTACCACGGTGCAGGCGGCCAGTCTCGCGGAGTTGAGCGCGGTGCATCGGGTTCCGCTGGAGGACCTTCAGCGTGCGAATCCACAGATTGGCGGCGCGGCCGATCGCCTCCCGGTGGGAAGCGAGGTCCGCATTCCAGACCCGGGATTTGCCACGTGGATAGCCGGGCGGCTCTCGGCGGCGGTGCTTGCCGCGGAGGGGCTGTTCGATGAAGATCGCGTCGAGCTGCTGCAATTGCTGGCGGCGGTCGCGGCGCCGAATGCGACCATCCTAGACCGGGTGCTGGCGCGCCTGGCGATTGCGGCGAATCCCAAGGATCCGGTGTTGCTGGACGCCCTGGAGGCCGCCGCCGGTCCGGCTATGATTCGAGGCACGCCGGGGTTTGAAGGCAACCTGCCTTCGTAATGTAGCCGGCATCACGCTTACGCCGTGCGGCGCCATCCGTTTCGGGAAATCCCGGATTGCTTCCGCAGGGTTGTGCGACATAGGCTTTTAAGCGCATCAGGAATTCTTCGGAGGCTACTCGTGCGCAAACTTCCATCTCTCCTAGTGGCGGCCGTTTTCTGCGCCGCCGCCGCTCACGCCGCGCTCTTCAGCCAGTTCGTGGTGTTCGGGGACAGCCTCTCGGATACCGGCAACGTCTATCTCGCCACAAGCGGTGCAGAGCCTGCTCCGCCTTTGTACACGATCTTCCCCGGTGGCCTGGGCCGCTTCACAGACGGACCGGACACCAATCCCGCCGGAACAGGCGGCGCCATCTGGCACGAAGTGCTCGCCGGCCTGCTGGGCGAGCCCGTCGCCACGCCGTTCCTGGCAGGCGGCACCAACTACGCGGTTGGCGGCGCCCAGGTTTTGCAGGATGTACCCGCGTCGCCGCAGCCGATTCCCAGCCTCACCTCACAAGTGGGACTCTATCTTTCCAGCACCGGCGGCGTTGCCGACCCTAACGCCTTGTATATTTTCTGGGGCGGCGCCAATGACCTCTACAGCGGCATGGAAACGGCTGGCGAGACCCCGGCGGAGATTGCGGCGACCGAGCAGATGATGGTATCTGCTCTGAGTGGCGATATCGCCGCGCTCGCTTCCGTTGGCGCCAAAGATTTTCTCTGGCTGAACCTGCCGCAGCTGGCCACCACGCCGCGCGGCGCGGCCGATATCGCCGCGGCCCCTTCGCTGGGCACGGCATTGAGCGACGCCTCCACGCAGTTCGCCGCCGATATCGCCAACGCCAGCGCCGCGCTGGACAGCAGCCTGGGCGTAAAGATCGCGGACGTCGATATTTACTCGCTGTACCAGAGCATCCTCGCGAATCCCGGCGCCTACGGTTACAGCAACGTGACCGGGTTCGCGCAGGGCACCAGTGCCGTTAACCCCGACCAATACCTGTTCTGGGACTATGACAGCCACCCGACCACCACCGGTCATGCGCTCATCGCGCAGGCAGCCGACGCGGCGATCGACAGCACCTTCATCCCCGAACCCTCCACGTGGGCGTTCGCCGGGACGGGGCTGGCGCTGCTGCTCTGGCGGCGCCAGAGGGTCGCGGTGCGTTAGCGGGCTGCCGGGCGGACCCGGTCTGCAGTAGCGTAAAAGTTAAGGATGCCTGCAACTCCCGCCTGGCTTTGGCCGAATCTTCTCAGCCTGGACGCGCCCATTGTCGCGCTGGTCTGGCAGGATCTCGCCGCGCGCAGTTTCGGGACGCCGCTCCATCCCGCGGCGCGCCTGGTGCTCGGGTTGACCGTGTGGGCGGTGTACCTGGCCGATCGCCTGCTTGACAGCCGTGCAACCGCGCTCGCGCCGAAGACGGCGCGCCACGAGTTTTCGCGACGGCACCGTCGCGGGCTGAGCGCGCTGCTGGCGGCCGTTGTGCTGCTCGATGGATTCCTCGCTTTCGGGGAGCTCCGGCGCGCGGTATTCCTGGACGGGTTGGCGGTCGCGGGCTGCGTGGGTGCGTATCTTTGTGTGTTTCCGCTCCGCGCCAGCGGCTGGGAGAAGCAGGTGTTTGCGGCGGTACTGTTTTCTACGGGCGTGCTTCTGGTATCCGGGGCATGGCTCGGTCCGTTGCATCTGCTGCTGCCGGCAGCCCTGTTCGCGGGGCTGTGCCTCTGCAACCTGATTCTGATTGAACTGTGGGAGAAAGGCCGCGGGCGCCGCCTGCTATGGGTGGCGCCCGCGGGGATCGCGGCGCTGGCCTTCGCGCGGCCCGTCAGCACGTGGCAGGATGCGGTTGGGTTGTCCGGAGTCCTGTTGGCCGCGGCCGCGATCTGCGGCCCGAGGCTCACCGCCGACGCGAAGCGCGTCCTGGCAGACGTCGCCCTGCTCACGCCGCTGCTGTTTCGATGAGGCTCAGGGCTCGATGAGCTTCTTCACTTCCGGAGTGATATCCATTCGCGGGCCCCATCCGCTATGGGCGTAGCGCACCACGCCGTCTTTATCGATGAGAACGACTCTGGGGATGGCGTTCGCCCCGTAGTTTTTGATGACGTCGCTGCCGGAGCCGAGGAGATTGGCGAACGTGTACTTCTGGTCCACGAAATACTTCCCTGCCTTTTCGGCCGGCTCATTGGTATCGATTCCGAGGACGACCAGACCTTTCTCCTGGAACTGATCGTAGAGCGCCTGAACATGAGGCATCGATTCGCGGCATGGCTCGCACCACGTAGCCCAGAAATCCAGTAGAACGGCTTTGCCGCGCATACTCGCGAGCTTGATTTCGCGGCCATCGATGTCGTTCAAAGTGAACTCCGGGGCGGGTTTCCCGACGAGTTCCGAATCGGAGGGCGGAGTAAACGACCCCATGCTCAGCATGCGTTTCGGGGCCGCCGAAGGCGCTCCCGTCTCAGTAACGGGCGGCAATGTGGCCAGGCGGTCTTTCCATTCGGCCAGGGCCTTCGCGGCATCCGGAAGCTTCATGCCCTGCTTGTCGACGAGCCAGAGCGCCGCGCCCGGTACGGGGCTGCGGAACATTCGCATCTCAGGGGGAGCGGTTCCTCGAGACTGGAAGCCCCAGCTGGGACCGTCGGTCGCGCGAGGCCTCGGCGGCATTCCTGACGGGATCGTGCTCTTTCCCCAGTCCGTGAGCTGCTGAATGACGGCCGCGGTGTCGCTGCCGCTGGAAATCGCCGTCTTGAGGATATCGCTGGCCTTGGCAATGTCCTGATAGGCCTGCCGGCGATCGGTGACAATGGCATCGATCCACTGGAGGTTGCCGGAGACCGTGCCGTCGGCGAAAACGGCGGCGACCGGGTGGAAGTCGGCGCAGGTGCCGGTGTTGGCCATACGCTCTCTCATCGCCGGCGGGTCTTTCGGATATTGGAACGTAATCTCCTGACCCGCAGCGAGCGGCGCGGTTTGGAAGCTGAGTTCCTGGTCGTTCCAGTAGTGGCGCGATCCGCCCTGCGGCGTTTCGCATTGCAGGATCCAGGCCGTTGCGGGCGAGGAGTATTCGTTGCGAAGGTGGATGGTTTCGTCTTCCCCTTGTCCGGTCAGGGTGACCGCAAGGTTGCGTGTCACTCGGGCGTCCGGCTGACCGGCGAGGCAGGCGCTAAACAGGAGCAGAAGACTGCCGCAGCGCATATGCATAACGTAACGCCTTCCGAGGCTATTTTATGACAAACAATTTCCAAGCGAGGGTAGGGTTGTCCCCTGGTGTCGCGGACACGCGGCTCACGCATTTGCGGGTTTATCCGGAACGAACCGCGGAGTAGCGGCTTCAGTTTTCCGTCGGGACGCGGTCGATGTGATCGATGATGTAATCGGTGACTGTCCCGCGGCGGCTCTCCAACCGCAGGCCGACGCGCTGCAGGGCCTCGAAAACAGTGGGGAAGTCGCTGTCGGGCGGCGGGTTGAGGTCGGCTGCCCCGCCTTTGGTGGCGTAGGTGAGGTTGATATCGAAGAGATCTTTGATGCCGGTCTCATCGACCACATGGCGACCCACGTTGGCCCAACCGCTCAGGAAATCCGCGAGCCGCGCTATGGAGACGTGCTTGAGCTCCACGCCGTTGGGGAGGGGATGAATGCTGCGGGCACTGGGATCGTCCCCGGTAAATGTCACGGGTGTTAGTTTCAGGCCTTTCGCAGCGACGACCAGGGCAAAAACGGGCGCGGGGCGCTCCTCGGTGTGGAGCTTGAGGGCGAAGCGGGTGGCGAGGAGTTGCCGGAGCATTGCGGCGAGGTCGCCTTTCGCCATCCGGGTGGCGGATTTAGCGGCGATGCGGTACGGCTCGGTATTGATCCAGTCGGGGCCGCTGACTTTGCTGCCGGGAGGGACGGCGTAGGCCTGCCAGATCACGGAGTTCAGCGTGGTGTAATCGCAGACGTACTGCACCGGGTCGCTGCGGCAGCCGAATGCGAAGCGGCCGTCATTGGGGAGCGCGATTTGCTTCACCGAGACGGCTTCGAATTCGAGTTTGGGAGACGTCTGCGCGAACGCCGCGGCCGTGGCAAGAAAGAGAAGCATTCGGGTCATTCGGGCCCTCCGGGAGTAAACAGTATTGTAGACGCTGCCGGGCATAACAAAGACCGGGCGGTTTCCGGAACGAGGACGATTCCGTGCCGCGGAGCATCGTGCTATGATTCCCAGCGATGCGCCATATCTGTGTTGTTTTGTGTGCAATAGCCGCGGTCTTCGGCATCTGTCAAGTTGCCCTGGCCCAGGAGCCCTTCGGAGAGATTCGGATCGGAGCCAACCGGAGCAGGTACGCTGGAGCATGTCCGGTGCAAGTCATTTTTACGGGAAATATCAACCTGAATACGCCGCACCCGAAAGGGTTCGTGTTCAACTATTACTGGGTCAGGAGCGACGGCGCGAAGGGGCCCGTGAATGTTGTGCGGCCGTCTCCCGGCCAGCATATGCTCATCGTCAAGGAACCGTGGACCGTTGGCGCCGCGGGCCGGCATTATGACCTTTCGGTCAGATTGTTCGTGAACTCGGGGAACACACATCTCGAACAGACCTCTCAGGTCGTATCGGTGACCTGCCGCTGACCGGTGCGCCGCGGCCGCGATCGCGAGGCATCGAACAAAGCGCGTTAGAGTGAAAAACAGGGGGGAAGGACTGTGCGCTTTGTGTTGCTCGCCGCGATTCTGTTGCAGGCCGGGAGTGAGGCTGCGGTGCGGACGCCGGACAACGATCGCAAGGCCGTGGAGAGCGTCGAGCGCGAATGGCTCGCGCACGTATCGGACAGGGCCGCGTTGGAAAGGATTCTGGGCTCCGACTTTCAGCACCCCGTTCCACAGGGCGTGGTCCTGACCAAACAGCAGCATATTAAATGGGCGGTGACGCATCCGCGGCCGGCGAATCGGACGGCGCGTTTCGAACAGCTCCACGTGCGGGTTTACGGGGACACGGCCATCGCGAACGGAATCGTGGACCAGCGGGACGCCGCGGGCGGCTCGCTCGGCCGCAGCCTCTTCACGGACGTGTTCGTATTTCGGGATGGCCGCTGGCAAGCCGTGAACGCGCAGGAGAACACCATCCGTTCCTCGCAGTAGCGGGGAGAGGTGGAAAGGGTGAGGGCTCTTCTCTTCGCGCCGGCCGCATTCAACCTTGCCGAGACCAGCCGCATGGTGGAGATCGCCAAAGCGATCGTGCGCCATCCGCACGCCGGCCGGGTGTTCGAGCCGCATTTCATTTCCGACGGCGGGGAGTTCGAAAGCCTCATCGAAAAGCACGGCTTTCCTCTCACGCGGCTGCAACCGCGCCTCACCACGGAGAAGATCGAACACATCGCGAAAGTCGATCGCGGCGAGAAATTTGCGCCGGCTTTCACGGACGCCGAAATGATCGAGCGCGTCGATCACGAACTCGATTGCCTGAAGCGGCTGCAGCCGGTTGCGGCGGTGACGGGCTCCTATCTGACGATTCCGATCACCTGCCGCGTACTCGCGGTTCCGCTGGTGTGGGTGATTCAATCCACCTGGCTGCCCGAGTTCTTCCGCCGCGGGGCGGGTATGACCGATGGGCTCCGGCCGCGCCCGTTGAAGTCGGCCGCCGACCGGGCGCTCTGGCTGTTCATCAGTTTCTGGATTCGCTACGGGTTTCTGAATTCGGTCAATCGCGCGGCGCGGCATTACGGCGTTCGAGGCTATGACTCCATCTTCGAGTTCTGGCGCGGCGATTTGACGCTGGTCGCCGAACCGCCGGGATTCTCGGGTGTGGCGCTGCCGCCGGGTTACTGCTTTACGGGCCCGCTGATTCCGGAGGACGAGTTTCGAATGCCGCCGGAGGTGCGGAGCATTCCCAGGGACCGGCCACTGATCTACTTCGCCATGGGGAGTTCCGGAACGCCCGAAATCGTCGGGCGCATTCTGGAAAGCTTCGCGGGTCAGCCGTACCGGGTGATCGCTCCTGTGCGATTTCAAATTGCGCGGGTGCCGGGAGTTCGTGCGCCCGCAAACGTCACGGTGACGGACTGGCTGCCGGCTCTGGAGGCGAACCGAATGGCCGATGTGGCTGTAATCCATGGAGGCATCGGGACCGTGATGACCGCGGCGCTCGCCGGCAAGCCGGTGGTGGGAGTGGGAATGCAGATGGAGCAGGTGGCGAATCTGGCGTGCCTGGAACGGCTGGGATTCGCGATCCGCGTTCGGAAATCGCGAGATCCTTCGCGCAAAGTGCAGGAGGCCATCCGGCGATTGTTGCACGATGACGAAGCGCGCAGGAAAGCGGCCGCCTTCGCAGAGTGCGCGGCGCGATGGGACGGGCCGAAGCTTTCGGCGGAAGCGCTGCTGCGCCGGTACGGCGGTGAGGACGCGGTGGGAAGCGCGTGAATTCGCGCGACCTGCAGAGAAGCATGTACGAAGTGAGCAGCCGCTCGCTGGCGCAGCGCCTGACGTTGGCTGGATGCGTCGGGTTGTGGGTAGCGTTGGCCTGGTGGCTGCTGCTGGGCGGCGGGCTGCGGACTGCCGGCGCATGGTTCGGCTGGGCCTGGACGCCGGGAGATATGGCGCGCAGGACGTGTCTCGCCGTTGCCATGACGGTGTACTACGTGCGGATCCTCTTTACCGAGTTCGTATTCCTCAAGCGGGGCGTGAGCTGGAGCGAGGCATTCACCATCGTTCCCTGGATCCTCTGCATCTACGTTCTGCTGGCGGCTGCTGGCGGGCGAAACGCGGGCGTGTTCGGCGCGGCGGGCTTCGTGGGCGCAGCGCTGTTCCTGGCAGGTTCATGGATGAATTCGTATGCCGAGTACGCCCGACACGTGTGGAAGCAGCGGCCGGAAAATCGCGGACGGCTGTACACCGAAGGACTGTTCCGCTACGCGCGGCACCCGAATTACCTGGGCGATCTGCTCTCCTTTTCCGGGCTGTGCTTGATGGCGGGCGCCTGGGTGACGGCGGTGATTCCGGTATTGATGCTGGCCGGATTCGTGTTCGTGAACATTCCCGTGCTGGATCGGCACCTGCGCGAGAAGTACGGCAGCGCATTCGACGAGTACGCGGGGCGAACGCGGAAGCTGATCCCGTTCGTGTATTGAAACGGCTGCGATAATTCAGAGAGGCCATCACGTCATGCCTGGAGAATCGCCTGCCCGCAGGATTGTCCGCATTGTTCTCATTTTTCTTGCCGCCGTTCCCGCCCTGCGCGGCGCGGAGCCGGTAGCGACGCATCCGCCGATGGGCTGGAACAGTTGGGATGCGTACGGCACCACAGTAACTGAAGCCGAGGTCAAGGCCAATGCGGATTACATGGCAAAGAACCTCAAACAGCACGGCTGGCAGTACATTGTCATCGATATTCAGTGGTCGGAGCCGAACCCGCGGGCGCACGGCTATCGCCCGAATGCCGAGCTGGCCATGGATCGCTACGGGCGCCTGATTCCCGCGGAGAATCGCTTCCCGTCTTCAGCCGGCGGGCGCGGGTTTGCGCCGCTCGCGGCCTATGTGCATGGGCTCGGGTTGAAGTTCGGAATCCACATCATGCGTGGAATTCCACGCCGCGCTGTACAGGAGAACCTGCCGGTATACGGGACCGGCGTGCGCGCCGCCGATATCGCGGACGTGCATTCGGTCTGTCCCTGGAACAGCGACATGTACGGAGTGGATGTGACCCGGAAAGGCGGGCAGGAGTATTACGACTCCCTGCTCAAGCTGTATGCCGATTGGGGCGTGGACTACATCAAGGCCGACGACATCGCGCGGCCCGTGCACAGAGGCGAAATTGCCGCGCTGCATCGCGCCATTGCCAGGACCGGACGCAGTATCGTGCTCAGCCTTTCGCCGGGTCCGGCGACCATCAAAGACCTCCCGTTCCTGCAGGAGAACGCGAACATGTGGCGGATCTCCGACGATTTCTGGGATGACTGGCGGTCGCTGAAACAGATGTTCCTTCTGCTCTCGATATGGGGCGGCGTTGGACGTCCCGAAGCATGGCCGGACGCAGATATGCTTCCGCTCGGTCACATCGGGCTACGCGCGGAACGAGGCGAGGACCGCATGACCCGGTTCACTCACGACGAGGCGCAGACGGTGATGAGCCTCTGGTCGATAGCGCAATCGCCTCTCATGTTCGGCGGCGACCTGCCGACGAACGATGCATTCACCCTGTCCCTCCTCACGAACGATGACGTTTTGGCCGTGGACCAGAACGGCGCGCACGGATATCCGTTCTGGCAATCGGGCGGGTCGGTGGCCTGGACCGCGGACGCGAAGGACGCCGGCGAGAAATACCTTGCCGTTTTCAACACCGGGGAGCGAGCGGGTGCGATCCATGTGGACTGGGGCGCATTGCAGCTTCCCGACAGTTGTGTGCTGCGGGATTTGTGGCAGAGGAAGGACGTCGGAACGATTCCGTCAGGCTATACGTTCAACCTCGCGCCGCATGCTGCGGGGATGTATCGGGTGTCAGCGGTGAAATTGCAGCATTGATACGGACCCGCTTCAGCGGATGAGTTCCTCGATGCGGCACTGAAACGGCGTGAGCAATTCCACGCCTCTGTGAGTGACGGCTACGACATCGCAGTGCCGGGCGCCGCCGAAACCATCGATGTAGATGCCGGGCTCGATGTTGAAGACCATGCCGGGCGCGAGCCGCTCCGTCGATTGGGGATGAATGCGCGGGAGGGCGTTGTGGTCGATGGCGGCGAAACCCACGCCGTGCCCGGTGGGGTGCTTGAATTCTCCGCCGAATCCGCGCGCCGAGAGCACATCGCGGACAGCGCGATCGACATCCCCAGCGCATTCTCCCGGCCGGACCGCGGCCAGACCGGCGACGCGCGCTTCGAACAGGGCTTCGTAGATCTCGAGATGGCGATCGGCCGGAGGAGCCGTGCAGTACGTGCGGGTGATATCGGTCCAGTAGCCATCGGCGTGCGAGTTGCAGTGGGTGAGAACGAACTCGGCGATTTCGATCTGGCGGGCATGCGAGCGTGCGTAGGCGCCGTACGCCTTGGCGGAGTTGACGCCGGACATGCAGCAGACCATGCCATCGGAGCGGCTGACGCCCTCGAAGCCGGTGCCGACGGTGGAAAGCGGAGCGCGAAAATGGGCCGCCGCTTCCGTCTCCTTTAACCCCGCGCGCAGGCACTGGCGGCCGCGGTCGAATGCCTCCTCGGCGATGCGGCAGGCGCGGCGCACGCGATCGATTTCGATCAGCGTGAGCACGCTTTTCTCCCGCGCGAGCAATTCGCCGGCGGGGCGCAGGCTTGCTTCGCCGAGCAGTTCCGGAATCGCGCTGCCGTAGAAGTGCATCGCGGCGTAGGACACCGGCTCGCAGGATGCGCCGCATTCGTAGCCGATCACGGCGCCGGTAAGATGCTTCTGTTGCAGCACGCGTTGCAGAGGCTCCCGCACGGCGGCGGTCGCGCCGGTGATGCACTCGAGCGAACCGGGTTCGAAGGCCACAAGTTCGTGCGCGCAATCCTGCGCCAGCTCGACTTCGTCGCGCGGCGCCAGAATCGTCACTTCGCCGGAGCGGGTGACAATCGCGATGGACGTCCCGATGACCGGGAAATAGCCGGTCAGCAGCAACACGTTTTCGGGGAGCGCGCATGCCAGGGCATCCAACCCGGCTTCTCGCATGGCCTGCTGCAAACGCTCAACCCGTTCGATATCACACGGCATGGCTGTACCCCCTGCACACGGGATCCTCTCCTACTTCTATTGGTGACGCGGGCAGAGGAAATTGCCAAGGGGAGAAGGGCTAGCGGCTGTCGGATAGAGTACGTTGAGCCGGCGTCGCCGGGGTAGGGCGGTCTTGCCGCCGGTGTTTTGTAACCGGCGAAGAAACCACAGGCGGCAAGACCGCGGGCGTTACCTGCCGGTCCGGGGGCTAGTGGCTGAGCGTGATGGCGGCGGTGGCGGTTTTCGATGAGTCGGTGATACTCGTCGCTTTCACCGTCACCTTTTGCGCGGCCGCGGAGGTGGGCGCGGCCGCGGGGGCCTGGTAAACGAAGTAAGAAGGTGTGTTTTCCAGGACAGTGCCCGGGCCGGTCAGGGACCACAGAACCCCACTGTTGGCATCGCCGGCATCGTTCATGTCGTTGGTCAGTTGCGCCTGGAACACCTGGATCTGCGAAGGCGCGAGAGTCGCGGAAGCGGGCGATACGGCCACCACAATCGGCGGCGAGACGAGCACGGTGGCGCTCGCCGAGACGGTGCTGTCGGCGACGCTGGTCGCGGTGACGGTAACGAACTCCGACGCGGCGACGGACTGGGGCGCATGGTAGACGCCGTTGCCGTCCACGCTGCCGGCTCCGGCGGGAGTTACCGACCAGCGCACCGACGTATTATTCGCGGGGTTGGCCACCGGCGCGGCGAACTGACGCGTCCAGGAGGGGTAGGCGGCGGCGAACAGGGGAAGAATCTGCATGGGCGCCCGGACCACCACGGGGATGATCAGCATGCCGTCGATAATCACCTTGCAGGCGCCCGGCGCAACCGCGGTGACGATACCGTCGGCGCTGACCGTGGCGACGGAAGGGTTACTGGACAGGTAAGTGGTGGCCGTGGCCTGAGTAACATCAAAGTTAGAGCCGTCGCTGTAAGTGGCGGTCACCGTCATGTTGGTCTTTTCTGCGACGGAGGTTTCCAGATATGAGATTTCGGCCTTGAGGCCGACGGGTTGGTCCGGGCGCTCGACATCCAGCAGTATGGGAGCGGAATCGTCATTCTGGCTGGCGCCCAGGTTCCCCACGGCCGTCAGCGTGTATTTTCCGAGGGCGGGGATTTTCGCGGGAATCGCTATGGAAAACGAGTAGGGTTGGGCGGCGGTTGGCTGCGCGGCCCCGATGGGGTTCTCGCCCACCAGCGCCACGAAGTTGTATTTGGAGCCGCCGGGATCCACCGTGACGGTAACGGTCTGGCCCGGCATTACCACCATGTTCGAAACCGGTGCTGTGATGGTCAGGGCCGCGTAAACGGGCGCGGCACAGCAGAAGAGCGAGTAAGTGATCAGTAGCTTGCGCATGATATCTTCTCCAGACTTAGGGCAACCGCATGAAACCGATGCCGTGCACGGCGCCGTTCAATAACTGGACCACGGCGGGCTGCACTAACCTGGATTCATCCAGTTCGGACGGACCCGTGAAACCCAGGGACTCCAGCCCCGGGGAATGGACGATTCCCGGAAACACGTAGCCCAGCGGACTGAAGCCGTTCCATTCGCTCATCAGCGGAGCGAAGCCATCGTTGGTCTGCCCGAAGACGGAAAACCAGCCGGAAGGCGTCATCGCCTGCGCCAAAGGATCGCTCGAGCAGAACTGGCGCACCAGGCAGGCGGCGGCATTTCCCGGACATGCCAGCGAATTGAGGTTCGAGGGCAGGGTGATGGCGGCAATAACCGCGGTGGAAACCGGGTGTCCGTTGGGCACGCGGACGTTGTTTAGCGGCGCGTACTGAGCCAGGTCATCGCCGCGCCCATCGCCGCGCAAATCGCCGATGGCGCCGGTGACCACGTTCGCCGGAGCATCCAGCGTCGCGCTCAGCAAACTGATGTCGCCGGTTTGCGCCAGCCAGTTGCGGGTACAGGCGTTGCTGTCGGGTTGGTTGAGCAGGTCGAGCGCCACGGGAGTGCCGAAGTGGGGCGAGCCCAGGGTGATCAGTTTGTGGATGTCTCCCGCGCCGAAAGAGTCCGCACCCGCGAAGCCGGGAAGGCCTTCGAGCGTGCGGGCGACGAGTCCGCCCATGCCGTGCGCTACAACGTCAGCCTGTGCGGCCGCGAGACTCTTTTCGCGGCGGAAGGCAAGCACCTGTTTTTCGATCTGCTCCCAAACGGTGGGCGCGTTGGCCGCGAAGCCCAGGTCGTTGGTATTGCCGGCGAGTCCGGAGTAAGTGGGAGTAGAAGCCAGCAGGCGGCCCGCGAGGCTGCGGTTGTAACTCGCGCGCGCGACGAAGAAACGCTGCGCCGGGTCGGTAGTGAGAGCCGAAAAACTGTTCCAGTCGGCAGGACCGCCCCACAGGTCGTGTGCGAGAACCACGGGCGGCCGGGCCAGCACGATGGGCGTGCTGGTAGTGGAGCCTTTCACGGTCAGGGAAGTCAGCCGCAGCGTCACGGTGCGCGTGGCGGCTTGCGAATCACCCGAACCGGGCTGCGCGAAGGGCACTGGCAGCGAGGCAAGAATCGCGGAGAGGCCGTTCTGGCGCACGAAATCCGCCGGCGGAGTGTACATGGCGAACGCCATGGGGCCCTGGGTGGTATGGACCGCGGTAAGTTGTAACTGGCCGCCGGATTGGCGTCCATCGATGGTCGTCAGTTCGCCGTCTTCTCCGGCGGAGCCGCTTACCGCGCCCTGGTCGTTAAGGAGCGCCAGCGTCAACTGTTCCCCGATGCTGTTGGCGTTGATGCGCACAACCAGGCGCGCGGCGCTATCCGCGGCGACGCCGGAAACGGGTGCGCCGCCGATGGAGAGCAGGCCGGGATCGGTTGCCACAGAGCCGCCGACCAGTAACTGAGGAACGGGATCGAGCAGGGTGATCGAAGGCGTGGCCGGCGTGTAGGTAACGTTATCCAGGTAATAAGACCAGCCGGACGGCGACGAGGGAACAATCGTGATCTTCTGCACGTTCCGGCCGGAGAGGCTTACCGGCGTGGAGCCGGAAGGGCCCAGGTTGACCGGGACGGAATCGCCCTGGTCGTCCTGCACGGTGAAGGTGGCGGAGGCGCCGGTGGCGCCGAGGTGGAAAGTGACGCCTGAAACCGGCTGCGCAAAGTGAATCGAAAGATCGGCCTGCCAGGCGGCGCAGCCCTGCGCGGTCCAGTAGACGGTGTTCTGCCCGCTGTTGAGGCTGACGGGGGTTCCGCCGGTGAATGTGGCGGAACCGGCAGTGACCGCGGCAGCCGGACCGCACGGCGCCTGCCGGATGGATTGCAGAGTAAGCGCGGGCTGGTTCTCGAAGTCAATGGTCTGTTGCTGCGCCCACGCGAGCGTGGCAAATGGGAAGCCGAACAGGAACAGGAGCCTTTTCTTTGTAGAGTGCCGCATGGCTCCTGATTGTAGGTACTACAAGTAATGGCAAGAAGCGGTTTTCCCCTGATTCCCGGTGCAAGCCAGCCGCTGCTATCCTCCGATAACTTTCTGCGTGCAGGCTGCGGCAGTGCAGTCGAGTAAGTGCCTGAAGTCCCGTGAGTAAGTCAGAATAATACATCGAAGTCAACCGTAAAACGCCGCTGGCGCTGTCCGAAGAAGATGCCGTAAGCAGCGTCAGCGATGTTGTTATGAAACGCCTCCGGGTTGAAATGATTCGTGAGATTGAAACCGCTGAGAGAGAGGCGGACGCTGTATTTCGGAGTGACCCGGATATCCTTCGAGAAACGGGCATCCACGGCGAAGAAATTGGGGTAGCGATATGCGTTGGGAGTGCCTACATATGCCTGCGCCGCGTCCACTGTGTAATACGGAAAGCCGTTGCGGTACTCCAGCACAGGCGCGATACGGAAACCGTCCGGCAGCGGCACCAGCCCCCAGGCCAGAAAGCGGTTGGGCAGGTCGCCGGGTAAGTTGCCGAACTCGTTGGGGCGGATGATGGGAATGGGAAAGCTTCCCAGGAAGTTGTTGAAGTCGTTCAAATCGCCGCGGGCCTGGCTGCGGACATAGGAGAAGAACAGGTTGCGGTCTTCGCTCAGGCGCAGGCGGGTAGTGACCTCGAGTTGGCGGTAGCGCGAGTGGCCGGCGCCGGTCAACTCGTTGGCGCCCTGGCCGGTGACGGGGTCGGGCGGCACCACGTTCATCACCACCAGCCCGGCGGCCTGGGTCTCGATGTAGCCCAGGCGCACCCGCAACATGTGGCCCAGGGGCTGTTCGGCCTGCAGGCTGCCGGTGGCGCTTTGCGGTGAAAAATTGCCGGCGGTCGCTTTGCGGAAAACGAATGGCTCGCGCACGTTGACCACATCCAGTGCGTTGCCGATGAAATACGGTCCAGCTGTGACGTCGCCGGTAAGAGGATCGTAGTAAGTCAGGGTCTCCTTGGGATAGCGGCTGAAGGAGTAGACGTTGAGCGGCACGTGATCGTAGAAAAAGCCGAAGCCGGCGCGGATTACGGTTCCGGTTTCGGAAAGCGGCGTCCAGGCGATTCCAACGCGCGGCGCCATGCGAACGCTCTGCGAAACCTCCTGCGATTCGGCGCGGATGCCCAGGTCCAGCGCCAGCCGCGGAGAGACGCTCCAGTGATCCTGCCCGTAGAACGCGTACTCGGTATCCTCCAGGGAATACGGATGGCTGCCGACGAAGGCGACCTGTTCGGTGAGGCGGTAGTCGGCGTTCAAAATATCGATAGGGTGCTCGACGCGCTGGCCGTGGTTATCGCTCTGCGCAACGTATGCCCCGACCTTGAAGGCATGCGTTCCCCAGGCCTTAACGGAGCGGAAGGTGTAACCGGGCGCAAATGCCAGCCGCGAGGCGGTGCGAGCCAGGTTGCTGAAGTAATTGCCGGCGTTTCCGGTGGGAGTTACGATCAGGTCCTGGTTGCCGCTGCCCCATACGCGCGCGCCGAACTGTGTGCCGGAAACGATATTCTCCAGGACGCCGCCGCCGAACGTGAGGTGGTCGGAGAGAGTCACCGTGTAATTGTGGGTCGCGGCGTCGGGCGTGGTCGAAGGAGGGTTGAAATAGTCGAGGTTCACGAAGGAGAGGCGCTGCGGCGCGACATGCGCGGTCAGCGTCAGAAGATGCTTGTCCGATTGCACCCAATCGAACTGCGCGAAGGAATTGACGCCGGAGGTCTTGCGCTGGTCGTTGGGAAACGGCAGGGTAATGATTTCGACTTTGCGCACGACATATTCCAGGCCTTCGGAGAAGTAAAGCTTGTGATGAATGAGCGGCCCTTCCAGGTTGAGGCGCGGCGTGGCGTCGCGCAGCCCGCGCAGCTGCCAGCTGCGGATATAGAAATCCGGGAAGGGATCGTTCAGTTCCCACTTCCACTTGTCGGTGCCGCGCCGCGTTTCGACCGAAATCAGCGCCGTGGAGAAACGGCCGTACTCGGCGAGATACGGCGTCTGGTAGACGTTGACGCTATCGACCACATCGATGGGGACGGTGAGGCCGAACTGCCCGGTGGCGGGGTCGGTGACATCGGCGGAGTTGACGATCAGGGAGCTGCGGTGCTCGGCATTGCCGGAAATCTGCAGTCCGCCATCCGGTTTGCGAACCACGCCGGGCAGCATGGGGAGCGCATCGGCCACGGTAGGCGGCCGGCCCGGCAGTTCTTTCGCGGTCTGTCCCGCGATCGTCTCCGGCGGCGCCGAACCTGCCTCCACGGGCGACGCGGTGGCGTCCACTTCCACGGTCTCTTTGCGCTCCGCGGGACGAAGCATGAGTTTGCACGAGTGCGAGCCGTCCTGGGGAAGGTCGATCGCGTCCTGATGGGCGGTCTGAAAGCCGTCGAGCGCGGCGGAGACGGAATAAATCGCGGGCTGCAGTCCGGTAAAAATCGCGTGACCGGCGATATCGGTATCGCTTTTGCCCACGAGAGCGCCTGAGGACCGGAGCTCTACGTGAACGCCGGAGACAGGCAGGCCGGAGGAATCGGCCACGGTGACCTCGATCGTGGCGCCGTGGGCGGGGCCACCCGCCCACGCGCACGCGGCCAGCCAGCAGTAGAGCGCAAGATTGCGCGAGCAGCTCAACGTAACATTATCCGACGGATGGGTGACGTCTCACACAATGTGCGGGTTGCGCCGGTCTTCAGCCCAGCCGTGCGCCTCCGCCATGGACTTTCATTCTAACCGGGGCCGGCCGTAGTCCGCGCCGGCCATTATGCTAGCATCGGGGCTAGTACCTTACCATGCGAGTATTGATGCTGGCAGCACTGGCTGCGCCGCTATTTTCCGCTCAGGAACTCCCCGATGGCGCCACGCTGATGAAAGAGCGCGACCAGGCGCTGAAAACCGTTCACAGCCTGGAATACAAAGCCACCATGATCAACGAAATGACGCGCAACGGCCAGACGATACGGATGGGCGGCGAAATCTTTAACGCGCGCGTCAATCCGGGCAAAACGCGCGTGGAATCGAAGATCCAGGGCGTCACCATGCTGACGGTGTCCGACGGCGAATCCACGTGGATCTATAATTCCATGACGCGGGAGTATGCCAAACGCTCGGCCGCCCTGGGTCCGGCGGCGACGCTTTCGGCGATGGGGGTCGGCGGCCTGGCGGATACGGCGAACCTTAAGATCGACGAGAAGACGACCGGCTCGGACACGCTCGAAGTGGACGGTCAGAAATACGACTGCTGGGTGGTGGAGAACCGGGTGCAGGATATTGACATGAGCGGCCCCCAGCCGGTCACGATCAAAGGAACCCTCATCCGTTACTGGATCGACAAGAAAACCAAGCTCGACCTGCAAATGTCGATCGCGATGAAGATCGTGGCCGCCACGGGCGAGATGGACATGCAGCAGACCTTCACCAAGACCGAGATCAAAATCGACCAGCCGCTGCCCGATGCGGAGTTCACATTCACGCCGCCCCCGGGTGTCCAACTGGTCGAGAACGTGATGGGCGCGGGCATCGCGAAGCCCGACCTGGCGGGTCACGACGCGCTGCCGTTCGAAGTCAAAACCCTGGACAACAAGGCGTACAGCCTGGCGGCGCTCAAGGGCAAACCGGTGCTGCTGGATTTCTGGGCGAGTTGGTGCGGCCCCTGCCGCAAGGCGATGCCGGACCTGGAAATCCTGAACAAGGAGTTCAAAGACCAGGGCCTGGTGATTCTGGGTGTCAACACGGGCGAAGATCGTGACGTGGTGGAAGCGTTCCTCAAGAAAAGTCCGCTGGCGTATCCGGCCGTTCTGGCCGGCGATTCGGGAATCCTGGATGCTTACCACGTGACGTCGTACCCCACATTTGTGATGATCGGACGCGACGGCAAAGTGGTGGAGTACGAACAGGGGTACGGCAATATTGCGATGCTGCGGGAGATTCTGGCAAAAGCCGGAGTCAAGTAGGCTCTCCGGTCGCGCCGGCGGTCTTTCCGCCGCTGAAATTCTCCGCGCACCAGATCGCCGGCGCGGCCGCAGCGCGGCGCGGGCCGGTTCTGATAAGCTCACAATTCCTATGAGACTCGCTTTGTTTCTCGTGGCCGCTTTGGCGCAGGCGCAGACGGTGGTTCCGGTGGAACCGGCGCTGGCCGAAATCGCCAACACTCATCGTTTTCTGGAAACTGCCATCGCGCCGGATGGCTCGCACGTCGCCTACGTGGAAGCGCTGGCGGCGCCGGGGCAATCGGAGATCTACATCGCGCCGCGCACGCGCGTTTCGGCAGGAGACGGCAAGACGGCTTGCGACGAAGGCTCTATTGCGTGGTCGGCCGACGGCCAGCAGCTCGCCTTCCTTTCCGACCGCGAGAAGAAGGGACAGTTGCAGCTTTACGTGGCGCCGGCGGGCGGCGGACCGGCACGGCTGTTGACGCATCTGAAGGGGCTGGTGGCCGATCCGCGATGGTCGCCCGACGGCCGGCAGATCGCCATCCTGTTCACGGAGAATCTGCCGCACTCGGCGGGCCCGCTGGATCCGGTTCCGCCGGATGCGGGCGTGCTGCAATCGCGCATCTTCGAACAGCGCCTGGCCCTGGTGGATGTGGCCACAGGCAGGGTGCGCCAGGTTTCGCCCCAGGACATGTATGTGTACGAGTACGACTGGTCCCCCGATGGCCGCAGTTTCGCTATGACGGCGGCGCCCGGCGATGGCGATGCCAACTGGTGGATCGCGCAACTGTACACCATGCCCGCCGCCGGCGGCGCGATGCATTCCGTCTATAAACCACCGGCCAACCGGCAATTGGCAGCGCCGCACTGGTCGCCGGACGGCAAATCCATCGCCTTCATCGGCGGGCTCATGAGCGATGAGGGTTCGACCGGCGGCGACGTGTTTCTGATTTCCGCGGAGGGCGGCGAGGCGCGCGATCTGACGCCGGGGATGGCGTCATCGGCCAGCAGCATCGCGTGGCCGCGGAAGTCCGGGCAGCTATACTTCACCGAACACTTCGATGGCGGCAGCGCGGTTTCGCAGCTAAACCCCGCGAGCGGTCAGGCCGAACGGCTGTGGCAGGGCGACGAAAGCCTCAACCCGCCGTTCGAAGATACCGGGATCTCGATGACCGCCGACGGTTCATCGAGCGCCGTGATCCGCCACTCCTTTGCCAGGCCGCCGGAAATCTGGGCGGGCCGCATCGGCGAATGGAAACCGGTGACGCAGGAAAACCGGCTGCGCAAAGCGCAATGGGGCGAAGCGAAGAGCCTGCACTGGAGCAATGACGGTTTCCGCATCCAGGGCTGGCTGCTGTATCCGAGCCATTTCGAGGCCGGCCGCAAATATCCGCTGGTGGTGGCCGTGCATGGCGGCCCGGCCTCTTCGGTGAAGCCGGCGTGGCCGCGCCCAGGCTACAACCCGGTGCTGCTTTCCGAGCAGGGCTACTTCGTGCTGATGCCGAATCCGCGCGGCAGCTACGGGCAGGGGGAAAAGTTCGCCGCGGCCAACGTGCGCGATTTCGGCGGCGGCGACCTGCGCGACATCCTCGCCGGTGTGGATGAGGCCGTCCGCACGGCGCCCATCGATCCCCAGCGCGTGGGCATCACCGGCTGGAGCTACGGCGGCTTCATGACCATGTTCGCGGTGACGCAGACCAACCGCTTCCGCGCCGCCGTGGCCGGAGCCGGCATCTCCGACTGGAAAAGCTATTACGGCGAGAACGCCATCGATACCTGGATGATTCCCTACTTCGGCGCCTCGGTCTACGACGATCCGGCCGTGTACGCAAAAATGTCGGCCATCGATTTCATCAAGCAGGCGAAGACTCCAACCCTTGTGGTGGTGGGCGATCGCGATGGCGAATGCCCCGCGCCGCAATCCTACGAGTTCTGGCGCGCGCTGAAGGCGATGGGCGTGAAGACCGAGATGGTGGTTTATCCCAATGAAGGCCACGCATTCCACAGCCCGGCGCACCAGAAAGATGTGCTGCTGCGCATGATTCGCTGGTTCAACGAAAATCTGAAATGACGGCCGCGCCTAGCGGCGGCGGAAGACCTGGTGATCCAGCGCGCGCGGCGTGGGGAAGGTCGAGGAGATGTGGTCTTGCCACGCCAGGCTCTCTTCGTCGGCCAGCGACCAGAGCAGTCCCACCACCGTGCACAGGCCCAGGCAGGAGCCCAGGAAGCGCAGCGCGCGCTGCCGCGAATCGGGCTGAAAACCGTCGAACGTGGTCAGGCGCAGGTGCGTCCAGCGCATCCCCGGAGTTTCCGAGCCCGCGATGGTGAAGATGAGCCCGTACGCGAAGCCGAGAATGGGCAGCGCGGAACCGAGCACGGTGAGGCCGGTGCGGGTCCACGGAATGCCGCCGCAAGTGAAGTAGAAAACCGCCAGGAACAGGCTGTAGCCGAAGAACACCATGGTCCAATCGAGCACGGCGGCGGCGGCGCGATGCAGCGTGGCGGCCACGGGCGCTTCGCAGAAGATGACGGCGTCCACGGTGGTGCCGAGCTTGCGCGGCTGCGGCGCCGAGGGCGGCAGAAAATCCAGGCTGCCCTGGCCTTCGGGAACGCGCGGAATCCGGCGCGCGGTGGTGCGGCCGGCGGCGGCTTTTGCTGCGGCCGCTTTCGCCGGACGGGCCGGCTGCTGCGGGCGCGGCGCGGTGTACGCTTCGAACGGAATGACGTTCGAAGCGGCGCGTTCCTGAAACAGGGAACGCTGCACCGGATTCTGCAGATTGGGGACGCGGCTCAGCGGGCGCGGCGCTTCCTCGACCGCTACGCGCGCCGCGGGCTGGAGTTTCGTTGCGAGAGCGCCATCGGTGCGAAGACCGGTGTCGCCGTTCAGAATATCGCCGGGGCGGCGGCCGCAGCGGCGGCAGCGATGTTCGCCCTCGTTATTTCGGGAACCACAGTAGCCACAGGTCATGCCGGAGCCTTGTTTTGCAGAACCACCTGCGCGCGGAATGTGTTAACTTCAGCGATTGAGGCGTCTCCCGCAAAGTTCTCTCTCCTTTCTTAGCACACCAAGCGTAGCTTGTCACGAAAAATCTTCTAGTTTTACGTACAATTTTGCCCTTAGCCTGTTGGCCGGTTTGGTTTTAACCGTAGGTGCATACGCTCAGGTAAATCCCCCATCTACGCCAGCCGCAGCCTCTCCGCAGCAGGAAGGCAATACCATCACCTCGCAATGGCCCTCACTGCCGGCGCCGGCAACCCTCGGGCGCGGCAACTGGTTCGGGCAGGCGATTGAAACGGACCTTTCGAGCGCCGTCAAACGTCTGCACGGGCACGCGGAGATGGAAGACGAAACCATGCTGATTCAGGCGGACGATATCGTTTACGACAGCGATACCGGCATGGTCACGGCGACCGGCAATGTGTACTACCACAGCTTCGCGCACAATCAACAGATCTGGTGCGACCACCTGACTTATGACACCGATGCCGGAACCGGCAAGTTCTACGACGTGCGCGGCGAGACCTCGCCCAAAGTCGTCAACCGGCGCGGGATTCTGAGCGGCACAAGTCCATTTCACTTCGAAGGGCAATGGGCGGAACGGCTGGGCGAAGACCATTTCGTGCTCTACAACGGATGGATCACGAACTGCAAGATGCCCAAGCCGTGGTGGCGAATGAAGGGGCCGAAGTTCGATATCGTGCGCTATCAAAGCGCCAAGGCTTATAAGAGCTGGTTCTATCTGCGCGGAATTCCGCTGTTCTACACACCGTATTTTTACCACTCGCTGGAGAAACAGCCGCGGCACAGCGGGTTTCTGATCCCCAACTTAGTCCCCCGTTCGCAGCGTGGCGTGATGGTGGGGCTGGGTTACTTCTGGGCAATCAATCGAAGTTACGATCTGACTTACCGGTTCTTCGACTACAACACCAGCGCCTTCGCGCACCACGTGGACTTCCGCGGCAAGCCCAACGCGGTCACCGATTACGACCTGATCGTTTACGGCGTGCAGGATCGCGCGGGAGATCCGAACATCGCCTACCAGAGGTTCAGCGGCCTGGACGTCTACTTCGCCGGCCACAGCGACCTGGGCAACGGCTGGAATGTCAACGGCCTGGTAAATTACATCAGCAGTTTCCGCTTCCGGCAGGAATGGTCGGAATCTTATAACGAGGCGATCGATTCGGAAATTCACTCCGTGGGTTTCCTCAATAAGAACTGGTCGAATTACACGTTCGATGTGGCGCTTTCGCGGCTGGAAAATTACGAGAATACCGAGGTTCCGGTTAAGGAGCCGAACGGCAGCATCAATTACCTGCGCAATGCCGTTCTGATTCATAAACTCCCGGACGCGGATTTCTCCGGACGCGACCGGCGGATCTGGAAAGACGTTCCGCTCTGGTTCTCGTTTTATTCCGAAGCCGGACTGCTGTACCGCTCGGAGCCGATTTTCGATGCCGCCAACAACCTGGTGAATAACTTCCAGACCCGCCAGTTCACGCCGCGGCTGCATTTTGCGCCGCAGGTATCGAGCGTGCTTCACCTGGGCGCGATCAGCCTGGCGCCGAGCATGGGAATCGACGAAACTTTTTACGGCCAGAGCCAGAATGTGCAGGCCGAAAACCCGACCAGTTATCCGTATGCTTACCAGTTTCTGGTGAACGATTCCAGCATCACCCGCAACGCGCGCGATTTCTCGCTGGATATCATTTTTCCTTCGCTCGCGCGCGTCTTTAACAAGAAGACCATCTTCGGGGATAAGCTGAAGCACGTGATCGAGCCGCGAGCGACTTACAAGTATGTTACCGGCGTGGGCTCGGATTTCAACCGAATCATCCGCTTCGACGACGAGGACATCCTGGCGGATACGAGCCAGTTACAGCTTTCCCTCACCAATCGCCTGTACGCCAAGCGCGGCGACAGCGTGCAGGAAATCTTCACCTGGGAGCTGATGCAGGACCGCTATTTCGACCCGACCTTCGGCGGCGCGGTGCTGCCGGGCGCGCCCAATATCTTCGCGGCGACGGCGGACCTGACGGCCTACGCCTTCGCCGTCGGTCCGCGGACTTACTCGCCCATAGCCTCGATTCTGCGCGCCAGTCCGGTAAACGGGCTGGGCCTCCAATGGCAGGCCGATTACGACCCGCACAACCACGCGATCGTGGATAGCAGCCTGTCGGTGGATTACCGCTGGCAGAAGTACTTCGTCTCCGTGGCGAACTTCGAAGCGCACACGGACCCTATTCTGACGCCGTACGGCAATCAGTACCATTTCCGCACCGGCTTCGGCGATCCGCAGCATCGCGGCTGGAACGCCGGAATCGACGTAGCCTACGACTATCGTGAGAACGTTCTGCAGTACACCACCACGCAGGTGACGTACAACACCGATTGCTGCGGATTCAGCGTGCAATACCGAAGGATCAACGTGGGTATCCGGGATGAAACACGCTTGTACTTTTCCTTCTCGCTGGCGAATCTGGGGAGCGTCGGGACTCTGCGTAAACAGGACCGGTTGTTCTAAGCGAGCAGCGATGTCTTCTTACCGCAGAGACGCAGAGACGCAGAGAAGACAGTAAAGAACAAGATCATCTCTGCGTTTCTCCTGTTTTCTCTGCGTCTCTGCGGTGAAAAAGAAGAGCCGCTTAGTGTGCCCGGCGGAGCTGGCGCGAAAGCGGATCTTGTGGCACCGAGTCGCCGCCGTGCAGATACTTCGAGGGCGGCGGAGTGCCGTTCCCGCAATCGTTGCGCAGTTCGTTGGGCGCGCCGGCGGGGGGCGTGCCTGTCTTATTGTCGATGCAAGGGATCACGCTCAGGTACTGATATATCGCCGCTATGTCGCTGTCCGACAGGTTGTGAAAAACCGGCCAGGGCATGACTTGTAGTACCGCGCCGTTGACGGGCGGCGGAATGCAATTAGCCGGAGTGGGCGTGCCGCCGGGTCCGCCGGTCGGCGAGGTGCACGTGGGATGGATGTGATCCATGTCAATACCCGTCCGCAGGATCTGGGTGAATTGCGCCAGCGACATGCCACCTTCCGGCAACCCGTTCTTGTTCGGCGTTAAGTTACGGGCGATCATGTCCGGCCCGACATAGCTCCCATATGCCGTACCGGGCGGAACGTTAAACGGCAGCGCCGGGCCGAAGTCCGCCCCGCCGCCGAGGTAAGTGGTCGGATCGACCATGGTCGGCAGTTGCGACAGGAAATAGGGGTTATGGTTTGCCGCGTAGTTAAAGTTCGGAGGCCCGCCGGAGGTATGGCAGCCATTGCAGTCTCCGATTGCGTTGACGAAGTAACTGCCCAAGCCGATTTGTGCAAGCTGGGAGGGGTTCTTACCTTTAAGATTGAGCGGAACCGGTGCGATCACATACCCCAGCGCGCTCCTGGCGGCATCGTCGAGGCCGATCGGGATGGTTGGGCTGGGCGTTTGCGCATGCCCGCGCGGCGGGGCGAGCACGGTTGCGGCCAGCAATACGGCGGCAACTGTTGCGGTCGCCGCAAGCGTTTTTCGAAGAAGCGTCTGCGTCATTGATTTGTTCTCCCCCGTTTCGAGATGGAATGCCTCCTGACAGAAGGCGAGGGTTCGGCATGCGGGCGGGGTACATTCCGCCTGCGATTCCACGTTGCGACCTTGCGTTAGGGATTACCGCGGCTTACCGATTGGGGTTTCCAGGATAGGGTGATTCTACACCGGAACACTTCGGTTCTGTCCAGGTTTTTGCGAAGTTATCGCGAGAAAGTCCTGTCTCTCAAGAGCAACAACTGTAACATGGATTGTTGGTTGTAAGGCGGAGCGGGCCGATGTATACTCCCTCTAATCCGGGGGGAACATGCAATCGATTAAAGCGCTGACTGTAGCTTTGACTTTGGTATGCGCCGTACTTGTACCCGCGCGCGCCAACCTGTTAACTGGTCAAACGGTGGAAGTTACCTACTTATTCCCAAACACCGGCACAATATTTGCCGGTCCAACGGATATCGTCGGACCGGCGGGAACGCTTTCGGGTTTTGCGAACTTCGTGAACCTGTCAGTCTCCGACACCAACATCCTGATTACCACCACCCGGAACGCCCAGGTGAACAACGTCGCCTTCGACGGTCTGCGCTTTGTGGACGTCAACGCGAACATTCCGAATTTCACAAATGTGACGTTGGACCCTGCGACGAACTACGCCGGATTCACCCCTTCCCGCGTGACCGTATCAAGCGACACGATCTTCGTCAACGTCGAAGGTCTGGCCGGCCTGCAAGGTCAGGTCATATCGCTCGACATCGGCGGAACTCCCGTAGGAGAGCCGGCCTTGTTACTCCTGGTCGGCCTTGTTTTGACCTTATGTCTGACCGAGGCAGGGAAAGTGA